>ERZ808035.360-NODE-360-length-45887-cov-6.403558_pt1 | contig 45887 bp, 40 predicted proteins | sample MGYA00380189_ERZ808035 | MGnify/ENA primary metagenome ERZ808035 (study PRJEB31490, sample SAMN06133407) | mouse gut metagenome | isolation source: M5_1 | host: mice | place: China: Chengdu | collected 2015-05 ...
TGTGGCAGATATATGGAGAGAAAGAAACGTGTGGTACCAAGGGAGGTCTCGTCAGCGGATGGAAACAGAGTATGAAGACCGTGAGTAACAACGAATGGCGAGAAGTCAGCAGAGGTCATAGTACCATGGCGGTTGCAAACGTCATGGGAAGGACTGAACTTTAGGAGACACAAGCAATGAATGTAACTGAAAGTGGATTTGAGAACAGACAACTTCATATGGAAGACTATCTGCAAATGGTATCTGCGGAACAGAAAGAGTATGCGGAAGTGTTCGACTACTCTAAGATTACTGAAAAGAGCGGTGTCATCACAGACTATTGGACGGACAATCTTTTGGATTTGATTTTGCGGAAAGAAAACCTTAACAAGGCATACAAGCAAGTAAAAGCAAACAAGGGGAGCGGTGGGATTGACGGGATGCAGGTGGATGAAATTCTGCCCTACCTAAGAGAGAACCAGGAAACCTTGATCCAAAAGATAAGGGATGGAAGATATAAACCAAACCCCGTTCGGAGGGTAGAGATACCCAAAGAAACAAAAGGCGAGTTTCGTAAGCTTGGAGTTCCCACTGTTGTTGACCGGGTAATACAGCAGGCGATCACACAGGAACTCACACCAATTTATGAGGAACAATTCACAGAGAACAGTTATGGTTTTCGCCCGAACCGAGGAGCGCATGACGCCCTCAGACAATGCCAAAGGAATGTAAATGATGGCTATATATATGTGGTGAATATGGACTTGGAAAAGTTTTTCGACACGGTAAGCCAGAGTAAACTGATAGAGGTGTTGTCACGAACCATCAAGGATGGCAGGGTTATTTCGCTGATACACAAATACCTAAATGCCGGAGTTATAGCAAACGGGATGTTTGAGCGTACAGAAATAGGAATGCCACAAGGGGGTCCGCTAAGTCCGATGCTTAGCAACATCATGCTGAACGAGTTGGATAAGGAACTAGAACGCAGAGGACATAAGTTTGTCCGATATGCAGACGACTGCATGATTTTCTGTAAAAGCAGGAAAAGTGCAGAAAGAACCCTGGAGAACATCATTCCATTTATTGAAAGAAAACTATTTCTAAAAGTAAATCGGAAGAAAACAGAGGTATTACATATCAGCAAAGTGAAATACCTTGGGTACAGCTTTTACAGATACAAGGGAAAATGCAGATTCAGGGTACACCCGAAGTCAGTTACCAAGATGAGGAATAAAATCAGGGAACTGACAAACAGGAATAATGGCATGAGTAACACAAAAAGAGAAGAGAAATACCAACAGTTTGTGCGGGGATGGGTGAATTATTTCAAACTCGCAGACATGAAGAAATTTCTCAGGGAAACGGACGAATGGGCAAGGCGAAGAATCAGGGCGGTCTATTGGAAACAATGGAAGAAAGTCAAGACAAAGTACCGAATGCTGAAAGCATTAGGGCTAGAACATTGGAGAGCGAAAGAACTGGCCTGTAGCAGAAAAGGCTGCTGGCGTATGGCACAAGTCATAAACCAAATCTTTTCAAAGAAAATAATAGCCAGGCTGGGATATACGTCCATGCTTGACTATTATCTGGTAGTTTGTGAAAACTAAGGAACCGCCGTGTACGGAACCGTACGCACGGTGGTGTGAGAGGTCGGCTAATCAATTAATGGTTAGCCTCCTACTCGATCTTATGTATGGTAAAGTAACACACAAATTTAATAGGCAGCACCCCTATTCCGTATGAAATAATATTGAATCACTTGACAAGTAAACGACTGTTCACTATACTATGTGAGTGAACAGTCGTTTACTAATTGGAGGTTATGATGATGCATACGAAGGAAAAAATATTAGTGGCTGCTTTGCGGCTATTTGCTGTTAATGGATATGAGGCGGTATCTGTAAGTCAGATTGCCGGAGAATTAGGCATAACAAAGGGCGCATTATATAAGCATTACAAGAACAAGAGAGATATTTTTAATTGTGTATTTGAATATGTTTGCCAACTGGATGTGGAGCGTTCTCAAAAAAACGGTGTTCCAGAAAAGGATTATTCGGAAATGCCGGAAGCTTTTTCTAATGTATCGGCAGAAAGTTTAGGCGATTATATGAAAGCGCAATTCCACTATTGGAGTGAGGATGAAATTGCCTGCAATTTTCGTAAAATGCTTACTCTGGAACAATACAAATCCCCGGAAATGAACGCTTTATATCAAAAAGTTCTTGTCAGCGGACCTATGGATTATATCGAAAATTTGTTTCGCGAAATGTCAAAGAAACAAAAAAAACAGCTGCCATCGCCCCATGTGTTAGCAGTCAAGTTCTATTCTCCCTTTTATCTTCTGCTCAGTATGTCAGATGGAGCAGATTGTAAGAAGAAAAAAGAGGAAATCGCCAAAAGCTATGTACATTATATCGACGATTTCTTCCAAAAATATTTTTCATGAAAACTCAAAGCAGAAAGGAAATTATAGTGGACAATTTGATTAACATAAAAAAATACGGATTCTCCGAAGTATTTTCAAGCGAAATTCCAGAAGATAATCCATTAGAACCGGCTCGTGTTCTTTCGCAGGAAAAAGGGTTCTATCGAGTTGTAACGGACAACGGCGAGAAATTGGCGGAAGTATCTGGAAAATTCCGATTTCAAACTACAGTTCCCTCCGAATATCCTGTCGTTGGCGACTTTGTATTGGTAAACTGGAACGAATCCGGCAACAGTGCAATCATTGAATCGTTGTTGCCACGAAAAAGTGCTTTTATCCGAAAAGCGGCTGGTGAATCACAGCAGGAACAGGTTGTTGCTGCAAACATTGATACGGTATTTCTATGTATGGCATTAAACAATGATTTTAATCTCAGGAGGTTGGAACGATATATTTCCATAGCATGGGACAGCGGCGCTATGCCGGTCGTTGTACTGACAAAATCAGATTTGTGTGATGATTTGGAAAACAAACTTTCAGAAGTATCTTCGATTGCTTTTGGTATAGATATTCTGGTTACGACCTCAATGGAAGAAGACGGGTACAAGGAACTTCTGCCATTTATTTCAGGGGGAAAAACGATAGCGATCATTGGTTCTTCGGGCGTAGGGAAATCCACCATGATCAATCGACTATTGGGTAAAGAATACCTAAAAACAAACGGACTTCGCAATGACGATAAAGGCAGACATACCACTACCCGAAGAGAATTGTTCCTGCTCCCTTCGAGCGGCATGGTAATCGACACTCCGGGTATGCGTGAATTTGGAATGTGGGATAACGATACAGGAATTGAGAGAACTTTTACGGATATTGAAGAACTTGCTTCTCAGTGTAAATTCCGCAACTGTACTCACACAAATGAGCCAGGCTGTGCCATTAGGAGCGCACTGACAATGGGAGAATTGCAGATAGACCGCTGGCAATCCTATCAGAAGCTAAAAGCTGAAAATGATTATATTGAAGATAAGGAAAGCTACATGATTGCAAAAGGAAAACGGGAAAAAGAGATTTCAAAACTGATTAAAAAAATGCCAGTCAGGCGGTAACAGAATGGAGAATATCCCGCCGCCCCACAGCGGCACATGCAGCAGTGAATCCGAAAAAGATTCGCTGCTTTTTTGTGGTATAGGAAATTCCTTCGCTTATTCGAGTTCGCGAAGCGAATCTCGCAAACGAGCTATGCTCGTTTTTTTGTGGCATAGGAAATTCCCACGCTTATTCGAGTTCGCGAAGCGAATCTCGCAAACGAGCTATGCTCGTTTTTTTCAGACAGCGGGCAATGATTAAAATTGTGAAAAGCAGTTGCAAAGTCAGAAGGCTTATGTTATCATTTGGTTAAACGTATAATCAACAGGAGAATCAATAAGATGGAAAAATTAAATTTGATTTCACTGAAGGACATTAAGATTAATGATGGATTTTGGAACCGGTATCTGAATCTGGTGCCCAAGGAGGTAATTCCATATCAATGGGCAATTTTGAATGATCAGCTCCAGGATGTTGAGACGAGTCATAGTATTCGGAATTTTCGGATTGCCGCCGGTCTGGAAGAGGGGGAATTTTATGGAGCGGTCTTTCAGGATACGGATGTGGCAAAATGGCTGGAGACGGTATCATATGTGCTGATGCGGCAGAAGGATTCCGTATGGGAAGAGCGTGCGGATGAAGTAATCGACTTAATCGGGAAGGCACAATGGGATGACGGGTATATTAATACTTACTATACCATCAAAGAAAAAGGGAAACGGTTTACCAATTTAAGGGAAGGGCACGAATTATATACGGCAGGACATTTGATGGAAGCTGCAACGGCATATTACGAAGCTACAGGGAAAGACAGGTTTCTGCATATCATGTGCCGGTTTGCGGACCTTATCTGTGATGTTTTTTCAGAGGAAAACAGGAAAGATGCTTATCCGGGGCATCAGGAGATAGAACTTGGCCTGGTGAAAATGTATGAGAAGACCGGTAATCGGAGATACCTGGAACAGGCAAGACTTTTTCTGGAGAGGCGTGGGCAGGAGCCAGACTTTTTTGAGAAGGAGATCAAATCACCGGAGTACCACCTGATTTTTCCGGAACTTAAGGAATACGATCCACGTTATTCACAATGCCATCTTCCCATGCGTATGCAGAAGAAGGCAGAAGGACATGCAGTGCGTGCCACCTATATGTATGCGGCGATGGCAGATGTGGCAGCGGCTTATGATGACGTGGAACTGCTAAAGGTGTGTGAAACCCTGTGGAGGAATATGGTCTGCCGGAAAATGTATCTTACAGGCAGCATTGGAAGTTCTGGAATCCTGGAGCGGTTTACGACGGATTATGATCTGCCAAATAGAGGCAATTATTCTGAATCCTGTGCATCCATCGGACTTGCCATGTTTTCCAGAAGGATGGCGCAGATCACCGCAGATGCCAAATATATGGATGTGGCGGAGCTGGCGCTGTATAACACGATTCTGGCAGGCATTTCTATGACTGGAAAGAGCTTTTTCTATGTGAATCCATTGGAGGTATGGCCCCCAAGCTGTATGAGGCGGACTTCCATGGAGCATGTAAAGCCAATCCGCCAGAAGTGGTTCGGAGTGGCATGTTGTCCGCCTAATATTGCCAGAACCCTTGCTTCGCTGGGAGACTATCTTATCTTTCAGAAAAAGGAGGATTTCTATGTGAATCTCTATTTGAGTACGCAGGTGCATGTAAAAACAGACCGTGGTGAGATGCTGCTGCAGATGGAGACCGATTTTCCAAATAGCGGCGGGGTGGGAATACGGATCTGCGCCGATGCCGGGTGCAGCGGCAGCTTGTACTTGAGGATTCCAAATTATGTAGATGAATATACTTTGTCCGTTGATGGACAGGCGCTGTCGTGTGAAATAGAGAAGGGATATGCCAAACTCCCGATCGGGCAAGGGACACATGATATAAAGCTGGCGATGGAACTTCCGCCCAGAATTGTCAGGAGCAATCCAAGAATCCGGGAAAATATTGGAAGGGTGGCTGTGATGAAAGGACCGGTGGTGTACTGCATGGAGGAGCAGGACAATGGAGAAAATCTGCCGGCTTACTATTTGAATCCTGACAGTCTGAGGGAAGAATATGACCCAGTGCTCTTAGGGGGAACAACTGTAATAAAAGGAAGCGGTGTAAAAGAAGAGATAGATGACTGGCAGTCGGATGAGCCATATGGCGGGCATGAGCCGGCACAGACAGAGGCGGAACTTATGTTCATCCCATATGCATATTGGTGTAACAGAAAGCCGGGAGAGATGCTGGTGTGGGTGAAAGAGCTTCAAAAATGACACAGAAAGGCAGGTGAATGTGATGGGAGAAGAACAAGGAATCAACCTGATCGTACAGTTTTTTTCGGGGGAAGAACTGAAGGAGGCTTCTGCAGGATTTGAGGTTTTTGGAGAAGGGGTCAGGCATGTATTTGTAAAAAGCGGCTATCAATTTGAGGTAACGGATTCTTGCACGACAGAAGAAAGCGGGATTGTAATCAAACGTGTTATATCCGGCAGGAGAGTGAAGGGAGAGATTACGGAAAAGGGAGTCCGGTTCGGGCTTCAGATTCCGGTAAAGTCAGGGGAACAATCTTATTGGCGGTTTTGTGTCCCTTCTATGGTATATACGAAACCGAAAAGATGTGCCGGACACGAGAGGCATACTTTTATGGAAGACCGGCTGACAGATCCGATGGTGCTTGCCTATGAGACAGACACAGGGATTTATTATCATTTGTCAAAAGAAAATCCGTCCGGACTGGTGGAAGATGCAGTGCGGGAAAAGGGAGACAGCCGCTATGTGCAGAAGACGGAAAATATTTCCATAGGTTATGTGGCAGAAGCAGATAACCGCATTTGCTTTGAATGCTTCTGGCCATATGGAGAAGAGGATAAAAGTTCTGCCCTCAGCGCTGATGAGCGGCCGGCAGTGGCATACTATCCGCTTGATGGTGAGGATTTTGCATTTACATTTATTTATCATTTTGCCCATGGAGAGAAACAATCCTTTGCAGAGGCAGTGTACGAAGCATTTGAAAGGGATGCCATGCGTATGGAGCAAACAGGGGAGACGGTGGCGGCGCTTCCCTTTTCCCAAAAAGAATCCAGAGAATTCAGGATGAAGTCCTTAAGTGAGAGCTATCGGGAGTTTGAAGATGGCGGAGCCGGATTTTTCTTTCACTTTGATCCAAAGTCTGGCTACGGATCCCGGCCTTCCGGGTTCAGCACAAATTATGACACGATACCGCACAATTCTTACACCCATATTTTGGAATATGGATTTACGGGAAGGCAGATTAATGCCGCTTATATTATGGCTTCGGAACGAGGCGGAGCATGGCTGGAGCGGGGCGAGCGGATCATTGATTTTTTCCTTGCCAATTGCATGACAGAGAATGGCTGGCTGTATTCTCTCTATGATTTGGATGCAAAGGCACCTTTTTTCTCATTTGGCGACCCGGATGCACCAAAGCTTCATTATATTTCGTGGACAGATAAAAAGGGAAACTATCTGCGGACGATGACAGAGCCGATGAATGATCTTTTAGAGTGCTACCTGTGGTACCGTTCCAGGAATAGAGTGCATAAGGAATGGAAAGACGCGGTTCTGAAGTATGCAGATTTTCTGGTTAGATTTCAGAATGCCGATGGCTCATGGTATCGGGCTTATTGCCCGGATGGAGAGGGAACAGATACGGTAGATTCACGGGAAGGAAATAAGGCCGGGGCTTTCAGGGAGCAGAAGTCCACGACGGCGATTCCCCTCGTCTTCTTATCGAACCTGTGCCGCTTCCTTAAGGAAGAGGGAGAGGCATATCAGAGCTATTATGACAGCGCAGTGCGTGCAGGAGATTATGTCCTTAAATATATGGTCCGTGAAGAGCATTATCAGGGAGCGACCCTGGACAACCCCAATCAGGTGGATAAAGAGGCATCTCAATACGTGATGGCAGGACTTTGGCATCTATACATGCTGACGGAAAACGAGTGCTATCTGGCAGGGGCTGAGAATGCGGCGTATATTTTTATGACCTGGAATTATATATGGAATGCACCTATGAAAAAGGGAACAATCTTATATGAAAAGGGATTTAAGACAAAGGGATTTGGCGCAATCAACTCTGTATGGGGAGGCGGTGTAGTGGATATTTATTCCTTATTCCATATCAGAGAATTGTTTGAAATTGGAGTATGGCGCAACCATCCAATGATGTGCCGTATGGCGGAGTGGATTGCCGTCGCAACCTCGCAGATCTGCTCCTATCCGGGAGATGATATGGGATTTGCAGATATTGGAATGCAGCCGGAAGGTTTCGGGATATGTCCCCAGGGGCTGGACGATGGCATGATTCAGAAAGGAGGTATTTGGGGTACCCTGGGATGGATTTATTCCGCCGGCATATATGGTTTGGGAAATTACTTATTCAAAAAGGAGGAAATGAAAAATGTTTAAAAAGTTTTTATGTGGATTGCTCAGTGTAAGTATGATGGCAATGTTAATGACAGGATGCGGCTCATCGCCGGCGCCGGCTGCAGAGCCGGAAGCGGGAGAGCAGAGCAATGCGACAACGGTTGAGGAAGCGTCAGAGCCTGAGCAGCCGGCACAGGCCGATGGAGAGGTGACGCTGGAGTTATATCACAGCTGGAGCCCGGAGACGACGAGAGGGGAAGTTCTTACTTCTCTGGTAGATGAGTTTAATCAGCTCCATGAAGGAAAGATTCATGTCAATGTGGAGACAAATCCTGATTTTCCGGCTTATCAGGAAAAGGTAAAAACGATGCTCAGTACCGGAACCGCACCGGATATCTTTCACTATAATTATAATCCAAATGACCTTTCTTACTTTGAATCCGGGCTTTTGATGGATTTTACACCTTACATGGATGCCGAATGGTCTGAGAGATTTGAATCCAGCGATTTAGAGACATTGACTTATGACGGGAAACTGCTTTCTGTACCCTTCGAAAGCGCGGGGGCAGTCATCTGGTACAATAAGGACGTGTTCGCTGAGGCAGGAATAACGGAATTTCCGGATACATGGGACGGGCTTTTAGAAGCGTGCAAAACGCTGCAGGATGCAGGATATGGCGGTTTTTCACTGTTCACAGGGGATGATGCCTGGTATTCTGTTAATCTGATCACTGCTCTCTGGATTGCCAATGAAGGTGCTGCAACGGTCAATGCCAGTACAAGCTTTCAGACGCCGGGTATGATCAATGCACTGAACACATATAAAGAATTTTGTAAGTATTCTACAAGTGATGTGATTGGAGGAAATTATTCTGTTGCAGGGGCAAATTTCTCTTCCAAAAAGACGACGATGGCGATTGATGGAAGCTGGTTCACCAGCTATCAGGATGAGGCTGTTATTCCATCTATAGGAGTGGCGCCCATGCCTGCAAACGGCGACGGTGTGGCAACGCAAGGGTATCTGGTTACGGATGCGCAGACACCGTGGGCGGCTTCCGCTCAGACAGATCCTGCAAAAGAAGCGGCAATTGCTGAATTTATGAAATTTATTACTTCTGAGGAGGCCACAAAGACCTTGACTATGGAAGGTTCGGTAGTTCTTTCAGCGAAGCTGGAACTTTCTGATACGGATCTTGCAGGAGTGACGGAGCAGATGGCGGCTTATCTTAAAGTCAATGGAGATGCGCCTTCAAGGACGACGAATCTGCAAAGAAATCTTTCTACACAGGCAGGAGCAGAGCTCCCGACCCTTCTGGAAAGTTTCCTGCTCGACCAGATTACTGCGGAACAGTTTTGTGAGCAGCTGGATGAGCTGAACTAAACCTGTTGTCTGCGGATGATGGGGCAGGGTATTGAAATGAGTTGTGATAGTCCGCAGCGCTTTGGGCGGCGGACTATCATGATAGGGAGGGCTTGCAATCATGAAGAAGCGTTATTTGATCTTATATTTATTCCCGGCAATTTTTTTTGCAGTTGTTTTTTTTATTGTGCCGTTACTTTATATTGTATATATCAGCTTTTTTGAATGGAATGGATTGAATGCCATGAAAATGGTTGGAATCCAGAATTATATTGATGTGCTTACGGACAAAAGCTTTATATTGGCATTCAAAAATACGATTGTCTGGATTCTTGCGGCAGTCTGCATCCATATTCCGCTGGGACTTATGCTGGCACTTTTGCTGAATCGGAAGATCTGGGGCTGGAAGATATTCCGGGTATTATATTTCCTTCCCAATGTCATATCAATCACGGCGCTGGCATTTCTCTGGTACTTCATTTATCACAAGGATATGGGGCTTTTGAACTGGCTTTTGGAAGGGCTTGGAATGGGGGATTCTGCTAAGGGCTGGCTGACGGAGTTGGGAACGGCACTGCCCGCAACCATTGTACCCTTTGCAATCTATGTGGGGCTGACCACCGTTATTTTTATGACACAGCTTGCTACCATATCAGATGACTTGAAGGAAGCGGCGCTTCTGGACGGTGCAAAGGGCTGGCAGATGGACTTGCATATCTATGTGCCCCTGGTAAAGCCTGCCATTGTAACTAATGTTATGCTGAATGTGGCTTTCTGCCTTAAGAATTTTGAGTATCCCTTCGTAATGACCAGCGGCGGACCGGTCAATACGACGACGACACTGGCATTATATATTTACAAAAAGATGATGAATGCAAATCAGTATGGCATTTCTATGGTTGGCAGTATCTTTACAGTCCTGTTAGGGCTTTGCCTGATGGTGCTTGTAAACAGTCTGCAGAGAGGAAAGAAGGGAGACTGATATGAAAAAAATAAAATGCAGTAAAATTTTTATTTTTATCTTTCTTGTGCTGATAGCGGTTATAATGCTGACACCTTTCGTATGGTTGATTATCTCGTCTCTTCGCCCGAACATGGAGCTTTTGTCAAATCCCTTTAGCATACCGGAAACAATAGGGCTTCAAAATTACAGGGAAGTGCTTACGAGGCAGCCTATGCTGAAATATCTGTTTAACACCTTTACGGTGGCATTGATTGCAATGGTAATCGATGTGGCAGTATCCGTGATGACCGGCTATGCCATGCTTCATCAATTTCGGTTCAGGAAAAAATTATCAGTGATGTTCTACGTGGGGCTGTTCATTCCGGCAAATGCCTTTATGGTTCCTTACTATATCATGATTACAAGAATGGGATGGTATGATACGCTTGGAGGGCTGGGGCTTATTTATGGAGTAGTAAATCTTCCCTTCAGTATTATGATTATCAGGGGATATATGGAGACTCTTCCCATACAGATCATAGAATCCGGACGAATCGATGGGGCATCGACGAATCAGATCCTTATGAAGCTGGTGCTTGCAATGACCAGACCGGGAATTGTGACGGTGTGCATTTTTATTGTCATTAATTCATGGAACGAGCTGTTCTTTGCAAATCTGCTGACGCAGAGTGATAAATCCAAGACGATTACGGTGGCGGTTAAATCATATTTATCTGCATTTGAAGCAAATTATAGTTTTGCATTTGCCGCCATGGTTATTTCCATTCTTCCCACGATTGTCGTGTATGTATTCCTGACCAATAAGATTATCGGAGGGATGACAGCCGGTGCTGTTAAAGGGTAATATAGCCTGACGCTTCCCCTATGAAGCGGATATACAGGTAGAAGCGCGGCGAATCAGGCGGCAGGGAATTTTCAAATCGCGTGGAATCTGCATCTCTTCCGGATTTGCAATCATATCGATGAGGAGCCGTGCGGAATGCGCGCCAAGCGCGTTAAGGGGAAGCGCAATGGTACTTAGTTCCGGCTTTAAGATTGTGCAAATGTCCCGGTTATCAAAACCAATGACGGATAAATCTTTGCCGATGATGATGTTGTGTTTATCTGCGTAATCATAAACGCCGGCAACCATGACATCATTCATGCAGAACAGGGCGGTCACTTTTTGGGCAATGAGAGCTTTGGCAGCGGCATAACCGCTGTCGCGCGTCCACGCGCCCTGATAAATAAGACTCTCATCATAAGGTACATGATGGTCCAGAAGTGACCTGCGATAACCGCGAGACCGTTCGACAGTATGCATACTGTCCGCTTCTCCGGCAACCAGCCCAATCCGGGTATGCCCTTCTTTCAACAATTCAGACACTGCGTCATATGCACCGCGTTCGTCATCGTAATTGACACTAATCATTTGCGGGCTGGCGGATTTTCCATAGGTGATGACAATGGGAAGACCAAAATCCTGAGGGATAGACCGAATCGTCCGATTGTGGGCACCCACATAGATGATGCCGGATACTTGTTTACTTTTCATGATCTGAAATTCTTCTGCAACTTTTGTGGCATATTCTTCATGATGGTAGAAATTATTATCATATTTCTGGAATAATCGCAGATTCCCCAGTATATAAGTATAATCTATGGTTTCCAGATATTCGTGGATACCGTCTACAATATTCGGACAGTTAAATACGGTCAGATCTTCCGTGATAATTCCGATGGTCCGGCCGCTTCTCTGCTTGAGGGAACGCGCCAGATCGTTTGGGACATAATTCATCTTTTGGGCTGTCTGCAGAATAAACTGCCTGCGTTCTTCGCTTACACGTCCTTTTCCCGTAAATACATTGGATACGGTTGCCACCGAGACATTACATGCTTTGGCGATTTCTTTGATGGTTGTCATATGGCATTTCCCTTCATTGTATGATACAATAAGCTTCAATGTTCTTTCAAACTTATTGTATCGGAAGAACCTGTGGAATGCAAGATTAGTTAAGAAAGTAAAGGGGAGAGAAAGAAATGGACAATCAATTTATCAGTTGGCAGCTGGAAAAACCGGCGGCAGTCGTGAAGGCGCAGGAAAAGCAGAAGGGAATGAATATTATTCTTGAAATTCTGGTTTTTCTGGCAGTGTTTGTAGTCTGCATGATCGGGCAGGTTTTATGCATGATTCCGGGACAGATGCTGATACTGACATTGAATACGGATTATCAGACGGCAGCGGCGGCAGGAGATCTGGAAAGATTGAATGAAGTGGCAGTGGAGATTGCGTCATCAGATATTTTTATGGTCTCAAATTTGTTTGCGACGATTGCGATGACTGCGGTGGTTATCCTGTTCTGCAGACTGATTCAGAAAAGAAAACCGGATACCATCGGTTTTACGGGCAAGGGTGCAGGCAAGGAATATCTGATCGGTCTGGGAGTGGGATTTGCTATGTTTTCGGCAGCGGTACTGCTCAGCGTTGTGACCGGGGCAATCAGGATCGAAGGGATTTCGGGTACGTTCAATGCAGGCATATTCCTGCTGTTTACTGTGGGATTTATGATCCAGGGAATGGGCGAGGAAGTGCTCTGCCGAGGATATGTTATGGTGTCTGTAGGAAGAAGATATCCCATGTGGGTGGCGGTATTTACCAATGCCGTGATTTTTGCAGTACTCCATTTGCTGAATAACGGCATCAGCGTGCTGGCTTTTATCAATCTGGTACTTTTTGGTGTGTTCGCATCCCTGTATTTCATTAAAAGAGGAAATATCTGGGGTATTGGTGCACTGCACAGCGTATGGAATCTTGTACAGGGTAATTTCTGGGGACTGAGCGTGAGCGGTATGGGTACAGAGTGCTCTGTGATCAGCAGTACGATGATTGAGGGAAAAGATATTATCAATGGCGGAGCCTTTGGACCGGAGGGCGGTCTTGGAGTCAGCGTGGTTCTGGTGGCAGGAATAGGCATCCTGCTGTGTATGAAAAGCGTAAGCCGCAGCAGTTCCTCATTACAGTAAATCAGGCGCTTAGGCTTTTATGTCCGGCAGATGAAGAAAGTCACAGCATACGCGGAAGCAGTGAACAGAGCAGGCGTATTCGTGAAGGGAATTACTTTTCAGACAAATCAGCCGGACGGGGTGCATATTCGGCATAGTGACCCTTAATGTCTTTTTTTACTTCATACAGAGCGTCGTCTGCGTGAGCCAGCAGTTCCGTGATGCTGTTTTCGGCATGATCGGTCCAGGCAAAACCGCAGGAGGCGCTTATACTTCTTTTCTCTGTGCCGGACAGGGAAATCTCGCTTTGTCCAAGCTTTTCATAGAAATCATCCAGATATTTTATCAATTCATCCCGGCTCTTACAGTTGTGGATCAACATACAGAATTCATCGCCGGAACGTCTTGCGGTCAGGAAATGTTCTTCAGGCATGGATCTCATGACAGATGAAAAACATTGCAGATAGAGATCGCCGTTATCATGGCCGTAGGTGTCGTTTATGGATTTAAAGTAATCCAGATCCAGCATAACGGCAGCGCAAAAATCTCCGTCGGACATCTTTTGCAAAATTATCCCGGCTGATTGTTTGAAATGCTCAAATTTGTACAATCCGGTAAGCGGATCGTGAGAGTTCTCATACTGCATCTGCTGTTTCAGCAGGATATCTTCTGTCACATCGGTTATGATGCCCAGATATCCTTCGGAAGATTGAGACATATGAATGCGGACGTATTTGGAATCATTGATCTGATAAATGTCTTCTTCTCCCTTTACAGGTGTTTCTGTGATCCGGCGTATGTATTGGTCAAAGAGAGAGGCGTTTTTACAGATCCGGGAAGCTTCCTGTTCAGAGATTTCCAACAACTCCCGCAGACCGGAGGAGACAAATACGTGGTTGACGCCTTTTTCATATTCAAAAGCAGCCAGAGGAATACCGCTGATCTCGATGATGGATGAGATGCGGTCGGACAGGCTGACAATACTTTTTACCATTTTGTTGATGCCCTGGCTGAGAGCCTCAAATTCCTGATTCCCACCTACAGATACCTGGGTGTCCAGATTGCCGTTGGTGATGGATCCAAGGTTTTCAATGATATGATGAATGCCGTTGATTACTTTGCGACGAACGAGATAGTTTAGTAAAATCATGACGGCGGACTCGATGAAGAGCAGATAGATCAGCGTGACCATTGCGTTGCCCCACAGCTTTTGCAGAAGAGCGCTTTTAGGCAGTGCGGCGCAGAGCAGAACGTCATCGAAGGGACGGCTTACTACATACATAGGCTCTGTAATACCTTGCTGGTAACCGCCTTCTGTGCATGTAAGGAGAGACTGCAGCTGGTAGCATTCTGCAGTGAAATCCCGGTTTAACCCGTCAGAGTGACCGAGAAGATCGCCGGTGGCTGCGTCGACTACAAAAAGTTCTTCGCCGATATCCGTAGGAAATCTGGAAAAAATATATTCGTAAGTATTTCTGGATTGGGCGGCTAACTGTCTGGTAGGTGTAAAACCAACCTGGACAACGCATTTCAGGTCTTTGCTGTAAACGCCAATATATTTCATCATTTTTTCTTCTGCGGCATTTGGCCGTGTTTCCTGAATCAGATAAGCGTCCTCTTCGTCTTTATCCAAAAGTGAAAGAAAAGGGCGGGTCTGGTCATGAGCGGACATGTCAAAACCCACGTATTTAGAGACAGAACCGGCTATGATGATTCCGGTTTCGTCGATCATATGCAGTTCATCTACATTGAGAAGATCTGCCAGATACTGCATTTGTGACACGTCCATAGATAAGTCCTTCTGCCTGTCCAGAACATAAGCGGCAGCTTTGGCACGGGTGAGATAATCTTCATCCAGACTTTCATTCAATATCTGAAGTTCAGTTCTGTTATTTTTCAGCGTATGTATCATTTGCTCTGTTTTCGTATAAAAAGTGGAGAACTGACGGGCTTCCAGAGTACGAAGACTGAACAGAAAATTGATGATAAGAATCAATGAACTGGCGACCGTAACAATAAAAAAAGTATATTTAATAAAAGTTTTCTGCATGAAAAACTCCTCTGTAATTTTGCATGTATCCTATATGCCTGAGTTCGCGAAGCAAATCTCGTAAATAAGCTCTGCGAGTTGTCATTTTGCGCGTATTCAATATATCCGAGTTCGCGAAGCGAATCTCGTAAACGAGCTCCGCGAGTTGCCATTTTGCGCGTATCCTATATGCCCGAGTTTGCGAAGCAAATCTCGTAAACGAGCTCTGCTCGTTTTATTATATCACGTTTCCAAAACAAAAATATTTCCTCTTTTTCGTAAAATCATCCTATAATTTCGCAAAGAGCATGATGTGAAAGAGGCCGTCTTCGCAGAAACAGCCGATGCTTCCGCCGATTCTGTCGGCGAAGGCGGAAATACTCTGCATTCCCAGACCGTGGTTTGCGCCTTTTTTACTTTTTGGAAGACCGCTGACGGGATCAAAAAATATTTCTTTTTCATAAGGATTCTGCATTTTGATGAGCAGATGATCCTGAGCAGTATGGATCTGGGCAGTGACGTATCTTTTTTCTTTGTCAAAGTTCCGGACACAGTTGAAAGCATTTTCAAACAGATTGGCAATGACGGCCGCAAACTCATATTCTCCAACAGGGATCGTTTCGGGTATTTGAATGTCGGAACGAACATCAATATCGTAGGACCGGGCGTCTTCCATCACCTTGGAGAAGATCGCATTGACGACGATGTTCTGGCTGTACTTTACTACTTTCATATCGGAAGACGTTTCGCTGATGTGTTCCGTTAATTTACGGATCTGGTCATATTCCTCCTGAGCCAGAAGAGAGGCGATCATGGCTGAGTAATGCCGCATATCATGGCGCAGAATCCGGAGATTTTTTTCTGACTGTTCCACCAGATGGTATTGATTCTCCAGACCCTTGATATAAGATTCAAAGAGCACATTTTTCCAGTAAATATTTTCCCGGTTAGATTCACTTTCAACATATCGCAAAACTACCACATAGGATACAAACATCGTTATGATGAAGACGATGACAGCAGGAATGTTGTCAGGTGCGTCGTAAAGTGTCTGCGGAAAGAAGGCAAGGCAGGAAAAACTGCAGTAGAAAAATACCGGAATCAGGCATAGTTCCCACAAGTCCTGCAAGGATTCTTTGTCATACCATTTCAGACAAAGTCTGCGTATTTTTTTACACAAAAACAGCAGAATTGCCAGATGTGCAAAAAAACTGCCGGCAAGAGAGAACGGAACATTGCCTGTAAAGATAAGAAGGATTCCGCCGATGGTGCTTCCGGCAATCACATAATTGGAAGCGCTCAGTCCTATGAATAAAACTTTGGCATTTCTTTTTTCTGCAATGAAGATACCGGTGAACTGTGTCACTAATATCTGAAAAATAGTAATGGCGGCATACCATGGATCAGAATCCGGAAAAATGCTCAGCTTCACGAGATCCGTCACTGTAAGGGTAAGAAAGGAAAGGAAGCAGACCGCCGCTGTTTTTTGACGTGAATATCTGTGATTTACAAAGAGAAAGATAAAGGCCATCAGAAAAATGTGGCTGATCATATAAGAAATGTTATCAAAATTAGTCATAAAAATACCCCGTTCCTGCCCGGCCTGCCAATTCAGGCGCGAGCACAGACTTGCAGTTGAACTTGTTCAGACAGTAAAATAATCTTCAATAGGGGAATTTTTTGATCCAATCCCCTACCTGTATTGTTCTGAGATAAATGTAAGATACTCTTTTTTCACGTTTGCGGCTCTTGTTTTGCTGACCGGTATGCTTGCACCGTGCTCTGTCAGAATACTGTTTGGCATTAGCTGTTTGATATAGTTCATGTTAACGATGTATGATTTGTGAACCTGAAGGAAACAGTTGTCAAGGAGAAGGTCACGGATCTCTTCGTCAAAGGATTTTCTGATAAAAATACTTCTGATATCTGTGTCGTCGGTCAGATGGACATCCAGAATGCGAGAGGTGTTTTCCACGTATTCGATTCTGGAATAGGGTACGGAAACAAGACCGTCTCTGGTTTTGACCAGGTAAAGCGGGTCTTTTTTTACTTCTGTGGCTGACAGGGCATGATTTAATGCTTCAAACAGTTCCGTTTCCTTGAGCGGTTTTAAAAGATATCTTGCCGCGTGGACGTTGTAGGCATCCAGTGCAAAATCATCAGAAGAAGTGATGTAGATTATCACATTCTCAGAACCGCCATGCCGGATCTGCCGGCCTATGTCGAGTCCTGTTTTTTCGGACATGATCATATCGAGAATATAAATATCTTCCGGTCCATAAGAAGGTATTCTGGCTGACAGTTCGGCGGGATCAGTGTATTTTTCTATGGTAAGGTGATGATGAAAATGCGAACCTTTATATTTCTCAATCAGTTGTTCTATTCTGGACAGATCCTCGGAATTGTCATCGCAGAGTATGATTTTCATATAAAAATGGCCTTTCATGTAATTTGATTCATGTATCTTCTGTTTATCATACTGGATCAATGGCGTTTATGCAATAAGTAAAAATTCACTTACAAAGACGCATACAGAGCATACAAAGAACTCATGACAGATTCGAATAAGCGGCAGCTTTTTCCATACAATATAAAAACGCAGAAAGACTTCTGCGCATGTCTTTCTGCGTTGAAAATGAACTGGTACCTGTTATTCCTGATTTTTCAGGTATCGTATATATTTAATGAGGTCTTTGCGTTCTTCCGGTTTTAATTTCTGAATGTCGTACATGACATCGTGCATGGTAATATTGTCCAGATAATAATTCCGGAGATTCGTGCTGCCGAGATAATTTGTGTCTGAACCAAGAAGATAATCGGTGCTGACTTTATAATATTTTGCCAGGGCGATGACTGCCCATGTGGGTATCTCCCGATGTCCGTTTTCATAGTTGGAATAGGTCTGCTGTGAGATACCCAGATGGTCTGCGACGGTCTTTTGCTTCAGGTCGTGGTCTTCCCGCAAATCCCTTATGATTTCACGTAATTCTTTCATTTGGTTCCTCTTGGAAACTTATGGTTTGTTGTCGGGAATATTATTGCACAACGACACGTTGTATATGCAAAACTATGCGAAAAGTGATATTCAAAAATACCATACAATATATAGGAGTAAAAAAAGAAGTCAGGAGACGGGGTTGCGAAGCAAATCTCGCAAAGTTATTTGCGAAGCAAATTACTTTTGTGACATAAAATGAGGGAACAAATATCAAAATCTGCTCCCTCTTTCCAGTGTTATAGTACCATAAAAATGCCGGAAAAACAAGACTGGAACGGCATTTCGGGCAATGCTATAATCAAATTCCGTTACGATTCACGCGTTCATCAAAAGCGTGATATGGCAGGCAGATAAGGGGGAAGGCGCATGGAACAAAACTGGATGATGTTATTACAGCAGCAGAATCAGTTGGCGAAGGTGGTTGAAACGAACCGGGTCACGCAGCAGTATGGGCTCAGCCTGAGTGAACAGGAGGCACAGTTGATTGTGGCGGAGCGAAGCCATGCACTGCGGGAATCGAGGAGGGTGGAGTTCGGCGAGGGGATCATACCGAAGATCATATATGAGTTCTGTGATTCGGACTTTATTGACCATAACAATTATGTGGATACACTGGTCAGACTGCAGGATATCTTCTACATGTATAAGAATGAGATGCAGGATGAGATCTCGGATGATGAGCTGCTGCATTTTATGCGGGAGCAGTTTGATCAGGTCTGTTACGGGGATCTGGAATATCTGGAAGGAACCTGTCTGTCGATTTTTGCGCAGGCGATCCGGGCGGGGTATAACGGCTATCAGGCATCGGAAGGGCGCGGGGAGTATGAGGCCTTTGATGAGGTGAAAAGGTGGGACTATGATGTGTACATGGAGACGCTTAAGGAGCTTTTCTGGTAGTTTATGGCTTTACGGCAAAGAGCATGGGAAAGGAGCAGGCGATGGAGTATCGTTACAAGATGGAAGAACTGGTTCCGATCGTGGGGAAACTGGCACAGAGGTATACGGCCGGGGAGAGCACTTCCGTGACTTATGAGAAGGCGGAACAGTTTATGGGAGCTGTGCTTTACTGTATCCGGGAGGCGGCTTATGCGGAACGTGAGAATGGGAGTTATGAGACAGGAAGTGAAAGTGGAGCGTGCGGTGTGAATTCCGATGGTAGTGGAAACGAAGGGGCGGAGGAAAAGGCAGCAGACTGTGACAATGAGGGATGCAGAATGGAGTGTACGGAGCCGGGCGGTCACAGTTGTGCAAAGGGGCAGCAAAAATATGATATCCTGGCAAGGCTGGAAAAGCTTTCGGCACAGCAGGCCTATGAACGCGGGCTTGCCTGTGTGGAACAGAAAGTCCGGGCGGCACTTTCGCTTTATAATGAACTTATGACGGTGTTTGACAGTTACGGCAACCGCTGTCTGTATGATACGGTCGTAAAAGGTATGCCGGAATTTTTCAAATGGTATGATATGCGCTTTGCCCCGCAGGATACCATCCTGACGCTGGATTATCCGGTGCTTCGGGATTTATCCGCTTACACGGGAATAGACCGGATCTATGAGTATTTGCTCTGCATAGAGAAAGAGCAGGTGTTTCTGCGCACTTTTTCCAGAAATGATGTGATCGATGCGCTGGCAAGTTACAACCCGGCGTATGAGGATATGGTTGATAATATTTGCGGGGCGGTTAAGGGGGATTCGGGGGTGTAATCTGCATAACTCAAAGTATCCGGTGACATCACAAGTGGTAGATGAATGTCAGGAATTTGCGAAAAGATTGGACTTGCAAAATGAGTTTTGCGAGTCCGTTTTTTTGGACAGTATATTTGTTACATTGTATTTGATATCAAGAATAATGCAAAGTGTTCTGATGTCGCTAAATGGGAATAAATGAACAGAAATAGTAAAAAATGTTTTGTTTTGCAGGACTTTGTGATAGAATAAAAAATTATAGTTCGAAGGCAAGATCAAACGGAGGATAGTATAGTGGAGAGTAGTGAGAAATGGATAAATATAGATGAAGCTGCAGAACATTTGGGTGTTAAGCCCCGAACAATTCGAGACTGGCTTCAAAAGGAAACAGGAATACCAGCACATAAAGTAGGAAAACAATGGAAATTCAAGTGTTCTGAACTAGATAAGTGGGTTGAAAGCGGCAAGAGCGCCTTGTGATACTACCATGAGAATCGAGGATATGATATGGCAGAGAATATAGTGGCTGTAAGCCTATTTTCAGGAGCCGGCGGTCTTGATGTGGCAAGCATTGAAGCAGGGATACCGGTGATTTCAAGTACGGATATAGAACATGACTGTATTGAAACATTAAAATTAAATAGAAAATTTGACAAGACAGAAATCATTGAGGGTAATTTACATCAAATTGAAAGTTCGGTATTCAAGGATATTTTAGATCGACATCCGCATGATAAGTTTATTGTGATAGGGGGTGCACCCTGCCAGCCTTTTTCAAAAGCTGGTTATTGGGTAGGACATGAAATTAGGAGAGGTATCGATGACCCGCGGGCAACATTGGTAAATGAGTATCTCCGTGTCGTTACAGACCTGCAGTCGGATGGGTTTGTGTTTGAAAACGTAGAAAGCCTTTTACATCCTACAAACAGAGTAATCGTAGAGCGTTTTCTTGAAATTATTGAAGAAAATGGATATAACTATCAAGTTGTCCGGGCGAATGCTATTGATTATGGAGTAGCACAGAAAAGGAAGCGGCTGTTTATTCTTGGAACAAAAAAAGAATTTAGGCGTGCCGAGCCTGTGAAGACTCATGCAGATCCAAAAATCTGTGAAATAACAGGCTTGAAGCCCTATGTAAATGCTGGCGATGTTATAAAAGGGTATGAAGGACCAGAATATTTTGAACCAGAGGAAGTAATGGAAGGAGGAACGTATTACTCAGATTTATGCGAGGTGCCTCCGGGAATGAATTATAAGGCATTGACCGCTTGGTATGGATATCCCAATCCGAAGTTTGTTGCTGAAAAACGTTATTGGAGTTTTCTTCTAAAATTATCTCCAGATTTACCGTCTTGGACGATAACGGCATCTCCGGGGCCGTGGGTAGGACCGTTCCATTGGGAAAACCGCCGGCTCAGGGTTCCTGAGGTTGCGGCGCTGCAGGCCTTTCCCAAGGGATATAAATTTTATGGGACGCGGCGTTCTATTCAGAAGCAGATTGGAAATGCAGTACCGTCACTAATGGGAAAAGCTATGATAGAATTTGTTAAGGAGAGTTTAGAATAATGCCAAATGTGTTAAGCATCTTTTCTGGCGGCGGCGGAATTGACTGCGGGTTTCGCAAAGCCGGATATAATATCTGTCTGTCCACGGATAACTGGAAGCCTGCCTGTGATACATTAGAGCAAAACCATGTAGGCCGTTTGGTTATCTGCGAGGATATCAGAAACGTAGATTATGCAGACCAATTGGAGAAAATCGGTTTAACATTTTCTGATATAGATGTTCTTGTCGGAGGACCACCATGTCCGGCATATTCAAAGTCTAGGTTCTATAGGACAGATTATAAAAGGGCATTGGATGACAAAAACTCATTTACACTGTATGAGTATTTCCGTGCATTGGATGAGATACGACCAAAAGTATTCATGTTTGAGAATGTCTTCGGTTTTGTATATAAACCACATAAACCCGCTTTCGAGTTGTTAAAGGGAAGGGCAGAAGAATACGGATATGATATAACATTTAAGGTAGTAAACACAGCAAATTACGGTGTACCTCAGACAAGAGAACGTTTTTTGTGTGTTGGAATAAAGCGAGGGGAAGGTAAGCCATTTGTGTTTCCTAATGAAACTCATTATAATTTGGAAAAATGTAGCGAGGAGGATAGGAATACAAAAATTCCATGGGTTACCTGTAGGCAGGCGATCGGTGATTTAGACTATGATCTCCCAGAGGATGTGGAGCGGCAGGCTGGCGCAAAACATAAGGACCTGCTTAGATTAATACCTCCAGGTGACAATTATCTTTATCTGACAGCGGAGCGTGGATATCCTGATCCTAAATTTAAATGGAGGTCAAGATATTGGTCCTTCTTGCTTAAGCTAAGTCCGAATAGACCTTCATGGACTATTCAGGCTACTTGGTCGGATAATATGGGCCCCTTCCATTGGAAAAATCGGTATCTGCGTATTAATGAAATTAAAAGGATACAGACTTTCGATGATAATTATGAATTTACAGGCAGCTTTTCAGATCAATGGAGACAAATTGGAAATGCCGTGCCTGTAAAAATGGCTGAAGTTATGGCAACCGCTATAAAAGAACAATATTTTGAAGGAGAATGACAATGAAAGAAAATGAACTGCCGTTTGGATCACAGTTTTCGCCAAATATCGTAAATCTACCGGATGTCTTGAAATTCACAGATGAGAACGAAGGCAAAACCATACAGGAGTTTGTAAGGCTGCTGGCAGACAGATATTTTTCCGCATCTTCAACTCCTGTCAAGATGGCTGGGAACATGAAGATCGCTATGACTTCTTATGGAATCGTCACTGATGGTGATGTGAACTTTACAGACATGGGGCGAGAATTATTTGAGATTCAGGATGAGGAAGAGTTATACATTTTTTTCGCCAAGAGAATACTTCTCTATATGAACGGCTTAAAACTTGTTGAAACCTTGCGTCAACTGGATCTGAATGGCGAGATAGCGACAAACGCATCAGTAAATAATGCGCTGATTGCCCAAGGATTTCAGTTGAAACAGACTTCAAATAATGCACAGGTGATGAAATTATGGCTGGAGAAAGCAAATGTTCTTGAAGGATGGCATATCAACGAGATGAAGCTTTCAGAATTGATTGGAATTGAAAGTGAAGATATAGGACCACTACGTGAATTGCCACCAGAGCAATATTATTTCCTTCTGGCACTATGTAATGCATCTTCTGATGAACCACTTGTCGCTACTGATGTACGGAACCTTGCAACAGCGACATTCAACTTTGAATTCGATGAAAAGTCTTTTGCTAGTCGGGTGATAAAACCATTGCAGGATAAAGAGTTTATTGTAGCAGAGAAGACGACGGAGGGACGCGGAGCAAAGCCTTATATGGTTAGCCTCACTGATAAAACAAAACAGGAAGTGATTGAACCATTGTTAGAGCAGTTTAAGGATCAGGTTGGAAGTCCGCTTATAGAAGCTTACTGTAAGTCTTTTACAGTTCTTCGTGAGGAAATTGACTCTGATGATAAATATAAGAAAGGTTTGGCTTTGGAAGCGTTTGCCATCAAAGTTATGCGGATAATTGGACTAGACTTTGTGAGGACGCGATATCGGGATATACAGATTGGTGGGGCAGAGGTGGATGTCATATTTGATTCCACGCGCTTGATATATAACCGATGGCAAGTTCAGTGTAAGAACACGGCAACAGTGACAATCGATATGGTGGCAAAAGAAGTTGGGCTTTCACATATGTTGAAGAGTAATGTCATAGTTATGATGACGACTGGACATCTTACGGCAGATGCCAAGATGTATGCAAGGCGAATTATGGAAGATATGAATCTTTGTATTTTAATGCTGCAGAAAGAAAATATTGATGCAATCATCAAGAACCCTACAAGTATTGTTTCGATATTAAATATGCAGGCAGAAAGCGCTAAGAGAATAAAGATCCTGCATGAAGAATAATATTGGAAATGATAAGAAATTGATGCTTTCGGGCGGAACTGTTATTACTAAATTCGAGATCATTTATATAATCTGTTGGAAATGATTTTTACTATCATAGAAAACTGCTCTGACACGGAGGATTAGTATGAAAACAATACGTGTAACAGCGGCCATCATCTGTGACGACATGGAGAACTCCACGAAGATCTTTGCCACAGCCAGAGGATACGGAGAACTTAAAGGGCAGTGGGAGTTTCCGGGCGGCAAGATTGAAGAAGGAGAATCACCGGAGAATGCATTGATCAGAGAAATCAGGGAAGAACTGGATACCGATATTGAAGTGGGCAGTCTGATCCACACCATAGAATATGATTATCCGGCCTTCCATCTTTCCATGGACTGTTTCCTAGCAAAAGTGAATGCAGGCGATCTGGTGCTCAAGGAAGCGGAAGCCGCCAGATGGCTTACGAAGAGCGAACTGTATGATGTTCAGTGGTTACCTGCCGATTTGTCTTTGATTGCGTTGTTAGAGAAGCGTATGAGATGAATGTAATATGAACGGAAGTTAATAATCCTTCCATTTATTTAACACCTGCTCAATTGTAGGCAGTCCCTTTTTCTGCTATGCTTAAAAACACCAGGAGGTGCTGAGGCGGCAATCGTGCAGCCGGAAAGGGGACTATTCATATGCAGATCGGACAGGTAATCAGACAATACCGTAAGGAAAAGGACATGACGCAGGAGGAGATGGCGAACCGGCTTGGTGTGACGGCGCCGGCGGTCAACAAGTGGGAGAAGGGAAGTTCGATGCCGGACATTACGCTTCTTGCGCCGATTGCAAGACTGCTGGGTATTTCGCTGGATACGCTGTTGTCTTTTCGGGAAGAACTGACATGGGAGGAAATACAGGATATCATATATACACTGAACTCCATGCTGCGGAAGCAGTCTTTCGAGGAAGCGTTTGCGTATGCAAAAGAAAAAATGGCGCAGTATCCGAACTGCGAATCATTGATTCTGGAAGCGGCGGTGCTGCTTAATGCGGCGCGAATGAGAGTAGAAAATGAGACGGAAAATGAGGAGACAGTCGTGTTGGTGCCGTCTGATTCGAAGCAATCAGGGAAGAAGGCTGAATCCTGCGAAAAGAAGGAAGTATACGGTGAGGAGCAGGAACATGGCTCGGATGAGAAGCACGGTGAAAGCAAAGTACCCGGCGTAAACAGGAAAGAGCGGACAGGGGGACAGTGTGACACGAATGAAAGTGCGGGCAAAGACAGCACAGAAGAAGATTACGACACCGTCATCAATGGATGGCTGACCGGAGCGCTTAAGAGTGAACAGGAGCAGATTCGGACTATGGCGGCGGATGCACTGTTTGCTTTTTATCTGAGCGGTGAACAGTATGAGAAGGCGGAGGCATGTCTAGTATATTACTCTGAACAGAATCCGGAACGGAAATTCAAGCAGGCACGAATCTACAGCAAGACAGGCAGGACAAAAGAGGCGTATCAGACATATGAAGGGCTGCTGCTTGATTTGTATCAGAAAATAGATCTGTTATTTCACAGTATCGGAGCGTTGGCGGCGCAGGATCAGAATATGGATAAAGTGCGTGCCATGGCCAGAAAGCACAGCGAGCTTGCGGAAATATTTGAGATGGGCGAATATCACAGGATATGCGGCGGGCTTGAACTGGCGGTGATGGAGAAAGACGTGGAGGCAACAATTACAATTATGCAACAGCTTCTTGCGTGTACTGATGATCTCTATCATTTCACAGAAGCGCCGCTTTATGAGCATATGACATTTCGGGAATTCAGGCCGGAATTTGCAGCGCAGATCCGGGAGGATTTACTGAAATCTTTTCAGGACGAAGCGACGTATGGATTTCTGCAGGGGGACAGCAGGTGGAAAGAGATTTTGGGAATCTGAAGCTTCGGACGTATTTCTTGTCCCTGGACAGTGAGCCGGATGGCCAGGGAGAGGATTTCTTTGTGAAAAAGGGGCGGCAGTACAGTTTTGCCGACGACAGAGCGTTTGTTAGGGTATTCAGGTATGGAGCTGATTATGAAACACAGAATACTGATTATTGAAGATGATATCACAATACAGCAGCAATTGAAGAATCTGCTGACCGGCAACGGATATGCGGCGGAGGGCGTGACGGATTTTACGTCGGTGATGGAACAGGTGAAAGCTTATGAACCGCACTTGATTCTGCTGGACATTAAGCTGCCGGGTGACGACGGCTTTGCGATCTGCTCGCAGATCCGTGCTTTTTCCGATATGCCGGTTATTTTCGTGACGAGCAGTAATACGGATATGGATGAACTGAACAGTATTATGCTGGGCGGGGACGCCTTTATCACCAAGCCTTATAACACGGCGATTCTGCTGGCGAAAATATCTGCACTTTTGCGGCGGGCATATGCGTCGGACGGACAGGAAGTCCTTACGTGTCATGATGTCTGTCTGCATTTGGAGGGAAGCTTCGTGGAGCATGGCGGTCAAAGAGCGGAACTGACCAAAAATGAGGTGAAGATACTTTATTATCTTTTCAGCCATGCAGGAACAATCTGTTCCCGGAATGATATGATTGATTTTTTATGGGATAGCCGGCTTTATGTGGATGATAATGCCTTAAGTGTGAATATCACCCGGATCAGGGAGAAATTGTCCGGTATCGGGGTGACGGATTTCATTAAGACGAAGCACAGGCAGGGGTATCTGCTTTCCTGATAGCGGGAGAGCGTGTATGCAGGTATGGAGGCATATTATGAACGGCAAGAAGTATCTGGTGAATAAACTGCCTGTGATCTTAATCAATCTGTTGGGGATGTTGTTTCTTGCGGTTTTCCTTTTGGTAAGCGGCAGTGAAGGGCACAGCATTCTTTTCATTTTGTTTGTCTGGATTCTTGTGCTGTGCTGTGATCTGATAATAGCTTATCGTGTACGTAAAAAGTATCTGGATAAACTGCTTGCCATGACGGAGCAGTTAGAAGAGCGGTATCTGATTGCGGAGATTATGGAGAAGCCTGAGCGGGCGGATGACGCGGTCTTTCTTGAAATTATGAAAATGGCTGAAAAATCCATGCTGGAAAAAATCATGGAAATCGAGACAGAGCGCAGAGAATATAAAGAGTATATCGAGCGGTGGATTCATGAGGTAAAAACCCCCATTGCGGCTATGAAACTGCTTAGCGAGAATAACCGCTGTGACTTTACAAGGGAATTGCTTGCGGAACTTGAGCATGTGAATCATTACACGGAGCAGGCGCTTTATTATGCCCGCAGCGAACATACGGAGAAAGATTATATCATTCGGGAGACTGATTTAGCGAATGTGGTCCACGGTGCGATCGCCGACAGCAAATATCTGCTGCGTCAAAACGGAGTGTCGGTTACCGTAGACGAGATGAACGGGCATGTTTACACCGACGACAAATGGCTGCGGTTCATCTTGAACCAGCTGATCGGCAATGCGGTCAAATATCGCGGAGAGCAGCCGGAGATACATTTCTATTCTGTAAAAAGTGGAGACACGGTTTCGCTTATGGTAGAGGATAATGGGATTGGCATTGCGGGAAGCGACCTGCCCCGGATTTTCGACAAGGGATTTACGGGAAGCAACGGACGGACCGTCCAAAGTTCCACCGGAATCGGTTTATATCTTTGCAGGAAGCTTTGCGGTAAGCTGGGAATCGGTCTGGAAGTAGTCTCTGAAGGAGAGGGCACGACGGTCATGCTTTCTTTTCACATCAATGATTTTGTAGCCAGGGTGCAGGGGTGATGTCTCTGCACTTTTTCTTTCATGGGATTAGATTGTCAAATGGTACTCTGTTAATTTTGTATAGGCATATTGCACAAATATGTTCGTGAAGCTGTCTTGCGCAGGAGACTGAGATTTTCTTAATAGTCCGTTCGTTACTCAGCAATTTGCGGGCATGGATGCCTGCAAAAGCCAGCTTCGAGCCTGGATGGCGAGTAGCGGGCGGTTGCGTCCGTCTGCCATTACTTTGCCGGAATATTTAGAAAATCCATTCGACGGAGCCGACGCAATCGAACATTTTGTGTAATATGCTCTCTCAACCTTTCATGAGTACCTTTTGACACATTGAAGTGGCATTGGAAGATGTTCCGCATATGCGAGTTCGCGAAGCGAATCTCGCAAACGAGCTTTGCTCGTTTTCTTTCACTTCTGTAAGAACTTCGTAAGGAAAGATGATACAAATGGGGGAAACGGTCTGCTATCATACAGAATAGGAAACAGAGTTAACCGGCATGGAGGATGACAAAACATGGGCATGATTTTAGAGTTGGAGCAGATTCAGAAGTATTACGGCAATGAGGGCAATATCACGAAGGCGTTAGGCGGAATCAGCTTTGCGGTGGAGGAAGGGGAGTTTCTGGGAATTATGGGCGCTTCGGGTTCCGGGAAGACGACGCTTCTAAACTGTATTTCCACGATTGATACGGTGAGTGCGGGACATATATATCTGTACGGACAGCAGATTGGAGAAACCGGGCAGCAGGCAGGAGAAACCGGAAAGCAGACAGAAGGAACCGGACAGCAGATTGGAGAAACCGGACAGCAGGCGGGGGAGACCGGAAAGCAGACAGAAGAAACCGGAGAGCAGACAGAAGAAACCGGAAAGCAGACAGAAGAAACCGGGCAGCAGGCAGGAGAGACTGGAATACAGACAGAAAAAACCGGGAGGCGGACAGAAAAAAGTCAGGTGTCAGACGGGAGAACGGCGCAGAGAATCGACATCACGCAGATGAAGGCGAAAGAGCTTGCACGGTTTCGCAGAGAGAATCTGGGATTTGTGTTTCAGGATTTTAATCTGTTGGATACGTTGACGATTTCTGAAAATATTGCGCTTGCACTGGCAATCAACAAGGTTCCGGCAGGCGAGGTGGAAGGGCGCGTTGAGGAGATGTGTGAAAAGCTGAATATTGGCGATATTCTGCACAAATATCCGTACCAGGTTTCGGGCGGACAGAAACAGCGTTGTGCCTGCGCGCGGGCGTTGATCAATCACCCGAAGCTGCTTCTGGCGGATGAACCCACAGGGGCGCTTGACAGTCACTCTGCCAGAATGCTGCTTTCTACCATGCAGCAGATCAACGAGCAGCTGTGCGCGACGATTCTCATGGTAACCCATGATGCTTTTACTGCAAGCTATGCTTCTCGTATTTTATTCCTGAAAGATGGTGCGGTTTTTACGGAACTTCGTAAGGGGGATGACGAAAGAAACACTTTTTTCCATAAAATCTTAAATGTGCTGACGATGATTGGAGGTGGACAGAGCCATGTATGCGAAACTCGTGTTTAGGAATGCAAAGCGGTCCGTGAAGGAATATCTGGTCTATCTTGTGACGATGACCATTTGTGTTACGTTGTTTTATTCTTTTCTCTCCATTTCCAGCAAGTATTATCAGCCGGATATCGGGGTGGAGTATCATTTCAGGATATTGGGCGACGGCATGAAATATGCAGTCTGCGCGGTCACGCTGCTTTTATTATTTCTAATAAGTTATGTCAACCGATATATGCTGCGGAGCAGACAGAAGGAATTTGCCCTGCAGGCAATTATGGGAATGGAGCAGAAGACGATCGGTATGCTTTTCCTGGCGGAGACATTTGTGATGGGGTTCATTGCCATCGGGCTGGGGATTTTCCTGGGTATGTTCGGTTCGCAGTTGATCACTGCCATGGTATTGTCTACGTATGATCAGGAGTTTCACATTACCTGGACGCTGTTTCCGGACACGGTTCTGCTGACAGTCAGCTTTTTTGTGTTGAGCTTTATTATTGTCGGGCTGTTGAATCTGCGTACAATCAGGAAAATCAAAATTATTGACATGCTGTCTGCGGACAGGGAGAATGAGCCTTCTTTGCGCAAAAGCCGTCAGATACCGGTTACGATTATTCTGTTTGAAATCTTGACAGTATGGATGTTAGCGGGGGGAATTGAAAAGAAGTATTTTTATTTTGACAGACGGTTGCCATTTCCGGTGCATATCATGTTCTGGGGAAATATTCTGGCTCCGGCGGTGACGCTGCTGTGGTCTGCGATATGGCTTGTCAGGAAACAGAGGATAATAAGGTCGTCACGTCCGGCAAAATATATCAGTGACAAAGCCGTTTCCTCTGCAGGCGCAGATGGACAAAAAGGTGTTATGTCCGCCAATGCGGCAGAAAGCAGCCAGAGGCGCTGTACTGACAGGCAGCGGGATACACTGCTGACCGGACTTCTGGTATGTGCATTGTTTCAGACGCTGTTCGCGGCAATCGTGCCTTCCATGCAGAACAAGTATTATCTTCCGATGGGCACCGGCACTGTCAATCAATATATGATGTTTGTGCTGGGGAACCTGCTTTTCATCATCTGTGCAGTCATTTATCTTGCAAATACCGTGCTCGTGGCCTGGAAGGAGCGGTCGCCGGAGCACAGATATCACAACCAGAACTTATTTTTCTACGGGCAGATCACAACGAAGCTGTCTACCACCAATCAGACCATGACCTTAATCTGCGCAACGCTTGTCCTGGCGATCTTCCTGCTGATGGCGGCACCCGTTTTGCTTGGATGGGCGTTCGGGTATCTGGAGATACGTTCGAAGTATGATGTGCAGATTTCCACCGGATATACCGGTGTCTATGAGGAAGCGGAACTGCCCCGCGGGGATTATGAATTTGTGACGGAGTATCTGGAAGAAAACGGGATTGAGACGGCTTACGATCTTACTTTTGATTTGTATCTGCCCAAAAGAGAAGATTTTCAGAGACGGGTGAAATATGACTTTCCGGCGGTGGCGATCTCTCTGCACGATTATAATATCATCAGGGAAATGCTGGGATATAATACGGTTTCTCTGAAAGATAACGAGTTTACGACACAGTGGCAGTCGATCGCCACGGCAGATGATCGGGACAGATTTTTAGAAGAAAACGGAGAGATTGTGACAGATACGGGCAGGCTGACACTTGCCGAAAAAGACTGCTATACGGAGGAACTGGGGGAGACTCTTTATAACCGGTACACGGATGTTCTGCTGGTGTTTCCCGACAGTGTCTGCGAGCGGCTGCTTCCGGTTATGCGCAACAGATACATCACCACAACCGACAAGATTTCTTATGTGCAGGCATGCGGTCTGGAAGAACTTTTTCTGTCGGTACATCCGGAAAATGCGGGCAGCGGAGCGGATTACTATATTAGAATGAGGACGCTGCAGGTAAACGGTACGAAGGCGAATATGTTTGTCCTGCAGGCGGTCATGCTTTACGGGGCGGTGGTGCTGATGGTGATCTGTTTTACGGTTCTTTCTTTGCAGCAGCTTCTGGATTCGGCCCATTATAAATATCGTTTTTCAGTGCTGCGCAAGCTGGGTGTGGAAGAGAAAGACATCGGCCGTCTTGTGCTGGGGCAGCTTGGCGTTTGGTTCGGGCTGCCGGTAGGGGCTGCGGTCTGTGTCGCGGCGGTTATCGTGGCGTATTATGTGCAGTCGGTGTCGGCAGAGATCACGGCATACATCGGATTTGGCGTCTTGCTTGCGCAGATGGCCCTGACGGGTGTGATTCTTTTCTTATTGCTGCTTAGCTATTTCATCAGTACATGGATCCTTTTTAAAAGTTCCGTGGAGGCGTGACCGCAGCAGTGGGCGGATGGTGAAACTGCCGGATCCGGGAGCACCGTGCTTCCGGCGTTTCCGGAACAAGATGACAGAAAACAGAAATATCTTCCGGTATCAGGGGTTGAACTGCTCTCGTTTGGCGCGTATGATAAGAGTATGCATTATTAAAAAGGAGTTTACGATGATTCAACATCCGATCGCACCCGTCTATGATGCGGAATCCAGAATTTTAATACTGGGCAGCTTTCCTTCCGTGAAGTCGCGGGAACAGCAGTTTTTCTACGGACATAAGCAGAACCGCTTCTGGAAGGTTTGTGCGCAGGTGCTTGGCTGTGCCGTGCCGGAGAGCGTAGAGGAGAAGCGGAATATGCTGTTGTCACATCACATCGCGGTCTGGGATGTGATCGCAAGCTGTGAGATCACGGGTTCCTCGGACGCAAGTATCCGGGACGTGGTGCCGAATGACCTGTCTTGTATTTTGTCCCAAGCGGATATTCGGGCAATCTATACCAATGGTTCTAAAGCGCACCAGCTGTATCAGAAATATATTTTTCCGGTAAACGGGAGAGAGGCGTATCTGCTGCCGTCCACCAGTCCGGCGAATGCGGGGTATTCTCTTGAGAGACTGGCGGAGGCGTGGAGGGTGATCGGAGATATTCTCTAAGCTTTCCACGGCCTGCCCTTCCCGAGCCATCCTTGTTTTGCCCAATACTTTCCGTCAAGAGATTCGGGATCATTTTTATGTAACGATTTTTGCAGCATACGACAGATCAGGAACTTTATTCTTGTAATGATATTGACCCGTGCGGGCTTTTTGTAATTGATTCTGAAAAAAATGTCTGACAGGCGGTTCAGCTTTCGGGTCAGTTCGCGGCGCTTCTTTTCGGTAAGTTTTTCCCATACGATGTTGTTCGTAAGCCTGCCGGTGAATACGCTGATCCGGGATATGCCCCACCATGAAAGGCTGTGTCGGATGTCCTGCGCCGCAGATTTTGCGCCTGCGCCGGCACATTGTGTGATCACAACAGCCCGTTTGCCAAACATTTCGGGTGCGGGACGGTGCGGCATCCACAGGTAGGCAAAGTGGTCAAGAAGTGTTTTCATGGCACCGGTTGTGTGCAGCACGTAAGCGGGCGATGTCATGACGATCAGATCAGATGCTGACAGGGAGGCTGCTATTTTCTGTATATACCCGGCGTCCTTGCAGGTATGTTCGCCTCTAAGGATGCAGCCCGTACAGCCTGTGCAAAAAGACGGGCAGTCTGCCGGCAGGTAATATTCTGTGATTTCGGCTTTTTCTCTGAAGCGTTCCAGAAATATTTCTTTCAGGCGATAGGTTACGCCGTGTTTTTCGGTTCCGTTTATGACGGTAATTTTCATAAGTCATCCCTCCAGAATGTCGTGTAATATGGTTTCGTGGAATGCTTCCCGCTCTTTGGCAACCGTTAAGTCGATTCCGTAGAACTGTCTGATTATCTTGTGCCGCAGAAATGACTGCTGCATGACTGAAATCAGATAAAATGTCTTCCGGCTCAGTGTCTCTGTGTCCCAGTCCGGACGGCAGGCTGCCATCAGCGGCAGGTAAGCCAGATACGTTCTGTGCGTGTTGTCATCTTCTTTTGGCATACGCATATCCGAAAGGATAGAAGTTCTTGACACAGCGTAGTGTTCAAACAGAAATGTGAATGTCATGTTGCCGAGATAAACAAGTTTATCAAAAGCGGTAAATTCTTCTGTCTGTTCCTGAATGATTCGAAAGGCGTCAACGATGCCGTTTACAATACGTTCGACACACAATTCTATGAGTTTGTCTTTGCTCCCGAAATAGTAATTGATCAACCCTAATCCCACATTTGCCTTTTGGGCTATTTCACGGACGGTAATGCTGTCCATCTGTTCGCCTTTTTCATGGATGAGGTCTATTGTTGACTGGATGATTGTTTCTTTATTGTCCATTTTTGATGCCTCCTTGAACGTTGTTCAAACTATATTATATTGAACGTTGTTCAAACTATATTATATTGAACGGTGTTCAAAGTGTCAATACAAAAAGTCAGAAAAGAAGCAGAGAAGACAGAAAAGCCGAAGGCAGCAGATTATGAAATACAATTACAAAAATATCAACACCGCAAAGAGTGCATTGTGGTATAATAAGTCTTATTACATATAATTTTGATAGTTTACCGGGGATGGGATTTGAACAAAAAGATATATTGTACAATGTTGTCTCTTGTGAAGAAGACTGATCGGCAGCAGATGAGCTGAATATATATTATGTGTATGGATATTTATCAAATAATTTTGAAAAAGGTACGGGAAATTTAACTGCAATAGCGGCGGAATTCCGCACCGGTATTGCATAGATATTATGATCGCGGAAGAGGTAAAATATTTTTATTATGAAAACTTTGTATGTTACTGATTTAGATGGAACTTTAATGCGGGATGATAAAATAATTTCAAATGAGAGCGTTGCCATATTGAATCGTCTGCTTTCTCAAGGTATTTTTTTTACATATGCGACCGCAAGATCGTTTAGCTCCGCGTCTGAAATCACAAGAAATATTTCCTTTAACCTGCCCGTCATTATCCGCAATGGAACAATTCTTGCCGATCCTCAGTCCAAAAGAGAGATCGAGATTTCAATGTTTGGAGAAGAATTGCAGCACATAAGGCAGGCTTTAGCTGGCACCGCCATCCCTGGATTCGTAACTGCTTATTTTGGGTCGAATGAAGTAAAGTTATGCCTGGCAGGAAGAATGAATGAAGGTTTTCAGGATTATTTGCAAAACCATTCTGCGGACAGGCGTATTCATATGGTTGATACAGAAGATAAATTGTATGAAGGGGAAACCTGCTACTTTACATTTATTGCCCCCAAAAATGAATTACAGCCCCTTTATGAACGTGTAAAACATATAGAGGGCATTAATTGTGTTTTTCAACAGGACAAATACAGAACAGAATACTGGTTGGAACTATGTCCGGGGAATGCAACAAAGGCATCGGCAATTCAAAGAGTTAAGCAGTTATGCGGCTGCCAGAGGGTAATTGTATTTGGCGATTCGGCAAATGACATTTCCATGTTTCAAATGGCAGATGAAGCTTATGCAACCCAAAACGCGATTGACGAATTAAAGGAAATTGCCACGGGAATCATTGGAAGTAATAATGCTGACGGAGTAGCAAAATGGTTAGAAGCGCATGTATGACAATGCGGGCAGTTTGATTGGAGGATAAACAATGCTATGTGATGACATCAGATATTTGACAGACAGAGCCCTGTGGGAGACGGAGAATCTTATGAAGTGTATTCCGGACGAACTGTGGGCGAAGCGCTACGACGGGATTCCCATGTGGAAATTCCTGTACCATACGTTATATTCCATGGACAGGTGGTATATCAACCCGTGCGACGGCGCTTATCAGGAACCGCCTTTTCACACAAAAACGATGGCGGATCTGAACGTCATACCGGAGGAGGAATATTTGAGCCGGGAACAGCTGGAAGGATATTTTGATCAGATTCGGGATAAGATACATAGCTATATTACCGGGCTGTCGGACAGGGAGCTTTCTGAGAATCCGGAGAACTGTGATATAAGCAGATTCTGTCTGATTCTGGGGCAGTTCAGGCACTGGCACCGTCATATGGGTGTCATTTACGGCTTTATCGTAGAAGATGCGGGCAAATGGCCGTATGTGCTGAATATGTTTGGAGCCTATCCGGAGGATCCAATGCCCAATTATTATTCGTGAGGTGACATTGATGGAGGATTTTAAATGACCACAATCTACTACATAGAAGACGACAACTCCATCGCACAGTCTGTCAAAGAGTATCTGGAACAGTATGATTTTCACGTGACCATTTACGCATCCATCGCTGATGCAAGGCAGGCGGTCAGATCCATGCCTCCGCAATTGATTTTGCTTGACCGGAATATGCCGGACGGGCAGGGGGACAGGTTTTGCCGCTGGATCAGGTCTGAGGAGAAGGAACTTCCGGTCATCTTTCTGACTGTGCGCGGAGAAGCGAAGGATATCGTATCCGGATTTACGGACGGTGCGGATGATTATGTGGTGAAGCCTTTTGAACTGGAAGTGCTGCATTCCCGCATTCTGGCGCTGCTCAGGCGGACAGAACGTCTTAAACAGACAAAACTCACATGCGGCGGCATTACGGTTGATACGGAGAAAGTAGCAGTGTTCTGCGGCCGGGAAGAAGTGACGCTGAGCCAGCTGGAATATCAGCTTCTTTTGCTGCTTATGGAAAACAAAGGAAAAACAGTTATGCGTGGACAGATTCTGGAACGGGTCTGGGATATAAACGGCAGCTATGTAAATGATAATACGCTGACAGTGACCATGAAGCGGCTCAGGGAAAAGCTGCATAATCCGGCGTGTATCAAGACCATACGCAGTTTCGGTTATCGGATGGAGGACATGTAGAGTTATGAAAATAAAACAGTGCAGGATTCGGGTTGTTATTGCAGCTTTCATATGTATGATTACGGTACTTGGAACGATGGCGCTCTATATGCGGGAATACCGCAGGAGCGCTTTTATACATTTGTCCGCGTTTTGTGAGCGGATGGTAAGGGAAAATCCAGAGATGGAAACGGCGGTTATGGATGCCATGAAACAGTATCGTGATGATCCGGGATATTTCGGGCAGGAGAAGACGGGGGATGGTATTTTGCAGGAGCCGCGCCAGCGTGCATACATGGACAGGAAAGCGGGCAGGGTGTTTCTGGAAACATACGGTTATCGAAGCGGGGAATTCAGAGAGAGCGTGCCGACGGGCCTTGTGGCTGCTTCACTGGCGGCAGTTTTCATATCAGCCGGGGGATTTCTTTTTGTGATTTGGTATCCGCACAGATACAGTCAAATGAGGATTGCCGAATTGACAGGTTATTTGGAACAGATCAATACGGGATTAGGCGGTGGTGCCCTTCTGACGAAGGAGGATCATTTTTCACGGCTGCAGGATGAAATGTATAAAACGGTCACGGAACTGTATCAGACGAGAGAACAGGCAGTTCGGGCAAAAGCAGGATATGCCGAAAATCTTGCCAATATAGCTCATCAGTTGAAGACGCCGATCACAGCGGCCTTTTTATCTTTGCAGATGATGGAAAGGGATATCACTGCAGCAGGAGAAAAGAAAACGGATACGACCGCAGAAGGGGAGAAAGGGAAGTATGTTCAGCGCATCAAAAAACAGCTGGCGCGTCTGCAGCATCTGGAAGAGGCGCTTTTGACACTTTCCAGGATTGATGCAGGTGTTTTGCAGCTGGAACATACGGAGGTGGATATTTATACAGTTTTAAATCTTGCTTCTGAAAATCTGAATGATCTGCTTTTGCAACATGCGGTTTCTGTCTCGATTCCTGACAGGGGGTGTGCCACATTCCGGGGAGACATGGAGTGGACTATGGAAGCGCTTATGAATCTGATCAAAAACTGTATGGAACATTCTCCCCGGGGCGGCACGATTTTCTGCGACTATTCTGTCAATGCTCTTTATGCGGAGATACGGATCCGGGATGAAGGGGCTGGGTTTGTGCCGGAAGAACTGCCTCATCTGTTTGAACGGTTTTATCGCGGAAGAGAAAGTGACACTGGTGTCGGAATTGGGATGCCGCTGGCACGTGAGATAATTGAACTGCAGAATGGAACCATCACGGCATACAATCTGCCACAGGGCGGCGCATGTTTTGAAATCAGGATTTACAGTCACTGAGCTGTCACTTTCAGATGATATGATAACCATGAAAAGAACACCGGCGTAACAACTCGGTGCACAGGATACACGGAACGTACACGGGTCATGCAGCCTGTCTGCAATGGCGCAGGAGATTTGAACGAGACAAAAACGAAGGGAGCTTATCATGGAAATACTGAAATGTGATAACGTCAGGAAAGTATACGGTTCCGGCAGCAATCAGGTGACTGCGCTTGACGGTATTGACCTGACTGTGGAAAAAGGAGAATTTGTGGCTGTCACAGGTGCTTCCGGATCCGGAAAATCCACATTACTGCATATACTGGGCGGTGTGGATCAGCCCACGGAGGGCAGAGTGATGGTGGAGGGGACGGATATTTCTACCATGAACCGCACACAGGCGGCAATTTTCCGGCGCAGAAAAGTTGGACTGGTGTATCAGTTCTACAACCTGATCCCCACACTGACCATCCGTAAAAATATTTTAATGCCGCTTTTATTGGACAAGAAAAAAGTAAATCGGGAATATTTTGAACAGATCGTGGAATCTTTGGGCATTGAAAACAGACTGGAAGCCTTGCCCGGTCAGCTGTCTGGCGGGCAGCAGCAGCGTGCCGCAATCGCCCGGTCTTTAATCTACCGTCCGGCCATTTTGCTGGCGGATGAGCCAACCGGAAATCTTGACCGGAAAAACAGTGTGGAGATCATGGATCTTTTAAAGCTTTCCAATCGAAATCTGAATCAGACCATTGTTTTGATCACGCATGATGAAAAAGCTGCGCTGGAAGCGGACCGCATCCTCACGATAGCAGACGGGAAGGTGGTCAGTGACCGCAGGAGAAATGAACTGCATGACAGGTGATGGATCCGGGGAGATCGGAGATTAGAGTGTTTTTATTTGTGCTGTTAATGAAAAGACGGCGGAACGGAGACTGGTATGTGGAAAGATTACTCGATAAGTTTTATTAAGAAAAACCGTGCTTCTACCATTTCCATTATGGTGGCAGCGTTTATTGCATCGTTACTGCTGTCACTGCTGTGCAGTTTTTTCTACAATATGTGGGCGTATGATGTGGAGTCGGTGAAATTGGAAACGGGTGACTGGCAGTCGTGCATTGCCGGGAACTTTTCAGAAGAAGATTTGAATCTGATCCGCAATTTCTCAAATGTGGAAAAAGCGGTGGTGAGGGAAGAAAAAAACGCGGCAGCAGCAGACAGCGACAAGTCGATCATGGAAGTGGATTTGTATTTTTATAATCCGCGTACTGTTTATGAAGATATGACATTGATGTCAGAAAAGCTGGGTCTGCGGGATGAACAGGTCACATACAACTATCAGCTTCTGGCAATGTATTTTATCCGTATTCCGGGGGACACGGCGCCAAGGATGCTTCTGCCGCTTTACTTTGCGGTGGTTATGATCATGTGTTTTTCCCTGATTCTTGTGATTCACAATTCCTTTGCAGTGTCTATGAATGCAAGGATTCATCAGATGGGGATTCTTTCTGGAATCGGTGCAACACCGGGGCAGATTATGGTCTGTCTGCTTCAGGAGGCGGCCGCGCTGTGTGTTTTGCCGCTTTTTGCAGGCAGCGCGTCTGGTATTGCATTGGGGTTCGGAATGATGCGGATGATGAGCGCTTTTGCCGTGGGGATGACGGGAGACCATGATCTGCCGTTTCAGTATCATCCTGTGATTTTCGTGCTTACAATGCTGATTTCTGCAGTGACCGTTATGGTCTCGGCCTGGATTCCGGCGGGAAAACTGGCGAAACTTACGCCATTGCAGGCCATTCGCGGCGTGGAGGAATTAACCCTCAAACGCAGGAAGCATTCTCCGGTTTTAGCTATGTTGTTCGGCATGGAAGGGGAACTGGCGGGAAATGCGTTAAAGGCGCAGAAGAAAGCGCTTCGGACTTCCACGCTGTCGCTGACCCTCTCTTTTCTTGGATTTACGGTGATGCTCTGTTTCTTCACGCTTTCGGATATCAGTACAGAATACACTTATTTTGCGAGATTTCAGGATACGTGGGATGTGATGGCGACGGTGAAAAATGTGAAGATCGAGGAACTGGACAGTTCAGGCTCGATCGCCGCATTACAGGAGGCGGAACAGGAACAGGGCGCTTCAGGCTGTACGGTGTATCAGAAAGCATATTTCACGGCGAGCATTTCACGGGCACAGATCAGTGATGAACTGCAGGCGCTGGGCGGATTGGAAGCGGTGGCCGGCGAAGGAGCAGAAAAGCAAAATGCAGACAGAAGTGAAGCGGACGGGCAGCAGGGCACGGGCAAAGGAGAAATGGCAGAGCAGGTGGGGACGGAAAACAGCTATGCCGTACCGGCGCCGGTGATCATAATGGATGATACGGGCTTTATGGAATATTGCAGGCAGGCCGGTATTGCACCGCGGCTGGACGGTGCAGTTGTCATGAATAAAATCTGGGACAGTCTCAACAGTAATTTCCGCCATCGGAAATATGTTCCATTTATAAAAGAAGAGGCTGATATGACAATAGTGCAGAACGAGGAAAGTGCAGGACAGATTCCAATACTTGCCTGCACAGACCAGGAGCCGCTTTTGCGGGAGGAGTATGATGATAATACGCTGGTTCATGTGGTCCCGCTGTCGTTGTGGAAAACCATATCAGATTATGTACCAGAGCGGGATTCAGATGTTTTTATTAATATTCTTGCTGAACGGAGTCATGAAAAAGGAAACGTGGCAGAGGAGGAAGCTTTGCAGGCATCTGCGAAAGAAATGACTGCTTTAGAATATCCTGTCACGGAGATTATGGGACAGAACAGCGAAACGGAAGTGGAGAATCGTCTGCAGGAAAAGCTTACGAATGACAGGCTTATTCTGGGATACAAGATTTTGCTCGGCACATTCTGCACACTGCTGGCCATGATCGGAATTGCCAATGTTTTTTCCTATACGATGGGATTTCTGCGTCAGAGAAGAAGAGAGTTTGCCAGATATCTGTCGGTGGGGATGACACCTGCCGGGCTCAGGAAAATGTTCCGGATTGAGATTCTTGTGATTGCGGGACGGCCGGTGCTGATCACGCTTCCGCTTACGGTACTGTTTGTAGAAGCGGCATCCGGGGCAAGTTATCTGGATTCCATGGAGTTTTGGGTGCGGGCGCCTTTTATTCCGATCACGGTTTTTATTGCGGCAATTTTTGGTTTCGTGATGCTGGCTTACCTGATCGGCGGCAAAAGGATTCTGCAGGATAATCTGGCGGAGGCGCTTCGGAGCGATATGATGGCGTAATATTTATGCCGGCCATTGAGAAAAGAATGGCCGGCATTACGTATTGCATTTTTATTTTTTTCGATTGCTGTGCTGGCTCATCTTGTATGCGAACAGATCCTTCCAGATGGACGGATGGAACAACAGCAGAAGCGGGAACAGTTCCAGTCTGCCTGCCAGCATGTCAAACATGAGGACATACTTGGAAAAGTCGGAGAAGAATCCGAAATTCTCTGCCGGCCCCACCAGTTCAAGCCCCGGACCGATATTATTGATGGTGGCGGCAACCGCCGTAAAACCGGTCACCAGATCGGTCCCGTCAAAGGATACCAGAAATACCGACAGGACAAAAAGAACCATAAAGGTAATGATATATACGTTGACCGTGCGGACGGTCTCATGGTCGATGGGTTTTTCATCCATCTGGATTTTCTTGATGCTCTTAGGGTGAATATAGGAAGTAAATTCCTTTCTCACCGTCTTAAAAAGAATCACAAAACGGGATACCTTGATGCCGCCGCCGGTACTGCCCGCACAGGCACCGATAAACATCAGAAGTACCAGAATGACTTTGCTGGTACTTGCCCATGTGTTGAAATCAGTGGTCGAAAATCCGGTGGTGGTGATAATGGAAGCCACCTGGAAAGCCGACTGTGTCAATGCATCAAAGGCGCTGGCGCAGGTTTCCAGAATATTGAGGAAAATAATACCTGCGGAAACAATAATCACCAGCAGATAGTAACGCACTTCTTCCATTTTCAGGGCTTTTTTGATTTTACCGAAAATGATCAGATAATAGGCATTAAAGTTAACGCCAAAGAGGATCATAAATATCGTGACAACCCACTGCAAATAGGAGGAATAACCTGCAATACTGCTGTTTTTGATACCGAATCCACCTGTTCCGGCGGTGCCGAAGCTGGTACAGATCGCGTCAAATAAAGGCATTTTTCCAATCAGAAGCAAAACCGTCTCGATGACAGTCATGCCGAAATAGATCAGGTAAAGAATCCTTGCGGTATACCTTACCTTTGGCACCAGTTTTTCCACAGACGGGCCGGGGCTTTCCGCGCGCATCAGATTGATGTTGGAGCCGCCGCTTAAGGGAACAATGGCAAGCAGGAAGACTAAAACACCCATCCCCCCGATCCAGTGCGTAAAACTGCGCCAGAAAAGGGAACAGCGGGAAAGCGCTTCCACGTCGCTTAAGATACTTGCACCGGTAGTAGTAAAGCCGGAGATGGTTTCAAACAATGCGTCTGTAAAAGAAGGGATTTCTCCTGTCAGACAAAAAGGAAGACAGCCGAAAAAGCTCAGGAGAATCCAGCTTAAAGAGGTGGCGATACAGCCCTCTTTCAGATAAAACACCGTGTCTTTCGGTTTCCTTCCCGTCATCAAAAGTCCAAATAAAAAGCAGAGCGCGGCTACCGGAAGATACCACAGGCCTTCGCGCTCGGCATAGATGAGTGCCACAAAACACGGGAGCAGCAACAGTACAGCCTCCGTTTTTAAAATAGATCCTAATATATATCGAATGATGGAACTGTTCATTGGTAGATCAATGTCCTTTCAGGGTCAATTATTTCATATGCAAAATAATATTTGATGCATTAGTTCAGGATATCCTGAATCGAATTAAAGCCTGTGTGAGTGGTAACGATCATCACCGTATCCCCCACCTGGATGGAATCCTGGCCGCTTGGAATGATGATGGATCCGCGGCGGTGGATCAGGGAGATCAGCAGTCCCTTTTTCAGCGAAAGCTCCGCCAGTGGAATATTGGTTACTCTGGATGCGCTTTCCACACGAAATTCTATCGCTTCCACACGGGAATCAAACATATGGTAAAGGGTTTCGATGTTGCTGTTCATCGAATCCTTTTTGGCACGCACGTAGGCGATGATTGCTTCGGAAGTGATGAACTTCGGATAAATGACGCTGCCCAGATCCAGGCTGCTCACCACATCGTCGAAGGTGATGCGGTTGATTTTCGTGATGACTTTTGCCTGGGATACCATTTTTGCATGAAGCGTCAGCATGATATTTTCTTCATCAATTCCGGTCAGCGGAACAAAAGATTCCGCGTACTCGATGCCTTCTTCCTTTAAAAGCCCTTCGTTTGTGCCGTCACCGTTGATGACGATCGCCTTGGGCAGGAGGATGCTCAGCTCCTCACAGCGTTTCGGATCACTTTCAATGATCTTCACGGAAATTCCCACATGGATAAGCTGGGATGCCAGATAATAGGCGGATTTGCCGCCGCCGATGATCATAGTATTTTTAACGGCGTGTGTCTTGAAGCCGATTTTTTTCAAAAAAGCTTTTGCGCTGGCGCGGGAGGCAACAAAAGAGAGAAGGTCCCCTTTTTGGATCCGGAAGTTACCGGAAGGTATATGGATGTCCCGGTCCCGCTCCACGGCGCAGATCAGAATATGGTCAGCAATATTTTTACCCAGCGTCCGTCCCAGATCGGCAATGGTCATGCCGTCAAGCTGGTTGCCGTCGGGCACTTTGAATTTGATCATTTCCGCCCGTCCGTGGGCAAAAGTGCTGACTTCCAGGGCAGTGGGGATAAAAAGAATCCGGGCGGCTTCTCTGGCAGCTTCCAGTTCAGGATTGATGATCATGGCAAGACCCAGCTTCTCACGCAGATATTCCGCCTCCTTGCTGTAGTCCGGGGTGCGCACTCTGGCGATTGCGGAACAGTTACCCACACGTTTGGCAACTGTACAGCACAGCAGATTCAATTCGTCAGAATCGGTTACGGCGATAATCAGATCTGTATTTTCGATACCTGCTTCGATTTGTACGCTGAAGCTGGCGCCGTTGCCCGCGATTCCCATCACATCATAAAGCCCGGTCAGTTCCTGAATTTTCTGCGCATTTTGGTCAATCAGGGTAATATCATGCCCCTCTTTGATCAGCTGGGCAATCAGCGTTCTGCCGACCTTGCCGCATCCGACGATGATAATTTTTAAACCCTGTTCATCAGAATTCTTTTGTTTAGCCATTTTCTCTCCATTCCGAAGCGTCCTAAAATATTGAAAAAGGTTGTTTCCTGTTTTTATTTTAAGGAGAAAGACCCTTTGTTCATCTGACGTTTCCGGTCAGCCTGTCCCGCACAGCGCTTATAATGTTTTGGGCTGGTACGGACCTGTGTGCACAGGCTCTTGCAGGCATATACACCTCTAATATAGCACCATAAGAGGAAAAAAGCATTATGTTTTTTAAATAGTACAAATCAGCTATAGTACAAAATGGGGGAAATCTCTGGACAATGCAAAATACGGACATGATCCGCAACGAATCGGGTGCCGTCAAAGCGGGCGGGAACCGGGATGAAACTTAAGGTTGCCGGTCTGACACTTAAAATTGCAGGATTGGAAGCTGGAATTGTCGGACTGACACCCGGAATGTATTGTGCAACCAATGCCGTACCGTTAGAATCTGTGATATCAGAACAAGAAAAGGAGAAAGAGGTTATGGAGAATAAGTTATCTATGGAAGACAAATCAGTACACGGCTCAGAATCGGAAAACGGACAAAAGACGGTACACAGTTCAGGATCGAAGGACGGGTGTCCGGCAGGAAACGGGCTGTTCACAAGAAATTTTACACTGGTGGTGATCGGGCAGATCATCTCGCTGTTCGGCAATGCGGCTATTCGGTTTGCATTGCCGTTGTACCTGTTGAATCAGACGGGTTCTTCCGCATTGTACGGGACAGTGATGGCCTGCGCATTTATCCCGACGATTCTGTTGACGCCTGTAGGCGGACTGATCGCTGACCGGGTCAACAAAAGGAATATTATGGTGATACTGGATTTTAGCACGGCGGGATTGATCCTGCTGTTTGCCTGTCTGATGAACAGCCTTGATCTGGTGGTGCTTCTGACACTTACGCTGATGATCCTGTACGGTATTGCAGGCGCTTATCAGCCGGCAGTGCAGGCGAGTATTCCGCTGTTAGTCGGACAGGAGCATTTCGTGCAGGCAAATGCGGTGGTCAATGTGATCAGTTCTTTTGCTTCGCTTTTAGGACCGGTGCTGGGCGGTATCCTGTACAGCGTGTACGGTCTGCGGCCGATTCTGGCAGTTTGTATTGTCAGCTTTGTGGTATCGGCGGTAATGGAGATTTTTATCAGAATGCCTCACTGTAAACAGGAGCAGGAGGGGAAAATGCTGCAGATTGTCCGCAGAGATTTTGCACGGAGTATCCAGTTTATACGCAGAGACAAACCGGTGATCGGAAAAGGCGTGCTGGTGACCTGCGGCATTAACCTGTTTCTGTCGGCGATGATCGTGGTCGGACTGCCCTACCTGATCACTGAGGTGCTGCCATTTACGACGGATGAGGCGAACCGCCTGTACGGATACGCACAGGGAGCGCTGGCGGCTGGCGGTATTGTGGGCGGTATCGGGGCAGGTGTTCTGGCACAGAGACTTCAGATCAGAAAAACAGGGAATCTGCTGGTTCTAGGTGCAGTCTGTGTGTTTCCTATGGCGGCGGCGCTTTTGTGGCAGAACCACGGGATGGTATCGTATCTGATTATCGCGGCGGCCTGCTTCTTGATCATGATAATCTCCACGGTTTTTACGGTGCAGATTATGTCCTTTGTGCAGACTGAAACACCGGAGCAGCTGCTTGGAAAAGTGATGGCGCTGATCATGACTGTGGCTATGTGCGCTCAGCCCTTGGGAAGTGCGATGTACGGGTTTCTGTTTGAACTGTGCGCGGGATATGAGGCGGCAGTGGTGCTGTTTGCGGGCGGCGTCTCTCTGATGATCGCGGTCAGGACGAGGAAGGTATTTGCAGGACTGTAAAATGCAATAGACGGTTTTATGATAATACATCACTTGTAATAATTTGAAATAATATTAATGAATAATTGAAATAACATTGACTTAAAGACTTCAAATGATTATAATCTTAACAGGTGCTGCCCTAAACGGTAAGCGGTTCACCTTTTGCCAAATGTTTTCATTTGAGAACTTCCTGTATTCGGAGGTGGTACATAATGGAAAATATGCGAAAGGTAAAAGATATGATGTTCGAAATAGTCCTTGGAATTGTTGGTATTATAGTGACGATCATCAGTATTATCGTCACATTGATCAGTATTCGACAATCCTGTGGCAAACAAAGACATCAAAAAAGTAACCGCCGCCATCCAAAGTGAGTGGTTACTTTTTTGAAATGTAACTATTAACTGAGGTGAACCGTTTGCTTTACGGTCAGCACCTTTTCTAGTTATATTATAACAATTCTTTTTTGTTTGTCAACTCAAAATATATTGTATTGCGTTATTGAAAGTATGTTAGGTTACTGTTCACACCCGCACCATGCACTTGCTGCATGGTGTCGGAGCCAGCGCCAAAATGCCTGTTTTTTGGCATTT
>ERZ808035.362-NODE-362-length-45728-cov-26.549320_pt1 | contig 45728 bp, 39 predicted proteins | sample MGYA00380189_ERZ808035 | MGnify/ENA primary metagenome ERZ808035 (study PRJEB31490, sample SAMN06133407) | mouse gut metagenome | isolation source: M5_1 | host: mice | place: China: Chengdu | collected 2015-05 ...
AATTTACTAAATATCTGCGATATGTACAACTTTTTCATTGCAAATATGTTAAGAATCTAATTCAACCAACAGGTTATGTTGATGTGCTGGTGCATCGGCAAAGCCGCAAGGAACGTGAAAGAATTTTATCTGTTGCCCGTAGGCGGTAAACTGATGCAGTACGATACTATTGCAGTAAACACCATTGTCGCCAACAGAGAGGGCGAGGTAAGTTCGTGTGATATTCCTTTCTGCGATGATTTATCTTTGTTTAACCGACACTATCTGCAACTTACCAAACAAGTGGCTGAAAGTTGTGTCAATCACGACTTGACAGAAAGCATGGTTATCGGAACTTCAGCATTGGCACAATATGAAATAGACGGTGCAGTCGGTATGTATAGCGGCATTTTTAACAATCCGTTTCTTATTTGGGGTAAATACAAACGCCGGCTGTTGAAAACAACGCTTACCGTTTCTTTCCAGTTCCACCACACGCAAATGGACGGGGCGCACGCTTCCCAATTTTTGGACGGGATTCAGAAAGAAATCGATAATCTGAGAATATAAAATTAGGGAGAAACATTATCTTTATAGAACTAACAGAAAGCGAACAGGTAACGATTTAGTAACGAAACTCTGTCTTTTAGCGTGCTTCTGAAGTATAGGGAAAGAGGAGCGTCTAAAAAGAAAAGTCCCTGAATTACTTAAATTCAAGGACTTGCAAATCTCATTTTCCACTTTTGCGGAGAGACAGGGATTCGAACCCCGGGTGCCTCGCAGCACAACGGTTTTCAAGACCGCCGCAATCGACCACTCTGCCACCTCTCCAAGACTTCCTTTTCAGAAGTGCTTCTCGCTTAAAGCGGTGCAAAGGTAGCGCTTCTTTTTTAATTAACAAACAAATCGGCCCAAAAACAATTCATCTACCTCCGCAAAACTATTCATCCGGATAGGAAAAACAAAAAGGATACACCGCAAACGCTTATTTTATGTTTTCCAGCATATTTTTTTCCATTTCATGATGCTATTACGGAAATATTTCCGTAATTTTGTACGTTCTAAAGGATAACATATCTAACCACTATCAAAAAAAGTATATTATGGAATTAAACAAAACCTTTATTGACGGGCTTTGGAGCAAAGAAATCAATGTCAGTGATTTCGTTAGTAAAAACATCACATCCTACACCGGAGACGCCTCTTTCCTGCAAGGACCTACGGAACGTACCAAACGTATCTGGGACATCTGCCTGAAAGCACTGGAAGAAGAAAGAGCCAACAACGGTGTTCGTTCATTAGACCATACTACCGTATCTACCATCACTTCACACAAGGCGGGCTATATCGATAAGGAAAACGAGCTTATCGTCGGACTGCAGACGGACGAGCTGCTGCGACGCGCCATCAAGCCGTTCGGCGGCATCAAAGTGGTGGAGAAGGCCTGCCGCGAAAACGGCGTGGAAGTGGACGATAAAGTGAAAGACATCTTCACGCACTATCGCAAGACACACAACGACGGTGTGTTCGACGCATATACCGAAGAAATCCGTTCGTTCCGTTCGCTGGGCTTCCTGACCGGTCTTCCCGACAATTATGCCCGCGGACGTATCATCGGCGACTACCGCCGTCTTGCCTTGTACGGCATTGACCGTCTTGTCGAAGCCAAGAAGGAGGATTTGCGCAACCTGACCGGTCCCATGACCGAAGCACGCATCCGCCTGCGCGAAGAAGTGGCCGAACAGATCAAGGCTTTGAACGAAATCAAGATAATGGGCGAATATTACGGACTCGACCTCAGCCGTCCCGCCACATCGGCACAGGAAGCCGTGCAGTGGGTATATATGGCATACCTTGCCGCTGTAAAGGAGCAAGACGGTGCAGCCATGTCGCTGGGTAACGTATCTTCTTTCCTCGACATCTTCATCGAATACGACCTGGCTCACGGCAATATCGACGAGACTTTCGCTCAGGAGCTGATTGACCAGTTCATCATCAAGCTGCGCATGGTGCGCCACCTGCGTATGCAATCTTATAACGACATCTTTGCCGGAGACCCCACTTGGGTGACCGAAGCCATCGGCGGACGCTTCAACGACGGCCGCGTGAAGGTGACCAAGACTTCTTTCCGCTTCCTGCAGACGCTGTACAACCTCGGCCCTTCGCCCGAGCCCAACATGACTGTACTGTGGAGCCCCGAACTGCCGGAAGGTTTCAAGGATTTCTGCGCCAAGGTATCGGTAGACACAAGTTCTATCCAGTACGAAAACGACAATCTGATGCGCGAAGTGCGCAACTGCGACGACTACGGTATCGCCTGCTGCGTATCCTACCAAGCCATCGGTAAGCAAATCCAGTTCTTCGGCGCACGCGCCAACCTCGCCAAAGCACTGCTGCTTGCCATCAACGGCGGACGTTGCGAGAACACCGGTACGGTCATGGTGAAAGGCATCCCCGTGCTGACGCACGACACGCTGAACTTCGAAGAGGTGATGAACAACTACAAGAAGGTGTTGACGGAAATCGCCCGCGTCTACAACGAAGCGATGAACATCATCCACTATATGCACGACAAGTATTATTACGAGAAAGCCCAGATGGCATTCGTAGATACCGACCCGCGCATCAACCTTGCCTACGGTGTAGCCGGACTTTCCATTGCCATCGACTCGCTGTCTGCCATCAAATATGCCAAGGTAACGGCACGCCGCAACGACATCGGACTGACGGAAGGCTTCGATATCGAAGGCTCCTTCCCCTGCTTCGGTAACAACGACGACCGCGTAGACCACCTTGGTGTAGACTTGGTATACTATTTCAGCGAAGAGTTGAAGAAGTTGCCCGTTTACAAGAACGCCCGCCCCACCCTGTCATTGCTGACCATCACTTCCAACGTGATGTATGGCAAGAAGACCGGTGCTACTCCCGACGGACGTGCCAAAGGTGTTGCCTTCGCTCCGGGTGCCAACCCGATGCACGGACGCGACAAGAACGGTGCCATCGCCTCGCTGAGTTCCGTTGCCAAATTGCGCTACCGCGACTCGCAAGACGGTATCAGCAACACCTTCTCCATCGTTCCGAAATCGTTAGGTCCTACGGCCGAGGAGCGCGTCGAGAACCTGGTGACCATGATGGACGGCTATTTCACCAAAGGTGCACACCACCTGAACGTGAACGTGCTGAACCGTGAAATGCTGGAAGACGCCATGGAGCATCCTGAAAAGTATCCGCAACTCACCATCCGTGTTTCCGGCTATGCCGTAAACTTCGTGAAACTGAGCCGCGAACACCAGCTGGAGGTTATCAGCCGCAGCTTCCACGAGAGAATGTAATCGGCACGCCGAACATATAACCTAAGGCACGGATTACGCGGATTTCATGGATGAAACAAAACATCCGGAACAATGGTCCTGTAATCCGTGCTTTCTTTTCAGTATGTCCATAATATAAGTAGTACGTTCATAATATATAATAGTATACAATGATGATCAATGTCCATTCATACGAATCGATGGGTACATTCGACGGTCCGGGGCTACGGTTGGTTGTTTTCCTTCAGGGCTGTCCTTTCCGCTGCCTGTACTGTGCCAATCCCGACACGATAGATGTGAAAGGCGGTACTCCCACTTCTGCCGATGAAATCCGGCAAATGGCTGTCAGCCAAAAAGCCTTCTTCGGAAAGAAAGGAGGGATTACGTTCTCAGGCGGCGAACCGACCCTGCAGGCGGAAGCACTGATTCCCTTGTTCAGGGATTTGAAAGCCGATGGCATCCATACCTGCCTCGACAGCAACGGCGGCATCTGGAACGACAAAGTAGAGGAGTTGCTGAAGCTGACAGACTTGGTCCTGCTCGACATCAAAGAGTTCAACCCCGAACGCCACCGCCACCTGACCGGACGCAGCAACGAACAGACCCTGCGCACCGCAGCCTGGCTGGAACAGCAAGGACGCCCGTTCTGGTTGCGCTATGTCCTGGTGCCGGGATACAGCGATTTCGAGGAAGACATACGGAACATGGGCGAACTGCTTGGCAAATACCAAAGCATACAACGGGTAGAGATACTCCCCTATCACCGCCTGGGAGTGCATAAGTACGAAGCCATGGGATGGGATTACCAGCTGAAAGAAGTAATGGAAAACAGCCCCGAACAGCTGGAGCGGGCAGAGAAACTCTTCAAGGAATATTTCCGTACAGTAGTAGTAAACTGATTGGAAATGAAGAATCCTGGATTCTTCATTTCCAAGATTCTCCATTTAATCAATAAGTCAACCGTATTCCGCCCTGCAGCGTAAAGTTGCAGGGATTTTCTTTTCTGATGGTCTGGATATCGGAACCGTCATCGAAGAAGTAAGCCACTCCCGGTTCCACATAGATACCTACCCTGCCGGATATGTTATACTGTGCGCCCACGGCTCCCATCACGGAGAGTTGCAACGGCTTCACAGTTTCGCTCCTGCTTCCTATTTTTCCATATACGCATTTCTCCACGGCGCCACCGGCGGAAACATACATGATGAACGGTTTCTTATCCACGAAGTTCCAGTTTGCCCGCAGGGGAATGCCTAGATAGTGCAATTTTTGGCCGACCTTTTCCGAACTCCCGGCAAACTTCACATCCGAAGCAAGATACGTATATGTCAAGCCGGTCTCTACAGAAAATCCTTTTGCAAGCCCCTTGCGCAACGAGAAACCGAAAGACAGAGGTTGCTTATGCGCTATGTCTGCCACTTCTTCGGAGTTTCGCTGCAGGTAGGGCATCCCATTCTTGAAAACGAGTTCTTGCCCCTCAGGCACTTCCATGATTCCATTCGCCACCGTAGAGAGGTCGACTCTTCCGCCCGAAACTCCGGAACCGGGAGAGTCTTGCAGCAGATTATCTTCGCCTATACTGTTGCCCGAAAGCAATCCGCCGGTATTCCCCACAGCCAGCCCTACCGACCAGCCACGCGCTTCACTCCTTTTCGTCTTCTTGACCGGTAAGTGCAATTTATCTCTGCCTGACGGACGACGACGCTCAATCTTTTGCTCTCCCGTATGCTCTTCTCCGGCTGTCACATCCTTTGTTTCCCCGTTTTCCGGTGCCGGTTGCTCCGGCGCATCCGTTTCCCGGCCTTCCTGCTCCGCACGTAGAGGTTGTGCTTCCGTTTCCGGTTGCCCGTCATTCGCTACATTCAGTTGCTGCGCCAGCAACGAACGGCGGTCGGCATCCGCCGAAGACGGCTTCCCTTGCGCATGATACACAGGAGACGTTATTTCCGTCTGCACCGAAGGCGTCTGCTGTTTCGGCAAATTGTCCGGCACGGCCGCCAATGACGGTGTGGCAGTACGTCGCATCTCCTCGCCCACAGGGCTCTGAAGCAGCCATACACTGACCGATGACACGGCAACAAGCAGCACCGCAGCCGCTGCCACCGCCCAACGACGGAACGGAATAATCCGCCGCCCTCCGGTCGAAACCGGTCGCGAAGCGGCCAAATCCTTTTCAAGCCGTTCCCAACCGGAAACGGGCAACGGTTCGGAATAGTCTTCCAGCCGTTCCTTTATCTTTCGCATCCACAATTCATCTTCCATACGCTTCTCCATTTATACGTTCTTTTTCATCCACTCCTTCACTTTGACCGCCAAAGCAGCCTTGGCGCGTACCAGTTGCGAAGCCGATGACTTTTCGTTGATGCCCAGTTCCCGGGCAATCTCCTTGTGAGATTTATCTTCAAAAACAAACAGGTTGAACACGGTACGATAGCCTGCAGGAAGTTCGCCAATAAACTGCATCAGTACCTTTTGAGGAATAGTATCCACTGCCGACGCATCCGGCTCTTCATACGTCTCCGGCACATCGTCCAAGGCAGCAGCCTGGTTCATCACGTCATTCTTCCGCAAATACTGCAACACCGTATTCACCATCACACGCTCCATCCAGGCACGCAAAGAACCTTCTCCCCGCCAAGTGAACTTATCGAAAGAGTCGAAGAGTTTCAGAAAACCGTCGTGCATCAGGTCTTGCGCGGTCTCCCGGTCACCGGCATAACGCAAACATACGCCGAGCATACGCCCCGCATACCGTTCGTACAGTTCCTTGCGGGCAAGATTGTCGCCTTGCCTGCATCGTTCTGCCAATGCCTGTTCTTCCATTCTCTCTTCTAACACGTGTTTACCTTAAAAATGCAACGGGCACAAAAATACTGCATCGGGGAGATAAGAAATTCATTCTTTATTTTCTTTAACAATCTTACAAGCAGTATTTATGCGGTTCCTGCATTTTCCGAATACGAAATCCAAAACAGAATCAACAATAAAACCTCTACTTATGAAAAAATTGAGAACTATCTTTACCGCTTTTCTGCTTCTGCTCATTGCCACCCCCGTACTGCAATCCTGCCTGGACGACTGGGACGACGACAAACGTTCATCACTCACCATCGGCACGGTGCGAATCATCGACGGCAAGGAGTATTATTTCGCACTCGACGAAGGCACCAAGATGTATCCCGGCGACACCACCCAGATTGACAACTATGCCCTGAAAGAAGGACAACGCGCCTTTGTCTACTTCAACCTGCTGGAAGAGAAGGCAGACGGCTACGACTACAATGCCAGAATCAACCACATAGAAAACATACTGACCAAAGATATCTGCTTCATGTCTGCCGAAGATGCCGACCACATCGGCGACGACCGCATCAACATAACCAATATGTGGATTGCAGACAATTACCTGAATATCCAATACCAATTATACCACAGCAACAGTAAAGACAAGAAACATATGCTGAACCTGGTTGTCAACGAAGCGTCCGACGAACAGAACGACAAAGAGGGCTATGTCACACTGGAATTTCGACATAATGCATACGATGACGACCCTCTCATGCCGGGACAGGGACTTGTCTCTTTCAAATTAGACAAAATAGCAGACTTGACGGCAGGAAAGACCGGACTCAATATCCGCGTGAAAAGCCTGTACGACGGCGAACGCTATATGACCATCGATTTTAAGACAGACCCGAACTAATCTATTCTTCTGAACCCGGAAGGAGTTGTGCCAGGCACAAATCTCCTGCTTTCTTTTCAGGCACAGGATTACGCGGAATTCCAAGACTTCCGTGAATCCCGTGCCTGATTTATAATCAGGTCATTCATCTTCCATTGGCAGTCCACGCTTATTCCGGCCCCCGTTTCTCCCGTTTCAGCTTTCTGTTTTCCGGCTTCGGAAACTATCCGCCGGCAAAACTCCCCACTCCTTCTTACTTTTGGCGAAAATTCAGAATGAAATATGAGAACAAAAGTATCAGCTATCCTACTGCCCGTCCTTGCCCTCCTGCTCCACGCTTGCGGCGACAAGGACAGCAAAAGCAGACAAGAGTTGTCAGTCAACACCTTTACAGTCACCACATTGCCGCACGACGGCCACAAAGAGTTTCCTTTCATAGCCCAGCCGTTCCGCACCAGCGAACTATCGTTCCGGGTAGGTGGACCTATCGACCGCTTCGAGGTATATGCCGGAAGCCAATACAAGCAAGGAAGCGTCATCGCAGAGATTGACCCGCGCGATTTCCGCATCCGCAAAGAGCGCGCCGAGGCCGTCTACCGGCAAAGCAAGACCGAGTTTGAGCGCATCGAAGCGCTGTACCGAAAGGAAAACATCTCCGCCAGCAGCTACGAAAAGGCCAAAGCCGACTATATCTCCGCCAAGACGGCTTTCGACACTGCCGTATGCGAACTGGAAGACACCCGCCTGACAGCCCCCTTCACCGGATATGTAGGCGAAGTGTACATCGAGAAATTCCAAGACGTAAAGGCGACCCAGCCGGTCATCTCCTTCATAGACATACATCAGTTGAGGATAGAAATATACATACCGCAAGAGATAGCCTGTACCGCACAACTGTCGGACAGCATACGGATATCCTTCGATGCCATCCCCGGCAAGACCTATCAGGCTAAAATCACAGAGGTATCCAAAGGCACTACCCGCAACAACCTGTCCTATCTGCTTACAGCCATATTGCCCAATGAAGGTGGCAAACTGCTTGCGGGTATGTCCGGCAAAGCGATGCTGGACGTACCACAGGCGGGGAGTGCCGCCGGTCTCTGCATCTCCCAGGCGGCACTCTGTCACCGACCTTCCGTAGGCGATTATGTATGGGTAGTCAACCCAGCGACAGCACAGGTCGTCCGCCGTCAAGTGACAGTGGACAGGTTGCAGTCCAACGGGTTGGTACAAATCTCAGACGGATTGCAACCGGGAGAGACAGTCGCCACAAGCGGGTTGCGTTTCCTGTCGGACGGCATGAAAGTAGGCATCAACCTTAAAAACGGACGGCAATGAAACTGGTAAAGTACTTTTTACAGAAGAAGTCCGTCACCATCCTGCTGCTGTCATTAGTACTGGCAGGCGGATTATTGGCATATGCCAAGATGGGCAAGCTGGAGGATGCCCCGTTCACCATCAAGCAGGCTTTAGTGTTGACTCCCTATCCGGGCGCTTCCCCCTCGGAAGTCCAGTCGCAAGTCACGGATGTGCTGGAAGAGTCCATCCAGGCGTTGGGCGAGCTCTATTACCTGAAGACGGAGAACCGTGCCGGATTATCCAAAATCACCGTTTACGTAAAAAAGGAGATCCGAGCCAACGAGATGCAGCAGTTGTGGGACAAGCTGCGCCGCAAGGTGAACGACGTACAGGGCAAACTGCCCGAAGGTGCCGGCCCGTCTGTCGTCAACGACGACTTCGGCGATGTACTGGGAGTCTTCTACGGGCTCACCGGCAGCGGACACAGTTACCGCGAGCTTGAGCAATAGGCCAAACTGATAAAGAACGAAATCCTGAAAATAAAGGATGTTGCCAAAGTAGAGATTTACGGCACCCGTACACCGACAATCGACATATCCGTAAGCCCCTCCGTCATGGCAAGCAGCGGCATCACCATGGCAGACATCGCACGCGCTTTCGATGCCCAGAACAAGGTGGTGGATGCCGGCGGCATAGACGTCGGCCCCAACCGCCTACGCATCGAGTCTACCGGCAATTTCTATTCGCTGGACGACATACGCAACCTCACAATCGTATCACGCACCGGAGAGCACTTCCGCCTGGCGGACATCACCCGGATTGAAGAGAGCTACCAGACCCCGGCCAGCAACCTGATGCGCATCAACGGAGAGCCTGCCGTCGGCATCGCCATCTCCACTGTTCCAACCGGAAACGTGGTCGATATGGCGGCAGCTGTCAAAGAATCACTCGGACGACTGTCGGAAAGCATCCCCGAAGGCTACGAGCTGGTCACCATCTACAACCAAGGCTACGAATCCGCCGTTGCCAACCGAGGGTTTATTCTCAACCTCATCATATCCGTGCTCACCGTGGTGGCAATACTGCTTTTCTTTATCGGCCTCAAAAACGGCCTTCTGATAGGCAACGGACTGGTATTCTCCATCTTTGCCACGCTGATAGTCATGTCGTGTACCGGTATCGCCCTGCAACGTATGTCGCTGGCTGCCATCATCATCGCCATGGGAATGTTGGTGGACAACGCCATCGTCGTGTCCGACTCCACACTGGTAAATATGCAGCGGGGCATGAGAAAGCGGGTGGCCATCATGCGCGCCTGCTCATCCACAGCCTTGCCGCTGCTGGCGGCAACCGTCATCGCCATACTGACGTTCCTGCCCATTTACTTCTCGCCCCACATCACAGGAGAACTGCTTTCCTCTCTGGTGATTGTCATCGGTGTCTCGCTAATGTTCAGTTGGGTGTTCGCGCTGACGCAAACCCCGTTCTTCATCCAGGAATACGTACGCCGTCCACGGCCCGAAGAACTCCGGAGCACCTTGTTCGACGGAAAATATTATCACCTGTTCCGCCGCTCCCTGCATTGGGTGATAAGCCACCGTTATGCCACGATAGGCAGCATGGTCCTGCTGTTGGCACTCTCCGCCTGGAGTTTCAGATTCATCCCTAAAGTCTTCGTTCCGGCTTTGGACAAACAATACTTTACCGTCGACGTCTGGCTGCCCGAAGGCACCAACATCGATGAGACCGACAGGCTGGCGGAAACGATGGCGGAGTACATCCGTACGTACGAAGAGACGGAAATGGTATCCACCTTCATCGGCAGAACCCCACCCCGCTACTACCTGTCAAACGTGGCATTCGGTCCTCAACCCAACTACACGCAGCTGCTCGTGAAATGCCACACCTCGGAAGAGTCGCGCCGGCTCAACGCGACATTGCAGGACTCCATCCGCCTGAAATTCCCCGAACCGCTCATCAAGGTGAACAGATTCGAACTGAGCCCGCTGACGGAAGCCGTTATCGAAGCCCGCTTCCTGGGTCCCGACCCGGCTGTCCTCGACTCCCTCGTGGGGCAAGCCATCGAAATCATGCGCCGCAATCCCAAAGTAGCGGACGCCCGCAACGAATGGGGAAACATGGCATTGATGATACGTCCGGTCTACGACCCGGTAAAAGCCGGCGGACTGGGCATCACCAAAGCACAGATGATGCAATCCGTCAAGTCCGTCAGCGACGGCATACCGGTAGGCATCTACCGCGACCATGAGAAGAAAGTCTCCGTACTGCTGAAATCCGAAGGATATGACATTACGGACGCCACCTCTTTGGGCAACTTCTCCGTATGGAACGGCGAACGCTCGGCACCCCTGTCGCAAGTGACGGAACGCATTGAAACGACTTGGGAGTTTCCGCAGATACGCACCTACAACCGCCAGCTCAGCATGGCCGCCATGCGCGGCGTGCAGCCGGGGCACACCATGGCCGAAGTGCATGGGGAAATCCGCCGCGAAATAGAGGCAATGCCGCTGCCGCCGGGATACACCTTCTTCTGGGACTCGCAACACAAAGACCAAAGTGAAGCCATGCAGGCACTTGCCAAATATTTCCCCTTGGCATTCCTCATGCTGGTGATCATTCTGGTGGCGCTGTTCGGCAATTTCCGCCAGCCTGCCATCATCCTGTGCATACTCCCTCTGTCTCTTATAGGGGTAGCCGTCGGGATGCTGCTCACCGGATTCCAGTTCGGCTTCTTCCCCATTGCCGGCTGGCTGGGCTTGTTGGGCATGATTGTCAAAAACGTCATCGTGCTGATAGACGAAATCAACATCCAGCGCCGGGAAGGGGTTGCCGCCTATACAGCCGTGATAGAGTCTACCGTCTCGCGTACCCGTCCCGTGTTGATGGCGGCCACAATCACCATTCTCGGCATGGTCCCGCTGCTTTTCGACATCGCTTTCGGCATGGAGCTGATAAAAGCCGCCAAAGCCGACCTGAAGCCCAAGTTGTCGGGAGATGCCAACTTCCAGTATACCGGAAACCCTATCGAGCTGACCGTGAAACTCCCTCAAAGCGACCCGCTCACGTTCGAAGGGCGTGACATGAAATACGGAGCGTCACTCTCGCTGATGCAACCCCTCTACACCGGCGGGCGCATCCGCGAATCCATTCGCCTTGCCAAGCACCAGCACTCCATGAGCGTACACCAGGCGGAGTTTCTACACTCCTCGGTCTGCTACCAGACGGATATGCAATACTGGAACACCGTGGCACGCCGCGAACTGGTACGTATAGCCACAGACTACCGGAACTCCATCGCCTCGTTGGTACAGACCATACGCGAACGTGTCGAGGTGGGACTTGTGGACCCGCAAGACCTGCTCATGGCGGAAGTAAAGCTGAATGAGGCCGAATACCAGGTGCTACAGGCGCAAAGCAATTTCGAGACCGGACGCATGGCACTCAATTCCCTGATAGGCGTGGAGTTTCAATCGGAAACGGAAGTGCAGGATTCCATTCCTGTTGTCCGCCTCTCCGATGCCCTATCGGCCTACAACGGCAGCAACCGCCCCGAACTGCTGATGGCACACGACCAACTGAAGATAGCCGAAAGCCAAGGCAAGCTGACAGCCTCCAGATACAAACCCCAGTTTTATGTCGGAGCCGACGGCAGCTACTCCTCACCCGGCTACGACTTCAAGGCCGACCTCGACCCGAACTATGCCATATACGCCAAACTGTCCGTCCCCATCTTCGAGTGGGGCAAACGGCGCAACGAGAAACGTTCTTCCGCCTGGAAGGTAGGCGCGGCCAACGACCGTCTCCAGCAAGCGCTGAGGCTGCAACAAAAAGCAGCGGTATTACAGGCCGAAAACGACACGGCGCGCTACACCGCCCTGCAAAACCAGCTGAACCCGCACTTCCTGTTCAACAGCCTCAACACGCTCATTGCCGAAATCGAGTACAACCCGGCGAACGCGGTCCACTTCACCAAACACCTGTCCTGCGTCTACCGCTATGTGCTGCAAAGCCAGGACAAGACCCTGGTGTCCCTTGGCGAGGAGCTGGAGTTTATCCGCTCATACCTATTCTTGCACGAGGTTCGCCTGGGCAACTGCCTTACGTGCCGGAACGAAGTCTCCGCAACGAATACGGAAAAGATGCTCCCGCCCCTCACCCTGCAACTGCTGGTGGAGAATGTCATCAAGCACAATTCCATCACGCCCGGCAAACCGATGCTCCTCACAATCCGTACGGAAGACGGATACCTGTCCGTCAGCAACCCCGTACATCCCAAGAAAAGCATCACATCATCCGGAATAGGGCTGGCAAACCTGGCCAAACGTTACGAGCTGATGTGCGGCAAGGAAATTATCATCCAGCATACGAACGAACAGTTTACCGTAAAAGTCCCCTTGTTATATGAATAAACCTACCATCGCCATTATCGAAGACGAGATTCCGGCTGCCCGCCTGCTGCACTCCATGATTGCCCGCCTGCGTCCGGAGTGGGACATCACAGTCATCCCCGGCAGTGTGGAAGAAGCCACCGAATGGTTTGCCACACACCCTCATCCCGACCTTCTGTTTCTCGACATACAACTCGCCGACGGCAATTCATTCGACTTCCTGTCGGCAGCGCACCCCTCATCCGCCATCATCTTCACGACTGCCTACGACCAGTATGCAGTCCGTGCCTTCACCGTCAACAGCATCGCCTACATCCTGAAGCCGATAGACGAGCAGCGCCTGCAGGACGCCATCGACAAGTACGAGCACCTGCGGTCCGACCACCCTCTCCCCGACGACTACCTGACAACGCTGCTGGACGCCCTCCAATCCAAAGAGAAACAATACCGCACCCGGTTCCTTATCTACCGCACCGACCGCTTCTGGCCTCTGCAGGTCAGCGACATCGCTTACTTCTATTCGGAAAACAAAACAACTTTTGCCGTCACCCGCAACAACCGGGAGTATATACTCGATCTCTCGCTCAACAAGCTTTCCGAACAGCTGGACCCCGACCGCTTCTTCCGCGCCAACCGGCAGATCATCCTGTGCATCGATGCCATAGACCATGCCGAGCCCTACTTCAACGGAAAGATATCGGTCACAGTGCGCCCGCCGTTCAAGGGTCAAATCACAATCAGCGAGGAGAAACTTGCCGCTTTCAAACGCTGGCTTAACTTTTAATTCAAAAGAAAGGCGTATCTTTGCCGGTGATTTACCAAATGATTTTTCTTCAACCATGAAAAAAGGACTGCTATACGCCATATTGGCATCTGTGTTATGGGCCATTGTAAACCCGTTCATCAAGCAAGGACTCAGCTACGACTTCACCCCGATGAATTTCGCCGGACTCCGTTTCACCAGTGTCGGCATTTTGCTCTTCGCCTATACCTGGCACAGAGGAATGTGGCAGGAAATCAAGCGGCACCGCAGGTTGTTCCTCAACCTGATATTCATCAATATGTTCATGGGCTACACGGCATTCTACTTCGGAGTGGACTTCGTCAGCGGCGCCATATCGTCCATCATCATGGGGATGACACCGCTCATCAACGTGCTGCTCGCCCACCTGCTGGCAAGCAACGACAAGCTGAACGGCTACAAGATAGTCAGCCTCATCGTCAGCCTTGCAGGACTCCTGCTGATTGTGGGAACAGGCAGCAACGGCGAACCGCTGGACTGGAAAGGCATCACGGGCATCGTGCTATTGCTTCTCAGCATCATCTTCCAAGGCTATTCCGCCATCTCCGTCTCCGAAGATAAAGGCAAAGTCGACCCTATCTTCCTGAACGCCGTACAGATGTTTTTCGGCGGAGCGCTTATCTACACCGTCGGGCTGGGAACGGAAGGATACCACTCTTTCATCGGCAAGCCTGCCGGATTCTACATCAGCCTGGGCATCCTGGTCTTCATATCCGTCTTTGCCTTCAGTTTCTGGTTCATGGCGTTGCAGAGTAAAGGCGCCAAAGTCAGCGACATCAATATGTGCCGCCTCATCAACCCGGTTCTTGGAGCCATCTTGAGTTGGGCGATGCTCGCAGGAGAACACCCCACATTCAGTACGGTAGCCGGAATGTTGATTATCGTCAGCTCGCTGGTCATCTACTTCAAAGGGGCGGAAATCGCACAGTACATCGGTACAAGGAAACAGAATTAACGGGAACGGATACTGGTGTTCCTAACACAAAAACACCCGGTTTTACATTTCCAAGAATGTAAAACCGGGTGCTTTGTTATGCAATCCGCAGGTTTCCAGCATTTATTGCGGAGAGAACGAGATTCGAACTCGTGATACCCTTTAGGGGTATACACGCTTTCCAGGCGTGCCTCTTCAACCACTCGAGCACCTCTCCTTTTCGGGGTGCAAAAGTAGAGGAAGTTTTCGGAATTACCAAATGTTTGGCGAAAATAATTATCCAAAAATACCTATCTCCTTATTTTTCACTATAAAGTTGCTTGTCATCTTTAAATAAAAACTATCTTTGTGCTTCAAATCATCCGGAATCCAGAATAATATGGAGCAATTAGACACCATAAAAGAGCTTATCAGCCAGGGAAACGTGGAGCAAGCCGTGCAGCTGCTCGACGAAATGCTTCAAACCGACTTCCCCCGGAAGGACGAAGCCTATTACCTCCGTGGAAACGCTTACCGGAAACAAGGCAACTGGCAGCAGGCACTGAACAACTACCGATATGCCACCGACCTGAACCCGGACAGTCCCGCCCGGCAAGCCTATGCCATGGTGATGGATATTCTGAACTTCTATCATAAGGATATGTACAATCAATAAAATAATTAAAGAACGTAAGATTATGGCAAAAATCAAAGGAGCAATCGTAGTGGACACCGAGCGTTGCAAAGGCTGCAACCTGTGTGTCGTGGCTTGTCCGCTCAATGTGATAGCCCTCACCAGAGAGGTGAACGTGAAAGGGTATAACTATGCCCACCAGATATTGGAAGAGACCTGCAACGGATGCAGTTCGTGCGCAACCGTCTGTCCGGACGGATGCATCTCCGTATACAAAGTGAAAGTTGAATGATGAATGGAAGCACATTTGTGTATCTGCACATCTGCACATTAGCACATTAGCACATTAGCACATTAAAAAATTAAAGAATATATGGCAGAAGAAGTAGTATTGATGAAAGGGAACGAAGCCATCGCCCACGCAGCCATCCGCTGCGGTGCCGACGGATACTTCGGTTACCCTATTACTCCCCAATCGGAAGTATTGGAAACACTTGCCGAGCTGAAGCCGTGGGAAACCACCGGTATGGTGGTGCTCCAGGCAGAGAGCGAAGTGGCAGCGATTAATATGGTGTACGGCGGCGCCGGAAGCGGAAAAATGGTGATGACCTCGTCGTCCAGCCCCGGTGTCAGCCTCAAGCAGGAAGGTATCTCCTACATTGCCGGAGCCGAATTGCCGTGCCTGATTGTAAACGTAATGCGCGGCGGTCCCGGACTGGGAACCATCCAGCCGAGCCAGGCCGACTATTTCCAGACCGTGAAAGGCGGCGGACACGGCGACTACCGGCTCATCGCCCTTGCGCCTGCTTCCGTGCAGGAGATGGCGGACTTCGTAGGCTTGGGATTCGAGCTCGCCTTCAAGTACCGTAACCCTGCCATCATCCTTGCCGACGGCGTAATCGGGCAGATGATGGAAAAAGTGGTGCTTCCCGCACAGAAGCCGCGCCGCACGGATGCCGAAGTCATCGAACAATGCCCGTGGGCCACTACCGGCAGAACCAACGGCCGCAAGCCCAACATCATCACCTCCCTCGAACTGAAGCCGGAAGAGATGGAGAAGAACAACCTCCGCTTCCAGGCCAAATACCGGGAAATCGAAGCGAACGAGGTGCGCTTCGAAGAGATTCAGTGCGACGACGCCGAATACCTGATTGTGGCTTTCGGCTCCATGGCACGCATCGGACAGAAAGCCATGGAAATGGCACGCGAAGAAGGCATCAAGGTCGGGATACTGCGCCCCATCACCCTGTGGCCCTTCCCGACCAAGGCCATCGCCGCATACGCCGACAAGGTGAAAGGCATACTGGTGACGGAGCTGAATGCCGGACAGATGATTGAAGACGTCCGCCTCGCCGTGAACGGAAAAGTAAAAGTAGAGCACTTCGGACGTCTCGGCGGCATCGTCCCCGACCCGGACGAGATTGTGGCAGCACTCGCTAAATTAAAAATTGAGAGTTGAGAATTAAGAAATCCCAATCGACTCCATTTTTATTTTTAAATTTTAATTCTCAATTTAAGGAATGAATCCAGATAAAATAAGAAACGTACTGAATATTCTCTTCCTGATACTTGCCCTGGCATCCGTCATCGTGTACTTTGTGGCAAAGGAAGACTTCAAACTGTTCGCATACGTTTGCGGCACGGCCATATTCGTAAAGCTTATGGAGTTTTTCATACGGTTCACTAACAGATAAGGAGAAGTGATTATGACAAAAGAAGATATTATCAAACCCGAGAACTTGGTCGCCAAGAAGCCGACGCTGATGAACGACAACCCCATGCACTACTGTCCGGGATGCAGCCACGGCGTGGTCCACAAACTGATTGCCGAGGTAATCGAGGAGATGGGCATGGAAGACAAGGCGATAGGCATCTCCCCCGTGGGATGCGCCGTATTCATCTACAACTACATAGACATCGACTGGCAGGAAGCCGCCCACGGACGCGCACCCGCCCTCGCCACCGCCATCAAGCGCCTGTGGCCGGACCGTCTGGTGTTCACCTACCAGGGCGACGGCGACCTGGCCTGCATCGGCACCGCCGAGACCATCCATGCGCTGAACCGTGGAGAGAACATCACCATCATCTTCATCAACAACGCCATCTACGGCATGACCGGCGGACAGATGGCTCCCACCACCCTGGTAGGCATGAAGACGGCCACCTGCCCCTACGGGCGCGACGTTCATCTGCACGGCTATCCGCTGAAGATGGCGGACATCGCCGCCCAGCTGGAAGGCACGGCCTACGTCACCCGTCAGAGCGTGGATACGGTTCCCGCCATCCGCAAGGCGAAGAAGGCCATCCGCAAGGCGTTCGAGAACTCCATGGCAGGCAAAGGCTCCAACCTCGTGGAAATCGTCTCCACCTGCAACTCCGGCTGGAAGATGTCGCCGGACAAAGCGAACAAATGGATGCAGGAGAATATGTTCCCCTTCTATCCGTTAGGTGACTTAAAAGATCGGTAATTTTTTAAAAAAAGGAAATCAATGAAAAAGGAAATCATTATAGCAGGTTTCGGCGGACAAGGCGTATTGTCCATGGGAAAGATTTTGGCATATTCCGGACTGATGGAAGGCAAAGAGGTCACCTGGATGCCCGCCTACGGACCGGAACAGCGTGGCGGCACGGCAAACGTGACCGTGATTGTGAGCGACGAGAAAATCTCCTCGCCCATCCTGAGCAAGTATGACGCAGCTATCATCCTGAACCAACCCTCGCTGGAGAAGTTCGAGAACAAGGTGAAGCCGGGCGGCATACTCATCTACGACGGCTACGGCATCATCAACCCGCCGACACGCAAGGACATCCACGTCTACTGCATCGACGCCATGGACGCAGCCAACGAGATGAACAACGCGAAAGCGTTCAACATGATTGTATTGGGCGGACTGCTGAAGATTACCCCCATCGTCAGCCTGGAGAACGTCATCAAGGGACTGAAAAAGACACTCCCCGAACGCCATCACCACCTGATTCCGATGAACGAAGAGGCCATCAAACGCGGCATGGAACTGATAAAGGAAGTCTGAAAATCCGTCTCGTGGGACGAGCAAATTCGTCTCACGAGACGGATTTTTTCGTCCCACGAGACGAAAAAAATCATCCCACGAGATGAATAATTTCGTCTCGTGGGATGATTTTTTTGCTAACTACCGATGCAGAAAGACCCGCGTCAGTATCCGATTGTCCAGGTAAAGGTATCCGTATCGTCTCTCTCCTTCACGGTCTTTTTATCTTTGGTTTCGTACTTATATCCCATATCGGGTTCATTCGGATCAAGATATTCATTGCCTACCACCACCGTATACGTCGTCTTCATCACAGAGAAGTTACGTTTGGTCTCACTCTTCGTCAGACGGTTGTCGTTGTCGAAAGTATAATTCATCACCATAGGAGCATCAGACCATTCAATCGTAGAATAAGACTCCTCGATAGTTTTGTTAGGCTCATGATAAGTCCGCAAACTCGTATCCCAATCGTCATAGCTGATAAAATTCGGCATCAACTGTTCCGGCAGGAAGTCGCTTGTCTTGCCCGCCAGTCCGGCGTAGAACACGAAGTTGTAGTCGTCGTCATCGTTCAAGAGAAGCCCCACCACGTCGACGGAGAGATTGTTGGGATAGCGCTTAGTGTAAGCCTTGTCCAAGTCCAGCGCATTTGTCCAGTTCTCGTCGGCATACTTCCCGTTGACATACTCGTACTTCGACAGCAACCCGTCTCCGGTATAAGTGAACGTGCCCGAAGCCGCCTCATCGCCTGCATCCGTATCTTCCCACTTGGCAAGGCGGCCGTCGCCGGTATAGCTGAAACGGATGTATTCGGTAAGTTTTCCGGTATCCTTGTCGTCATCTGCCAGTGACGTGACAAGCCCTTTCTGATTGAGTGTGGCCACTATGTCATACTCACTGCGTACAGGCTGACCGGGATTGCCCTCGTAATAGGTTTCCACAGACTTGATGTTGACTTTTCCAGCAGTCGCATAGTCATAAGTCTGCACAAACGTGGAACCATACCTGTCCGCTTCGCTTGCAATGCGTACCACCCGCCCTTGGTCGTCGTACTCGAACGTCCGCGATTCTTCCAGAATATAGTCTTCAGAGCTGCCATGCACCTTATCGGAATTGAATACGCCCTTGTACGTGAACTTCTTGACGAGTCTGGAACTTGCCACCGGCTGTTCCCCGCTCTCCGTCTCCGCCTTCTGCTCCACGGTGATGGTCAGCACCGTCGTTCCTGCCGTAATACGGATTTCCGCTTTCCGGCTCTTGCCGGAGGTGTTGGGTGCCAGCGTCATGTTCAGGGTGAACTCGCCCGCGCCGCCGCTGTAGGCACTCAACGTCAGCCAATCGACGTTGCTGCCCCCGGCCTTTGTCTGCACCTCATTTACAGTCGCCGTCCAGGGTTCGGTGGCTGTAAACTTTATTCCCTCGTTCTTCTGCGTTTCGTCCGCATAGACCACCTGGGTGGTTTGGGTGGTTTTGTCCAAAACAACCGCTCCGTCCCCAATATTGCCATCATCGTCACTGCAAGCCCCCAGCGCTATCGCCACCAAGAGGGCAAAAAAACATTTCTTTACCAACATATTATCCAATTATTTTTTAAATGAGTAATGCCGTCAGTATTTACGGATAGGAATGATTCCCTTGGAAATGGCAGTCATGATGAGGTCCGCCACATTGCGCGCGCCCAGTTTCTCCATCAGGTGGCGGCGGTGCGTATCCACCGTATTGGTAGAGACGCAAAGTTCCAGTGCTATCTCCTGCGTGTTCTTTCCCTCGGAAATCCGTTTCAGCACATCGAGCTCGCGCAGGGTCAGCTCTTCGCGCCGTCCCTCGTCCGAACGCCTCATCTGCGCACGCACGTGCTCGGCATACGGACAATAGTAAGTCCCGCCGTTCAGCACACGCCGGATGGCTTCCGCTATTTTCGTAGAATCGACGGACTTGAACAGAATGCCTTCTACCCCGCAGTGTATCAGATTCTTGATAAACCAGATTTCCTCGTGCATGGTGTTCACGACGATGCGCGCCTGCGAATCTTTCTCCCGTATGCGGTCAATGATGTCCATCCCCGACAGGTCGGGAAGTTCCATATCCAACACGAAAAGATTGAAGCGTTGTGAAGAGATAAGCTGCAAGGCCTCTTGTCCCGACAATGCAGTGCATACGTGTTTTATTTCCGGCAACGAGCATTCCACTATCCGCTTCAAGCCCTGAAGCACCAAATCATGGTCATCCACCAACAAAATGCGTATATCTCTTTCTTTCATCAGCCTATCTTTGTGTTCTGAATTATGTTGCAAAGAAATAGCATTTATCAATATGCGGCATCATCAAAAATAGTGATTTTACTCTCCGGCACATCAGTTTTCGGTCAAACGGACAGCAGAATCTCCAGCCTGAACAGCTGGCTTCCATCACGGACATCTGCCGTAAACACGCCCCCCACAGCCTTGGCACGTTCCCGAATGGTGGTAAGCCCGATGCCCTGTTCCGGTATGTCGGCGAAGGAATACCTCTTGCCATTGTCGGCGATTTGCAGTACCAGCTGTTTGCCTTTCAGCGCGAGGTCCACGCTTATCTCCGTCGCTCCGGAGTGCTTCAGAACATTGGCCAGCAGTTCCTGCATGATACGGTAGACTTCGTAGGAAACCTCTTCGGGCACTCGGCTCCACGGTGTCCCCTCACTCTCCTTGCTGAACGCAAGCTGCACGGATGCCGGAAGGGAAAGCCGCTCCACGTATGCCTCCACCGCCTCGGCAAGCGTGGTGACCTGGAATTTAGGCGGCATCAGTTCGTGCGAGATACAGCGGACGTCGCCACGCACCTGTTCGAGCAGCGTCAGGATTTCCTGTTTCGATTCGGCTGTGGGCTGCATACACTGGAGATGCATCCCGATGCCGAGCAGGTCGTTGCACACGCCATCGTGCAAATCTTTGGCAAGGCGCGTACGCTCACGCTCCAGACCGTCGATATAGCTCTGGGCAAGCTTCAGTTCCTCTTCTTTCTTGATTCGCTTACGGCGGAAAATGTAATAAGCCGCCAGCAACAGGAAAGCCGAAAAAGCCGTTACAGCCGCCACGCTCCATTGCATCGTCTTGGCTTTCTGCTCCAGATGTTCCTGGGTGAGCCGTGCGATCTCAAGTTCCTTTTCCTGATTCTCATATTTGACGGAGAGCTCCGACAGTTCCGTTTCCACTTCTGTCTTATGCAGGCTGTCTGCCGTATGATAGGCTTTCGCATAGAGTTCCATCGCCTTCGGATAGTTTTTCAGTCCCGAATAGTTGAGCGCCATCCGTTCGAAAAGCCGATCGATGGGCATCTGCAGACTGCTGTCTCTTGCGGCCAGCATCCGTTTCTGGATTTGCAGGCTCTCGCCGTAACGCCCCATCTGGGTCAGTATGTCGCACAAGCTCTCGCGATAGCCCTGTACTTCGGCAGTGGCTGCGGGCAGTCTTGCCGCCACCTTCTCTCCTTCCGCCATATAATGATCGATGGAGTCCCGGTTGTCCAACCGGCAATAGGCACTCAGCAGGTAGGCTATGATTTTCAACTCGAACACCGGCTTATGCTGTTCCCGCGCCTTGGCAAGCACGGGATAGAGCAACCGGGCGGACTCCGCATAATTTCCTCTCAACATAAAGATACTGCCTGCCGTAGCGGCGGCATACATCACCATATCCATATCCTCGCACTTCGCGGATGCCTCCAAGGCTTTCCGGATGTAGTATTCACCTTCTTTCAGCCGCGAAGTGTTTGTATACAGAATGGCTATGCTGGTCAGCAACTGCGTCCGTTCGTCATAGTCTCCACGGCTGTCGAGCAATGCCAAGGCACGGTTGTAGCAGACCAATGCCGAATCGAGCATCTCCTTCCTGCGGTATATCACCCCCACGGAAGAGAGCATGGAAGCTATCCCGGCGCTGTTCCAGTCCAGACGCCCGGCCTCTTTGAGCGCAAACCGGAAACGTTCCAACGATTCATCCAGCTCTCCCAAAGAGAAATAGGCATCGGCCAGATTGCCCAGCAGGTAGAGATAGGGTTCCGCCTTGTCCGTCCGGGCATATTTCAGCCCTTGCTCGCAATAATAGCGGGCACTGTCCGCCTGGCGGTAACCATAATACTCTCCCAAGCGGCTGTATGCTGCGGCAATGCTGTCTCGGTCATTCCGGTTCATGCCGCGTGCCAGTTCTTCCCGGCAGGCCTGCAACTCTGTATCCTGAGCACACAAACAAGGGAAAACAACAAACATTCCCCAAAGGACAAGCAATATTTTCATACTACAGATTATATAAGATAGTCACAATTAATTATAAGAAAATGCTGAACAAAATTTAAACAGGCTCTAATATCTTCGCAAATTTAAGCATAAATCCCGATTAATGTCTAACTTTGCGCCCAATTATGAGACAAACCGTACTGACATATCTATTTCTGTCTGTCATAGGCATTTTGAATGCCGGAGCGCAAAACCCTTTCAACCGCATGGACCCCACAACGGGACGCGACCAGTTCGGTAACCAAGTGGACCCCAACACGCTGCCGGACAACCTGGAAGACAGTACCAACACGGAAATCCAAAGCCTTCCGCCCAAACTCTATATGTGGCGGCTGAGCGAGACCCTGGGCAACCGTACCCTGATGCCTGCGGACACCGCCAACCTGAACTTCCAGAACACCAACCTCGTAGAGGGTATGTACGGACACTACAACTACCTGGGCAACCTGGGCTCCCCGCGCCTGTCGCGCATCTTCTTCGAACGCAGGGACAACGAGCCGACCCTCTTCATGGAGCCTTTCTCCAGCTTCTTTGTCCGCCCCGACGAGGTGAAATTCACCAACAGCAACGTGCCCTACACCAACCTCACCTATTATAAGGCGGGAAACAAGGTCAACGGCGAGGAGCGTTTCAAGTCGTACTTCTCGGTCAATGCCAACAAACGGCTGGCTTTCGGCTTCAACATAGACTATCTGTACGGACGCGGATACTACCAGAACCAGTCAACGTCGAACTTCAACGCCGGCATATTCGCCAGCTACATCGGCAACAAGTACCAGATGCAGGCGGTCTACAACAACTTCACCATGAAGATGAACGAGAACGGCGGCATCCAGGACGACCGCTACATCACGCGCCCGGAAGACATGGCCGAAGGAAAGAAAGAGTACGAGTCCACCACCATCCCCGTCAACCTGGAACAGACGGCGAACAAGAACAAGAATTTCTACGTATATCTGACGCACCGCTACCGGCTCGGCTTCACGCGGGAGACAACCACCGTGGAAGATGCCAAAGTGCCCCGCATGGCGGCTGCCAACGACAGCGTGCCCCTGCCCAAAGACACGATTGTGACCGAAGAGTTCGTTCCCGTCACCAGCTTCATACACACCATCAAGGTGGAACGGACGCGCCACAGATTCTCGTCGGCGCAGGAGAAGGAGGGGCAATATCCCAACACCTACTTCAACGAAACCGCCAGCCGCGACTCGACCACGGCTTTCAGCGTAAAGAACGTGTTCGGAATCGCCTTGCTCGAAGGCTTCAACAAGTACGCCAAAGCCGGACTGACGGCCTATCTGTCGCACAAGTTCAGCCGGTACGAACTGATGGGAATGCCGTCGGTGGAGCGTTTCGACGAGCAGGAAGTGTTCGTGGGCGGCGAACTCGCCAAGCGCCAAGGCAAGACGCTGCACTACAACGTGAACGGCGAAGTAGGCATCATGGACAAGGCACTCGGCCAGTTCCGCGTCAATGCCGACCTCGACCTGAACTTCCGCCTCTGGAAGGATACCGTGAACTTCTACGCAAGGGGATACGTAAGCAACACGCTTCCCTCCTTCTATATGCGCCACTACCACTCCAACCACTACTATTGGGACAACGAGAACATGGACAAAGAGTTCCGCACGCGCGTGGAGGGCGAACTGAACATCGAGCGCTGGAAGACAAACCTGCGCGCCGGCGTGGAGAACATCAAGAACTACACCTACTTCAACCAGAATGCCCTGCCCGCACAGGAAAGCGGCAACATACAGGTGCTCTCCGCCACGCTGCGGCAAGACCTCCGCTTAGGCATCCTGCACCTGGACAACGAGGTGACCTGGCAGAAGTCGAGCAACGAGACAGTGTTGCCCCTGCCGCAACTCTCGCTCTACCACAACCTCTACCTGCTGACCAAATTGGCCAAGAAAGTGCTGACCGTGCAGTTGGGAGCGGATGTCCGCTATTTCACCACCTACAACGCGCCTGCCTATACACCCGCCATCCAGCAGTTCCATCTTCAGGCTGCGGACGACCGGGTAGAGATTGGCGGTTATCCGATTGTAAACGTATACGCCAACCTGCACCTGAAGCGGACGCGCATCTTCGCCATGATGTATCACGTCAATGCCGGAATGGGCAAAGGCAACTATTTCCTCGTGCCGCATCACCCCATCAATCCGCGCCTGTTCAAGATTGGCATTTCATGGAATTTCTACGACTAAACCCCGACTTCCGTATATGAAAAAGACCAGACTGCTCAAATATATCGTCCTGGGAGTTGCCGCCACACTTATCGCCACCTTCATGTTGCCCAAGAAAGAGGTACGCAAAGGACATCCGCGCGACTATGCCGAAATCGGGAAGGACGGTACGTTGCGTGCGGCCACGGAGTATAATTCCATCAGTTTCTATGTGGACGGCGACACGTTGTCCGGATTCCATTACGAATTGATAGAGGCTTTTGCCCGCGACCACGGCCTGAAAGTGGCCATCACCCCCGAAATGAGTTTCAACGAACGGCTGGAAGGATTGGCGGAAGGCAGGTTCGACGTCATCGCATACGGCATCCTTGCCACCAGCGAACTGAAGGACTCCCTGCTCCTCACCCGCCCGATTGTCCTGAACCGGCAAGTATTGGTGCAGCGGAAGGCGGACGCCCCCGACGACTCCCTGTTCATCACCAGCCAGCTGGACCTGGCAGGAAAGACGCTGAGCGTGGTGGAAGGCTCGCCCTCCATCCTGCGCATCCGCAACTTAGGAAACGAAATCGGCGATACCATATACATCAATGAGATAAAGCGATACGGTCCCGAACAGCTCATCGCCCTCGTGGCACACGGCGACATCGACTATGCGGTATGCGACGAAAGCATCGCACGCGCCGCCGCCGACAGCCTTCCACAGATAGACATAAACACGGCCATCAGCTTCACCCAGTTCTACTCATGGGGCGTGAGCAAACAGTCGCCCGCCTTGCTGGACAGCCTGAACACGTGGCTGGAGCGGTTCGCACGGAGCAAGGAGTACAAGCGGATTTATAAGAAATACTATTATTAAATTTTCAGGAGTTAAAGGAGTTATCACTCCGCTTCGCTCCGTTAGGAGTTAAAGGAGTTAAAGCCAATACTTCTACTATTATATACAAGAGTATCGGCTTTAACTCCTAAGCCGACTTGTCGGCTGATAACTCCTTTAACTCCTATAACTCCTGAAAATTATAACTCCTATAACTCCTGAAAACCAATCTCCTTCAGCCACATCTCCGAAGAAGCATCGCTCGGCATCCGCCAGTCGCCGCGCGGACTGATGGAGATGCTCCCCACCTTAGGCCCGTCCGGCAGGCAAGAACGCTTGAACTGCTGGTTGAAGAAGCGGCGGCAGAAGGTCAGCAGCCATTTCCTTATGGTGTCTTCATCGTAAACATCCTTAAACGTGCGCGCGGCAAGGAAGAAAATCTTGGAAGGACGGAAGCCGCAACGGAGGAAATAATAGAGGAAGAAGTCGTGCAGCTCGTACGGCCCTACGAGGTCTTCCGTTATCTGCCTGATGTTCCCGTTCTCGTCTGCCGGAATAAGCTCCGGACTGATAGGCGTATCCACAATGTCCAGCAGCGTGGCACGCGACGCCTCGTCCATATCGTGCTCTGCCACCCACTTCACCAGGTGCTTCACCAGCGTCTTGGGAATGCTTCCGTTCACGCCGTACATGGACATATGGTCGCCGTTGTACGTCGCCCATCCCAAGGCAAGCTCCGAAAGGTCGCCCGTGCCAATCACCATGCCCCACGTCTGGTTGGCGATGTCCATCAGTATCTGCGTGCGTTCGCGCGCCTGCGAATTTTCGTACACCACATCGTGTACGTCCTTGTCGTGGCCGATATCCTTGAAGTGCTGGATGCAGGCATCCTTGATGCTGACCTCGCGCACGGTCACGCCCAACGAAGCCATCAGGTCGACCGCGTTGGTGTGCGTACGGTCGGTGGTGCCGAAGCCCGGCATTGTCACACCGATAATCCCCTTGCGGCTCCAGCCCAGCTTATCGAACGTTTTCACACAGACCAGCAGTGCCAGCGTAGAGTCCAGACCGCCGGATATGCCCACCACCGCGCTCTTGGCACGGGTATGCACCAGCCGTTGCGCCAATCCCGACACCTGTATGGAGAATATCTCCTCACAACGCTCGTCCAGGGCATCCCCTTGGGGGACAAACGGATGCGGGTCGAAACTCCGCGTCAGGTTCAGCTCCTTGGGAGTGACATATTCCGCAGCGACGCGCACCGGCACTTCCGGCGCACAATTAGCACGGCACGCCGCAAAGGTGGTGTTGACCCTGCGTTCCGTACGTATATGCTCCACGTCTATCTCGCTGACCACCACCTGCTCCTCGAAAGAGAAGCGCTCGCCGGCCGCCAGCAGCGTGCCGTTCTCGTAAATCAGCCCGTTGCCCGCAAACACCACATCCGTAGTAGACTCGCCGAAGCCGCACGAACTGAACACGTAGCCTGCGATGCAACGTGCCGACTGCTGGCTGATGAGCGAACGGAGATAGGCGTGCTTGCCTATCGCTTCATTATCCGCCGACAGGTTGAAAATGATTTCCGCCCCTTGCATCGCCAAAGCGGAACTCGGCGGAACAGGCGCCCACAAATCTTCGCAGATTTCGATGCCGAAGGTCGTGTCCGCCGTCTCAAACAGCAGGTTCCGTCCCATGGGCACCACCTGCCCGCACAGCCGCACTGCCGTCTCGCGCACCTCGCACGCGGAAGTGAACCAGCGTTTCTCGTAGAACTCCTTATAATTGGGAAGATAGGTCTTGGGAACGACACCCAATATCTTGCCTTTCTGCATGACGACCGCCGCGTTGAGCAACACGCCGTTCAAAGGCACAGGCATACCGAGGATAGATATAATGTCCATCTGGCGCGTATTGTTCAGGATTTGCATCAGCCCCATCTCCGCCTCTTCGAGCAGCAACTGCTGGGCAAAGAGGTCGGCACACGTATACCCGGTGACGCACAACTCCGGAAAAGCAATGACCTGCACCCCTTTCCCGTCGGCAATGATTATCTCTTTCTCTATCTGTCCGGCGTTGAACTTGCAGTCCGCCACCTTGACACGGGGCACAGCCGCCGCCACTTTGACATATCCGTAATTCATATCTATGACTCCCAATTAATATTCGTATGCAAAGATACAACAAAGAAACGAAAGTGAGTGCAAAACGAGGAAAGAATGTTGTCTGTTAGCGATTTAACAGTATTTGCCAAAATGTTGCAGTGCCATCAAATGCCAATGAAAAGCCAAGAAATGACAGAGTTTAGTTACTATCCCGTTACTTTGAATCTTGACTTTGAAAGGTTGCTTTGGATGTTGTAACAGATTGAATTGCAATACCTGTTAAGCGATTCCGGTCGCAAATATAGCGAAGTTTCTAATATCTTCGTTCCGGTTTTGCTTCGACTGATTCTTTTGCACCGATACGCTGTGTTCTGCCTACCGTCACTCAACTCTACAAGAAATAATTTTGTAATCAAAAAAGTAGAGTTATGAGCAGAAGCACTTTCAGAGTATTATTCTATCTCAAACGCAATGCCCCGAAGAAGAACGGGCTTGTGCCTGTGATGTGCCGTATCACCGTAAACGGCAAGATTTCCCAATTCAGTTGCAAACTGGATGTAGAGGAAAAGTTATGGAATGTCAATCTCGGCAGAATGTCGGGAAGAAGCGTTATTGCACAAGAAGCCAACCGAATGTTGGATAAAATTCGTGTCGGCATCAACAAGGCTTATCAGGAAATCATGGATAGGGATGGGTATGTGTCGGCAGAAAAGGTAAGAAACGCATTCTTGGGTATGGGACAAAACCATAAGACCCTACTTGCCGTATTTCGACAGCATAATGAAGATTATGCCAAACAAGTGGACAAGATGAAAAGCCAACGCAGTTATTGGAAATATTGTACCGTATATAACCATTTGGAAGAGTTCATCAAGTATCGCTACAAGGTAAGTGATATTGCATTGCGTGAGCTGTCTCCTGCATTCATTACAGATTTCGAGTTGTTCCTTCGTACCGAGAAGAACCATTGTACCAATACCGTATAGTCGTATATGATGCCGTTCCGCAGTATCATATATACAGCCATCAATAACGGTTGGTTGCAGCGCGACCCGTTTTATGCCTATCGCATCACCAAAGAAGAGACGAAAAGAGGTTTTCTGACCAAAGAAGAAATCACTATGCTTATCAACGGAACATTCAAGAAGAAAAGTTACGAGCTGATTAGAGACCTTTTCATCTTCTGTTGCTTCAGCGGATTGAGTTGGAGAGACATGTATAACCTTACAACCGACCATTTGCAGACATCATTCGATGGGCATTTATGGATTAAAACCAACCGACAAAAGACGGGAACTGAAACAAATATCCGATTGCTTGATACTGCCAAACATATCATCGAGAAGTATCAAGGTATGGCAGAGGGTAATAGACTATTGCCTGTACCTTGTTATGCCAATTGCCGACATGGGATTAAAGCGGTAGTCAAGTTATGCGGTATCAACAAGAACGTCTGCTGGCATCAAAGCAGACACAGCTATGCAACGACTATTTGTTTATCCAACGGAGTACCCATTGAAACATTGTCTAAATTAATGGGGCATACAAGCATACGCAGTACTCAAATCTATGCAAAGATTACAGCCGAGAAGGTGAGCAACGATATTGAGAATCTATCCAAACAGCATAGAATCGATGGAGAGTTTCATTTGCAATGCCATTTAGCTACTATTTAAAAACATAATTACAATGAAAACAGAAAGAAATATCATAACAATGGATGAATACGGACAAATCCATTTCCCCAATATATCCAATAACATTTGGATGAGTACAAACGAATTGATAGACCTATTCGGTATCACATATCCGACTTTGAGAGCCAATATCAAAGCCATATACAAAAGCGGTGTTCTTAACGAGCACGAGGTGCAAAGGTGTATCAAATTATCCAATGGAATAAGCATAGATGTTTATGCACTCCCGATGATTGTTGCCCTATCCTTTCGGCTGAATACATTGGGAGCATACAAAATAAGGGAATACATTATTGAGAAACTTACAACCAATTCAAGAAACTATATTCTTTATATGAATGTGCGTACGCACGAATGTATGAATGAAAGTAAGCGTATATATAATTAAATGCGTATAGATGAGGGGATGATATTACATTCATATGCACCTCTGTATGATATTCCCATCATACGTTCATTCCTCTATGGGCACAAAGGTATGTGCGAACATTATCTGAAATCTGCAAGTTCAAGCGGCGATCCGTTTTCGGAACAATCTTCCTCTCATACTTCGAGAGTATTGACCCGAAAAAACTTGCATATTTCAAGGTCGCACAGAAAAAGTACCCATAGAGGAGATGACCGACCGATGGGAAACAGGAAATTCAGACGGATAGCAGGGCATTGATTGCTTTGCTATCCGTTTCTTCTTTAGGAGGAAGAATCTCTCCCTCAAAGAAACAAACTGATTAATCAATCGACATTCCGATTAACCAATATATCAGTGAATTGCTCAGTGAATTGACGAGCGATATTGTGAATGAATTGATGGAATAGTTTAAAGAGCAATCAGTTGTAAATTTCATTTCTCTCTTAGTGGAATCTCTGTACATGGCAAGATGTCTTTTGAGCCGCTCAAAAGGCTTTCGGATGTTCAAAAGGCTTGTGTTCTTCCGAACACAGCAAGGTATGTTTTGAGTAACTCAAAACTTTTCGAGTTACTCCCGAAAACCTTGCGAATTCCGCGAACTTCTCCCTCCGAAGTCGGGATAATTGAATGTTTCACGATAAAATAACAATGCTTTTTTATGTTTGTCGGCACAGCAGGCTCTCAATTTCAAATTAAATAAGTACTTTTGTACCTTGGATGTGGTATATGCCGCTTTCAAAACAAGAAAGATAATGGACCGCCTGACAAAAGAACAACGATATAAGAATATGTCGGCAAACAAAGGAAAGGGTACCAAACTTGAACTTTTGTTTGGCAAATTGTTGTGGAATGCCGGTGTCAGATATCGCAAGAATGATAAAACCGTCTTTGGAAAACCAGACTTTGTTATTCGAAAAATGAAAATCGCGATATTTTGTGATGGAGAGTTTTGGCATGGCAGAAATTGGGAGAAACGAAAAAACGACCATAAAAGCAATTGTGATTTTTGGTATTCCAAGATTGAACGGAACATCAGGAGAGACAAGGAGGTAAATGAACAATTGAAAGCAGAAGGTTGGACAGTCTTTCGATTTTGGGAAACGGAAATAACCAAAGAATCCGATAAATGCTTAAATAGAATTTTGAACTATATGAACGCTAAAACAAAAGCGACCGATAAAATCGCCATTACACAAATGTGTGGCGGTAGCAAAGTGTCAATGCAGATGTATGGTCCTCATTCATTAAATGAGGATGGAACGATTATACCGTTTGAGGAGCAAATGGCAATAGTATCTCATTATCTCCATAATCAAGGATATAAATCAGCCAAGCCCTATGAGAACAAAGCTGAAGGATTAATAGAGGATATATACAATGTTCATCAAAAGACCGTTGATACAAGTTGTGTATCGGATGTAAGTGTTCAATATTCATTGTTCTCAGATTTATTCTCTGTTCCGTTTTTGCCAACAGACAATCCTAAATTTACGTTTATAGATTTATTTGCCGGTATTGGTGGTTTCAGAATGGCGATGCAAAATCTTGGAGGTAAATGCGTGTTTTCTTCTGAATGGGATGCACAAGCACAAAAGACATATCTTTTAAATTATGGCGAAGTTCCTTTCGGTGATATTACCAAAGAAACTACTAAAGCATTTATACCGGACGATTTTGATGTCTTGTGTGCAGGATTCCCTTGCCAAGCTTTTTCTTTAGCCGGTAAAAGATTGGGATTTGAAGAAACGCGAGGTACATTGTTCTTTGATGTGGCTGAAATCATCCGTCGTAAGCGTCCTAAAGCATTCTTCTTGGAAAATGTCAAAGGATTACTCATTCATGATAAAGGGAAGACCATTCAGACTATATTAAAGGTTCTAAGGGAAGACTTGGATTACTATGTTCCTGACCCGCAAATAGTGAATGCGATGAATTTCGGCGTACCTCAACATCGGGAAAGAGTTTATATTGTTGGTTTCAGAAAAGACCAAAATGTAAACGAATTCACATATCCGTCACCGACAGATAAGACCAAGACATTCGCTGATATTAAGGAAAAGCATACCGTTTCTGCCAAATACTATCTATCCACTCAATATGTGAAAACCCTTGTGGCACATAAGGAGAGACACGCAGCCAAAGGCAATGGTTTCGGTTATGAAATCATTCCAGATGACGGAGTGGCAAATGCTATTGTTGTTGGAGGTATGGGAAGGGAACGTAATCTCGTTATTGATACACGTCTTGAAGATTTTACACCAGTTACCAATATTAAGGGGGAAATAAATCGAGACGGCTTACGCAGAATGACTCCGAGAGAATGGGCTCGTTTGCAAGGTTTTCCGGATAACTTTATAATCGGGGTTGCTGATGCATCTGCATATAAACAGTTCGGGAATTCTGTTGCTGTTCCTGCAATCCAAGCAACAGCTGAAGAAATCATTAAAAGAATAAACCTATCAAAATCTATTCAATATGGCACTGACAGGAAATAAAGGTGAATGGAGTGAAATATACACATTGCTCAAATTATTGGGAGAAGGGAAAGTATATGCTGGTGATCAAAATCTGAATAAAATTCAAGACCTGTTCTACCCAATTATTATGATTCTTCGTCAAGAGAAAGACGGAGACTATAATTACAGACTGCAAGATAAAGACGTAGTAATTCAGACACCGACAGGTGAGGAATTGTTGCGTATTCCTGCATCGGTATTCCTTGTCGAAGCAGAGAATCTGTTGAAAGCCATAAATGAAAATGACGGAGCCTTCGGAGTACCTCAAATAGAAGTATTCATGAACCGTATTTATTGCCATTCGTTGAAGGCAAAATCTTCTGATAAGACAGATATTCGAATCATATTGCACGACCGCAGAACAAAAATCAACTCCGAAATGGGATTCAGTATTAAGTCTCAATTAGGAGGTGATTCGACATTGTTGAATGCAAGTAAAGCCACTAATTTTAACTTTAAGGTAACCGGAGTTGATTTGTCAGATGATGAAATAACAGCAATCAATTCCATCAATCCCAAACGTAATAAAGTTATTGAAAGAGTGAATGCCATAAAGAAAAAAGGTGCATCATTGGTATTCGAGAAAGTGGATAATTCCACATTCCGAAACAACCTTGTTATGCTTGATGGCGATTTGCCTGCTATTATTGCAAACTTATTGTTGGAGCAGTTGAATACCGGTATTTCAACATTGAAAGAATTGGCGAAAAAGATTACAGAAACCAATCCTTTGAAATACGATGTAGAGCAGGTTTCTCCATTCTATGCCTACAAAATCAAACATCTATTAACTTCGGCAGCATTGGGTATGATGCCGGCAACAGCATGGAGTGGCAAGTTTGACGCCAATGGTGGTTACTTGGTAGTGAAAAAGGATGGTGAGATACTTTGTTACCACTTCTATGATCGTAATAGATTTGAGGATTATTTATTCTCAAATGCATACTTGGAGCGTTCAAGTACAACTAAACATAAGTATGCTACTATTGTAAAAGAGGCAGATGGAACATTGTCGTTTAAGTTGAACTTTCAAGTTAGGTTAAAATAATTGGTTATGGGAGAAGAACTAAATATTTTACCAAATATAGAAGTAGTAGACCTGTTTTGTGGAATAGGAGGACTTAGTTATGGTATGAAGTGTAAGGGGTTTAAAATTAAGGCTGGTTACGACCTTGATGCCTCATGCAAATATGCATACGAAGCAAATACAGAAGCTACATTCAATTACAGGGATATTAAAACGGTAAGTTCAGGTGATATAAATGCTAATTTCAGTAATAATAGTATTCGTGTTTTAGCCGGTTGCGCACCATGCCAGCCATTTTCTTCTTATGCTTTTAAGAATAAGAAGAAGGACCCAGACAAATATGATTTATTGTATGAATTTGGTAGATTGGTTAGAGAAGTTCTTCCTGATATTGTTACAATGGAAAATGTCACTCAAATATTATCTTTCAAAGAAAAGCCTGTTTTGCAAGATTTTATAGATTGTTTAAGTGATTGTGGATATTATGTGGAAGTAAATAAAGTCTTTTGTCCTAATTATGGAATACCTCAAAATCGAAAACGTTTAGTGCTATTAGCATCCAGACTTGGAGAAATCAAACTAATATCCCCAACTCACAATAAAGAAAATTATGTTACTGTTAGGGATACTATAGGAGATTTACCTGCTATTGCTTCAGGCGAATGTGACAAAAATGATCCTTTGCACAGAGCCAAAGATTTAACCCCATTGAATTTACAGCGAATACAACATACGCCATATGGTGGAAGTTGGAGAGATTGGCCAGAGCACCTTGTGTTGAGATGCCATAAGACAACTGGAGGAAAGTCTTTTGGAAGTGTTTATGGAAGAATGATTTGGGATGCTCCATCCCCGACGATGACGACTCAATGTACAGGATTGGGAAATGGGCGTTTCGGGCATCCTATACAGAACCGAGCTATATCAATAAGGGAAGCAGCGTTATTGCAAACTTTCCCAAGGTCGTATAAATTTTTCCCAAATGAAGAAAGTGTTGCAATAACAAAAGCTTCGCGCTATATTGGCAATGCTGTTCCTCCAAAATTAGGAGAAGTGATAGCAGAAAGCATTTCTAATCATTTATTATGTTTTAAGCACCAATGACTATGGCAAAAGAATATAATATAAACGTTGACCCAAGAATTCTGGAATTATTAGGTCCTAATTTGTATACCAACATCTACTATGTTTTAGCAGAACTTATAGCCAATGCTTATGATGCAGATGCAAAAAATGTTTATATCATCTCTAACAAGGACGATATCCGCATTGAAGATGACGGACATGGTATGTCATATGACAATGGAGATATAAAGAAGTTTTTAAATGTAGCAGGTGTATCAAGAACGAATGAGAATGAATCTTTTTCGCGTTCTGGAGAACGCAGAAAGATGGGACGCAAAGGCGTGGGTAAGTTGGCTGCACTTTCTGTTTCAGAGTCTGTTGATATAATGACTATTTGTAATGGAGAAAAATCTGGTTTTGTTTTAGCTCGTCGCCCAAATGATGGCAATAAACTGACACCAATAGAAGATGAAAATATAAGTTTTTGCTACATACAAAATAGCGGTACTGCTATTGTTATGCGTAATCCACAATATCGTTTACATAAATCTTTAGATGCAATCAAAAGAAATCTTTTGAAAATATTCCCTTTGGTTGATGACAATTTTAAAATTCATATTATACGTGGTAAAGAGGAAGAAATTGTAGAGAAATTCGATGAAAATGTTGCAAAGGAATTATGTTCGTTAATTATATTGGGAGAACAGCACGCTGACTTATTAAATTATGTTCCAGACTATTTCCCGAAACATCGTAGTGACTTAGTTGAAAAACGGGATGAGTATAGTGTACCTCTTACAATAAAAGACAACAACGGTAATGAGCATGAATATAATTTACAGATTGAAGGTTGGATTGGTGCATATAAAACAACACGCGGCAGAAAGTCCGAAGTGACAGATTTTCCAGACAATTTCATTTCGCTTTATGCAAATAAAAAAATGGGAGAGTTTAATATTCTACCAATTGTAGGACAAAATAAACTGAATGAGGTTTATATTGTAGGGCAATTATATGTTGATTTATTTGAATTGTCAGAACTCCCTGATATGGCTTTAAGCAACAGGCAAGGATATAAATCTGATGATATACGTTATGAGACTGTAATAAAATATGTTAGAGAAATTCTACTTCCTGATATATTAAAGAAGAGAGTATTGTACACAGACCTAACGAAGGCTGCAAAAAAAACTCAAAAGATAGAAGAACAAAAGGATAATGAAGCAAAACTTCGTAAAATGGTGGATACGTTTAAAGACAAAGCCTCTGAAAGTGTTGCTTTAGCTATTGAACGATATAATTCAACAGATTCTCCGTACCAGTCAGAATTAAAGGGAATTATTTCAAATGCTATTAATGATAATATTCCTGAACTCGGACTTAAAACTGTTGTTGATTCACAGAAGAAGAAGATTTTGATTAGTCACACATACAAGGATAAAGACCTTGCAGATGTCGTTTATAACATGCTGTTATTTAACAATGTTCCGTCTGAAGATGTCTTATATACAAGCTGTGATGATGAAGTTTGTAGAATTCCTGAAGGAGTATCCATATATAATTACTTACGAGACTTTTTTGTAGAAAGTTATTCAAAACAAAAGTTATTTGTGTTATTTATAACAAGCGATAACACTCCGAAAGCGTGGGGAGCAATGACAGAAATTGGAGCTTCATGGATAACTCAAATTGATAATAAAATATTTAATATTCCACCATTTAAACCTCAACATCCATTAAATGATGAAGCTTTATGGCATAGCACAAATAGAAACGACGAAAATGTGTTATCTATGAATCTTCTTAATGCGGACATTTTTTGCCAAAAAGTAGAACATATTTGTGACGAACTTGGCTATAAAAAACGAATAAGGAAGGATAATAAAGATTATTTAAAGACTTTAGTTAAAGTGGAGTATTAGTAAAAGTAGCCAAACTCTTTGCACAATCAAGGAATTTGGCTACTTTTGTATCAGAGTTGTTTGACAAAGCAGAATGCAGAGGATTGGTACAATCTTGAAGTCGCCAAATCGTTACCAACAACTTTCTACCATAGCTTCGCTATTTGTGTATCAATCAGATACGGGATAATTGATTATCTGGTGCAAAAATACGGCAATTTATTAAGAGCCTGCTCAAATTTTCTTCAAAAAGTTTCTTTCCAGTTTCTTTTCGCTCTCTTTTCGGTCTCTTTTCGGTCTGCCTTCAGCCCCTTTTCGGTCCGCCTTCCTCTTCCCAAATGCTGAAAAACAGTTTCCGAAAGTCCGTTCCAAGCCTGCGGATATGCGTTCCAAGCTTGCGGATGTCTATTCCAAGGCTTGGAACAGACATTCCAAGTGCAGGAACAAAAGTTATGCTTAACATTTCCAGCTTTTGCAACGAACATTTCGGAACTTTTCCATTAAGTGTTTGGAACTTTTTTATTAAGTGTTCCGGCAAGAGTACGGCTTTTTCATTGAAAGGAGTTAGAGGAATCAGGAGTTACAGGAGTTAGAAGTTAAAGGAGTTAGAAGGAGTTATCAGCCGACAAGTCGGCTTAGGAGTTAAAGCCAATACTCCTACAACGGCATCACGGTATCATACACAAGAGTATCGGCTTTAACTCCTTTAACTCCTAACGAAGTGATAACTCCTTTAACTCCTAACGAAGTAATAACTCCTGTAAACAAAAGAACCATGCGGCAAGAGAAGTTAACGGAAAAACGCATACCTCCACTGAAAAAAGTCCTGAAATCTTTTGGATAAACGAAAGAAGTATCTATCTTTGCAAAGGAATTAAAACTGTAATTATTACAATTTTGAATTGCGAATGATATGGACGTAATAAAGCGATTGCAAAATCACAACATCAAGCCGTCGGTGCAGCGCATAGCCATCATGACTTATCTGATGGAGCATTGCACACATCCCACGGTGGATGAAATTTATACGGCGCTTTCCCCTTCCATACCTACATTGTCTAAAACGACTGTTTACAACACCCTGAAACTGCTGAGCGAACAAGGTGCCGCACAGACGCTGACCATCGACGAGCGCAACACCTGCTACGATGCGGAGACTGCCCCTCATGCACATTTCTTATGCAAACGGTGCGGGAAAATATACGACGTGGAATACAACGCCGATGTCAAGCAAACAGAATGCACGGATATGGACGGACATGAGATACAGGAAGTCCACTATTATTATAAAGGTATCTGTAAAGAGTGTTTGGAGAGCGAATCTCCGACTAAAATAATGAACAACTAATTTAACAATTAAAATCTGAAGTAAAATGAAGAAGTTTAGATGTACTGTCTGCGGTTACGTACACGAAGGAGACGCAGCTCCCGAGAAATGTCCTTTGTGCAAAGCTCCTGCAAGCAAATTCGTTGAAGTGGAAGAGACTCAGGAAGGCGGTCCGCTGGTATTCGCCGACGAGCACGTTATCGGCGTAGCCAAAGGATGTGACGACGAAATGATTAAAGACCTGAACAACCACTTCATGGGCGAATGCACCGAAGTAGGTATGTACCTCGCCATGAGCCGCCAGGCCGACCGCGAAGGCTATCCCGAAGTGGCCGAAGCCTTCAAGCGCTACGCATGGGAAGAGGCTGAACACGCTGCCAAATTCGCCGAACTGCTGGGCGACTGCGTTTGGGACACCAAGACCAACCTCGAGAAGAGAATGAACGCCGAATCGGGCGCTTGCGAAGACAAGAAGCGCATCGCTACCCGTGCCAAAGCGTTGAACCTGGATGCCATCCACGACACTGTTCACGAAATGGCTAAGGACGAAGCCCGCCACGGCAAAGGCTTCGAAGGTCTGTACAACCGCTATTTCAAGAAATAAGCCGGAATGACGGACAGAGTATAGTGCCGAAATATCCAATGGCACGCGGATAACGCAAATTTGGCGGATGAACGCGGATTATTATTAATGAAATAATATCCGCGCTTATCCGCCAAATTCATATCATTCGCGTGCCATGTCGAATTTTGATAGCCGCTCGGAGCTGCAAAAGCGTCTTTTTAGAAGCGCAAGCCCAGCGTCAGCAACACCTGACTGCGGGTGTTCTTCACTTTCGTGACTTCCGGAGCACCATTCATCTCCAACACCCCGGCGCGGTTCATAGAAGCATCGACGAAAGGATAGAAATCCTCCTTATACGAAGAGTACTTGTATGCCAAGTCGGCATAGAACATCTTACCGCGATAACCGATACCCAACGTATAGTTGCTCAACGCCTTTGTATTGGCAAAATCCGTATCGGTCTGGATGGAATTTATGGGCAGGTCTTTATAAGCGTCCTTATTGAAAATCGCAGTGCTGTAGTTGTATCCCACACGCAAGGCAAACTGGGGAATTACCTTGTATTCGGCTCCCAAACGGATGGTGCTTACACCCTTCAGCATCGGCGTGGTACTGTTTTCATACTCAAACGTCTCGGAGTATCCTTCCTGGTCTCTGAATTTCATGGAAGAATAGTCCTGATATTCATACTCCGCGCCCAATGCCAGCTCCTTGCCTACAGTATATCCCAAGCTTACGTTGTAGGTCCACGGCGTCTGAAGTCGGAACTGGCGCACCATATCACCGTCCAATATATCATAGGTATCTATATCGTACAGGCCTATCTCACCGCTTTCCACAGCTCCGTCTTCGATGGCGATATCCAGGTCGTTCAGCACATCCGACTCCACGCGGGCATTCGTCTTATAATCCAGGCTGTAATAGGTAGGCGTATGAATCGCCAATCCGATTTTCAACGGAGAATACTCGAAAGGACGCAGGATGGCCCCGAACTTCACATCGAATCCGGTACCGCGTATCTTGTTCCAGCTCTGCAGGTTATATCCCTGCCCTATCGGATTTCCGGCATTGTCCAGATAGTTCTCATCATAGAAAGTGTATTTCCTGTAATCTACCACGTAGGCGCCTATGGTCATACCCAGATACACCCGGTCGTTGATGTTGAACGACACGTTGAAATCATACTGGTCGATGCCGCCACGCTCTTCCGAACGGAAAGTTCCGTTTCCTCCCCAATACATTCCGCCATATTCGCCCGGAGTGATGTATGCCAAATCACCGTCCAAATTCTTCACCTGGACACCATCCACCATATAGGGGACATAACCGGCAGGAACACCACCCTGCCCGTTGTGGAAAATCACATCGGTGATGAGATAACTCTGATAGCCCAAAGCGGAAAGCCATCCGATATTGCTGTCATTGAAAGGGTCATTTCCCCACCCCTCGATGCCGGTGGCTTGCGCAGCCATATAGTCTGTCTGCGTATGCTCTCCCAAATTGCCGTTCATCGACATATTCTTATAGAAAGACTTCGCCTTATGGTAATTGAAACCGAAATTCACGTAACGCAAAGCGGTGGCATTGCCTATTTTGGAAGAGAACACAAAACCGGCATTGTCGAACGCCCCCTTTTTCTTATCCAGGTTCATTTTGTTTCCCATATAGTCGCTTTCCATGCCGTATGCAGACAGGCCGAACGACACCATCGCATCATTGCTGCGGTAGATGCCTATGCCGGCAGGATTGGTTCCGATGGTGGAAATGTCACCTCCCAATGCTCCCATGGCACCGCCCATACCTACAAAGCGTGCCGTACCGTTCAAATCCTTGTTTGCTATCTTGGCGGCATCGTACACCGTCTGCGCGCTCATGGGGAATGCCGCAACCAGCATCCCCAACGTAGCCAAAGTTATTATTTTCTTCATATTCCACTAATCTTTTTTTCCATTAATACCATTTACCTATCTTCTTCTGGAAGAACCGCCACCGCCTCCCGACGAACGGGTAGACCCGCCACTGCTGCTACCGCCGGAGTAACTGCGCGAACTGCCGCTTCCTCCCGAAGAGTAGTTGTAGGAAGAAGAAGAGTTGTTTTGCACGGGCGTATACGAACGGCGGCTGTTGCTTTCGGTAGAATAACTGCGGGTGGGCGACGTAGAACTTCCACGGTTGTACGTGGAGGAGCTTCCTGTCACGGAGCGTCTCGTGCCCGTAGTACCGGCACGGCTGCTGCCGACGCGTGTCCCTTCCGTAGACGTAGACGAACCTACACGCGTGCTGCTCGGGCGGGTATATGTGCTGCGCCTTGCAGAAGAAGCGTCCGTACGGGTGGTCACTCCGCTGCGTGTCTCCGGAGAGCGCGTGCCTACCACACGGCGGGTAGTCGTCGTACCGCTCTGCCCGCCTCTTCTGTAAGATGAAGTGCCCGATGAACGGACGGTAGAGCCTGAACCGCCGCGAGTCACACCCGAACCCGACCTGCGGACTGACGACGAAGAAGAGTTACGATAACCGCTTACGCCCGAAGAACGACGGTAAGTATACGTGTTACGAGGATAATATCCCCCGCCCCAGTGTCCGCCACCGGGATAATAGTGATGGTGATATCCCCACCAGCCATCGCCATACCAGCCGCCCCAGCCTACACTCCAGCCAAAGCTCCATCCCGGTCCGTGCCAGCTGTTCCATCCCCAGCCATAATAGGGATAGCCACCCCAACCATAATAGGGATAGCCGCCCCAGCCGAATGAGTTATAGCGCCAGTCCCACCACAACCGGTTGGTAAACGTGGGGAACGCGTATGCGTACAAGCCGTCCGTATATACGTTCCAGTCCCAAGAGTTCAGGCCATAAACCACGTCCCAATAAATCGGGCTGCTGATGCTGATGGCATAGCGCGGGTTGCGGAAACGGATAATGCGCGTGGCATATTCATAATCGTCTGCCGAACCGTCGAAGCCGTTTATCCACTCTCCGTCCAGTCCGTCATCTTCCTTCTCGTCCACATAAAGTGTGTCATTCACTTGCGAGAAGTCGTAGTCTTTAGCGTCGTACCGGCGGTTGTACTCGTCCACATCGCGCACGCGCCCTTTGCGGTCTTTCACTACAATGGTCGTGTTGCCCGGCGATGCATACACCGTGGTCGGCGCGTTTGTCTTTACTACAACCGCATCGGCGACCGGAGTCTTTTTCTTCTCCGTCTTCTCTTCCTTTTTCTTGGAAGGCAGGTAGTAAAGGTCGTCATCTATACTTTGAGCCGAAAGCACCCAAGGCAGGCACCCTACTAAAAGCGATAAAAAAACAATCTTTTTCATATTCGTCTGGTTTACGGGTTTACAATTCTATATTTTTCCACGTCACAAAGATAGCACCGGGATTTGCTCCGCACAGCAGATTTTCCCCAAAGATTTATAGGGATTTCCCTAAATGGCCTTATCTTTGCAGCGAAAACAAATAGAGTCAGACTAACAAACAATCATATTCCGATGAAATATTTAGAATTTGCCTTCCGCACCACTCCCTGCACGGAGATTGTCAACGACGTTTTGTCGGCCGTCTTGGGCGAAGTAGGTTTCGAGAGTTTCGTAGAGCAGGCCGACGGCATCAACGCCTACATCCAAAGAGAGTTGTACGACGAGGCTTCGCTCAAGGAGGCTCTCGCCGCTTTCCCCCTGCCCGACGCGCAAGTGGCCTATACCTATCAGGAGGCCGAAGACAAAGACTGGAACGAAGAGTGGGAGAAGAATTTCTTCCAACCCATCATCATCGGCGACCGCTGCGTCATCCACAGCACATTCCACCGCGATGTTCCCCAGGCGGAATACGACATAGTCATCAATCCCCAGATGGCGTTCGGCACAGGACACCACGAGACCACCAGCCTTATCATCGGCGAACTGCTGGACAACGACCTGCAAGGCAAGTCCCTGCTCGACATGGGTTGCGGGACATCCATCCTTGCCATACTGGCGCGTATGCGTGGTGCCGCTCCCTGCACGGCCATCGACATAGACGAGTGGTGCGTGCGCAATTCGCTCGAAAACAGAGCGCTGAACGGTGTAGACCGCATTTCCGTTTTTCAGGGAGACGCCTCCACGCTGAAGGACAAAGGGCCTTTCGATGTCGTCATCGCCAACATCAACCGCAATATCCTGCTGAATGACATGAAGCGATATGTAGCTTGTATGCGTCCGGGAGCGGAACTATACATGAGCGGCTTCTACACCGACGACATCCCCGTGATACAAGCCGAAGCCGAACGCAACGGGTTGCAGTTCGTGCACCACCGGGAAAAGAACCGCTGGGCGGCTGTCAAGTTTGTAATTAATCACCTATGACAATAGGATAATAAGTCTCTAAATCCTCATGAGCAACAAGAGTATGTCCCCATGAAGCGACCAAAGCATTAAATTCCATAACAGTAATAATCTGACACGTACCAATCCTGCCGATTGAAAGCAGGTCTTTATCACCTGTTATTAAGTAATTGGCATCTGAAACCAATGCCAATTCCAACAAAAAATCATCCTTAGGGTCACGGCAGCGCTCAGGAATATCGTCTATCTTATAGAAGAGTGTTTCTTCTGTCATAAAATCCCGAAGCATATCATAATGCTCTTTAGAAAAATATTTCACAAATTTCGGACGGGAAGCGACAATGGAAATTTCTTCTATAAGCTCTTCAGAAGCAACAAGTTCTATATCTCCATTAGAGACAAGCTCCAGTAAACAAGACAATTTCTTTCCAATCAAGAAACTAATCCATAAATTAGTATCAACAATTATCTTTACACTATTGCCGTTTTTCATATACCTCTTGTCTTGCTGTTTCCACTTCCGCATCTATTTCTTCTTGCGAAATGCCACTGCTCTTAAAAGCTTGCAACAATTGCCTTAACTTAATGCTTCTTACTTCCGCAGCAAGCGCACGATTCAATTCCAATTTATCTTCATCAGATAATTGCCGGGCTAATTCTAAAATCTGATTGTAATTCAGACGTATTTTCAAGGATGCCGTTGCCATATAATTATATGCTTAAAATTACTTTCAAGCAAAAATAAGACATTTAATTCATTTATCAAGCAATATGTAATAGAAATTACCCCTTCATCTCTTTTTTATTTCTTTTCAAGAAGCGGTCTGTCAACCATTTGCGCACAGGCTCGTCATAAAGCTTCATGCACACATAGGCAAGAGCCAGCGAGGCGGCAAAAGACAACACCATATAAGGAATGCCTTCCGCCAACGTCGCATTCGTATTGCATACCCAAGCCGTATAAGTATATATCAGCGGATAGTGCGTGATGTAAATCGGATATGAGATATCTCCCAGGAACTTGCACACAGCCGTAGAACGTTTTCCGGTGACCTTGCCACCCGCCCCCATGGAAACAATCACGGGAAAGACGAAGAGGATGCAGCAGGCTTCGTACAGCCCGTTCATCCAGTAGTGGTGCTCACCGCCCAGGCGCGGAAAGGCAAGAACCGCCACAATCAACAGGCTGCACCACCAGAAAGCGCGGCTTCCGGCACGAACCAGCCACCCTATACGGAACAACAGCAATCCGCCGAAGAAAGGATACATCAACCGGATGAGCCCGAGACGTTGCTGCTCCCAATTCAAAGCCCAACCACCGACAATGTCACCCGTGGCAGCCGTAAGGCAATGGTGCACCGTGAAACATCCGGCCACCAGCACCAACATCGCCAAAGCCCTCTTGCTGAACCGACGGACGAACAACGCATAGAGGATATTGCCTATATATTCAAAATAGAGCGACCAGGCAGGCCCGTTCAACGGATGCATCTCCGTCCAACCGCGAACGTCCCATTTCAAAGGAAGCGGAAGCAACGTGCAACCCAGCAACATCACCAGCAGCAGCGTCCTCACCGACGTCTGCTCAATGGCGGGGAAGCACGGCGATACCTGAAAATAAAAAAGCGCCGCCCCTATGATGCTCCCCATGACGACCATAGGATGCAAACGTATGACACGCCGCTTGAAGAAAGCACCGACACTCATCCTGTCCCAACGGTCATCATAAGCATATCCGATGACAAAACCGGAAAGCATAAAGAAAAAATCTACAGCCAGATAGCCGTGGTTGATAATCTGTTCCAAGTGATTACCTCCGGAATGCGCCTCAAGCAGATGAAAGGCGACAACCATCACGGCAGCCACTCCACGCAGGCCGTCTAAAATCTCATAATGTGGCTTCGAAGCAAGATACGAGTTTTGCGTAGTCATTCAAATATAGGGATTTATTAATTTATTTGCAGGCAAAGGTAACAAAAAACTCGAAATCTAAAACAAATCGTATGGCAACAGTAAAAGTAAAATTCCGCTCATCTTCCGTCCCGGCGAAAGAAGGCACTATATTTTATCAAGTGATTCACAACCGCACCGCACGGCAAGTCAACCCCGGTTATAAACTCTATCCGCATGAATGGGATACGGACAATGCGGAAATCCTTATCCTGCCCGATGTGGAAAACAGCCGCCGGTATTATCTAGCTTCGCTGAAAAGCGCCATGACGGAAGATGTCAAGCGCTTCAGGAGAATTATCAACCGCCTTGAGCGGAGCGGCCTGAACTATACTGCCGGTGAAGTGACGGAGTGCTTCCTCACCTCTCCCGACACCGGAGGAATCATAGCGTTCGGCAGGGAACTTGTCGGGCAGTTGGAGCAGATTGGCAAGACGCAGACCGCCGAACGCTACGCGACCGTCCTCAACAGTTTCGAACGTTTTCGCGGAGACAAAGATGTGGTCCTGGAAGAGTTGGACTCCAACCTGATAGCCGAGTACGAAATCTTCCTGAATGCCAACGGCCTGTGTCCGAACACCTCTTCCTACTATATGCGCGGATTGCGTGCCATCTACAACCGTGCCGCCGAGCAGGGGCTGACCGCACAACACAGCCCCTTCAAGTATGTCTACACGGGAATCGACAAAACCGTCAAACGGGCTGTTCCGCTGAAAACCATCCGCCAGATCAAGGAGATCGACCTGACACAGTTCCCGTCACTGGACTTCGCCCGTGACATCTTCATGTTCTCGTTCTACACACGCGGAATGTCATTTATCGATATGGCCTACCTGAAAAAGAGAAACCTGCAGAACGGCATCCTCTCCTATCGCAGGCAGAAAACGGGGCAACTGCTTTTCATCAAGTGGGAAAAGCCCATGCAGGAGATTATCGACAAGTACGACACCGGCAAAAGCCCCTATTTGCTACCGATAATCAAGAATGCAAATGCAGACAAGCGCCGGCAATACAAGACGACGGCACACCTGGTCAACAGCAAACTGAGAAAACTGGGGGAAAAACTGAAACTCGCCCTCCCCCTGACAAGTTACGTCGCGCGCCACACGTGGGCTTCCATTGCCAAAAGCAAAAATGTGCCGCTGTCAATCATCAGCGAAGCAATGGGGCACGACTCCGAGAAAACCACACGCATCTACCTGGCTTCATTGGACACTTCTGCCGTGGACAAGGCGAACAGTCAGATTCTGAACTTGCTGTGACCGGAAAAGAAAATAGAAATCGATTACGCCATTTTCATATCCATATGACATATTTTCATCCGTTTTGCTTTCCTGCAAAATTTTCAAACCACTGAAAATAGAAAGATGATTGAAAGCCCCAAAAAAGTCCCATCGAAGTATTTCCAAAGTTTCATCGAAGTATTTCTCCGGAAACACTTCGATGAAACTTTGGAAATACTTGTAATCATTCTATTTTCCGCCACGACGATTTTATCGGCTGTTTTTCAGCCGATAAAATAAAAATGCCCGCAAGAAAA
>ERZ808035.363-NODE-363-length-45648-cov-21.353909_pt1 | contig 45648 bp, 31 predicted proteins | sample MGYA00380189_ERZ808035 | MGnify/ENA primary metagenome ERZ808035 (study PRJEB31490, sample SAMN06133407) | mouse gut metagenome | isolation source: M5_1 | host: mice | place: China: Chengdu | collected 2015-05 ...
AAGGGTTTCTGTAAAAGGTCTGAAATATTCATTGAGATGAGAAGTGTTGTGGCTTCCGGTACCTGAAGCCGGGTGATTATTTTGTCGACGCTGCAAAAGTAGCGCGCAACTTCCTCCTTCAAAGAATACTTACTCTCTATACTCCAATCTTTTAAGAGAGATTGTTGAAATCAAGCAATCGGCACCTAAAAACGGCACTCGCACATGCGGAATGATGTCATTTCAGCTGACCGCTTGCCATCTCAAACAAGGAGGGCAATGTAAAAGGGGTTAACGTTTTGGAAACTCCTTTGACTTGGAAACTTTATTACTCTTTATGATAGCTCACAATATTATCTTCCCTTCTTTTGATTTTCCATGATACAGACGCATTTGTATGGGGCTGGGATTGTCCGGCAATTTGTATGTGTTTTTGTATGTATATAAAATCAAAACCGCCGCAAGTCGTTGACTTACAGCAGTTTTATCTTTGTTGTTGGCGGAGAGAGAGGGATTCGAACCCCCGGAGGTGTGACCCTCAACGGTTTTCAAGACCGCCGCAATCGACCACTCTGCCATCTCTCCTTGCTTGTGGTTTGCGTGTGCAAAGGTAGAGGATTTTTGAATATAATCCAAATTTTCAATGATAAATTTTTGATTTTTCTGCGAAAAATCGTGTCTGGGCTTGGGGATTATGTGGTTTCGGTGGCGGAGGGTATGGCTGATGTGTGGATGTAGTCGCGGATTTTGTTGTAGCTGTAGATTCCGAGGAGGGGGAGGGCGACGCCGGCGATGCTGTAGAGTATCCAGAAGCAGTCGTCAGGGGCGTAATCGTGGACGACCATATGGCAGCCTATCTGTGCCGGGTCAAGGGAAAACCACCATATTTTTATTAGACTTACGGCTTTGAAGGCTATGATGTGGAATACGTATATGTAGAGGGTCATGGCTCCACAGTAGGTGAGGAAGCGCCGGGCGATGCCGTCGGTGTTGGCCAGCCAGAGGGCTATGCGGTCAAGTACGAGGAATCCAGCCAAGCCTGTGAGGGGTAGGGTGAGCACATCAATCATCTGAGGCGTGAGATTCATGCCTTTCCAGTGGAGGTGTGCGCCTATGCACAGGAATCCGACGAGTATGGCAATTTGCCATGCCTTGAGTGAATAGCGGGACAACAGGCTATGGATGACTGGACCCATGCTGAAGAAAAACAGCCCCCATGTCTCACGTATGCCACCCTGGACCACGGTGGGTATGCGCAAACCGGTGCTGATTTTAATCAAGGCGAAGGATAGCGCGGCAGCTCCGATTATGGCTGACACCCATACTAATGACAGGCGCGGGAAGAAATGTCTGATGAATTTCACCAATACCATATAGAGCACGGATACGATGAGGAGTGCCCTGAAGAACCAGAATGCCCCTGACAGAAATTCGTCATATCCACCCATGGAAAATATGATGAGGAAGAACCGCTGGACGAATTGCGAGAGGGTGTAGGGATGGGTGACTCCTCCCTGCACGTTGCCGTACTCCTCGTTGAGGATGCCGAGCGAAAACATCGGGTTATGAATTACGAGGAAGAACAATGCCCACTTGACGAACGGCAGATAAAGCCCCTTGGCGCGGCGTTTGACATAACCGTATGGGTCGGTGAGATTTGCTTCTTTGAAGAAATATCCGGCGGCGATGAAGAATACCGGCATGTGAAACAGGTAGATGAAATTGGTGATGATGCTGTAGGCTTCGGCATGTCCTATGACCATGAGGATGATGGCGATGCCTTTGACTATGGCTATGCGGTCGTTGCGGTGGGTGTTCATGGGGGCAAAGTTAGTGATTCTCGCCACAAGTGGCGAGCACGAGGGTAAAAAATAAGCGAGGGCAGCCTTGAAGGCTGTCCTCGCTGGAGTATGGGCGCGATGGATCGGATTATTCCTCGTTGTTGAGGATTTCGAGCATCTTGATGGCACTTGCGGGGATGCGTGTGCCAGGACCGAAGATGGCTGCTACGCCGGCTTTGTAGAGGAAGTCGTAGTCCTGGGCGGGGATTACGCCGCCGGCAGTCACGAGGATGTCCTCTCTGCCGAGTTTCTTAAGCTCTTCGATTACCTGGGGTATGAGGGTCTTGTGACCTGCGGCAAGTGATGACACGCCGAGGATGTGCACGTCGTTTTCGACAGCCTGACGGGCTGCTTCGGCTGGGGTCTGGAACAGGGGACCCATATCCACGTCAAATCCGCAGTCGGCGTAGCCGGTAGCCACGACTTTGGCACCGCGGTCATGTCCGTCCTGACCCATCTTTGCGATCATGATACGGGGTTGACGACCTTCGCGCTTGGCGAAATCTTCACACATCTGCTGAGCCTTCACAAAGTCAGGGTCAGACTTGGTTTCTGCTGAGTACACGCCTGAAATAGTTCTGATTACTGCTTTATAACGGCCTACGACCTCTTCGCAGGCATCTGAAATCTCTCCGAGGGTGGCGCGGAGTCCGGCAGCCTTGACGGCGAGGTCAAGGAGATTGCCCTTCTTAGTGCGGACACACTCTGTGATGTCGGCAAGGGCTTTCTTGACAGCCTCCTCGTCACGGTGAGCCTTGACTTCGTTAAGACGCTCGATCTGCTCGGTGCGCACCTGGGTGTTGTCGATTTCGAGGATGTCGATGGGGTCTTCGTGGTCAAGACGATATTTGTTGATGCCGACAATGGTCTGCTTGCCTGAGTCGATGCGCGCCTGTGTGCGGGCTGCAGCCTCCTCGATGCGGAGTTTGGGCAGACCTGTCTCGATAGCTTTTGCCATGCCGCCGAGTTTCTCGATTTCCTGGATGTGCTCCCATGCGCGGTGAGCTATCTCGTTGGTGAGGGCTTCCACGTAGTATGAGCCTGCCCAGGGGTCAACCTGCTTGGTAATCATGGTCTCCTCCTGGATGTAGATCTGGGTGTTACGTGCGATACGTGCCGAGAAGTCGGTGGGGAGGGCGATAGCCTCGTCGAGTGCGTTGGTGTGGAGCGACTGGGTGTGACCGAGAGCGGCGCCCATAGCCTCGATACATGTACGGCCGACGTTGTTGAAGGGATCCTGCTCGGTGAGTGACCAGCCTGAGGTCTGCGAGTGTGTGCGCAGAGCGAGCGATTTGGGGTTCTTGGGGTTGAACTGCTTTACAATCTTAGCCCAAAGCATACGGGCGGCGCGCATCTTGGCAACCTCCATGAAGAAGTTCATGCCGATAGCCCAGAAGAACGACAGACGTGGAGCGAACGCGTCGATATCCATACCGGCATTGACACCTGCGCGGAGGTATTCAAGACCGTCGGCAAGGGTGTATGCCAGCTCAATGTCGCATGTAGCACCTGCCTCTTGCATGTGGTAGCCAGAGATGGAGATGGAGTTGAACTTGGGCATATTCTGAGAAGTGTACTCGAATATGTCAGCGATGATGCGCATCGAGAATTCGGGGGGATATATATATGTGTTACGCACCATGAACTCCTTGAGGATGTCGTTCTGGATGGTACCAGCCATCTCATCGAGTTTGGCACCCTGCTCGAGACCTGCGTTGATATAGAAGGCAAGCACGGGGAGCACTGCGCCGTTCATGGTCATGGACACTGACATCTTGTTGAGGGGGATGCCGTCAAAGAGCACCTTCATATCCTCAAGCGAGCAGATTGACACACCTGCCTTGCCGACATCGCCTACAACACGCTGGTGGTCGGCATCGTAGCCGCGGTGTGTTGCAAGGTCAAATGCCACTGACAGACCTTTCTGACCTGCGGCGAGGTTACGGCGGTAGAATGCGTTACTTTCGGCTGCTGTGGAGAATCCGGCGTACTGACGGATGGTCCAGGGGCGCAGAGGATACATCGCACTGTAGGGACCACGGAGGAAGGGAGGCAGACCAGACACATAGTTGAGGTGTTCGAGACCCTCGAGGTCTTTCTTGGTATATACGGGCTTGACAGGGATGAGTTCCGGAGTAAGCCAGTCTTCACCTGCGCTTGCTGCCACGGCGGCATGCTGGGCTGCGAAAGCGTCTTGTGTGATATTTATATTTTTAAAATCGGGTTTCATCTATATATAAATTGAGTGGAAAGAGGCTATTACTTAAGAAGACGGGAATTGAAGTCACGGAGAGTGTCAAGCACGTTGCAGCGCACATGGATGAAGTCCTTGATGCCCTCAGCCTGGAGCTGTTCCATGCAAGCGGGTGCACCTGCCACTACAAACTCGGCACGTCCATCAAGATACTTGAACGCCTTGGGCGCCAGTTCGGCATATTCGTTATCGCTCGAGCAGAGTACCACTACGTCGGCATCCTTTTCCATGGCAGCGTCAACGCCACCCTCAACGGTGTCAAAGCCGAGGTTATCGATGATTTCGTAGCCTGCGCAACCGAAGAAGTTGGTGGAGAACTGGGCGCGGGCAAGACGCATGGCGAGATTGCCGATGGTGAGCATGAACACCTTGGGACGGTGTGAGGAGGCTTCGGTAGAGAGACGAAGCTGCTCGAAGTCACTGGCAGCACGGCTCTTGTTGAGACCTTCACCGGCTTCTGCGGCATCGTCGTGATGGCAGCCGCATGAGCATCCGCTGTTTTCGATTTTCTGAGCGGCTGTCTCATTGATGTTGGGGAACTGGTTGGTGCCGAGAAGTATCTCCTTGCGGCGAGCCACATCGGTGTGACGCTTGGCGTTTGACTCGTTGACGGCTTTCTGGATTTCGCCTTCGTTGACCATCTTGAGGAATCCGCCCTTTTCGTCAACAGACAGGAACAGTTTCCATGCTTCCTCGGCGATGGCTACGGTCAGGTGCTCTACATAATATGAACCTCCGGCAGGGTCTACCACCTTGTCGAGATGGCTCTCTTCCTTGAGCAGGAACTGCTGGTTACGGGCGATGCGCTCCGAGAAGTCATCGGGGGTCTTGTAGGGGGTGTCAAACGGAGTAGAAGTGATGGAGTCAACACCTGCGAGGGCTGCCGACATGGCTTCAGTCTGGCTGCGGAGGAGGTTGACGTGCGCATCATATATTGTCTGGTTGAATTTTGATGTCGTGGCGTGGACGTGCATCTTGGCTGCTTCCTCGCTTGCGCCGTACTGTGCTACAATCTGTGCCCAGAGCATACGGGCAGCGCGGAATTTTGCAAGCTCCATGAAGTAGTTGGAGCTTACGCCCATGTTGAATTTGATGCGGCGAGCCACCTCGTCGGCGCTGTAGCCGGCATCGGTCATCATGGTCATCCACATTGCGCCCCAAGAGAGGGCATAGCCGAGTTCCTGATAGATATATGCGCCGGCATTGCTGAGCATGTCGGAGTTGACAGCGAGCACTTTGAGCGCAGGTACATCCTTTACTGCGTCCATCAGGGCTGATGCTTCCTTGACGATGTCGCCAGGGAAAGCTGTGCCGTGGTTGAGAGGACGGCGGAGGGGATTGAAGTTGATAGAGCCGCGGAACACGTCAGCAGCGTTTCCTTTCTTTATGAGTGAAACCAGCTCGGTGGCAACTGCGACAGCTTTGCGGGGGCAGCAGGTGAGGTTGATTTCAACGGTTTTGAGGTCGATGCCGTTGAGGAGGACGGCAACGTCTGAGGGCTCCTTGACTGAGAAGCCGAGAGAAGTAACACCCTTTGTGAGAACCTCGGTGGCTTTGGCGTTAGCTGCGGCGGCATCGTCAGCTATGATTTCCTGACGTGTGAGCCAGTCGTTGGTGTTGCGTATGCCGCGGATGTAGGGGAATTCACCGGGGAGTACATCGGTGGTTTTGAGGTCGGCAATGTCCTCTGCGCGGTACATGGGCTGGAGATTGAAGCCCTCGTTGGTGCGCCATACCAGTTTCTTGTCAAACGGAGCGCCCTTAAGGTCAGTCTCGACTTTAGCTTTCCATTCGGCGGTAGAAATAGGAGGAAATTGTTCAAATAATTTTTCTTTGCTTTCTGCCATGGTGTGTGTTAATTGATAAAATGCGTTGTGAACCTTGTAATAGCTTATAAGGCGGTTTTTTACGAAGCAAATGTACAAAATCTTTGCCGTATGATGAAATATTTTGCTTCAAAATGATTCCTAATCTCAGCTTAGTGGCTGGCTGTTTTTCATTTTATATTTACCGTATGGTAAGAGGAAGTAGCTCTGTCTTAATGTAGACATGGTAGTGGGCGCGGAATATAGTCGGAACTGATGTCAGGAAACTGTACTGAAGAGAGTCCAATAGTTCTTGCTGTTTTTCGGGGATTGCATCTTGTGTGCCAGTAAGAGTCACGATGTCTGGAATGCGTGATTTGAGGACTGCGAGTTGCTGTGGGGCTATGAAGTCGGCATTTGACTGCATAGCCCAATATTGGCATGCCGGGAGCGAGTTGGCAGAAAGTCCTATGCTGTATTCCATGTTGCCCCAATTGAGAATTTTAGGATTGTGTAGTGCAGATAATCTTTTTTCCGATTCGTAGAATGTTCTCCCGTTGTCTGACCATATCCAGTTGTGGTGATAGACGAGTGCATAACCGATGGTTATAGCAAAAGTCAAGACTGAGACCGTCAATAGCGTCAGAAACTTATGATGGCGACATAAACCATATGATGCGGATGCAATCAGGCATGACATGAATATGAACCAACTGACGTAGGCGGAATGGTAATGTACGGCAGCTCCTCCATGATATGTGAATGTAAAAAACATGAACAGGGCGCAGATCACGGGTATAAATCGCGCCTTTTTATTGTGCTTGAAGAATACAAATGGTAAAAAGCAAGCAACAAATCCCACTATACGAGAGTATTTGAATGAAGAAGGAATGTCTATCAGGAAATACCTGACAAGAAAATCATGAGGTGTTTTCTTGAAAGTTGATGCAGTATTGAAGAAATACTCATTGACGAATGCTGGAAGTATGCCGAGGCATGTAAAGACTATGATGAACGGCAGTATGACGGTTAAAAATCCGGCGAAGAACCATCCTAAAAGTTTCATTACAGGGATTCGTCTTTTAAGGCATATCGCAAAGACTGACAATGGGACTATAGATGTATATATGGTTATATTCCACTTGATCAATAATATTGTAGCTATGGATACACCCATAAGATACGCATGTCGGGGAGCCACACAGTTGTGTTTGATACAGGCTGTGAGGCAATATATGCAGTAAAGCAATTGAAGCTGACAGAGGTCTTCGCATCTCATTTCAATGTGGTTATAACAGAAAAGCGGGATAGCGAAAACCACAGCAGATGCCATGGAGAGGGTTTTGCGACTGGTCGGAGATGCTGTGTCGAAAAGCATGAACGCCAGCTTATATGCCAAGAGAAATATGAACGAGAACAGAAGACAGTGAAGCAGAAAGACTCCATGGAAGTTTGTTGGCGAAATCAGATAGCCAATTCCATAGAACAGCCATAGAAGCGGACCTTTTGAATCGGCAAAGTCTACGTAGGGCAGCAGCCCGTTCATCATAGCCTTTCCACCCATGTAGAACCATGAGCTGTCTACTTTGCGAAAATATGTATGCAGTGGCGAGTCGTAGTTGGCAAATAGCTGTATTAAGATGGCAAACAGCAGGAAAAATAGCCATAAACCGAGCTGATTGTCAAATATGGCTTTAAATTTCACGGGTAAACAAGTCTTATTTTTTGCCATGTGGGTATATATGGTTTATCAATGATTGGTTGTGAAAGGAAGTCTTAACGTAATCATATTATTAATGCAACAAAAGTAGCGATTATTTCCGGATTGTGGGAAATAATCGCTTTCAAGTTTCAGAGGGGATTAGAAGGGGTAGCCGATGGCGAGGTGGAAGGCGAGGGATTTGCCGAAGGAGGGCATGTTGAAGTAGCCGCGCTTGCCGGTGTCGTAGGGGGCGTGGAGGGCGTAGCCGAGGTCGCCGCGGATGACCATCATGCCGAGGTCAAAGCGGAGTCCTACGCCTGTGCCGAGTGCTATGTCGTTGAGGAAGGTGGAGGCTTTCAACGTGCCGCCGGGGCGGTCGGGATCGTCTTTGAGCAGCCAGATGTTACCTGCATCGAGGAAGAGTGCGCCGTGGAGCGGACCGATGATGGGGAAACGCAGCTCGGTGTTGAGCTCGAGCTTGAAGGTACCTGTCTGGTCAAAGTAGCCGTTGGTCTCGGCTTCGGGGGGGCGGTAGCTGCCAGGGCCGAGGCTGCGGACGGTGAAAGCGCGGATGGAGTTGGCTCCGCCGATGTAGAACTGTTCGCTATAGGGCACTACGGCTGAGTTGCCGTAGGCATGTTCGGCGCCGATGCCTATGCGTGATACGAGCCATATGTCGCGGAGTCCGAGACGGTGTCCGTAGACGAGTTGGGTAGAGCCTTTGACGAACTGGCTGAAGGGGGTGTTGAGCAGTTTCATCTCGCCGGTCTTGCTGCCGAATGCCTTCCACAGACCCCACATGATGTTGCCGGCTTCCTGCACTGTAAATGTGAAGTCAACAGTGTTGCGGTTGTTAAAATTGCGGCTATAATTATATGTGTAGGAAATCTGTGGGATAAACTGGCTCTGGAAACTGAGGGCTATGGCCGGATTCTGCGCCATGATTGAGTCGAACTCATGGGTGGAGCGGAGCAGATTGGTGTAGGTCAGTTTGAAGAGGTTGAGGGTGTGGCTGACGTGGCGTGACGACTGCCAGTCGTAACTGAAAGCTCCGTCGAGCTGCCCGAGCATGAAGTAGTGGGGGCGGTTGAGGAAACTGCCCGAGAGAGTGATGCGTGTCCAATTCATGGAGTGGCGGCGGCGCGGGATGAATCTCGGGGCTATCAGGCGCGGGAATGCGAGCGATGAGGTGAGCCCGACCTCGTAGGAGTTGAACACCGAGCGGTTTTTGCTCTTGCCGGTCTCCCACTCGTAGGTGCCGCGTAGCTGTATGTTGAGCTGTTCGCCGCCGCCCCAGAGGTTGCGGTTGGTAACGCCGATGCTTGCGCCCGGACCGAGGTAGCTGTTGGATTTCGAGGTGACGTTGACCTCGAAGTTGGCTTGCCACGGGGTGTCGAACGTACAGCCGATATATACGTCAAGCGTCGGGACTGATGCAGTGGTATCTCTGACCGCTTCGATGTCGATGGCGTTGAAAATGCCGAGGCGCGACAGATAGGTCTGCGTGCGGTTCATGTCACGGACGCTAAACACTTTGCCCGGACGGAAAGTGACGTTTTCGGGTATAATCTGCTTGCGCAGTTTGGATGGCTGCATCTGTATGAGCATTCCGCGATTGGTGTATGTGGTGTCGGGAGTTCCACCGCCGAGATGACGGTTGACCACGGTCTGGATCTTGCCGGTCACATATCGCTGCAGTGCATAATCGGGTATATTGGAGTCAAGTATCATCTTCATGGCTATGGAGCCACGTGTCATGGTGCTGTCGGCGAGATACTTGATGTATTCAGGTTTGAAAAAGTAGTAGCCGCGATTACGGAGCGAATTGGTGATGCGCACCCGTTCGGTGGCAAGCGAGTCGGTGCAGTAGCGTTGTCCGGCTTTGAGATATGTGCTGCGTAGGGCTATAGAGTCAATCATGTGATTGAGGTGGCAGGTGTCAGGCAGCAGGATTATGGAATCCATGTCATACACCGGACCGGTGGATATGTTATAGCGTATGGAGGCTTTCTTCTTGTTTTTACCCTGTACGAGTTCGTATGACGATGTGCCCTGGAAGTAACCGTTGTTGTCAAGAATCTCGTCGATCATCTTGGTGCGCACTTCGGGGCGGACATCGCTGATGAGTACGGGCTGCTGCACCAACTTCTCGTAAATCCACTTGCCGAGACCTCCTTTGGGTTCGTTCCAGTGGTTATAGACCCACAGTCCGATAGGGAAGGGGTAGCGGTAATAGGGGGATATGAGACAGTTGTTGGGAGGCACATTGATGGCACTCTTGACCTGACTGTTGAGTCCCGGAGCTTCCTTCACGCCTTCGGGTGTCTGTATTTTCAGCGGTTTGGCACCGGTGTAGAGTATCTCTCCCTCTTGCAGACGGCTTGTGGTGGAGCATCCTGTCGAAAGGGTCATGACGGCTGTTAGCAACGCCAATATGATATATATTGAAGAATATCGTTTCATGCGTCGGTGTGTTAATTAGTGCTGTCGGATGTCGCAGGGAGAGGAAAATTTTGTTCCTTGGGTTTGCGGAACTTGAACATATCACGGAGCGAGTTGAGATTACGCTTGTAGACGAAGCCTACACCAGTGGATATTATCTCGCCCTCGATGATTTCATAGCCTGTGTGGCGGAAAAGCTTGATGTACATCGATCCGGATCGGTTGAGGAGATATTCAAACGATATGTTGTTGACGAGATTTTCGGCAAAGTTCTCATCAGCCTGCGGGTCGGTGGTATAACTGCCGCCTACAACGATGCGTATGCGGTTATTGAGCAGATTTTTGGATATCTGGTAGCTATAGTTGGTGGCAGTAGAGGTGTTGCCCTGCACGGTGGAGTTATATTGATCGATACCGAAGCTGATGTCGACAAACTTGACATTTGAGGCAAGGGTGTTGAGCTGCGATGCCAGGAACGAATAGAGCGGGTTGCCGCTTAGCCCGGCGTTTGCCTTTGTGCCCGGTCCGGTGTAGACACCATACAGGAGCAGGTTCATCGCCTGGTTAGCTCGCTGCTCGGGCGACATGGACGAAAGTTCATTTTGTATGGTGATGTCATCGTCACATGCGAGATCAAATACCACCTTCATGTTTTCAAGCGTGCCTGTCACATTGATTGTCACATCGAAGTATACAAGGCGCGAGTTGCCGCCATCGGGAGTGACATTGGCTTTCATGCGGTCGGTAGCCGATATGTTGAAGCCGGGATTCATCATGTCGCCTGTAAAGTTGACGAAACTTCCGTCTTTGAATTTGAAATCCTTTTCAGACATCAGAGGTGGAGTGTACTGGACTTCACCTTCATTGATGGTGTAGCGGCCGATTAGTCGTCCGGAATTCTGAGGTGACATGGTGTAGGTCAACTCTCCCTGACCGCTGATGGAGGCATGGTTTTTGCCGTCAGTCGAGATGTCGACATTAATAGTGGTGTTAGGCATAACTCGGAGTGTTGCAGCCAATGTCATGCTGCTCGTAGGAGCCTGTTTCGAATCGTCAGCTACTTGGGTGGTGTCGGAGAAGTTGACGAACGAAACCATGTCGCTTGTGCTCTGTGTGGTCAGTGCCGACTGAGAGGAGGTCATCACGTAAGTCACATCCGACCCTGACAGCAGAGCGACATCGGCATTGCAGTAGAGATTAGACATCGAGCCCTTGACATCGGCATTTATGCCAATGTAACCTTTGCCGTAGATGTCGGCACCTCTGGGGCGGCTGCTGTTGACCATTAGCATGTCGTTGCCTTCAAGATGAAGATTCATGCGCACGTCGGCAAGGTCATTGATGTCGGCTGTGCCGTTGATGGTCAGCGGATTGTTGTTTAGAGTATTTATAGCGAAATTGTTGAATCGTACGATGTTGCTGTCCACCGGGATTTTTACCTCGGAGAAGCGGTATGTCGAGCCTATCATGTTGACTTTGACTGCGGCGCTGTCAAATTGCAGATATCCGTCCATGACGGGTTTGGCTGGAGATCCTGTCAGTTTCATCGTGCCGTTGAGATTTCCCTCAAGTTTTGCAGTGCTGGCGGGGAGGAACGGATTTGCCACGCTGAGAGGGAATTGTATCATAGACATGTCAAGCATGAATGGGCTTGTGCGTGTGCTGTCATTGAGGGCACCGTTTAGAGTGATGGTCTTTTTGTCGTTGACCCAGACTATGCCGTCAGCCCAGAGCGATTTGCTCTTGGGATTGTTGGCGACCTTTAGAGCCAGTCCGAACTTGCCCACCCTCTGGCGGTCATACATGAAGTCGTCAAGTCCTACGACGAGAGTACCTACAAGTTCATTGTTGACACGATGTATCTTAAGATTGGCAGAGGCTGTGCCAGACATCGGCGGAGCAAACGGTGAGATTCCTATCCAGTCCTCTATCTTTATTTCCTTGGCGGAGAGGACGAGTTCTTTCGGGGACGAACCTTCTTCGGGATTGGGTACAGGTCGTGTGAAGATATGAAGGGAGCTTGGCAGATTTTGCAACAGGAGGTCTGCCTCTATCTGCTTGGTATAGAAATTATATGAGAGGAAGTTGTCGGTGTTGAGTGTCCAGTTCTTATAAGCGATTACAGGGGCTTTGGGGACGAATTTCAACGTGAGGACTGAGTCTGCCATAGTGGATACGACACCGAGACGATAGCCCTGCTTGCCCTGGAGATTGTGTTGGTCGGCAAACAGTGCGAGTTTGTCGTCGGCGAGGAAACCGTTGACTGTCACATCTGCCCATTCTGCCAACGGACCTGGTCCGTTGTTCATCTTTGCGTTGTAGACGAGATATTTGTTGTGCTGGTTAACATGCAGGGCTATGGAGTCGATGACATTAGTGCCCATGGCGAGGCGGCTGACCGCACCGTTGAGGTGCAGTAGCGAATCATTGCGCATGGTCATGTTCATATTGCCCAATGTGATGCCGCTCTGGGCGAGGACTCTTCCGGCTATGTTGTCAGATCCCATTGACAGGTCTATGTCTAATGGCGGTATGGCGCGCTGTAGTTGCAACACGTCGGAGCGTTTGGCTTTAATCTGGCTGTCTATGACTTTGGTGATGCGGTCGATTGCCGGCATGATGCTGTCCCACCGCTCCTTTATAGCACTGCGGAGCACGAGGTCCTCGGTCACCACATCGAGGGTTGTCAGCTGTTTGTCAGCTGATGCATGCAGTGTCAATGATGGCGTGTAGTATCGTGTCGTATCCATCAGCCAGTCAAAATCAGAGATGTTGACATCCGCTATGATGCTTTCGGCGCGTGGATTGTACTGACCCTTGCCTGCGATATCTATGTGGCCGCGGCATGGCGTTGACATCAGACCGAGAGCATGCAGGTCAAGGTCACGTATCTCTCCGTTGAGCGAACCCTTGATGATGCCCGAATCTATGCGGGCATGTGCACTCAGGTCAAGATTCGCATCGGGATTGGCTGACTGCAGGAATGCGTTCATGTCTCCATTACTGGCATCAGCCTTCAGATGGGCATCAGTGTACGGCTTGCCGTTATATATGACTTTATCAACCATGATATCGGCAGCGAGCGAAGTTTTTGGTGACATGGGGTTGTAGCCGGCACCATCCAGATGTACGGTGGCGGATATGTCCCCTATGCCCAAGGAGGGCATGAATGCATCCACAGGAAATGAGGTGAGATCTATGTCTGCTTTGTATGCTTCCTTCCGAGCCACCCAGCGTCCGTCAGCAAGTAATTTCCCTGAACCCGTGGTCAGATTGAGATTGCCTGAGATATTGCCTGGATTGTAGTCGGCTGAGCCTTTGAGCTTAAGCGCAGGGATGGTTATGGTGGAGTCCATCTTAAGAGCGGCGAGTGTTGCCTTCACGGCTTTAGGATCTGTGACAGCCCCCTCGAAATTGATTCTGCCGCCCATGCGGTTAAAGTCGGTGATGTTTTTGACTTCACCGTTGCCTGCAAGGTTGAGCACACGAGGCAATTGGATTTTCACCTCTTTGACTTTCATGCGTGCCGGCGATCCGTCAGCATCCACTCTTATATTTATGTCACGTGGCTGGGGCAGAGCCTTTATCATCGGTGCGTATATCGGGAATGCCATTGAGGCATCATTAGCCGATAATATACCTTTAAGTTTGACGCCCAGTGGCAGATCGGGATCTGAAGTCATGTCTCCTATGCCCATACGGGCATCAAGTCTGATGTCGGAGCGTTGGGTGGCTATGTGGAAATCTGACGCCTCCATGGTCTTACCGTCCATGGCGAATGTGCCAGAGGCTCGTAGTTCAAGCCCGCATCGTTCAGTGGCGCGTAGGGTTGTCAATGGTACACGTATAGAAGTCCCTTTATTATAGAAGTCCGCTACAGCGATTTCAATATCCTTTGCCTGGAGATAATTGAAGTCAAGGCCTGGCATGGGATGTGAGCCAGTGGTCGCATAAAGTGCATTATCGGCTTGAAGGCGCACGGAATCGGCGGTTATTGTCCACATTTCATCATCTGATAGTGGGATTGAATCAGTTGGTGTACTACTGATGGTGTCATTAGATGATGCAGGAGCTGTAAGATACATGGCGTTGACATCGCTGACTGACAGCATTGCGGCTTTGATGCGGCGGTTGGCGATATCCACCAGTCCTGATTTCAATGTCGCATCTCCGATATGGGCAGAGAGGGTGTCAATAGTCGGCGGCATGCACATCCGATAGTCTATGTTGGCGAGACGGATCTGTGTGGCACGTATGGTCAGGGGTTGCATAGCTGCCGTGTCTTTAGGCGTGACATCCGTTGAGTCCTTCATTATGAGTGTGACACGGCCACCATCTATGAGCGCATTTCCGACATCTATGGAACCACGGCTGAAGTTCATGTTGCCGTTGTCTATGTCAGCTTTGTCGATATTGGCTCTGAGCCACATGATGCTGTCGGAGTTGCCGAGCTGATAAAAGACCGATTTCGCCGAGAAGCCTTCAAGTGCGATGTCGCCACGGAGCAGCGGCAGCATCGCTACACGAATCTCTGCATTGCCGGCAGTAGCCATGGTGTCTCCATTGCTCTCGATGACGAGTACATCGTCAACTGATAGATTTAGCGGAAATTTGAGCCTCAGGTAACCTATGTCAATAGTCATGCCGGTGGATTTGCCGATCTGACGGCATGCGAAATCCACTGCCCAGTTTTGCACCGGAGGAATATATAGCATTACGGCTATGATGAGGGGTAACCCTATGATTATACCGATTACCCAGGCGGAGATTTTAATTATTTTGGATGCTGCGACTTTTGCCACCTTGCACTATGGGATGAATTTGTAATATCTGTTACCTATAATCTTAAATAATCGGCATCAGTTGATAGATGCCGGTCATTTTAGTTATATTTTTAACCCCAAAATTAGATGTTTTGTTTGAAATCTTTTTTCTTTTTTGCGTGATTTTAAACTTATAACTATATTTGTGATGCTTAACAACATTATCGCATTATATATCATACTTAACCAGCAAAATAACACAGCCATGTCTAAAACCAATTTTGATACTCTGGACAGTAACATACTCCGGACACTTTCGGACAATGCACGCAAACCGTTTCTTGAAATCGCCCGCGAGAGCAATGTCAGCGGTGCTGCAGTGCATCAGCGCATACAGAAACTGATTTCGGCTGGCGTCATCAGAGGCTTTGAATCAGTGCTTAATCCTTCATCGCTCGGATATGAGACATGTGCTTATGTAGGTCTGTATCTTAAGGACCCCAGCAAATTTGACGAGGTGGTTGAGGAACTCAAAAAGATTCCCGAGGTAGTGGAGTGCCACTTCACCACAGGAAAGTATGACCTGTTCATCAAGCTTTATGCTTACAACAATGACCATTTGCTCTATCTGATCCACCACTATTTCCAGCCGTTAGGTCTGGCGCGCACCGAGACCATCATCTCGTTCAAGGAGGTGTTCAGACGCCAGGTGCCTCTAGATCCCACGCCTGTGAAGTGATTCGTTGCGGATAATCATCCAAAATATATCTTTACATAAGATGAATGTGAAAATACTGCTCATCGATGACGAAGAACCCATCTGTGAGATATTGAAATACAACCTCGAGAAAGAGGGCTACGAAGTGGATTGCGCATACAGCGCAGAAGAGGCTTTAGAGCTTGATCTGCGCCAGTATTCGCTATGCCTCGTGGATATAATGATGGAACGTCTGAGCGGATATGACTTTGCCAAAGCGGTGAGGAAGAATCCCGAGACTGCCAATCTGCCGTTGATATTCTGCTCGGCTCTTAACGGGGAGGATGATACAGTGATGGGGCTTAATATCGGTGGTGATGACTATATCACCAAGCCGTTTGTGATTTCCGAAGTCATAGCGCGAGTGCGTGCCGTATTGCGTCGGTCGATGGCTATGAATATCGCCAAGGAGAAATCAAGGGAGGTACAGCAACCGGCAAAGACTGTTTCGTTTGAAGGCATCACTGTGGATCTTGATGATAAGATATGCACCCTTGACGGCGAAGATCTCAATCTGACCAAAACCGAGCTTGAACTGATCACGTTCTTCCTTCAGCATCGTAACCGCATATATTCGCGCGATGAAATCATCAAGAAGATATGGCCTGACGATGTGATTGTCACTACCAGAGCCATTGATACCAACATCGCACGACTCCGTAAGAAGTTAGGCCGCTACGGTAATAGCATCGTCACACGTATGGGCTTCGGTTATGGATTCAAAGAGACCGAATAAGCTTGGCAAGAAACTGAAATTACGTTCAGGAAAAAGGCGCCTGTCATATATGTGGCGCATATTTATCCCGACCGTAGCCATGGTATGGCTACTCATGGCCGGGATATTGGTGTATCAATACAACAGGGAGGTAAATTATCATACGGAAAACATCAATTCGCAACTTCGTATCATCAACCGTTACATCGTTGACAGTTATGAGCGTGAAGCGGATCTGGAGCGTATGATGGGTTTTCTTGACCAGTATTTCGAGAACACCATGTTTAACGAGATACGTGTCAGCATCTATAACGCCACTGGAGATCTCCTTTATTATATAGGGCGTCCCATACCCAAGGAATTCAATGGGGAAGACCCCATTACGGAGATAAGAGAGGATGAACAGGAATTAGGGTATGATCCAGATGCAGATGCCAATAACAAGAAGAACCAGCTGTTTTATTATAAGGCTACCAAAAGCAGCGACGGCATGCTGTATGTGCGCACTGGTATGCCTTATAATGTGACAATAGCGGATGCGATCTCATCGGCGAGCGGGCTGTGGATTTTCATCCTGTGTCTGGGCGTTTTCTGCACGGTGCTTGTATATCTGGCGACACGCATGCTGTCGCGGAATATCATGTTGCTTCATGATTTTGCGAGCCGTGCCGCCTCGGGTAATGAGATAGAGCATCTATATGACTTCCCTCATGACGAACTCGGTGACATATCCCGTCAGATAGTAAGTCTGTACCGGTCACGTCTTGAAGCCGTATCGGAGTCAAGCCGTGAGCATGACATCGCGCTCCATGCCGTCGAAGAGAAAGCCCGTATCAAAAGTCAGCTTACCAATAATATCAATCACGAACTTAAGACTCCTATAGGAATCATAAAGGGTTATCTTGACACTATCTTGTCAGAGCCAGATATGCCCGAACCGACGAAAACAAAATTTTTGGAGAGGGCTCAGGCTAATGTCAATCGTCTTTGCGGTTTGCTTAACGATGTCTCGACCATGACCCGCCTGGAGGAAGGACAGGAGAAGATACCCTCGTCGGAGGTGGATTTCCATGATCTGGTGTTCCAGCTCCACAGCGACTACAAGCAGTCCAATTCGGGTGGAAACATGAAGTTTACATACGACATCCCGTTAGGATGCAAGGTAAAGGGAAATACCAATGTGCTGACCTCTTTACTGACCAATCTCATACGCAATGCCGTGATGCACTCACGTGGCACGGCGATGTCACTGAAATTGCTGAGTGAGAGTCCGAAATTCTATACTTTCTCGTTTTCGGACAATGGCACCGGTGTGCCTCAGGAAAGTCTGCCGCATCTGTTTGAGCGTTTCTACAGGGTTGATACGGGTCGGTCGCGCAAAGCGGGTGGTTCGGGTCTCGGACTGCCGATTGTGCGTAACGTGATAATGGTGCTTGGTGGTGCCATTTCAGTCAGGAATCAGTCGACAGGTGGTCTGGAGTTTATCTTCACCTTGCCGAAGTGGCAGGACAAGAGGGGGCTGTAAATATCAATCTATAATCCTACCTTAGGCATAGTAGAGTCGCGACCTACTACTGATCAATATTTTGTGACGTGTGTCTGACGAGATGATATTGTCTCGATTTACTATGCTAAACACTGTGTAACTCTTGTAGGGACATGCCGTGGCACAATGTCACTAACTTAAGCTAATCTTGTTCTTCCCATATTAGCGCCCGAAAGGGCGCATCTTCCTCGTAACCGAGGGGCTTGCCCCTCGGTAAACGTCAACCTCTGTCACGTGCTGCGCTTTGCCGCAGCGCATCAAACGCTGTGATGCTCAACATGATAGGACTGATGCGCTGCGGCAAAGCGCAGCGCGTACATTCTCCATTCCTTACCGAGGGGCAAGCCCCTCGGCTAACAGAGAGATGCGCCCACAAGGGGCGCGAATTGCTTGCAAATCCTTATGTTAGTAACATTGTGCCGTGGCATGTCCGCTTTCAGCAGCAATTGCAAATGCAACGCCTGATGGGCGGACATGCCACGGCATGTCCCTACACGTTTACGATTCATATTACATAACCAACCAAAGATTGACCAGTAGTAGCGACCCTACAGCTGTTTTCCATTATGATTCTGCCATACTCTGCTAAGTGTAAGTATGTAACAACGGGCTGCTGCCAGAGTCGGCAGCAGCCCGTTGTTTGTTTAGTGTGTGTTGCTATAGGACTATGGAAGTCAGGTCAGAGGCGGACATTGATTGTGCGGGCATCTGATGGATTCCATTTGCCGCTTATGGTCAGTGTCTTTGTCTGTTTGTCATAGGTGTAGTCGCGTTTGTTGAGACGCTTTCCATCTATGGTGACTGATTTTGGTGCTTTAGCAATGTTATTGATGAGCAGTCTGATGTCCTTTTCAGAGGGAGTCAACGGTGAAGTTGCGTCCTTGCTGAGTGTGATGTCCAGATCGGATTTGGTCATGGAGTCGGTGAATGTCAACAGAGCATACTTGCCTTTTTCGACCGTGGAGGTAGATGTGCGGTCATCTTCAAATAGAGTGTATGAGCCGTTGCAACCTTCTACCGGATATACATTGAGAGTATATACGTTATCCTTGTAGTCACCGGTGTTTTCCATGTCATAGTCGGCTGTCGGGATTATAGCGCCTCCACGCACGAACATAGGTAATACTTCCAGAGGTGCATTGTATGTGACAGTGGTGCCTCCGGCATATGTCTTGGATGGATTTGCATAATCGACCCATGTGCCAGCAGGGAAGGTGACAGAGCGCGATGTGGCACCCTGTGTCATCACAGGAGCGATGAGCACATCCTTACCCCAGAGATATTCATCGTCGATGTTGTCATACTTGGTTTCGCCTGGTTCGTAGAAGCCGATAGAACGAACAAGCGGAGTGCCGTATGCGTGGTTTTCATATGCCAATGTGTAGTTGTATGGGAGCCAGCGGTATCTCTCCTTGATGAGAGGGAGTATGATGTGCTGCTGGTCAGGATAGCGGTAAGGCTCGGCTGTGCCTTGTGCATGAGTACGGAGGATAGGGGAGAATGTGCCGAGCTGAAGCCAGCGTACATAGAGTTCAGGGTCGTAGGGTACTTTTTCATCGAGGGCGAATCCGCCTACATCGTGGCTCATATAGCCAAGTCCGCTCAGTCCTGAGCCAAGCATGATGGTTACCTGAGGCTGCAGACCGCCCCATGAGCGGGATACATCGGTGGACCATGGGTAGACGCTGTAGCGTTGCAGACCTGTGGTACCGCCGCGCATCATCGTCATCAGGCGTGTGTTGGGAAATTCTTCTTTGAAGAGGTCATATATGATCTCAGACCAGTCGTTGCCATACTGGTTGTGGTACTGGCGAGCAGTCAGTCCGTTGTGGTGGATGCCTGTTTCGGGGTGTACTTCCGGTTCGCCGAGGTCTCCCCACCAGCCGCCTACGCCTTCGAGTGTCAGCTCCTTGTAACGGTTGGCGAGCCACTTGCGAGTGTCGGGATTGCTGACATCCCACATGCCGCCTTCTCCTACCCATATCTGCACTTCCTGTGGTCCACGGAGCGAGTCAGTGGCATCTTTGACGAAGAGACCTTTTTCTACTCCCATATTGTAGTTGTCGATACCGCGGCTGTTGCGGAGCACATAGGGCTGGGAGATGATGATTGTATTGACCCCCTTGGCTTTGAGGTCGGCAAGCATCTGCTTGTGGGTGGGCCATTGGTCGGCATCCCATGCCAGGCGTCCCATGTCCTGTTCCTTACCGTACCAATAAAGGTCAAGCACGATGCCGTCGACAGGATATTTGTTCATTTTCAGCGTGTCAATGACACCGCGTGTCTCGGCTTCGGTTTTGTAGCCGTACTTGGAAGTCGTGTATCCCATAGCCCAGAACGGAGGCATATCCTGACGGCCTGTCAGCTGGCTGACTGCCTGCGTCAGTCCCATCATCGTGCCGTCGCCATAGATGTAATAGTAGCTTATGGGCGCAGGGCTTTCTGAGATGTATTTGATGGGATTGCCGAGGATGATCTGAGATGCTGCATAGTCATCAAAGAGCAGTGCGTATCCATTTGATGACAGGAACAACGGCATGGTTATGTTCATCTGGCTGATGCGGCTTTCGCCCTTTACGTAGCCGTAGTTCTGCTTGTTGTACATGGTGAGGGTGTCACCGGCGAGATTGATTTTGTGACCTCGCTCGCCGCCTCCGTAAAATGAACCTGTACCGTCGGTGGTCAGCATCAGTTCGCGTTTGCCATCAGCAAGTGTGCGCTCACCGGTGTCACTTATCCCTCTGCCAGGACCGGCAGATATGCTGACAGCTCCGGTCTTGGTGTTGAGTATGGCTTTGACACCGTTGGAGGTAGTGAGGGTGGTGGTTGACTCGCCATGATTGATTGAGCCGTCAAAGCGTGTCTCGGTGGCTACGGTGGCACGAGATTGCGGCACTGTCTCTCCCGATGACAGGTTGGATACTTTGATTACATTGGGGTTTATCGCGGTCACTATGACAGTGCTGCCATCGGGCAGGGAAGCTTTGATTTGCCCGGCATCATCAGCAGCCGCTGTGATGGTGAGGGCTGATATTGCCGCCGAGGTGCATAGTAGCATTCGTGAGGCAATTCGCGTTTGTAATGACATTGTGTTATATGGATTTTATATGATTATTCGTTGAGACCGCGGGCGTTGATCAGGGCAGAGACATCGGGCTTGTGGCCGCGGAAGTCCATGTAGAGCTTCATCGGGTCTTCGCTGCCTCCCATTTCAAGCATGTGCTTGAAGCGGGCGGCTGCTTCGGGATTGAATACTCCTTCTTCCTTAAACAGGTCGTAGCCGTCGCATTCGAGAACAGCTGCCCACAGGTAGGTATAGTAACCGGAGGCATAACCCTCATCACCGAATATATGCTTGAAATAAGGACTGCGGTAGCGGAAGGTCAGTTCTGCCGGCATGCCTATTTCATTGGCTACTTTTGTTTCAAAAGCCTTGATGTCGGTATTCTGGTCAGGTATGAGTTCGCCCCAGTAGAGGTCAAGCAGAGCGGCTCCGACAAGTTCGGTCATGATGAATCCCTGATTATGGTGTGATGCGGCTTTGAGTTTTGTCACCAGAGAATCGGGAATGACTTCACCTGTCTTGTAGTGGCGTGCATACTCTTTGAGCAGTTCCGGTTCAAACGCCCAGTGTTCGTGGATCTGCGACGGCATTTCCACGAAATCACGGTCAACGGAGGTGCCCATCTGAGAGGGGATGGTGGCGCGTGTCAACATACCGTGGAGTGCATGTCCGAATTCATGGAACATGGTCTCCACATTGTCGATGGTCATCAATGCCGGGGCATCAGCAGTAGGACGTGACAGGTTGCCGACATTGTAGATGACAGGACGGGTCTCCTTGCCGTCGGGGGTCACTTCGCCCGGTTCAAGGGCATCCATCCATGCTCCCTGACGCTTGGTGTCGCGGGGGAAGTAGTCAGTCATGAACACGGCGAGATGCTTGCCGTCGGCATCCTTGACTTCATATACATTAACCTCCGGATGGTATTTTGGAGCAGAATCCATAGGTGTGAATGTGATGCCATAGAGCTTGTTAGCCATCGTGAAGATGCCTTTGCGTACGCTGTCTACTGCAAAATATTCCTTGATGACATTCTCGTCAAGACCGTACTTGCGCACACGGTCTTTTTCAGCATAGTAGTAATAGTCCCAGGGTTCGATCTTGATACCCTTGTTCTCTTCATCGGCTATCTTCTGCATGTCTGCTACCTCGCGTTTTACTTTGGCTACGGCAGGCTTCCATATCTTCATCAGCAATTCTTTTGCTGCGGCAGGTGTCTTTGCCATGTAGGGGGCTGTGGCGAGCGAAGCGTAGTCGGGGAAACCGAGAAGTTGTGCTTTCTTGGTGCGCAGTGTGACGATATCCTTGATGACGGGGTTGTTGTCGTTTTCGCCCTGAGATGCCAATGAGGTGTATCCTTCCCACATCTGCTTACGCAGGTCGCGGTCATCAGCAAATTGCAGCACCGGCAGTCGGGAAGGTGCATGCAGTGTGAATACCCACTTGTCTTTCATGCCCCGCTTCTCAGCCTCCTCTTTGGCTGTCGCCTTGACATTGTCAGGAAGGCCCGAGAGTCTTGACTCATCATCTACAGTGATGGTGAAGGCATTGGTGGCAGTGAGGAGGTTCTTGTTAAACTTGAGGTAGAGGTTTGACAGCTGAGTGTTTATGTCAGACAGCTCTTTCTTCTGGTCAGCATTGAGCAATGCGCCGTTGAGGGTGAAGTTCTTGTAGTGTTCTTCAAGTGCTCTTTTCTGGGCTACTGTCAGATTGAGGCTGTCACGCTGCTGATAAAGTGTGTTGATGCGCTGAAACAGGCTGTCGTTCATCATTATTTCATCGCTGAATGACGAGTACATGGGCATGATTTCAGCAGCGGCGTCCTGCATTTCGGGGGTGTTCATGCACTCGTTGAGCGCGAAAAACACGTGGGCTACACGGTTAAGGAATTTGCCGCTGTATTCAAGGGGGACGATTGTATTGTCATAGGTCGGAGCGTCGGGGTTACTGGTGATGTCGACTATTTCCTGACGCTGCTGTTTCATGCCTTCCTCAAAAGCAGGCTTATAATGCTCGACTTTTATATCCTCAAATGGCGGTATGCCGTAAGGTGTGTCCCATTGGGCGAAGAACGGGTTGTCATTTTCATCGGCAGCCTTGGATTTGCTGCAACCTGTCGAGCCGTAGCCTACTATGGCGGCGGCAAAGGTCAATGTGGCAAGATTCCTGATAGTCATATGTGAAAAATTGGTATTGTGATGATATTAAATTACATTTATTCTGCAAGTTAGCTATAATTTTTGGAATCCCCACGTCTCTTTACTCCAAAAAAGTGGCAATCATGGGATAATGGTCACTCAGATTGACTTTAGGAATCTCGAGACTCAGAGGTTTAAGAGTCCCGCGATAGAGCATATGATCTATGCGGAAGTAAAGGCGGTCAGCGTGGTAGGTGAAACCTGGACCCAGGGCGAGAGAGGGATATACTTCTTTGAAACCTGCCTCTTTCAGGCAGCGTATGGAGTAGGACAGGGGCACATCGTTGAAGTCTCCGGCGATGATGATATTGCCGCCTATGCTGTCGGCGACCTCTCTGAGTTGGTTGACTTGTATAGAGCGTGAACGATAGGCTTCGTTTAGCTTGTGTAGCGCGCTGTTTTTCATGTCCTTGATATCAGCTTTGCCGGCTTTGCCACGTGTGATGTCCTGATAGCTGGCTTTGTCGGAGTCGGTCAAGCCGATGCTTTCCATATGGCAATCAAACAGAGTAATCGGACCTTGTGGCAAATCTATGGAATAGGCGGCATAAGGCAGATACTTGTTGACAAATGGTTTGGGTATATTGATACGTTTGATGGGATATTTCGACAGTACCATCAGAGCTCCATCGGTAGCTTTGCCGATATAAGGATACATCTGATGGATGGTGTCAATCTGTGCCGTGACGTTGCTGTTTTGCTCGACTTTAGGAAAATAGATGATTTCTTGAAGCGATACGATGTCAGCATCGGTGTGGATGATAAAGCTGAGTATGCGGTTGTCGGCATCGTGGCTGTGGGATTCCTCATAATCCCACATGTTCATGACATTGAATGTCAACAGTTTGAACGCTTTATACTCATGCTGTTCGAGCACCGGATCTTTGATCAGATTAATAGGGCAAATGTTCCATACAGATGGTGCACAGATACACAGTGTGGCTACGGCTATGTATGCTGATTTTGACCTGCACAGACCGAGTATCACGCCAAGCACTACGACTATTATGACAAGTGCGGGAAATGCCATGACGGCGAGCGGAGCGGTCTTTCCTGCAAAGGATAAGGACGGCTGTATATATCCCCCATATGCACTGTAGATAGTCAGGAGGCACAACATGCCCATAACAATCCACATGGCAAGTCGTAGCCAGGAGGAGATGATCGTTTTGCTTCTATTGGCGTGGCGTGGTGTCATAGGGGCGTGGCTTTAATGGCTGCTATTTGCTGGATTTCATTTTAAATCTCACAAGCAGAGGATAATGGTCAGAGCTGGGGATATTAGGTGACGTGCTGCGGTAGGCTCCGATGTTGCCGCGATAGAATACATGATCTATACGGAAATAAAATCTGTTGTCATGAAAGGTGATGCGCGGACCGAGCGATGTGGTCGCAAAAGCATCGTGCATGTCATCGCCCTGCACCTGACGTGAAGCGAAACTCAGGGGTACATCATTGAAGTCTCCACATACTATGACGTTGCCCGGTATTGAATCCAATACCGAGCGGATGAATTCTGCCTGTTTTGCCCTTACGATAAACGCGTCTGTCAGTTTGTCAAGTATTTTGGAACCAGCCGTGTCTATGGTCTTGAAGTCGATATCTCCGTCAGTGACTTCATGGTAGATATTGCGGTCAGACACATCAAGCCCTATGGATTGCAGATGGCAATTGATGATGGTAATGGAGTCATCGTAGAGATATACCCTGGCAGCCTTGTAGTGGGGATAGGGCATATCGGGGCGGTCACCTATATATATTTCTTTGATTGGGTATTTTGAATACATCGCGATGCCTCCGTCATGCCAGTGCATCTGATAGGGGTATCTCAAATCCCTGAGATTGCGTTGGCTCATGGTGATGTTGAGGGTGTTGATATAGGCGGCACGCAGGGTTTCCTGTAGGCATACGATGTCAGGATTCGAGTCAAGTATATACTGGACGGTGCGATTGGGGACACCTTCTTTAAATGGACCCTCGAAGTCAAAAAAGCTCATTACGTTGTAGGTCAGCAACGAGAAAGTCTTTTCGCCCTTGGAGCGATCCACCAGGTATGGGGTGACGTGAAGAGGCACGAGCTTGATGGCTGATGGGATTATCAGCAGCAGTGTCACAAACAGCATGCGGGCACCTCTGATCCAGAATATGATACATATTATCAGGACGGCAAACAGCAAGTATAATAATGAAGGGAATGCCATGACTGCCAGAGGTGCCACTGTACCGAAGAATGTATGGGCGGGAGCGATATATCCTGCATAGGCTGCAAAGATGGTCAGCAAGCAGAATATGGCAGTCATAACCACAAGACATCTCTGCCCTGTCGAGTCAGGCCATATGTCCTTGACGGAGGATATGAGAAACGGTTTTATGTGAGGGCGTAAGTCCACAGGGGCAGTGTTGGTTACTTGTTGCTTTTCATGCTGTCGGCTATCAGCTCTCTCTCGTCAGCAGTCAGGCTTGAATAGCCGGAATTCTGTAACTTGGTGAGAGCGTGTCGTAGCAATGCCGTATTTTTGCCAGGGATTGATTTCGGATGCAGAGGATGGTCATCGCGGTTATGCCGTATAAGCCATGGTATGCCTATAAGCATTGAGCATGCAGCTGCGATGATATTGAGTACTACCGATACCTTCTGGATGCGTTTCTTAGAAAAAGTCGCCATGTACAATGCCCTTCTTTTTCCAGTAGTATATCATAAGGAATCCGAAAATCATGCCTCCGAGGTGGGCGAAGTGTGCTATGCCGTCATTGCCACCGACTCCGAGCAGTATCTCTATGACACCGTATCCTATCACCATATATTTGGCTTTGATAGGCACAGGGATGAACATCAGGAATAGCGGACGGTTGGGGAACAGCATGCCGAAGGCGAGGAGGATGCCGTAGATGGCACCTGATGCGCCTATAGTGACCATGTGGTTAAGATAGAAACTCTGCCATTGCGACAGCTCTCCGGCGGCATAAGCTGACTTGACTGCCTCTACCGGATAGCCGGTGGAGCTGCTGACCCAGTCAAAAAACGGACCTTCCCATGTCAGCCCCCATACGAGTTCCTGAAACAGTCCCGCTCCGATGCCCACTGTTATGTAGAAAAACAGATATCTCTGAGATCCAAGCACACGCTCGAGGGTGATGCCGAACATCCACAGGGTGAACATGTTGAAAAACAGATGGGCAAACGTGTCCGTACTGTGCATGAACATGTAGGTCAGCAACTGCACGGGATTGAAGTCCGGGGCTGAAAAGTAATGTAACCCTCCATATGCGATGGCATCAAATCCAAGTTTTGACGGCACAATGAGCATCGCCAGCCAGATGATGAAATTGATGATCAGGAGATTTTTGGTTACAGGGGGTATGTTGCTCAGGAATGAACTTCGACCGTTATTTAGCATCTTGTAATAGGCTGTTTATGTGGTTTGGAGTACAAAGATATGTTATTTTCTGCTTGTAATGGAGTTAATTAACCAATCTTAGCAGTCACAGGTGTCGGCAGGTAACAATCGGGATAGTGCTCGATGCGCAGGACACCTGACACAGGATTACCGATGACGGTGATTATGTCAATCTGAGGGTTGAGATGCAGGTCGTGGGCGTTGAGATAATCATTTGCTGCTCTGCACATACGCTTCATCTTGCGGTCATCAATGGCATAGACAGGGTCTATCTCATCAGAGCTGCGAGTCTTGACCTCGATGAAGCATATCGTATCTGCTTTACATGCGATTATGTCTATCTCTATACGATGGATCTTGCAGTTGCGCTCCATAAGAGCGTATCCTTGTGTGACGAGATAATCGCATGCCGCCTGTTCGCCCCATCTGCCTACTTTATTGTGAAATGCCATTTTAGTTGGTGTGGAATTTATCTATAAGGGTCTGGACTGCTTCGTTAAAGTCGCTGTCAGGCATGTAATAAGGGAGCCAGTGGATATGGAATCCACGCCGTTCCATGCCTCTGAACCATGTCATCTGCCGCTTCGCAAACTGGTGTATGGCTGTTTCCAGCCCTGAATACATCTCCTGATATGTGAGTTTGCCGGTCAGATACAGTGTCAGGAATTTGTATTCAAGTCCGTAATAGATAAGGTCATCGGCTGGTATGCCGCTTTTAAGCAGAGAGTCCACTTCATCAATCATGCCCTCTCTGAGACGTGCGTCAAGTCGGTCGGAAATCCTGCGGCGGCGGTTGTCACGGTCAATGTCGACACCCACTATCAGCGCATTGTTTATCGGATGGGGGACGGTGAGTATAGCCTGCTGGGGATGTTGCTGGTAATAAGTCGCAATCTCTATGGCGCGTATCGCCCTCTGGCATGTGTCGACATCGGTCACATTATGCAATGTCTTCATCTGTGACAATTGTGCGGTCAGTTCTTCAAGAGATTTGCCAGCCAAGGCATCCCGAAGACCCCTGTTTTCAGGCACTTCCGGCAATCTTATACCTTTGAGAATACTTTCGATATAAAGTCCTGTGCCCCCGCAAATTATAGGCAGGTGTCCGTTGCCCTTGACAGTGGCAATGGCTTTGTCTGCATCCCGAAGATACTCGTACAGATTATACTTATAACCGGCAGGGCATATGTCAATCATATGATAGGGGACGGAGCCGTATTCATGCAGATCCTTACCTGTGCCTATATCCATGTTGCGGTATATCTGGCGTGAATCGGCGCTTATGATTTCGCCGTCAAGCTGCTTTGCAAGACTCACGGCACGGTATGTCTTGCCCGATGCGGTAGGTCCGGTGACAACAAGGAGTTGCAGGATGTTGTCTGATGCCATTTTGGTCAGTATTAATCAGATTTTTCGCCCGAATAAGATCCGTTTTACCAACCTTCTGAGCTTAAAGAAGCGCACATCTTCATTGTTGGCAGCTATGAACAGCCAGCGGTTGTCATTGAAATCCACATTCCAGTCAGGGAGCTGCTGTAAGTGGAAAGTAGGGCGGTAATTTTTGATTTTGTATAGTCGTCTTCCTTTTTCGTCATATGTTTTCCATGTCATGACGGTAGTGTATATCCTGACTATCTCGGCTCTGAGCAGCGGAGCAAGTTTGCGTGCGTTGATCATCTGCTTGAGCTGGTAAAAAGTGTACCACTCCCCGTCGGGGTGGAGGGAATAGTCGATATCGTCTTTGTTGGCTATTGTGGCGATGTAGTGCCGGATTGTGCCGTCAAGGTTGCCTGACTCGGAGGTATATATGTACTTGAGGGTTGCATCCTGGGCTTGTGCGAGGTTGCAGAAATAGTCTTTGACTAACTCGATGGGTATATCCTTGCAGTAGTGTATGGTCAGCGTATATGGAGTGTCAAGGCGTGGTGATGACTGTTCAGGGTCATCAGGACCAAGAAATATGGAATTGTCATATACGACCAGAAAACGAAGCTGGGTGATAGACCCTCGGGCACGAGCAGCTCCGATTGCCTCTTTGCTGTAGTAGGCAAGAAGTCCGGAATAGCGGAGTGCTGTGTAAATAAGGGTCAGGACGTAGAAACCGACGGGAATGACAACAAGGAAAAAGGTATCCGGGCGGTTAAAATTTACATTAATATAGCATGTCAGGTAGTAACCCCAATCAAACAGGGTTATCAGTCCTGTCAGCCACGCCAGCAATTCTGACTGGCGGTTTCCTTCCTGCTTGTATATCGCACCGATGAATCCGCGTTCGGCTGCGCTGCCGTATCGTATTATGCAATTCTGACAAAATGACTGCCTGGATTTTCTGAGGGAGGCGATTGTCGCAAAGAAACAAGCCGCGGGGGAGATGATGAGCGTGGGAATAAATGGAATCTCACGATTAAGGGTGTCTGCCTCATAGAGAGCATGTATGGCTCCGGTTGAGAATGCTATATTGATTATAAGCATGATTACCCCGGAGCATATGAGGGCGCGGGCACAGATGTTCATGATCAGATAACATCTCGGGGCTGCTTCTGCTGATGATCGTATGTAGTAATACAGACCGATTACCTCCATAAAAATAACCATCGGCAACCATTTCAATGGCATAAAATACCCCAGAAGTATGGGCAGCGCAAGGGCACATGTAGCGAGTGCCCAATGAAGCCACAGGGTGATTATGCCCATGTCCAAGTTGCGTTTTCTCTTGCTTATCTCTATCATGACAGGTTGGTGGTAGTGCAGGCTTTAATAAGTGGATTACATGTTGGAGTCAAAGAAATCAAGCATGCGGCTATATACGACTTCCCGCAGTTCGCAGCCGTTGATAGAATGGTTCTGATTAGGGAAAATCAGTATCTGAGGATACTTCCCACGCATCTGCATGCGGGATATGAACTCCAGACTGTTGGCAGGGTGTACATTGTCATCAAGAGTGCCCCACATCATGAGCAGATTACCATTTAGATTGTCTATGCGGTTGAGAGGCGCTGATGTGTCGTAGCCGGTCTCGTTTTGCTGGGGAGTACGCATATATCGTTCGGTATATGCCGTGTCATAGTATCTCCAGTCAGTGACCGGTGCCACGGCTACAGTGGCTTTGAAGGGTGACTGCGGGGCGGTGGCGCACATGAGTGCTTCATAACCGCCATAGCTCCATCCGTAAATGCCTATGCGGTCGGCATCTACATAGTCTGTAGTTGACAGTGATTTTGCGGCTGCGATCAGGTCTGAGGCTTCTGTGATGCCGAGTTTGCAGTACACGGCATCCATGAATGCTCTGCCGCGTCCTCCGGTGCCACGGGGGTCTATTGTGGCTATGACGTATCCTCGTGATGCGAAGTAGCGGGTCCAGTCTGCAGTCCAGCGGTCAAGGACTTCCTGAGAGCCAGGTCCGCTGTACTGGTTGATAATCAGGGGGTATTTCTTGCCAGAAACCATATCTGACGGTCGGACTATGAGGGCATTGAGTGTGATGCCGTTGACATCGATGGTGGCGATCTCCTGACGTGGAAGCGATGAGTATCTCTGCGCGTATGATGCGTTATCGCCGAATACCTTGATTTCCTTGCCTTTTGATGATTTGAGTACGTATGACGGGGCTTGTGACAGGCTGCTGTAGCTCTCCATATAGTATTTCGCTCCGGGAGAGAATATGGCGGAAGCATAGCCTTGTGCCGGAGATATGTCCTTGATCTGACCTTTGCGGTCTATGGAGCTGAGGGTGCGGTTGACTGCACCGTTACGGCATGACTGCATGTAGTATGTCTGACTGTCAGAATCATATCCCAGCAGGGCTGTGACATCGTAGTCTCCCGATGTAATCTGCTTGATCAGTGCTCCTGAGTAGCTGTATTCGTAATAATGCCGGTAGCCTGAGCGTGACGAACTCAAGATAAACGACTGAGGCATTATGCGTAGTGCTTCGTAGGCATCAGGCTCTATCCAGGCATTTTGTGTCTGGTCTACGTAAATTGAACTGCTGAGAGTCGACTTGGGATTGACGGAATAGATTTCCATGCGATTCTGGTCACGGTTGAGGGTCACAGCGAGAATCTTATCAGCCTCAGGGGTTGAATAGATGCGCGGAATATATTCGTATGAGCCGTTGCCGAGGGCTATGGACTTGTTCTTGCGTGTCTCGATGTCATAACTATGCAGAGTCAGACGCGAGTTAGGCTGACCTGCAACGGGATACTTGTAACTGAGTGTACCGGGATAGAGGCTGTACTCCTTGCGCGGAGAGCATGCACCTTCGTATATGGGCAGATTGTATAGCGGCACATCTGTTTCATTGTACTTAAGGTAGCAGAGGGTTGAGTTGTCAGCCGTCCATACCATCGAGCATGTTTCGCCGAACTCTTCTTCGTAAGTCCAGTCGGGGACGCCGTTGATGATGCTGTTTTTAAGTCCGTCAGTGGTTACGGCTACCTCCGTGCCATAATCAAGTTTTTTGATGTATATATTATTGGAATCGACAAAAGCCACCATGCGTCCGTCAGGTGAAAAGACGGGTGACTGCTGACGCTCATGATTGTCTGACAGTTTTTTCAGAAGGCGGCTTCTGATTTCATAGAAGAAATATTTTCCTGACGAGCTGCGGCGGTAGATGGGGCGGCTGTCGGTTTTGACAAGTACCTTTGAGCCGTCAGGACTGATGGTGTAGGCTTCGATGCGTCCGATGGTGTTTTCGCGGGTATTGTCGATATCCAATATGACACCTGTTTCAGAGGCTGTCTTGCAGTCATATTTGATGATGCGTTTGCCGTCGGCACTAAGCATGGCATATGATTCACCATCAGGGAGAAACTGTATGTCAGGAGCTGAATAGGTAGGCAGATTGCCAGGATATACGCAATCAGACAGATCAATAGCGGATACCTCGGAGACAGAGGCGGCACATATCAGTGAGCCGGCTATCAGAGCGTATAGCCTATGGCGGGAATTTAGCTTCATATTAATATAACCTTTTGAGACGGCAGTCACGCCGCTTTGATGCTTAAATGTATTTGATGATATGATTGTTCAATATTCAGCAGGCAAAATTAAGAGTAACAATGAATCAGTATATTGCCTGACTGCGGTATTTACGTGTATATCAGAATAATGATGGCTGCAAGTCATCGTCTATAGGAGACTTGCTCTTTGAACGGCGTATGCGTCGGTTGAGCATGGTTATTTCGTTTTGCAGACGTGAGTTTTCGTCATTGGCAGCATGCAGAGAGTTCTCAAGCTCTATGATGCGTCGCTCCAAGGCTTCTTTTTCGCGGCGGAAGTTGTTGTATGACGTGCGGAGTTGCCGTTTGTAGTTGTCAGTTGCAATAGTATCGGGCAAAGTCTCTTTAGAAGAATCGGATGATTTGACGGCATGGAGCTTGACTTCTTCCACGACGCGTATCATCTGACGGCGCACATCGCTTTCTATGGCGTGGTAGAGATATTGCCGCTGGCTGTCGGTGTCGAGGCATTCTCTGACAAAATCCGGCATCGTACGGTTAAACAGTCTGATGACCGAGTCAAATATACATCCCGGGAGGGAAGCGTCCACAAGAGGCATCTCGGATTCAGACCGGTCATCATCGTCAGCCTTCATCGCAGAAGTGGATGCCTGTGTCGGGAGTAGTGCACGTTCGGCTGTTTCATCTGATGTCTTGGTAGCCTTGATAAACGGGTTGTCAATTTCATCTTCAGTCTCGTCATCGGTGTTGTCAAATCCGAGAGCGCGCTTCACAAAGTATATCAGTGCCATGAGTTTCTTTCTGTTTTAATGATTTGTGACAGGTTTAAGCACCACGCCTTCGCCTTTCATGCCGTTGATGCCTATGGGAAGTGCGGAGTCGAATCTGACGATGCGTATATTGTCGCTCTCATAGGCGGCTGGCATCGAATTGAGCAGGTCATAGTCTACAAAACCAGTCTCTCGGCGTGTGTCTATAGTAAAATATCCTACTCCGAATGATGTGAGGTTCTGGAAGAAATGTGTGCCTTGACTCGGTTCTATGCGGTAGCCGGGCAGCGATGACTCTACTATCAGTTTCGCTCCGGCTATATGTGGCCATTTTACAGGTATGCCGAGTGCTGTGTCACTTGACCCCCAGCGCCCTGGACCTATGAGTATATAGCCTTCGCCACGCTCTACCATTTCCTGATTGATTTTGGCGACTTCACGGGCTATGAAGTCGTTGCGGCTTGATGAGAACTGTTCGGGACGTATGTAGACTACCGTACGGACTCCCTCGACGTTGCCATGACCCAGGGCGGTGTGGCTGCGCAGCAGCACATCTTCATCCTTGGCTGCCATCATGGAGTCATCTACAAGCTCTTTGCGGTCGACTATAGGGCGTATCTGTAGCCAAAACAGTTGTCCTTTGTGACGCTCCTTGGTGGATGCGTCAGGCTCCACTATTCCGGCAAATTCTATTTCTACCGGACGTGCCATCTCCTGGCTGCCTTTGGTGAGCATGAAATCGACGGCTTTGGCAAGGGGGAATACACCGTGTTTCAAGACGTTGTTGAATGTAACCACCTTGCGGCCAGTGCCGGCATCGGTGTCACGCAGCATGGCGTTGTTGTGGTCATAAGTGGAGACGAGGTATTTCAGTGCGCCTTTCTCGGCTATGTCCTGTACTTTGAGGTTGAGGAGGTTGAAACCATCGTCCACATTGAAGTCAGCGTCCACGTTAGTCATGTCAAGAGCGTTCATGCGGCGTTGGGTGTCGCGGAGAGCGAGGTCAAGCTCTGATGTCTGGAGTACCTTCTCGGGGTGAAGCGGCGAAAATCTCAGTCCAGCACCTCCGTCCACGATATATTTGCCCAAACCTACGGCTATCTCCGCTACGCCGTCCTCGGGCTTTTCGTCGTTGATGGGATAGTAGTTGAGCGACCGTCCAACACCTGAGAATGAAGGGAAATACATGCCGTCGACATCCTTTCCGATGACCTCCTGTATGATCACAGCCATCTTCTCCTGGTCGATGACATTGCTCGTGGCTGTCATGTAAGCCTTGCTGTCGGCGAAATATACCGAGGCGTATACTCCCTTGATGGCGCAGCTGAGCAGACGCAGCATCTCGTACTTGTCATGCACATGGGGTATCATGTAGGTGGAGTATATTCCAGCAAACGGCTGATAATGAGAGTCTTCAAGCAGACTGGAGCTGCGGATGGCAAGGGGCTTGTCAATCACTTCAAACAGGGCGAAGAAGTCCTCAATAAGGTACTCGGGCAGACGCGCCTGCAGGAAGTGGTGCAGTATCTCGGCATCGGGTGCATCGCTCAGTGCGAGAGGGTAGAGGTTGTTGCTCGTCATGAACTCGTCAAACACATCGGTGCAGAGCACGACCGTGCGCGGGATGCTGATGGTTATGCCGTCGAAATCGTCGCAGACCGGATTACGCTTTATTATCGAGTCGATGAATGCCAGACCGCGTCCTTTGCCTCCGAGAGAGCCTTGTCCGATACGGGCGAAATTGCTGTATTTGTCAAACCGTCCTTTTTTGAACACAGCCACTACGCCGCGGTTTTTCATCTTGCGGTATTTGACGATGAGGTCAAAAAATAGCTGTTTGACAGCCGGGGCTTCGCTGAGGTCCTGGAAACGGTGTTCTTTGATGATGTCGGCTATGGGGAAGAGGGCGCGGCTGTAGAGCCAGCGGGATATGTCATTGTGGCGGGAGTGGTAAAATAGCGTTTCATCGGGTATCTTAAAGATATTGTACTGCATATCTTTAAGTGATGTTATGCGCATAATCTCCTCGCCTGTAGAGGGGTTGCGGAGTATGAAATCACCGAAACCGAACGTTGTCATGATGGCATCGCCGAGGTCTACCGGGAATTTCTTGCTGTTTTTGTCAATGAACTGATGCCCGAGATTCTCTACGATGTCCTGGTTCTCGCTGTCGCTTGACTCAAGTATGACGGGGAGCATCGGGTCGCGCTCCTTAAGGTACTCTGTCAGCCTGAGTCCGGCTTGAGTATCCTTGGTGCCGTCGCGCATGAAGGATATGTCGCTGATGACTCCGAGCATGTTGTGACCATACTTGTCATAGAGAGCTACTGCCTCTTCATAGTTACGTGCCAGCATCACTTTGGGTCTGCCGCGCATGCGAAGCATCTGCTCATGCTCGTTGAGCGCTTCGGTGGCAAAGAGGCGTGACTGCTTGAACAGGAATTTATATAGGTGTGGCAGAGCTGACGAATAGAATCTCACGGAGTCCTCGACGAGCATTATCATCTGCACACCGACATTATTGACATCGTTTTCGGCATTGGCTTTATCCTCCATCAGCTTGATGATGGCGAGGAGAAGATCTACATTGCCGAGCCATGAAAACACATAGTCCACGCAGCTGAGATCTTCGTTGGCGAGACGGCGCGATACTTCTTTGCTGAACGGGGTAAGCACCACGATGGGGAGCTCGGGATAGAGTGCTTTGATGGCTCGTGCGCCGGTGAATGTCTCGGATATGTCAACGCCCGGCATCGTGATTACCATGTCGAATTTGTTCTGGGAGAGTTTCTCCATGGCTTCCGCGTTGGAGCGGGCTTTTGTGACACGCGGAGGACTTGACAGGTTGAGCGAGACGTATTCGAAAAACAGCTGCTCCTCGACTCTGCCGTCATCTTCCATCATGAAAGCATCATATGGCGACGCTATCAGCAGCACATTGAATATGCGCCGCTGCATCAGGTCCTGAAAAGCTGTATCTTTAAGATATAATTGGTTTAATGTTTCTTCGTTCATGCTCCGTTTTCAGGTATCATTATAACCCTTGGGTAAAGGTTTCCACAAAGATACGCAAAAAACATCATGCTTTTTTAGTACCTTTGTCATAAATTTACGAAGTATAACCAAATTGATGGCAATTGCCGTCCGTAATACAAAACTTGACTATGTCTCGGGATTGTGATAACCTGAGATATGAATTATCCTGATTATCAACCAAAATCACACAGATGACTCTTAATTCAAACTTATTGCGCGATGCTTCGGCGACCCTGACACACAAGGTGTTCTACTCTACACGTCAGGCGTTGCGTCGTCATGCTACGGCCGGTAATGTGCTGCTTTTTGCCACAGGTCTTGCCTTGATTGTAGCAAATATTCCTGGCATAAATGAATATTACAACGAATTCTGGACACAGGAGGTGCGTCTGCAGGTAGGCGACTTCAATCTTTTCAGCCACCACGGACAGCCCATGAGCATGCTTGCTTTTATCAACGATGCGCTCATGGCTGTATTTTTCTTCTCTATAGGACTCGAAATCAAGCGAGAGGTGCTGGTCGGTGAACTGTCATCGTTCCGCCAGGCATTGCTTCCCATAATGGGTGCCATAGGAGGTATGATAGCCCCGGTATTGATTTTCTTCCTGTTTGCTCACGGGACTCCCTATGCCGGTGGGGCGGCTATACCTATGGCTACGGACATCGCGTTTTCGCTTGGTGTGCTTGCCATGCTTGGAAAACGAGTGCCGCTTTCACTCAAAATATTCCTGACCACACTTGCTGTGGTGGATGATATAGGTGGCATCATAGTCATCGCGGTGTTCTACAGCGGGCACATTGATGCGATGTTGCTGCTCTATGCGGTCGGACTGCTTGTGCTGTTGCTGTTAGGCTCTAAGATGCATATCCAGAGCAAGATTTTCTACATAGGCATAGGTGGCGTGGTATGGTTCCTATTCCTAAACTCGGGCATACATCCTACTATTGCCGGTGTCCTTGTGGCATTCTGTGTGCCTGCCACTCCGGTATTTGAGCCTAAGAAATATATCCTGATGATTCGTAATGCCATTTCCAACTTCAGGGATGAGGCTGACGAGCAACTCACCCAGAAGACCATCCTCAACCATGAGCAAATGGCGTGGCTCAAGCAGGTGGAGCATGCTTCGGACAAGGTGATTTCGCCGCTTCAGGATCTTGAGGACTCTCTGCACCCTGTGGTGACATATATAATCATACCTGTGTTCGCATTTGCCAATGCCGGTATATTCCTTCTCAATATTGCTCCTGTCACCATCATTGAGGGTATATCGCTTGCCATCATATGCGGACTTGTGCTGGGCAAATTCCTCGGCATTTTCGCTTTCTCATGGCTTACGGTCAAACTTGGATGGGCTCCGATGCCTTCGCGTTCCAATTGGAAGATGATGGCTTCTGTGGCAGTACTTGGAGGTATCGGTTTTACCGTCAGTCTCTTTATTGCCAATCTGAGTTTCCCTGGGGCTGATGCCGCCAGTGTTGATCTGCTAAACCATGCCAAAATCGGTATCGTTGTAGGGTCGTTCCTTGCAGGTATACTTGGTTTTCTGCTTCTGCATATGACTCTGCCTAAGACGGTGGACGATGAAGATGAAGACTAAACGCATTGATTTATAAACCTTTAAAATGTTGATTCATGGAAAACGTCATTCTATTTGACCGTGAACCGGCTCGTACAGGGCTGCTTCCGTTGACATTCACACGCCCCGTAGGCGATATACGTGTCGGTGCGCTCACCATGCGCCAGAAGTGGGAGCGTATGCTCCACGGTGCCTACAGCTGGCTGACTCAGGATTACCTTGCTGTAAAGTATGGTATCAGCAATCCGTCAGACAGCAAGAATCTGTTTATTGCCGGCGATGTGTTTCCGGATCCTCGTCTGGTGGCTATGATTCCGATGCTTGAGGAGGGACAGGCTTTGACCGATGCTAAAGATGACTCGGTGATTGCGTTCCGTGGGTCACTTGACGATTTCAAGAAAGGTCCGAAACAGACTGCACCTATCGATGTGAAGTCATTATCTACGGTCATTGACATATTTAAATTCAATGGCGATGAGATACGCAATGATTTCCGCATCCTGACCGATGGCGCAACGAGTGCTCAGCTAAGCGACACGAACGTGGTCATCGGTGACCGCTCGCATCTCTTCATAGAGGAGGGGTGCGAGATAGAGTGTGCATCGTTTAATGTCAAGCATGGACCTATATATATAGGCAAGGGCGTTGAAATCATGGAGGGCTCACGTCTGCGTGGACCTATAGCCATAATGGCTGACTCCAAGGTCAAGATGAACACGATGATCTATGAGGACACTACCGTAGGCCCGCAGTGTCGTGTAGCCGGCGAACTGGCTAATGCGGTCATCCAGGGTTATACCAATAAGGCTCACGACGGGGTGCTTCTCAACGCCGTGGTAGGGGAGTGGTGCAATATCGGGGCTGCCGCCACATCGTCAAATCTCAAGAACAACTATGCCAAAATCAAGGTGTGGAGCTATCAGAAAAACGGGTTTGTCAAGACCGACGAGCAGTTCTGCGGCCTAATCATGGGTGACTACTCCAAGCTTGCCATAAATACTTCGCTCAACACAGCCACTACCGTAGGCGTAGGCGTCAACTTCTTCGGCGCAGGCTTCCCACGGACCTACATCCCCTCGTTCAGTTTCGGCTCTCCGATAAAGATGACCAAGTGTAACCTTGATGACCTAATTGACACCGCCCGCATAGTCATGTCGCGCCGCCACGTCGCCCTCTCTCAGCCCGACATCTACATCCTCACCCACCTCTACAACACCACCGACTGACCATCAGATTGTAGGGATATGCCGTGGCATGTCCGCACGCAGCAAAGGTGATATATGCATCGTCTGAGAGGCGGACATGCCACGGCATGTCCCTACAATGAATGAATCAAAACAGCAATTATGGAAATCAGGAAAAACAGCCGCATTGTTGTAACGGGCAAATCAATTTGCTTTGTTGCCGGGATAATATCGGTTCTATGCGGTTTGTATTGGTTGATACAGGCGATTGTCTATGACAATACCAACCTGCCGATGATACTTTCATCTACCGCCGTGGGTCTGTATCTCACCGTGTACGCCACCAAGAAACAGAAAGAGTGAACTTCCGTTTATTTAAGTAGTTTCCTGTCATTGTCTTTGCTTTCCAGGATGCTCATCTGATGGATGGCGATTTGGTTAAGTTTGATGAGCCGTTCGCTTTGTGTGATGCCTTGCTCAATGAATACGGCGTTGAGGTTTTCCATGTTTGACAGGCATATTAATTCGTTGATTGAGGCATAGTCGCGGATATTGCCTTTCAGGTCGGGATGCTCTTCGCGCCACTGCTTTGCCGTCATACCGAACATTGCTACGTTGAGCACATCGGCTTCATTAGCGTAAATGATGCTTGCTTGTGTTGGAGTAACTTCAGCTGGGATAAGATTCTGCTTGATGGCATCGGTGTGTATGCGGTAGTTGATTTTGGAAAGTTCGCGTTTTGCCGACCATCCCAGCATCTTTTGTTCCTCCGTCTTCAGCCGCTGATACTCTTTGACAAGTAGTAATTGAAATTTAGGACTTATCCACATCCCGAAATGATAAGCTATATCACGATGTGCATATGTTCCTCCGTATCTGCCAGGCTTTGAACGGATGCTAATGGCATTAGTTCGTTCTATCCAAGCTTTGACAGACAGCACAAAATTGTTGCTTCCAGCAGCATTTTTAATTGTACCGAATTCGGTACAATTAAAATCGGGATTATAGAGCATTTCCCATTCTCCGAGATATTCAATTGTGCTTTTAAGGCTAAGCCATCGAAAGATTATATGCTCTTGCATTTGGCTGCGAGCCATATCAGTGAGACTGATATAATCTTCTTCGTTATATTTCACAACTGTTATTTCGGTGTCTTGGACGGTGATTTTTGCCATTTTTTTGATGAAAATTTATTTTAATATTTGCAAGGTACATATTTTTCATTTATATATTGCAAATACCGGGATATAAAAAGAAGTGGCGGCTCGTATGGAGCCGCCACTTCTTTTCATGGGGGATGGGATTGAATCAGTTGGTGAAGACGAGGTTGTCGTCGGTGTCTACGTCGATGACTATGGGTTTGTCTTTGTCGACTTTCTGGGCGAGGATGTCCTTGGAGAGGCGGTTGAGGACCTGACGGTGGATTACTCGCTTGACGGGACGGGCACCGAATTCGGGATCGTAGCCTTCGCGGGCGAGGAGCTTGACGGCTTCGGGGGTGACTTTGAGGGTCACGCCGTTATTGGCAAGCATCTTCTTGATGCTCTGGATCTGTAACCCGACGATTTCTTCAATCTCAGCCTCGTTGAGCGGGGTGAACATGATGATTTCGTCAATACGATTGAGGAACTCCGGTCGTATGGTCTGCTTGAGCATTTCCAGTACCTGCTCCTTGGTGCTTTCAATCTTCTCATCACGGTTTTCGGGCGTGAGTCCGGCGAGGTTTTCGCGGATTACGTTTGACCCCATGTTGGAGGTCATTATAATGATGGTGTTCTTGAAGTTGACCAGACGACCCTTGTTGTCGGTCAGACGGCCGTCGTCAAGCACTTGCAACAGGATGTTGAAAACGTCGGGATGTGCCTTCTCGATTTCGTCAAACAGCACTACGGAGTAGGGCTTGCGGCGCACTGCCTCGGTCAGCTGACCACCCTCGTCATAACCGACGTATCCGGGAGGCGCTCCGACGAGTCGGCTCACAGCGTGTTTCTCCTGATACTCGCTCATGTCGATACGTGTCATCATGTTTTCGTCGTCAAACAGGTATTCTGCCAGAGCCTTGGCAAGCTCTGTCTTGCCGACACCTGTAGTGCCGAGGAAGATGAACGAACCGATAGGACGGCGAGGGTCGTTGAGCCCGGCACGGCTGCGGCGCACTGCATCGGCTATGGCAGCGATTGCCTCGTCCTGACCTACCACACGGTTGTGAAGCTCAGCCTCAAGGTGGAGCAGTTTCTCTTTCTCGCTCTGTACCATCTTGTTGACAGGAATGCCTGTCCAGCGTGATACAACATCGGCGATGTCTTCCGAGTCTACTTCTTCCTTGATGAGAGCCTTGTCGCCCTGCATCATCTTCAGCTGTTCCTGGATTTCGGTGATTTCCTTTTCCTTCTGCTGTATTTGGCTGTAGCGGATTTCGGCTACGCGGGCGTAGTCTCCGTCGCGCTCCGCCTTGTCAGCCTCGAAGTTGAGTTGCTCGATGTCTATCTTGTTCTGCTGGATGCGGTTGATGAGATCTTTTTCGGCTTTCCACTTGGCGGTGTATTCCGACTCCTCCTCGCGCATCGTGGCGAGTTCTTTCTCGATTTCCTTAACCTTGGCTTCATCGCCCTCGCGCTTGATAGCCTCGCGCTCTATCTCTTTCTGGGCTATCTGACGGGTGATGTCGTCGATTGCCTGAGGTACAGAGTCTGTTTCCAGACGGAGCTTTGATGCTGCCTCGTCGATGAGGTCGATCGCTTTGTCGGGGAGGAAACGGTCGGTTATGTAACGCTCCGAGAGTGTTACAGCTGCGATAATCGCCTCGTCACGGATGCGCACCTTGTGGTGATTCTCGTAGCGCTCCTTAAGTCCACGGAGTATGGCTATGGCACTTGCTTCGTCAGGCTCGTTGACCATCACTTTCTGGAATCGGCGTTCGAGAGCCTTGTCCTTTTCAAAATATTTCTGGTATTCGTCAAGAGTGGTGGCACCGATGCTACGTAGTTCGCCACGTGCGAGGGCTGGTTTGAGGATGTTTGCGGCATCCATCGCTCCTTCTCCCTTGCCTGCGCCAACGAGAGTGTGGATTTCATCGATGAATAGGATGATTTCGCCGTCGCTCTGTGTGACTTCGTTGACGATGGCTTTGAGTCGTTCCTCAAATTCGCCTTTGTATTTGGCACCTGCCACAAGGGCACCCATGTCAAGCGAGAATATCTGTTTGGTGCGGAGGTTTTCGGGCACATCGCCACGCACTATGCGCTGGGCGAGACCTTCGGCTATCGCGGTCTTACCTGTGCCTGGTTCGCCTATTAACATAGGGTTGTTTTTAGTACGGCGGCTCAGAATCTGGAGCACGCGGCGTATCTCCTCGTCACGCCCGATGACAGGGTCGAGTTTGCCTGAACGGGCACGTTCGTTGAGGTTGATGGCATATTTGCTGAGTGCATTGTAGGTGTCTTCTGCACTTTGGTCGGTGGCTTTCTTGCCTTTTCGCAGCTCGTTGATTGCAGCCTCAAGCTCTTTTTCGTTGAGACCCATGTCCTTGAGGATGGTCGAGGCAGAGCTGTTGACCTGATAGATGGCAGTCAGCAGGGCTTCGAGGGTGACATACTGGTCGCCCATCTTTTTGGATACGTCAAGAGCTTTTTGGAGCACATCGTTTGACTCGCGGCTCAGATACGGTTCGCCTCCGCTGACCTTTGGCAGAGACGCGATAGCATTGTCAACTCTGTCTGATAGCTGTGACAGGTTGGCTCCTACTTTCTGAAACAGGAACTTTATCAGGGAGTCTCCCTCGGTCATTACTCCCTTAAGCAGGTGGACGGGTTCGATGGACTGCTGGCCGTTGCCTTTGGCGATGTCGACAGCCTTCTGGATTGCCTCCTGAGACTTAATGGTAAAATTGTTGAAATTCATGATGAAGAGTGTGACTTGTTACTGAAAAACTAACAAACCACATGCCAAAATGGTTTTGCTTCATCACAGGGAGTGAATGAATCTGCTTGCTACGGTGGCGCGGATGGCTAATGCAATGGCTATTACGGCTAACTGTGAGGCAAAGGCTGTCACTGCATCCGCGCCTGACAGGATGGATGTTAGGCAAAAGACTGGCACGATCATAAGCAAGACACCGCCCTCGGCTATCTCGAATTTCTTTATGCGACCCGATGCGTGGATTATGGCGTTGAGGGGCACTTCAAAGATCACAATCCATGCCGACAGGATGACAATTCGTGTCATAGCTACTGTCATCGGTGGTACGGTTGTCAACCATAAGCTCAACAACTCTGGGGCATAGATATATAGCGGCACACATATTGCTGAAATTATTGCAAACGATATGATGAGATAGTCACGAAGCAATGTTGTCAGTGCCCTTTTGTCCCCTGCACTGTAGAGTTTCATCAGCCGTGGTTGCACGGCTCGCTGCACGTTGGCACAAAACCCACGCAGTCGCGTCAGAAGTCCCATTGCAATGGCGCATGCCGCCGTGGCTTCGATACCATATATGCAGTTGACGGCAATGTTCATCCCCTGCGTCCACACGATGACGGCTGCCCCTCCGATAATCAGCCATGCTATGTATCTGACGCTTTCGTGCATCAGTCGGCGGTCCTCATCGTCAAGCCGCCATGATAGTCGAAAGTCTATCTCGCTGCGGCAACATATAATGTATGTGATTAATATGGCAGCTTCCACCATTACCAACATCCATGCATAGTTGATAAGTGCGGAAGATTGAGGCATAAATGTCAACATCCATGCTGTGCCAAATGTGCCGATGCCTTCGGCAAGCGACAGCACTACGTATTTGCGAAATTTCTCCTTGGCAACGAGATATGACAAAAACGGCACATTGAGAGCCTTGATCATCTGCATGGCGATGACGATAAAAAATGTCTGCATGACCACGGTTTTGTCCTCCGTGGCTATATCAGCCTCATGCGCCAGCCACAGATACCCGATTGTCGATGCCATGATCACCATAATCAGGTCTGCTGATATGTATAGCCTCGTGAACACCTTAAATATCGATGACAGCCGTTTCTCGCCGTCTCCGCGTCCCAAAGCCACGCTGACATAGCGCATGATGGCATCTCCGACAATATCGCCGAGAAACGACCACACCAGCACCACGCTCACCACCAGACTCCACGCCCCATAGCCGTCAACTCCCATAGCCTCAACCAGCAGACGCACCGTCCACAGATTGAGAACCATCAGGACCCCCATCCGCGCATAAAGCCACAGACTGTCCCCTACAAGTTTCCTATGCGAGCTGCCACTCATCCAGCCACTAATTGATATGCTACAAATTTAACTAAAATTATGAAATGCAGGAGCATGTAATTGTAACTTTTCCTGAAAATATTTATATATATGCAAAATGCTCTCACCGAGTGCGACCCGAGAGAGGGTTGCGAGGCGCGAGGATTCTTCAAATAAAAGGCGTTTACTACGCATAATTCTTGTCGGACAAAGACGTGGCAGTTTTTACGACAGTCAGGAATATTGCAAGGTGGTCGCTTACGGGTATGTATTTACCTATCCGGCTCATTCTATGCCTTATGGCATGGAGTGGGTTTTGGTATTTACATAGGCGTGGGGTCTGCGTTGTTATTCGACTGTCAAGGTTTCATGCCACGTCACCTGTCCGTAGAATTTCAATGGTAAGATACCCACGCCTTCTTTGTTTCATAATTTTTCGCAATCGGGTGTCGGCGGAATTTATGAATGCTGATGAAAAAGGCGAATAGAAATATTGCTCCTGATTGGATAGACCATCTGTCTAATTGTGAAGTGTTTGTATTCGGTAGCAATCTTGCTGGAGAGCATCGTGGCGGTGCGGCACGCATCGCTTATGAAAATTTCGGTGCGGAATGGGGAGTCGGTGACGGTCCCACCGGCAGATGTTATGCAATCCCTACGACATTTAAAAATTTAGAGGATATTCGGCCGTACGTACAGAAGTTTATAGAGTATGCTCTGGCGCACCCTAATCAACGTTTTTTGCTTACACGTGTCGGGTGTGGAATCGCAGGCTTCGATGACCATGATATGTGTCTGCTCTTTGAGGGTTGTACAGACTATCCTAATGTGCTTGATGTGCCTAACATTGCAGTGCCTAAAGAATGGTTCCCATCATTGTTGATTCCATATACATTGGGGTTGGCGGTGCCAAAACCTTCCCCTGTAATCGAGGGAGCTGTCAGCGAAGAGCGTCTTAAAGTGCTTTGTGACAAGTATAAATACCAGATAGGCGCAGGTGTTTCTAAAGACATTCCGTCATTAAGAGTCAGGTATGTGCTTGATAACGGTAAATTTGGATATGCCGATTTCGGCAATTATTTTTTCCTCCATGACGCTTTTTATGTGATTTCTACTAAAGATGAAGATGCTGCCAATCATGACCAAGATGCTATGTGGACATATTTCCGTGATGAATGTGAGGGTCGAGGATATGCCGTGCAACGTATATTTGCAGGAGTTCCCACTGGTCATGTGGATGTGACAGGCTCAGAAATCTACACCGGCGATGTTATCAGCATGTGGAGGGGTAAGCGTGATAAGCATACTCACTATACGCAGTTGGCTTTAGGAGACTGGCATATCGGTGAAGATGACGAATATGTCTTTGTGCTTGACAACCACTGTCTTGGATTGGAGGAGTGTTATAAGCAAGGAATTAATCTTGAACGCATAGGCACGGTTTTTTTCAAGTTAAACGAGTATGATACTATCTCGTTGCGCCATCGAACAATGACATTTAATGGCTGGCGTGATACTAATGAGGAACATAATCACAAGGTCTTGATGGCTCGCTATACTCCCAACTTCGAGCAGACGGACTGGAAATATGATGCCCTTGATGCCCTTGAAATAGAGGACTTCAACTGGCAACACTAACTTCAACATATTCAACATGGTAAAGAACAATCAGACAGAAAAGGCAAGATTAGGTGCCATAGGAGAGCATATGGTGCTGATGAAGCTCATGGAGCAAGGTTATGACGCATTTAATGCGAACATAACCATCAAGAACTACAAATCTATTGACCTTGTAGTACTTAACAGTGACATCCCGGAATCTACAGAGGAGAGCTGGAAACCGAAGAGTGCACTCATTCAAGTGAAGACCAGTGTGCAAGGCAATATACCTGCCGGCTTCTCCATTGAGCAAGCGTTGGATAAGGAGTATCTTGAGCGTATGGTCAAGGGACCATACGTATTTGTGAAAGCAGTAAACACAGGTAATGGTTACGATTTCCGTTTCTTCATCCTCTCGCGCCAGCAATTCATAGATTTGCTGTATGCAAGCCACGACTGGTACGTGCATCAGTATGTGCGAGAGACCCCGATTAAGCTGTATTCTCCTGCAGGTTTGTCTGTTTCCTGGATGGAAGGTAAAGATGTCCCGGCAACTTCCAAGCACCCAGCATTCATCAACCCGTTAGGGGGTGTCTCATGCGAAGATGTCTGGGAAAACATCTGGAAACCCTGACAATTTCCTCAATTGACAATACCCAATGTTGTTCACTTAATGAGGTATGTATCATATTGGTATCGTACATTCGGAGAAATAAGAATGTCATAAGTCCCGGAGGGCACTAGTGGTCGGAAGACAGAAATCAGAAGCCAAACGACATTTTTGGTTGTTTACACATAATA
>ERZ808035.365-NODE-365-length-45571-cov-7.401284_pt1 | contig 45571 bp, 49 predicted proteins | sample MGYA00380189_ERZ808035 | MGnify/ENA primary metagenome ERZ808035 (study PRJEB31490, sample SAMN06133407) | mouse gut metagenome | isolation source: M5_1 | host: mice | place: China: Chengdu | collected 2015-05 ...
CCGCAGCACAGTCCATGAACACCGGACACGCTCACTTGAGATTTTAAGGAAGATTATGGAGGGAAAAGCAGATGAAACAGAGATGTAAGAACAGAGAAGAAAAGAATTTGTTGCCTTTCCATATCATTAAGGCAGCATCAGAAGGCGATGTACTGGCAATCAACACAGTCCTGAAGCATTATGAGGGATACATAATTACCCTGTCCACCCGGAAGATGTATGACGAGGGAGGGCGGCTTCATTATTGTGTTGATGAAACACTGCGCCGAAGGCTTGAAACAAAGCTGATTACAAAGATACTGGCGTTTGAAGCGGTATAAAGGGTGGCTTGCTGCCCTTTTCCATAGCTGACAGATTTACAGCGGTGTACCTTGAAAATTGAATACTGTATTGCATACAGGACGTGAGGATGTGCAGAGCCACTAAGCAGATGCGCCATGACGTACCTGCCCTGATTTATAACAGGGTGAAACGTGAGGAAATGTCGAAGCAGGACATTGAAGTAAAGGTAAGGAGCGAGTGAGATCGGGCAAAATATGTAGCAGTTACATGGGGCGATGAAGCATATCTGTGATAATGATACTTCCGGGCTGCGGGGAAACCGCAGTCCGGTCAATGAAATGACGGTGCAAGACCGATGTGGGCGGCGTAATGAGCCGCCACCTGTATTGCAGTTTTTATCTGCTAATAAATGGGGAGAAGCGTATTCTGCCTGTTTATTAGCAGATAAAGCTGTGCGATGATTGGAGGAATTTATGGTAAAAAAAGTAGACAGAAAGAAATTTGTCAGATATAAGGAAGGTGCAGAAATTTACAGCATGGGTTTGACAAAATTTCAGGAGCTTGCAAAGCAGGCAAACGCTATCTATAAGGTGGATAAATTAGTGTTGGTAAATTGTGATATTTTCGAGCAGTATCTGGAGTCTTTTAGAGTAAGTGAGTGATTAAGGCAAAGAGAGTTTCGTGACAAATAATCGTTCTACAAAAAGTTCTTGACTTTTCGTAGAACGGGAATTATAATGGTATTAGTTATGAAGGAGGTGCATAGTAAATGCCGAGAACGGGACGTCCAAAGACCGACTCGCCTAAGCTGAGGTCGTTAAGCCTTCGGGTTGACGATGCGGAGTATGAGAAGCTGAAGGACTATGCTGCCAAACATGACATGACCATAACGCAAGTGCTACAAAAGGGTGTTGAAATACAATACTCAATGGAAGAAAGTAAGTAGCGGTACGAAATATCTCTTTCCTTTTGAAAGAAAGGAGCAGAGATGGCAAAAGCAAGAAAAGACCATAGAGGTAGGGCTTTACGGAAAGGGGAAATCCAGCGCAAGGATAAATCATATATGTATACCTATACTGATCCTTATGGGAAAAGACGGTATATATATGCGAATGATTTAGTAGAGCTTAGGGAAAAAGAAAAGCGGCTGATGAAAGACCAGCTTGACGGTCTGGATGTATATGCGGCAGGAAACGCCGATTTGAATTTTGTTTTTGACAGGTATATTACAACAAAGACAGAGTTAAGGCGGACAACTTACACAAATTACACCTATATGTATGACCGATTTGTAAGGGATGAGTTTGGGAAACGGAAGATTGGGACGATTAAGTATTCAGATGTGTTGTATTTCTATTATCACCTGTTAAATGACAGGGGGATGCAGATTAACACCCTTGAAACAATTCATACCGTCCTCCACCCGACATTTCAGCTTGCAGTGCGGGATGACATCATCAGAAACAATCCGAGCGATGGAGTGATGGCTCAAATCAAGAAGAAGCCGGGGAAAAATCATGGTGTACGCCATGCCCTCACACTGGATCAGCAGAGAGCCTTTATGGACTACACAGCCAAAAGCCCGGTATATTGCCATTGGACACCGTTCTTTACAGTATTATTAGGAACAGGGTGCAGGATTGGTGAAGCAATCGGCTTGAGGTGGGAGGATATAGATTTTGCAAAGAGGACAATCAGCATAAACCATAGCGTTACTTATTATCCCCGGCGAAATGATACTACAAAATGTGAGTTTGGAGTATCCCTCCCAAAAACAGAAGCGGGTATCCGCACGATTCCCATGATGGACGCAGTATATGAAGCGTTCCAAGAGGAATACAGCGAGCAGAAGGAAGAAGGGTTCAATACTACGGTGGTTGACGGAATGACAGGCTTTATTTTCAGCAACCGCTTTGGCAATCTTCATAATCCGCAAGCTGTAAACAGGGCAATCAAGCGGATATACGAATCGTACAATGCAGAGGAAGTGTTAAATGCTAAAAAAGAAAAAAGGCAGCCGGTCATAATACCTCACTTCTCATGCCACCATTTAAGGCATACCTTTTGTACAAGGTTCTGCGAGAAGGAAACAAATGTGAAAGTGATACAGGCGATTATGGGACACGCCAATATTGAAACAACGATGGACATATATGCCGAAGTCACTGACATGAAGAAACAGGAAGCAATACAAAATTTATCACGCAATCTTGATGTATTTTAGGAAAGAGTCCGAAACGGATAAATGAGTACAGCAAATTGTGTGGTTTACAACAAATTTACATCAAATTTGAAATTTTACTGGTAGAATAACACATCATAATGAAGTGTTGAATTGTAAGAGAAAAGCGGAGATAAGCGGTTATGAATAATAATGAAGTAACTCGATTGCCTTTCCCGACAATGAAAAGTCTGGACAAAAAGCCTTCCGATGGGGCGAAGGCCGCGAAGAAGCCGGCTGGCGGCGAGGCAAAAAAGAGCAGTGTGACCCGCGAACAGGCGCTGGAACTTTTGAAAAAATATAACAAGGAGCCGTTTCATATCCAGCACGCGCTGACTGTGGAAGGCGTGATGCGCTGGTACGCGAAAGAGCTTGGCTATGCCGAGGAAGAAGAGTTCTGGGGCATTACCGGGCTCCTGCACGACATAGATTTTGAGCTTTATCCCGACGAGCACTGCAAGAAAGCGCCGGAGCTTCTGCGGGAGGGCGGCGTGAGCGAGGACATGATCTACGCGGTCTGCTCCCACGGATTCGGGCTGTGCAGTGAGGAGGAGCCGAAGCTTGAGATGGAGAAAGTGCTTTTTGCGGCTGACGAGCTGACAGGGCTGATCTGGTCCTGTGCGCTGATGCGTCCCTCCAGGAGCACGATGGACATGGAGGTCAAGAGCCTGAAAAAGAAGTTTAAGGATAAGAAGTTTGCGGCGGGCTGTTCCAGGGAGGTTATTGCGCAGGGAGCCCAGATGCTTGGCTGGGAGCTGGACGATTTGTTTGATAAGACGATTCAGGCGATGAGAAGCTGCGAGGCAAAGGTCGCTGCGGCGATGGAGGAATAGGATGATGAAGACGGCGGTGAATCCACGAAAATGGATCCACCGCCGTTTTGCTGCCAGCCTTTACAGAAAGGACTCCTTCCGCTCCCTCTTATTTTTATACATCTTTTCATCCGCTTCCTTCATCAGCTTTTCGTAGTCCGCAGACTGCCCGGTCAGGCTGCAGCCGAAGGAAAAACGGAGAGGCACCTGCACCTGGTCATTCAGATTTGCGAAACTCTGGTTCTGCAGGTCTGCCAGAAGGGAGATGGCGTCAGTCAATTCCTGGCCGCTGTCATAGCCGTATATGAAGAGGACGAACTCGTCGCCGCCGAGTCTTGCGGACACAGAGCTTTTGGAACCGAAGTCCCGGAACAGGCCGGCGATTTCCTTCAAATAGACGTCGCCCGCATCGTGGCCGTAGGTATCGTTAATTGTTTTCAGGTTATCCGCATCAATCATGACAATCGCGCCATGGCCAAGCGTTTCCGGCTCGGCGAACAGGGCGGAAAGCCGATTCTCCAAGCCGCGGCGGTTATAAAGCCCGGTCAGCGGATCGTAATCCCGCTCGGCTTCTATCTTCCGGCGCTTTCTGATTTCATCTGTCACATCAATGACAACGCCGAAAATCTCGTCGTCCTTGCTCAGCTCTTCCAGTTTGACATAGTGCTCTTTCAGCGGGTATATATTGGTCTCGCCTTCGACGGGATCTTGGCACAGCCCGCTGATAAAAGAACGGAACTGCCTGTGGTCTGAGGACAGCTTCTCGGTTTCGGCCTGATCCAGACAAAGGATGTGCGGCACATGCTGGGTAAAACGCACTCTCTTCATGTGACGGTTGTATTCATATACGCCGATATACATATTTGTTTTGCTTAAAACATAAGACATCTTTTGGCTGTTGTCCAAAAGGCTCTGCTTCATTCTGTTGATATAACCGCTCAATTCTGAAAATTCCACGCTTGTCTGAATGTTGATCATTTCATCCAGATTGCCCTGGGCGATGCTGTGCAGCTTTTTGTTGACGCTGTGGATGCCGTCAACCACATATTGATTCATATAGGTGGTAACCACCCGGAAGAGAATGATTGCAATGGTAATCAGGCAGAATGCAAGTCCGACCGTTATGGGCGGGATACGCTGGTACAGCACCCGCCTTGAAAGAACACGGCCGATGTAGTTTTCGTTATATTTCGCAAACACGCAGTAGGATTCTTCGCCGTTTACATTGGCATGGAAACCTTCTCTGCCGGCTGTCACTGTGTTGAGGCTGAGTCCGATCTCCGAAAGGTTTTTGCCGACGCATGAAAGGTCGGTGGAGCCGACGATCTCGCCGGTTTTGGCGTTCACAGCGTAATAGTTGGCGTCAGGATTGACCCGGAACAGGGAAAAAAGATAGGAAAGCTCATTTTTTTCGGTCGCTTTCATCACATTGACGGGCTCCATGCCTATCTGAACGATAAACGCGCCGTTTTTGCTCCAGAGCGCGGAGTACTGCATCAGCTTTGCCTCTGCCGTGTTGGGCGTGATATCCTGAACGAGACGCAGTGATTTGTCAGTGAGCATGGGTTTAAAAAACTGCATCTGCTCCCCGGAATCAAAAGTAAAGTCGTAATATTCCGGGTGGGTTCCCGCGTAGATACGGCCGGTGGTATCAAAGATATGGATTTCGTCCACTTCCATCATCTCGGCAATTTTTTTCAGCTCCTCCACACTGTTTAGGACGGAAGGGTTACCTTCTATAATATAGGCGATTGCCTCCGCATTGTGCAGACATGTCTGCCGGTAGGCTTCTTTGGTTTCGGCAAGCTCCGCCGTATTCTTTTCCAGAAGCTGTTCAATCTGGTAAAAAGTTTCCGTGGCGGTCTGATATGCCTGCTTGTGCTCGCGCATAATCTGAATGCACAGGATCAATGCCAAAAGAACGACGACGAGAACAAAAGTGACGGAGCGCATATAGCGGCTGATTATATTTCTAAGAGTCTGCATGGACTTCTCCTTTGCTGTACAGCATAATGGTTTACATAACTATGACCTGCACATAGTTAAATCTTACATAAGATACTATATATAGCAGGAGAGTGTCAAGGCAAAAGGATAGATTGCAGAAAATACGGTATAAATTGCGTAAAAAAGGAAAGAGAGGCTTGTCATTTTAAGAGAGTCGGTGATAGACTGATAAAAAGAGTCAGGAAAATACGGCAGGAGTAAGAGCAATGGCAAGCATCAGGGATGTGGCGAAAGAAGCGGGGGTCGGAGTCGGGACGGTGTCCCGGGCGATCAACAATACCGGTTATGTTTCGCCTGAAACAAAAAAGAAAATAGACAAGGCTGTACAGAGGCTGAATTATACGCCGAATGAACTGGCGCGGAATCTTTTTCGAAATAGAAGCGGAATTGTGGGGGTGATCGTGCCGGATCTGGATCATCCATTTTTTTCCTGCCTGGTCAAAAATATAGAGATGGAGCTGTACAGACAGGGCTATAAGACGATGGTCTGTAACGCGGTGGGCGTCAGTGACAGGGAGCGGGAATATCTGGACATGCTGGAACGAAATATTGTGGACGGGATTATTACAGGCTCGCACTGTCTTGACGGCGAAGAATATCTGCGCCATGAGAAGCCTATCGTTTCCATCGACCGTGATTTTGGCCCGAAGATACCAATTGTGGGGAGCGATCATGCCATGGGGGGAAAAATGGCGGCGGAACTGATGATCCGTGACGGACGCGGCGACGTGATACAGATTGCCGGTGTGTCTCCGCATATTCTGGCAAACGAGAGGCATACGGCATTTCAGAGGACGCTGGAAGAACATGGGGTGAAAGTAAGGACGGTGTCTATGGACTGGAATGTCTTTGGCTGGGAGGCTTTTTGCGAAGCGGCCGACAGACTGATGGAGGAACACCCGGATGTCGACGGAATATTTTCAGGGGATTTGGGCGTTGTAGCCTGTATGAACATAGCCAGAAAAAGGGGAATGCGTATTCCGGAAGATATCAGTCTGATCGGGTTCGACGCTACAAGTGTGACCCAGATGGTATATCCACAGATCACCGCGGTACGGCAGAATACGCCTCTGCTGGCGGAAGTGTCAGTGAATACGCTTCTTGACCAGATTGAACAGAGGAGGGACATTCTTCACAGGCAGATTCTGAATGTGGATATCTGCCGAGGGGGTACGATAAAGTGTGTCGACTGACAGCTGCGCCCGGATGTAAAATGCGGCAGAAACGGCTGGATTCGTGCATAAATGGATAGAAAAGCAGGGATTGTGCAATGTGTACAAAAACATCCCCTGCTTTTTTGTGTATAGGGTAAAAAATAAAGTATAGTAATTGACAAACAGACACAGAGGAAATATAATCATGAATATGGAACGGGTTCCATTAAAAAGAGGAAAAATGGAAGGAAGAAGGAATAAAATACATATAGAAATAGGGAATAATGTGTGTGGAAACGGTTCTATAAAGGGAAGAGGGCGCGGTACGAACCTCAAGGAACAAATCGGAAGGAGGAGAAATGAAAAAAGTAAATTCTAAGAAATATACCTGTCTGGAGATTTTTGCGAGGCAGACGGGTGACGGGGGCAGAGTCCGTGTCACGTCCGGGAACGCTGACGGCTCCCGGACAACTGCGGAAAAACCGGCGGGCAGAAACTACTTTGCATGGCTGAAAATTCCATTAAAAGAAAATACGGATTATGAGATCTGCAGCGCGGACTGCGAGGTGTCGCTCAGTTACCTGAGCGGCAGTGAGGATCTGCTGGAGACAGGGGTGTGCTATCTGGAGAAGGACCAGGCGGATGGCAGCTTTTACATAGCCGATCAGGCGGCGTGGTATGACGGACCTACCCGTGAAACCTATCACTTTTCACCGTGGAAAAATTGGATCAACGACCCTAATGGTCTCTGCTGGTTTCAGGGATATTACCATATGTTTTACCAGTTTAATCCGCATGGACAGCGGTGGTCAAACATGTACTGGGGTCATGCGGCCAGCCGCGATCTGGTGCACTGGGTTCATCTCCCTGTCGTGCTTGCCCCGCAGGAAGAAATTCTGGAAAATCAGGAGAAAGTGAAGGGCGGGGCCTTTTCCGGCTGCGCGGTGGCATCCGATGAGGAGGTTGTCTTTTATCTGACCAGACACAAAGGTCCCCTGCAGGATGGTGAGGACACTGTGGAACAGCAATGGATGATGAGGAGCCGCGACATGATCCACTTTTCGGAGGAAACGTGCGTGATCGGTCAGCCGCCGGAAGGGGCGTCCTTCGACTTCCGGGATCCCAAAGTGCTGTGGGCCGGGGACCGCTGGTACATGGTGCTTGGAAGCGCCATAGCGGGAAAGGGAGCAATCCTTTTATATGAGTCCGCGGATGGAGAAAAGTGGGAGTATGCGCATCCGCTGCTTGTGGAGGAGAGGGTGAAGCGCTGCTTTGAGTGTCCTGATTTTATGGAGCTGGACGGCCAATATGTGGCAACGGGCGCATGGATGGAGCATTACGATGCGTGCGGCAGATACCAGATGTGCAGATATTACACGGGAACCTTCAGGGAGGGTGAATTTGCGGTGGAAAACGACGGCTGGTTTGACTTTGGAAGCAACTGCTATGCGATGCAGAGTTTTGCACATCAGGGCAGGCGGATCAGCATCGGCTGGATTTCCGATTTTTATGAGGAGCATGTGCCGTGTGAAAACGGCGCATACGGCAGTATGACGATTCCGAGGGAGCTTCATGTCAGGGACGGAAAGCTGTACATGATGCCGGTGCAGGAAATCCGGGCGCTTAAGGGGAAAACGCTCTACGAGGGAAGTGGGGAGAATATCAGCCTTTCCGGGATAGAGGGCAATGCGTACCGGGTCAGAATCGGTTTTTCGGGGAACACGTTCTTCACCATCCTGCTTGGAAAGGACGGGGAAAGGTCGATTTCCCTCGTAAATGATGAAGGCGGTCTGCGGATTGTGACCAAAGGAGTCAAAAGCGAGGGCATCTGTTTCAAGGCGGATGTGGACGAAGTCAGGGAGCTGGAGATCTATATGGACAGACGGGTGGCGGAAGTCTATGTCAACGGGGGAGAGGCGGCAGGAACAAAAGTGTTTTACAACGGTTCTACAGCCGGGTGCTTTGCGCTTAACGCCGAAACGCCGGAAAACGTTGTGTGGGCGGAGGCAGTCTGCATGAATTCCATATGGCAAATGTGAGAAATGCGAAAATACGGGCATTCCCCACATGAAGTGTGAGGTTGTATCAAGAGGAAAGGAGCGGTCAAAATGAGGAAGAGAGTGATTGGGGCTGTGTTTGCGGTTATGACAGCCGCCGGTCTGTGCGTGGGATGCGGACAGACGAAGGAACGGGTCAACGAGGCGGGGGAGTCGGTTATCACGGTATGGAGCCCCACAGATGAGCCCGCCATCGAAGAGTGGTGGGTGGAAAAAATAGAAGCGTTCAATCAGGCGCATAAAGGGAAGATCCATCTGCAGAGGGAGGCAATCGTGCGGGCGGACTCCTATGCCTATGAAGATAAGATCAATGCGGCGATCACCTCAAACGACCTGCCGGATATTCTCTTCGTGGACGGTCCGACGGTATCTGTCTATGCGGCGAACGAAATCACGCTTCCGCTGGACGATCTGTTTACGGAGGCGGAATGGAATGATTTTCTGGATTCGTCCAGACAGCAGAATACCTATGACGGCAAAATCTATGCCGTGAGCGCGACGGAGAGTTCGGTGGCACTGTACTACAATGCGGATATGCTTGCGGAGGCGGGCATACGCGTGCCGGAGTCGAAGGAGGAGGCGTGGACATGGCAGGAATTTTATGACGCGGCGAAAAAACTGACGAAGGACGGCGTGGTCGGCACGAACATCATCATGGATAAGGGGGAAGGCCTTCCCTACGTCCTGGAACAGTTCTGGATTTCAAACGGCACCGATCTGGTGAGCGCGGACGGCAGCCAGGCGGACGGCTATATCAACAGCCCGGAGGGGGTAGAGGCGGCGGAGTTTTTAAACAGCCTGATTCAGGGCGGCTACGCCAACATCGACCCGATCCAGAAGGAGTTTCACAATGAGAGGGCGGCAACGATGTTAGGCGGTTCGTGGGAAGTGGCGACACTGGAGAACGACTACCCGGACTTAAACTGGGGTGTGACGTATTTCCCGGTAGCCGAGAACGGTATCCTGACATCCCCCACAGGAGACTGGGCGGCTTCCGTGACGAAAAACACACAGGACATGGACGCGGTCAAAGAGGTGATGCGCTTCCTGTTTTCCGAGGAAAATGTGGCGACTTACGCGCAGGCGATCTCCAAGCCGCCCACGAGAAAGTCGAGCTATGACGTGCTGACGGAGTACAACGAGTACCCCCGCTCCCTCTTTAAGGAACAGCTCATGGAGACGGGGCATCCCCGCCCGAGAACACCCTCCTACAGCGTGCTGTCGGCGGAGTTTTCGGAGGCCATGCTGAATATCTTTACGGGCGTTGACGCAAAGGAGGCGCTGGATGCCGCGGCGGCAGCCACGGATAAGGATTACAACAAATATTATGCGCAGGAGTAAAGCGCGCGGAAGGAAAACAAGGAGGGATTATTATGCAAGTATCGGTTAATAAAAAAAGTGAGAGAAAAGCGGCATATCTCTTTATCATTCCTGCAGTCGTCCTGCTGGCGGCATTCCTGCTCTATCCGGCGCTGCAGACTGTCAGATATGCCTTTACGGACTATAACATTATGCGTCCCGACAGGATTAAGTTCTGCGGGCTGAACAATTTCATTGAGCTTTTCCAGGATAAGGATTTCTGGATCGCTGTGAAGAATACGCTGCATTTCACGGTTCTGGTCGTGCCTTTTCAGACGGCGCTGGCACTGGCGCTTGCGCTTCTGATCTCGTCGAGGAGGAAGGGCGTCTCCATCTTCCGCGCCGCTTACTTCAGCCCGCAGGTCACCTCCATGGTTGTGGTGGCGATCCTCTGGACGGTTCTGTACAACTCCAATCCGAGCAGCGGTCTTTTAAACGCGCTGCTGGTCAATCTGGGAATGGAGCCATGCGGCTTCTTAAACGACCCGAAGACGGCGATGAACTCCATTATTTTCATGTCGGCGTGGCAGGGCGCGGGCTATCAGATGATGATATTCCTCGCGGGTCTGCAGGGGATTCCGAAGGACCAGTATGAGGCTGCTTCCATCGACGGCGCAGGAAAACTCAAGAGTTTTCTCTATGTGACGCTGCCGGGGCTTAAGAACGTGATCTCCTATGTCATTATGATTACGGTCATTCAGGCGATGAAGCTTTTCACGCAGCCCTATGTCATGACCAAGGGCGGTCCCCAGAATGCGACAAGAACGCTTGTGTACTACGTGTATGAGCAGGGTTTCCAGAAGCGGAACTTCGGTTATGCCTGCGCGGTGGCGGCGGTGTTCTTTGTTATCGTGATTTCCCTGTCAATCGGGATGAAGAAGATTATTAAAGCTGATTAGCGTGAGAAGAAAGGAGCGTCATTATGACACAGAAACAGAGAAAGCAGATAGGCAGTCTTGCCTTTTATATCGGAAATACCATTATTGCGCTGATATTTGTCTCGCCGTTAATATGGATGATCTCGGCATCGCTGAAGCCGGAGGCGGAAATTTTTAAAGGTCTGAATTCCATTTCGACTTTTATCCCGAGAGCTGCTTCACTGGCAAATTATCAGGAAGTGTTCAGCCGGATCAATATGTGGAAATTTATCTTCAACAGCCTGTTTTATGTGATGGTTATCATTGTTCTGGACCTGTTTGTCAATTCCCTGTGCGGCTATGCGCTGGCAAAATTTGAATTTAAGGGGAAAAATGCGCTGCTTACGCTGGTAATCAGCCTGATGGTATTTCCGGCGGAAGCGATTATGCTGCCCATGTACAGGGAGATGGCGGATCTGGGGTGGATCAATACATGGGCGTCCCTGATCGTCCCCTTCGTGGCAAAGTGCTTCAGCATTTACATGTTCAGGCAGTTTTTCCTTGATATTCCAAATGACCTGCTGGAGGCGGCAAAGATCGATGGGTGCGGACCGATCAAAACCTTTTTCCGGGTTGTTGTGCCGATCTCGGGAACTGTGTATGCGACCATTCTGATTCTGGATTTTGTAGCGCACTGGAATGATTTCATGTGGCCGCTGCTTGTTGTGACCGGGGAGGAGAAGAGAACGGTACAGCTTGCGATCCAGACATTTTTTGGCTCCAAACCGATTAATTATGGACCGATTATGGCTTCGCTGACCATTTCAGCGATACCCATGCTCCTCATGTTTGTGTTCCTGCAGAAATACTATGTGGAAGGGATTGCATCCACCGGCATCAAAGGATAAGGAAAAACGGCTGGCAAAGGGCCTGCCGGAGTGAAACTCCCGTTGACATTCCCCGCAAAAATATGTATAATTTGTGTATTGTATGTTGATGACAGTTATTACATAGAAAATCAGGGAAAAAGGAGGGCGAAGATCCGTCTCCAACAGGCGGATTGATCGGAGAATATGAGCGAAAACGCAACCAGGGAACAAATACTGATCGTGGACGACGAAGAAGTAAACAGGACGATACTCAGTCTGATGTTCGATGCGGATTACGATATTGTGGAGGCACCTAATGGGATGGAAGCGATTGAGGCCATCGAGAAAAATAATGATATCGCTTTGATCCTGCTTGACGTTATCATGCCGGTCATGGACGGTTTTGGTGTGCTCGACTACATGAAAGAGAAAGACCTTCTGGAGAAGATCCCGGTTATCCTGATTACCAGCATGACGCCTCAGGAGAGCGAGGAGAAGGCATACGAGTACGGTATAGCCGATGTGATGCACAAGCCCTTTGAGTCGGCGATCATCAAAAGGCGTGCGAACAACATTATTGAGCTCTACCAGAGCAAGAAAAATCTGGAAATCAAGCTGAAAGAGCAGGAAGTGACGATCCGCGAGCAGGAGAAGGCGATCCGTGAGAACAACGAGTTCATGATTGACGCGCTCGGCTCCGTGGTCGAGTTCAGGAGCATTGAGACGGGGGATCACGTCAAGCGAATTAAATATCTGACGAGAATCCTTCTCAAATACATGGCGAAATATTTCCCGAAGTACGGGCTTACGCCGCTGCAGATCGACCAGATCGCGAGAGCTTCCGCGCTGCATGACGTGGGTAAGATCGGCATACCGGATTCCATCCTGTTAAAGCCGGGCAGGCTGACGCCGGAAGAGTTTGAGGTGATGAAGACCCACACCACCATCGGCTGTGAGATTCTGGAGTCCTTCAAGCCCCAGTATCCGGATGAATTTTACCAGTACTGTTACGAGATCTGCCGGCATCATCATGAGAGAGCCGACGGCAAAGGATATCCGGACCATCTGGCGGGAGACGAAATCCCGATCAGCGCACAGATCGTATCCATTGCCGACGTATATGAGGCGCTCGTAAGCGAGAGGGTATATAAAAGTGCATACAGCAATGACGAGGCATATCAGATGATCTTAAATGGGGAATGCGGACAGTTTTCGGAAGATGTGATAGAGTGCTTTAAGCTTGCTAAGGAAGATTTCTTCAACCTTGTTGAAGTGATCAATATGTTTAATTTTACGTAAGACAGATTAGGCGGCGAAGACTGTAAAACAATAAGAGTATGTTTTGCAGTCTTCTTACTTTATCCCAAAATGACAGAAAGGAAAGAGTGCTATGGACGACAAATTCAGAAAACAGTTGGAGGAATGCGGTGCCGATGTGGAGACTACCCTGAAGCGTTTTATGAATAACGATGCGATTTACCAGAAATTCCTTGGGAAATTTCCCAATGACCCGAATTATGCGAACCTTGGGACGAATCTGGAAGCCGGCGCTTACGAGGAGGCGTACAAGTGCGCCCACGCATTGAAGGGTGTAGTGGGAAACCTGGGCCTTACCCCGATTTTTGAGAAAGTTTCCACGCTGGTAGAAGAGCTGAGAAACAAGGCGGCCGAGGAAGTGGATACCGCGCGTGCGAACGAGTTGTGGCAGGAGATCAAAACGGTCTACGAGCAGTTTATCAGCGTGATCAACGAAAATATCCCAGGGTGAAAGATGCGAAAAGTGCTTCTAAAGACGTTCCATCATAGGATGGAACATCAAGAAGCATTAAGTTTCACATAGGAGAATGCCAGAATGCGGCATTCTCCGCAAGGAGGCTTGCATGGAATTTGAGTGGTTAAATTCCCGGATTGCGGATCAGACGGTGGAACTTGTCCTGCTCTTCAACGAGGAGGGCAGCATACTTTACGGAAACCAGACGGCGGCGGCGAGGCTGGAATACGACAGGGATAAACTGACAAGATGCACGATGTCACAAATATTCAGACAGGATTTTCCCAATTCGCCGGATGGGTTCATCACCTTTGTAAAAAAGAGCATGAAGGGTGTCAAGGAGATGACGATGTACAGGAGTAATAACTCCTGTTTCTCTGTTAATGTACGTATTTTCCCGGAAGACGGGATGGACGCCTATCTGCTTCTTGCGGAAGATATTTCTGCGCAGAAAAATATGAATATGCGTATCCGCGAGCTGAAGGAGAAGGAGAGCGAGAACAACCGGGCGAGAAACGAGTTTACGGCGAACGTTACCCATGAGCTGCGTACCCCTGTCAATGGGATTAAGGGACATGTGATGGAACTCGTGGAGGAAGTGACCGACCCGGGCCAGAAAAAGACGCTCGATATCGTCCTTAGCTGCTGCGACAATATGCTGACGATTATCAATGATATCCTTGACTTTGCGAAGCTGGAATCCGGCAAATTCGTGATAGACGAAAAGCCCTTTGACTTTCAGGAGATGATGGATAAGGTCGTCGCAACCCACAGCGCGGTGGTAAACAAAAAGGAACTGCACATGAGCGTGGACATTGACGAGAAGATTCCAAGGAAGCTGATCGGAGACGAACTCCGTCTCGTTCAGATTCTGAATAACCTTTTGTCCAACGCCATCAAGTTTACCATGGTAGGCTATGTCAACCTGGTTGTCGGCATGACCAGGCGGGTCAATGACGAGGTTGAGCTGTTCTTCATGGTGAGGGACAGCGGTATTGGTATTTCCCAGAAGGAGCAGGATCGCCTGTTCCAGAGTTTCAGCCAGGTGGACGCTTCGATCACGAGACGTTTCGGCGGGACGGGACTGGGGCTTGCCATCACGAAACAGCTTGTGGAGCTGATGCATGGCGATATCCATGTGGAGAGTGAAAAGGGGAAAGGGAGCACATTTTCGTTTTCCGTGAAGCTCAAGAGCGAACAGTCGCTCGACGACAAGCAGAGTCAGGTCTATGTGAACTGGTCCGAGTACATGAAGGAAGGCGAGGGGCAGAACGTAGACAGTCTCATGCAGTTTGGCGAGGAGGAAAACAGGGAAGAGTTAAAGAAGCGCATGGATAAGCTGGTGCTTTCCATTGAGATGGGTGCGTGGGATAAGGCGGAACTTCTTGCCTCTACGCTTAAGGCGCTGATCGAGTCATCGGGAGACGAGGACCTGAAGCGGCAGGAGCTGCGGATGGAGATGGCGATCAGAAAAGCCAATTATGACAAGAGCATGGATATGTACGGCAGACTGAAGGACGCGATCACGGAGCGGATCGGAGATTTGTGGAACGCAGAATAGCAGGAGGATAGCTTATGGAAAATGAAAATGTAAAGAAAAACGCGCCTGCCATTCTGATTGTGGATGATATCAGTGTGAATGTGACCATTCTGGAAAATATTCTCACACATGAAGGGTATGAGGCACTGACGGCTTTAAGCGTGCAGGAGGCGCTGGAGCTGATGAAGCAGACCAGGCCGGATCTTATACTTTCGGATTTGTCCATGCCGGAGATAGACGGACTGGAGTTCTGCAGAATGTTAAAGAGCGACCAGGCGACGAGGGATATCCCCTTTATTTTTATCACGGTGCTAAACACCAGCAAGGAGAAGGAGGAGGCCTTTCTGGCGGGAGCCGTGGATTTTATACCGAAGCCTTTCGATAATATAGAGGTCCTGATGCGGGTGAACAACCATTTAAGCAGCTACCGCATGCAGCAGGAAATGGCGGATTACAACCGTATGATGCACCGGCTGGTGGAAGACCAGAAGAACCAGATTGAGAGAGAACATGCCAATGTGCTGCGGGCGCTGTCGCGGATTATGAAAAAGAAGGACGACGATAAGGGGACACACCGGAGCAACGTTGCCTACAACTGTAAGCTTCTCGCGCAGGGGATGCAGTTTTCCCCGGCATTTGAAGATGATGTGACAGACGAGTTTGTGGAAAACATCGGCATTGCGGCAAGACTTCACGATGTGGGAAGGTTCCTTATGTCGGAGGAGGAAATTGCGGATGATGGCGGGCCGGACAGGCAAAATTTGGAATACATTAAAAAATGTGCGGAATTTGGAGAAGAAGTAATCGGCGAATTTGGCGCGGACCAGGAGAGCAGCGACGCAATGGAGATGACGCGGCAGATTGCAAAATACCATCACGCGCACTGGGACGGCTCCGGCTACCCGGCCCTGTCAGGCGGCGAGATTCCGTTGGAAGCGCGCATTGTGGCTGTGGCGAACGACTTTGACGAGATAACTGCACCGGGGCACGGAGAGGCCTCCTGTTCCTCGGAGGAGGGACAGAAGAGGATCAGCGAAAGGAGCGGCTCCTACTACGATCCGGGTGTGGTCCGGGTATTTATGAAGCTTTGGAGCAGAATGAGAACAAATTGACTTTTGCTGAATTGTATGCTTTAATTAAAGATGGTAATTTGGGGAGGCAAAAGAAGTGATTACCGACAGCGAATTTCACCGAATAGTTACTTATGTGAAGCAGCACTACGGCATTGACCTGAGTCAGAAGAGGGTGCTGGTTGGCGGACGCTTAGAGAATTATCTTGTCCGCAATGGCTACGCGAATTATAATGAACTTATGGCGAAGGTGGAGCACAATCCGAAAGGCAGCGAAGCCACGGATCTGGTGAATATCCTGACCACGAACCATACATATTTTATGCGGGAAAGCGAACATTTTGATTTTATGAAGAATGTCGCGCTGCCATGGGCGAAAAACAGGACGATGGGAACTAAGGACCTGAGAGTCTGGTGCGGCGCCTCCTCCACAGGGGAAGAACCGTATACGCTCGCCATGATAATCAACGATTTCTTTGGCATTAACCATTCGGGATGGGACACCAGGCTTCTTGCGACAGATATTTCCATGAAGGTTTTATCGCATGCATCCAAAGGCGTCTACCTCAAGGAGGAAATTGATCCCCTGCCCGTAAACTGGAAGAGGCATTATTTTAAGCAGATCAGCCAGGAAGAGTTTAAGGTGAAGGATGAACTGAAGAGAGAAGTGATTTTCAAGCAGTTTAATTTGATGGACCCCATTACCTTTAAAAAGAAATTCCACATTGTATTTTTGCGGAACGTGATGATCTATTTTCAGGATGATATTAAATATCCGCTCATCAATCGGATTTACGATCACATGGAGCCGGGCGGTTATCTTTTTATCGGCTTGACGGAGAGGTTGGATCGTCAAATGGTTAAATTTAATTATGTTCAACCGTCAATTTACAGAAAATAGGAGTGCAGAACATGAGACCGATTAGAGTGTTGGTTGTAGATGATTCGCTGATGTTCCGCAAGCTGCTTGCGCAAGGGCTGGATTCGGATCCGAACATTGAAGTGGTGGCGGATGTTGGGGATGTCTACGAGGCGCGGGACGCGATACTCAAGTTTAAGCCCGATGTCATGACATTGGATGTAGAGATGCCGCGCATGAACGGCATAGAGTTTTTGAAGAGGCTGATGCCCCAGTATCCGCTGCCCGTGGTGATGATAAGCGCTTTGAACAATAAGGTTTTTGACGCGCTTGAGGCGGGGGCGGTAGATTTTGTAAATAAACCGTCTAATCTGACCAAGGAACAGTTAAATAACTTCCTGACGCAGGAGCTGGCGGCAAAGGTAAAGATTGCCTCCACGGCAAAGGTAGGCAAGTTAAAAAGAGTGGACAACACAACGATCGCGAGCCATATTACCGCGGCGGGCGGCAAGGACCGTATTGTTGCAATCGGCGCCTCCACGGGAGGAACGGAAGCGATCTTTGAGGTTGTGAAAAGATTTAAGAGAGATATTCCGGGCGTTGTCATTGTACAGCACATGCCGCCCGGATTTACGCAGATGTATGCGGACCGTCTGAACAACCAGTGCGAAGTGGCGGTGAAGGAAGCGCAGACGGGCGACCGCGTGATGCAGGGACAGGTGTTGATTGCACCGGGCGACAGGCAGATGCGGCTTGTCAAAGTAAACGGCGTCTATCAGGTTGAATGCCGGGGCACGGAGAAAGTGAGCGGGCATTGCCCCTCCGTGGACGTTCTGTTCAGCTCTGTGGCGAAGGCTGCTGGAAACAAGGCGGTAGGCGCGATTCTGACAGGAATGGGAGCTGACGGCGCGAAGGGACTTCTGGAGATGCGAAACGCCGGCGCTTTAACTGTTGGGCAGGACGAAGCGACATGCGTCGTCTACGGTATGCCGAAGGTTGCTTTTGACATCGGCGCGGTGCAGCAGCAGGCACCGATTACGGCAATTGCAGGGAAGATTTACAGCCTGTTGAGCAAATAGATACTACTTTGAAGAAAGGAGCTGAGCGCATATGAAGATTTTGTTGGCAGAGGACGATTTCGCCAGCCGTAAGTTTATGGATAAGCAGCTCTCACGCTACGGAGAATGTGACGTGATGGTGGATGGCGAAGAGGCTGTGGATGCATTTATGATGGCGCTGGAGGATGGAGAGCCCTACGATCTGGCATGTCTTGATGTGATGATGCCGGTTATGGACGGATATCAGGTGCTTAAGGCAATCCGCGATATCGAGGCACAGAAGGGCATTCCCAAGAGTAAGAGGGTTAAAGTCATTATGACGACGGCGCTGAATGACGAACGCAATGTAAAGATGGCGTTTGAGCTTGGATGCGAAGCCTATGCCGGGAAACCGATAGATGTAGAGAAGTTTGAAAAGGTATTAACAAAGCTTGGGCTGATTTAGAAAATCTGGGAAATCCTTAAGATGAGGAGGAAATATGGCAGAAGAATTCAACACAGAAAGTATGCTTGACATGTTCTTGTACGAGAGCGGACAGCTCTTGGAGAAACTGGAAGGCATAATATTGGAAAAACAGGATGCTGATTGCTTCGATGATGCCGATATCAATGAGATTTTCCGCGTCATGCACACCATTAAAGGTTCCTCAGGCGTTTTGATGTATGAGAACATTACGAAAGTGACCCATAAGCTTGAGGATGTGTTCTATTACCTGAGAGAATCCCATCCGGATGATGTGCCGCATATGGAACTGGTTGAGAAGGTGCTTGCGGTTTCGGACTTTGTGACGGGTGAGCTTGATAAGCTGAAAAACGGCGATACGCCTGACGGTGATGAGAAACAGCTTGTGGAGGATCTGGATGAATTTCTTGGCCGCTTAAAGGGCGAGATCAAGAAACAGGGTATTCAGATGCCGCAGGCTAATAAGCATGTTGAGCCGACGCAGTTTTACATTACGCCGGTGGCAGGCGACGACAGTCATTTTTATCGGATTTCTATCCATTACCGAAGCGATACGCAGATGAGCAATCTGCGTGCCTATTCGGCGACTTATGCCTTAAAAGAGGTTGCGGAAGATCTGCTCTACACACCGGACGACATTCTCTCCAATGAGGCAAGTGCCGATGTGATCGTGGCAGAGGGCTTTCATATGCTGCTGCAGACGAAGAGCACCAAGGAGGAAGTGATCGCGTTAATTGACAGCTCCGAGGCGGAGGAAATCAATTTCGACGAGCTCTCCAAGGAGGAGTACGGCAGGGCACTCAGCGAGTTTGGCAGAGAGGAAGCCGAGCCGGTTGCCGCAGCGCCTGCGTCCGCAAAGGGCGATGAGAATAAAGAGGCCAAGAAGGAAGGACCTAAGCCGGGCGATTACGTGGTCAAGACCAAGGAGGCCGGCAAGGGCAAGACGCTTGCGAAGAACCAGCCAAAGCAGCAGAGCATCATCAGCGTGAACGTGGAGAAGATGGATGCGCTGATGGATCTGATCGGTGAGCTGGTTATCGCGGAGGCGGTGGTACTGCAGAACCCGGACCTGAAGGTGCCGGGACTGGAGCTTTCCAACTTCCAGAAAGCGTCCGGGCAGCTTTCCAAGATTACGACGGAGCTGCAGGAAGTCATCATGTCGATGCGTATGATGCCCCTTACCAACACGTTCCAGAAGATGCGCAGAATCGTATTCGACGTATCCAGAAAGCTTGGCAAGGACATTGAGCTTGAAGTGGTCGGTGAGAACACGGAAGTGGATAAGAATATCATCGAGCACATTACCGACCCGCTGATGCACCTTGTGAGAAATTCCGTAGATCACGGTATCGAGGAAGATCCCGCGGACAGAACCGCAGTCGGCAAGCCTTCGAAGGGCAAGATTACATTGGAGGCAAAGAACGAGGGCGGTAAGGTTTATATCAGCGTTAAGGATGACGGCAAAGGCCTGAATAAGGAAAAGCTGTATCAGAAAGCTCTGGATAAGGGCCTGATTGAGAACAAGCCGATCAATGAGTTTACAGATAAAGAAATCTTCCGGTTCATTACGCTGCCGGGCTTCTCCACCAAGGAGGAGGTTACCGAGTACTCCGGCAGAGGCGTGGGTATGGACGTGGTGGTGAAGAACATCCAGTCCATCAGCGGAAGGCTTGATATTTCCAGCGTGGAGTTTGAGGGGTCGGAGATGACCCTGGTGATTCCGCTCACGCTTGCGATTATCAACGGTATTGTGGTACAGGTAGGTAATTCCCCGTTTGTGATTGAGACGGCGTCGATCAAGGAATTTGTGAGAGTTGGGGAAGACTCTCTCATCAGCGAGCCGAGCGGCGAGGAATACATTGTGCTGAGAGGGGAGTGTTATCCCTTTATCCGCCTGAATGAAAGATATGATCTACCCGATTCAAACGACAAGATTGAAGAGGGAATCATCGTTGTGTTAGAACATGAGGGCAGTCAGGTATGCGTACTGATTGACAAACTGCTGCAGGAGCAGGAAATTGTGGTTAAACCGATTCCTCCCTATGTCAGGAAAGTCAAAGGGCTTTCGGGCTGTACGCAGCTTGGCGACGGAAGCATTGCACTGATCCTGGATATTGCCGGATTGCTGTTGCATGACGGAGAAAGGAGATAGTACATGGCGGAAGATTTTATGAAAAAAGAAGAAACGGATGAGATGGAAGAGCTGCTGGAAGATGATTCCCAGAAAGGGATGTTTATGACGTTCCAGATCGGCAAAGAGCTATTTGGTATCAGCATCAGCTATGTGAATGAGATTATTGCGATGCAGTCGATTGCGGCAATCCCTGAAGTGGACGATTACATTAAGGGGTTGATCAATCTCCGGGGCAAGATTATTCCTGTGATAGACGTCCGCGTCAGATTTAAAATGGAACCGTGTGAATATACAGATAGGACGTGTATTATCGTCATTGATGTGAAGTCAACCATGATCGGTCTGATTGTGGAAAGACTGGCGGATGTAGATACCATTGCGGAGGACAGTATTGCACCGCCGCCATCCTTGGGAAGGAAAGAACATGAGCATAACAAGTATGTTTACGGGCTGGCCAGAACGGGAGATACGGTGACGCTCCTTCTTGATCCTGAAAAACTGATTAAGCAGGACGATATCGTGACAGCGATGGAAGAAGTGCGCAAGGAAGAACAATCATAAAAAGGAGAATTCACCATGAAGAAGAGATTTTCAATTGTTGACATGACAGTCAAGAAAAAAATTACTTTATTCAGTGCTTTGATGCTGATTATGCTGATTCTTGTTTCGGCCGTAGGTCTGTGGTCCTCAAACATGGTAAACACAGCGCGGCAGAGCCAGCATGACAACTATGCGATGAGTCAGTATTATGTGACACAGGGATTTGCGAATTTCTGTAACATTAAAGTGCGTGTGCGTAATATCCTGTTCTATTACTACGATGATCTGGATGTTGTGAAGAGCCAGGAAGAAATGATCGAAAAGTATAAGTCCGACGCGGCAGGCTATTTTGCCCTCTTTGAGGAAAGAAAAGATAAGCTGCCAAAGGAGATTCAGGATCAGTACGATCTGGTGCAGGAAAAGATTGCAGAGTGGTATGTATGCGAGCAGAATGATATTGATCTGGTTAAAGCAGGCAAGGTAGAAGAAGCTGTAAACGAGCTGGTAACGAACAGTAAGTTTATCGCGGACGAAGTGGAAGATAATCTGCGTACCCTGATGGATATGATGGAAGCCTCTTCCCATGAGAAGGATGTAGAACTGACCAGACAGTTAACGTGGTTGTCGATTCTGCAGGTGGGAGTAATGGCAATCGCAATTCTCATTACCATTATGTACTGCGCGCTTCTGATCAAGGCGATCACAGTTCCTATGGCGAAGCTGTCCGAGGCTGCTAAGAAGATGACCATGGGCGACATTGATGTGGACTGTGAGAAAGTTTACAATGACGATCTTGGCGCACTGCTCGATGAGTTTGCACAGATGGCGGAAGCGATCAGGGAGCAGACAAAGATCACCGAGGCTATTTCCAAGGGTGATCTGACGATGGAAGCGAATCCCAGAAGCGACAGGGATGTACTTGGCAAGGCGATTGTCAGACTGCTTTCCGAGAACAACATGACGCTGAGCAATGTGAAAGAGGCGAGCGCGCAGATTACCGTCGGTTCCGAGCAGGTGGCGAATGCCAGCCAGGCTCTGGCACAGGGTTCCACCGAGCAGGCAAGTGCAATCCAGCAGGTAACGGCTTCCATGGATGAGGTGACGCAGCGTACCAAGGCGAATGCGACGCAGGCAGGTGAAGCTAACGTCCTGGTACATAATATCAAGGATATGGCTACATCCGGCAATGACCAGATGAAGTCTATGATTCAGGCGATGGATGATATCAATGCATCTTCTGAGACGATTTCCAAGATCATTAAGACCATTGACGATATCGCATTCCAGACCAACATCCTCGCGCTGAACGCGGCGGTTGAGGCAGCGAGAGCGGGCGTACACGGTAAGGGATTTGCAGTGGTGGCTGAGGAAGTAAGAAATCTGGCGGCGAAGAGTGCGGCGGCAGCAAGCGAGACGGCGGAGATGATCGACGATACCATCCACAAGGTTGGCAATGGCGCGAAGATCGCGCAGGATACCGCGAAGTCTCTCGACGAGATTGTGGGCTCCATCGACGAGATCGTTGGTCTGATCGGAAATATTACGGCTTCTTCCAACGATCAGGCGACGGCGATTTCCCAGATCGACCAGGCAATCTCTCAGGTATCTACCGTGGTACAGACCAATGCAGCTACCAGCGAGCAGTGTGCGGCGGCCAGCGAGGAGCTTTCCAACCAGGCGGTTACGCTCAGAAACCTTATGTCGAGATATCAGCTGATATCCGGCAATATGGGCGGCAGCAGCTATGTAGACAATACGCCTACATACAGCAGCGAGCCGACGATCTCTCTGGACGGAGATTACGACGACAAATATTAAGAAGAGGACAGACCGAAGCGAGTCTGTACAGAATAGAGGAAAGAGTCACTGCCTTAGGGCGGTGGCTCTTTTTTAAGTCTGCTTATAAGTTTCTTATATATTTATGTCACATCTATGTCACAAATAAGGGACGCCGGGTGTATTACTGGTAAAAAGGAACCGGAAGGAGGCGATTCGGTGAAGCTGGCATATCGAAATCTGGTCAGACATTATAAAAAAAGTATACTCTCCGCCGCCATCGGCATTGTGACAATCACGCTTTTACTGCTCTACGCAGTCAATCTGGACAGTACGGAAAGACAGCTTGTCACGCTCCCGGAGGCGATGGAAGTGAGCGGCAGGGTCAGCAATCTGAATGGCTCACGGGAGGAAGGAATCAGCATTTCCGAGGAGCGCGTGGATGGAATCGCCGCCTGCCCATATGTGGAGAAAGTGGTTTTCTCCGCGCAGTTTATGACAGGCTTCGGTGCGTTCACGCTGGAGGAATATAAGGGAAACTTAAATTATTTTGCGGCGGCGGTCAACGATATTGCGGGCGTACCCGGCTTAAAGAGCGAGGAAATTTCCTATGGGGAAAAGTGGGACGAGAGCCTTTTCGCGGGCGGGGAGCCGCTTTGCATTCTGGATGCCCGGATCATGGAACAGCAGGGCCTGTCGCTCGGGGATGAGGTGACGATTACGCTCTATTACTATCAGTATGGGCAGGGAGGTATCGGGATCGGAAAGGTTACTCCCCTTGTGGAGGGGAGACCGTTCACTGTTGCGGGCGTGATGGACTATAAAGACTTTACCGGCAGCGTGACGCCGCCCCAGATGCTTTTTCCGCTGGAGAGCGTGCGGCAGGTCTTTCGGGAGGAAGGGGTTGCGTTTACGGCGGATTCGGCGTCCTTTCTGGTGAAAGATCCGTTCCGGCTGAATGCGTGCAAAAGTTATATGCATGAACTCGGCTTTTTGCCCGTGGCCAGGGATGCTGATTTTTCCTATGCAGGAAACGCCCTCAGCATGAAGGACGAGGAGTTTATCAACGCGGCGGAAAATCTGCGTGAGACTCTGACTTTCCTTGCGGGGATGCTGCCCTTTGTGGCGGTGATTCTCCTGTTTGTGGGCTATCTGTGCAGCTATCTGCTGATTCAGGACAGAAAGGCGGAGTATGCCACCATGCGCTCGATAGGCATGGGATGGAGACGCTGCTTTTTTGTGATGCTTTTAGAAAATCTGATGATTGAGGCGGCTGTCTGTGTGGTGGTCAGCCTGCCTGCGCTTCTGACAGGTACGGTGGGCGGCAGGGCGCTTCTGCTCTCGGATGCCGTATTTCTCTTGGCGTTTCTTTTGGGAAGCGCGGCGGCGCTCTGGTCTTTCCACGGGCTGAGCGTGATCGAGACGCTGCGTGCGGGCGAATAAAGTGAAAAATACGAAAAGTACTTCTGGAGACGTCTCGCCATAGGACGGAGACGTAAAGTCAGCAAGCTGACTTGGAAGTACTAAGTTTCGCATAAGAGAATGCCTGAAAAGCGTCATTTTCCGCGCGAATTTGAGGACAAGGTAAGGGGGACAGTATTATGGTCATACAAAAGAGTCTGCTGAAACTGCGGCGTACGCCGGTCAGGACCATATTGTTTTTTCTCCTGGTGGGGTTTGCGACGGCGCTGCTTTCCACGGGCGGCGGGCTGTGGCGGATGTGCCGGGAGAATATGGCGCGATTCGAGGATATTTTCCAGACCATCGCCACGGTGGAACAGAAGCCGCAGCGGTATGTCAGGGAAGAAGTATGGCTGGCGGATCCGGGAGAGTATAAGACCGTAAATCGGGCGGAGTACGGGGATACGATTCCCCTGTCTGTCCTTTCCTTTGAGGGGGCGGACTATATCAGCGGGCCGGAGCGGAGGGGCTGGTATGCCGCCTATCTGCCGGATTACGAGATGATGGACGTAGGTATGGGAATCACAAGCCATATGGTTGTGGAGGCTTCCCCCGTGGAGGATGCGGTTCCCGCGGGTCCCATCAAGATGGAACTCAAAAATATACTGTACAGTTATTATCCCTATAATGCACCGATGTTTTATTACTGCGACCATTTCAATCCATCGCCAAAGATGCTGTATGCCGATAAGACTTATCTTATGTGTGTATATGACGGTCTTCCCCATGGCTGGCCGGAGGCAACGGGACCGCAGGAATACCTTCCCAGAGAGGCGATTGTGAGTACCCAGACCGGGCCGGAGGGGGCTGTTCTTCCCAATAATCTTTCCGGCAGCTCCATCGCGGAGGTGACGCCCGGTTTCTATGAGACGGAGGAGGGACAGCGGTGGCTGGCGCTGGCGCGGGAAATGGAGATGGGGATCTGGCGTTCTTCCCCTGTCACTGTCACGGATAACCTTGACCTGATTCCCATATTTTATGACGGATCTGTCAGTATCGTGGAGGGAAGGGAATTTACGCAAGAGGATTACGGCGAGGGCAGAAGGGTCTGTCTGATTTCCCGCAAGTTTGCCAAACGAAACGACCTGAAAACGGGGGACGTCATGCATCTGCCGCTTCGCTATGGGGATTACCGGGAGCCGAGTTCGGAGGCGTGCTGGAACGTCAAGTTGACGGCGGAGGGAATGAACTTCCCGGTCTTTGAGGAGGGTGACTGGGAAATATGCGGCATTTACGATATGCTGCCCGGAGGCTTTGCAAAGAGCTCGTCCTACCGGCTGGATGACAATGAAATCATCATACCGAGGGAGTCCATCAAAAACAGCGACAGCGAGAATATTGCCGACTGGGGACCGATGAAGGGCTGGAATACCTCTTTTGAGATTCCAAACGGCACGATCTCCCACTGGAAGGAACTGTGGGAAAAACAGGGAATCGAGGGGCTGGAGATTACCTTTTATGACAAGGGCTACAGCGTTTTGGAGGACGGGATCAAGCGGATGAAGAAGATGGCGCTCATCCTGCTCGTGGCAGGAGCGGTCAGCGTTATTTGCGTCCTGCTTTTCTTCTGCCACATGTTTATCACGAAGCAGAGCGTGGTGACGGCCGTGGAACGGTCGCTTGGCATGACAAAGAGACAGTGCGCGGGATCGCTTTTGACGGGAATTGCGCTGTTAGCCCTGTGCGGCGGTATTCTCGGCGGCATTGGCGGCTATTACTGCGCGGGGAAGGCGGCCGGACAGCTTACGCAGGTGGAACGCTTTGACCGAAATTTCAGCACAGGTATGACACAGGGGCAGGATGAGGAGGAGAAAACAGACTATATTCTGGAAGGGAACTGGCGTGTGGGCGCGGCAGCGGGTACGGCGGTTGTGGTACTGGCGGTGGGAATCGCTTCCGCTATGATCTGTGCCAGCCTGCGGCGGGAACCTCTGGCGCTGCTTAGCGGCAGGGAAGAATGAAAAAGGCTTTCATGCGGCAGGAGGGGATTGCAATTATGGTGGAAAACGCGAAAAATTCCGCAAGCCTCTTGACATTTATCCCAAAACTATATATAATTTCCTATGTTGTCGAAGTAATAAGCCATATGGCATGCTACAACGGCAATGTATGTGCGCTTAGCTCAGCTGGATAGAGCGTTTGGCTACGGACCAAAAGGTCGGGGGTTCGAATCCTCTAGCGCACGGTGGTTAGAAAAAGCGGAAATGCCGATAGATGCGGCGTTTCCGCTCTTTTTGTTCAAAGTATCGTATTTTGGTGTATGATGTAGCTGCGATTTGTGTTAGAATAAAAAAACAGGGATAAGGGGATATAAGGGAGGGCAGAATACAGACGTGAGAGTGTACTTAGATAATTGCAGCTATAATCGTCCTTATGACGATCAGTCTCAAATGCGTATTCATCTGGAAACACAGGCTAAGCTTCATATACAGGATATGGTAAGGGCGGGAAGGGTAGAGCTTGTGACGTCATATGTTCTTGATTTTGAGAATAGCAATAACCGTTCCATGCAAAAGAAGATGACGATTGAAAAGTTTATGAAAGATTATGCTGCACTATATGTCAGTAACAGAAATGAGGAAGAAATTGCAGAAATTGCCAAGCCTATCATGGTTACAGGTGTAAAAGAGAAAGACGCTTATCATGTGGCTTGCGCCATTGCAGCAAATTGTAATTATTTTATTACGACGGATGATCGGCTTTTAAAATATCAGTCTGAAAAAGTGGATTTGGTAACGCCGGAGGAATTTATCAGAAGAATGGAGGCGGATGATTGATGGCTAATGCAGTAAAGATTTTAGATCAGGGCTTTGCCTGTCTTGTAGATCACTTGGGCGTGATTGATGCGGAGTATTTTATCTCCCTAATCAAAAGAGACGATTTTGATTATACCGTATGGCAACGCGAATATTTTGACAAAATGGAGGCAGGGGAGTTTGCGAAAAAGGCATCGGCCTATGCCGACGCACATCCCTACGATGGGAAGGCACAGGTGTTATAGAATCCTCTAGCGCACGGTATGCCGCCACAGCCGAATCAATCGGTTGTGGCGCTTTTTATGCCCTGATCCTATAAGGTATCTAAAAATTCTAAAAGCATTTGGGCTTCTTCCTCAGTAATACCTTCCCCATAGCGGAAACAGTGGCTTCGATATTTACATTTTTTGTTTTTGCAGGATATCATGCCCCGGCATTTGAAAAGATGCCATAACCAGGCAATGTTTTCAATAAGAAAAATTACAAAAGAAATAGTCAGCCAAACATATTCGAACAACCGAATGAATATAATCATATATAGTAACCTCGTTTTGTAGTATGTGATATAATTATACACTATACATACAATGTGTATAGTGAAAGTGTTAAAATAAACCTTCTCTAAATATAATGTACATAAGTAAACACAAATTGACATTATTTCATTTTTATTGCAATTCTATTGGCAATAAATTATAATACTTATAGTGTTTCAGACAAAAAGATAAATTATGAGGGAGAGAAGAAAAATGGACGGAAACAATTTTGTAACCAATACTTCAAATGGCAATGAGCCCGGGAAGGGCGCTGCAATAGCAAGTCTGGTGTTGGGCATTGTCTCTATCGTCAGCTGGTTTTTTGGAATGGGTGCGCTGATTGGCCTGATTACGGGTATTGTCGGGCTGGTGTGTGCGTCCAATGCGAAAAAGGCAGGCTTTGTCGGCGGAATGAGGACGGCGGGCTTTGTGTGTTCCCTGATTGGTGTGATCGGGAGTACGCTCGTCTTCGTGGCATGTGTGGCATGCGTTGGCGTTCTGGGAACCGCAGGCGCTTTGATGAATTAGTTTTTTGGTTTTTGGAAAATGAGTACGGTATTGAACAGTATAAATGCTTATGGCTTGTGCGGAGCGGCCGGTTTCCTTATGGGAATCGGCTACTTGTTCTTTATTACAAGGATAAAATCCGAGGATTTTAGTGATTTCGTTTATGTCTATGTCTGGGCGGCGATAGGTGCGGTTATTGGCGCGAAGATTCTCTATATTTTACTTGAGGTCCCATGGATCTTGCGAAATGCAGGAAGCGGAGGCGCGAATCTGCGGCAATATCTCAGAATCATGATAAGCAGCGGATTTGTGTTTTACGGCGGGCTGTTTGGCGCGGTATTTGCCGTAAAGACTGCATCCCGGTACTTTTCGCTTGATTTTGTCAAAACGCTTTCCCTTCTGACCCCGGCTATGCCGTTGGCACATGCGTTTGGGAGAGTGGGGTGTGCGGTCGTCGGGTGCTGCTATGGCAGGCAGACGCGGATGTGTATAGGGATAAGCTATGCGGATTCCGTGTACGCCCCGAACGGTGTTCGGCTGGTTCCTGTCCAGGCGATGGAGGCTTTTGCCGATCTGGTGATTTTTGGCGTACTTGTATGGGTTCTCCTGAAAAAGGCGGACGCACATAAGTCTCCCGGGATTTTTGAGAGGTATCTCGTGATGTATGCCTGTGTCAGGTTTTTGTTGGAATTTCTGAGGGGAGATTCTGTCAGAGGTCATTTATGGCTGTTTTCGACATCACAGTGGATCAGCATGGCCATTCTTTTTCTGTTAGGGATTCATAAAGTTTTTATAAGGAGACAACTTGGGCGGGAATGACATCCCGCCCTTTTTTTCTAAACAGGTATTGACAAATTGTTCATACTGTATATAATGATATATATACAGTATATACTGATGGCGTAACCTGTGACGACAGGAAGCGCAGAGGAGTAAGGGAGGTATACATTGAAGATTATCATATCGAACCAGTCGGAGCTGCCGATTTATGCGCAGATCAGGGAGCAGCTCAAGGAACAGATTTTAAACGGACAGATCCCGGAGGGAGAAACCCTTCCCTCTATACGCCAGCTGGCAAAGGAGGTGGGGGTCAGTGTGATTACAACGACCCGTGCCTACAGCGAGCTGGAAGCGGAGGGTTTTATCGCTACCATGCAGGGCAAGGGCAGTGTAGTGCTTCCTACGGATAACAATCTGCTGCGGGAGCAGTACCTTCTGCGGATCGAGGAAGGGCTGTCCACGGCGATAGAGACGGCGAAAACGATGGGGATGTCCAAAGACGAACTGACGGATATTTTTCATAACTTATTGGAAACATAGAGTCTCAAAAAGGAAACTTGTCACAAACTTGGTTAATGCGCCGGTTCAACATAGTTGAGATAAAAGCAGCGCAGAAATGGAGAAAACGATGGAACTGCTGGAAGTAAAAAACTTGTCGAAGCACTATAAAAACTTTGACTTAAAGAATATCAGCTTTACCCTGCCAAAAGGCTATATCATGGGGTATGTGGGGGCGAACGGCTCCGGGAAAACGACTACCTTGAATCTGATCACGGGCATCCTCAAAGGTACGGACGGCAAGGTGCATATCGACGGGCTGTCCCGCGAGGAAAACGAGCAGGCTTACAAGGATAAAATCGGTTATGTGGGGGATGAGTCCTATTTCCCCGACCACTTTAAAATCAAACATATCCGCGTCATATTGAAGGACTTTTATCCGACGTTTTCCGCGGATAAGTTCAACGGCTTTATCCGGGACTGGAACCTGCCGGAAAATAAGCTGATTAAGGATTTTTCCAGAGGCATGAAAGTGATGCTCATGTTTGCGTCGGTGCTTGCCAGAGACACGAAGCTGCTTGTGCTGGACGAAGCCACCAACGGGCTTGACCCGGTGATGCGGACCCAGATCCTGAAGCTTTTGCAGGAGTATGTGATGGACGGGGAGCGGAGCGTTATTTTTTCCACCCACATCTTAAGCGACCTGGAACAGATTGCGGATTATATTTACTTTATTCACAAGGGCAGGACGGTCCTCTACGACGCGAAGGATGAACTGATAGAAAATTTCCTTCTGGTAAAAGGCGAGAGCGCAAAGATTCCGCCGGCGCTTAAGAAGGAACTGATCGGGCTGGAGGAGAACGCTTACGGATTTGAGGCGATCCTGCCAAGCGATAAGGCGGAGCTTCTGGGGAGCGCGTTTCTCTTTGAGAAGCCGACGATAGACCAGATTGTCATCCACTATATCATGTCAGCAGGAAAGTAAATGCGGCCGGCATAACCAGGAGAGGAGAGTTTGAAATGAGAGCATTACACTTTATGAAAATAGATTATATGTTGACAAGGAAACAGATGTATTTCATGCCGTTGATCTTTGTTATGGCATGGGTTGTGGGCATGGGCGCAGCCGAAGGCGCAATGTCCCTGCTGGTGACATGTTCTTATACGTTTTTTGTGGCTTCCATATTTTCTACGGCGCCTTTTGGATATTGCGTCGGGAAGAACAGGGGATTTTTACTGCTGCTTCCCGCGACGGTAAAAGAGAGGGTGGCGGGGCGGTTTCTGTACGGGCTGTCCTTCGTGGCATTGCTGGGGATTCTCTGCGCTGCCCTGTGGGGCGTGTATGCGCTGATGGGCTGTGAACTCCCGCTCTGGACAGTGGCAATTGGGCTTTGCGAGCTGGCAGTCGGGATTCTGATTATGGCGTTAGAGTTTCTTTTCTTCTATCTCTTCGGGGAGGGAAAAGAAAACTGGCAGTACCTGAGCAATATTGTGAGAATTGCGCCGGGGATGGCGATGTTTTTCGGCATGAGCTATTTTGTAGGCGAGATTGATGAAATACAGAGCACAACGGATGCCGGGACAGGGATTGACCTGGAGGCAATGGCGGGAAAATTTATGCAGGCGGGCGTGGCGGCAATCGTGGCGTCCCTGCTCCTGACGGCGGTGGCGGCTGCTGTCTGCGTGAAGGCAATCGGGAGACGGGACTATGCGTAAAGCGAAGCAGAGTGGGCACAAAATGGGAAAATACGGAAAAGAGTAAAAATATTTCTTCATATGCTTGCAAAACACTGTAGAATACTGTAAAATAGTGACGTTATAGACTGGCAGTTATATAGCCGGAGGCAAAGTTTTCAAGTGTGAAGGAGAGAAATCATGGAAAGAGTTTGGACTGTAACCGACAGCATGGGCAATCTGCACCAGATTATGTTCAAGAGGGGCGCGTTTGGCGGCGCGAAGTGTATCGTAGACGGAGATACATACAAGATGAAATCTAAAAACTGGGTCATCTGGATGGCGGATCATCAGATCAGCATTCCCGGAGCAGAGTGTAATCTTGTAGTGATTGGAAACAAGATACGTCTGGCGGTGAATGGCACTTACTTAGAGGACGGCACGCCTTATGAGCCGATCAGGAATATTCCGGTATGGCTGAATGTGTTAGTAGGTATCAACGCAGTTTTCGCGGTGTTTATGTATGGTATGATCGGTCTTGCCATCGCTGTGCTGCTGGATCTTCTGACTTATAAAATGGCGCTGAGCAAGAAAGTTAATGTGGCTATGATTATTCAGATCGTGTTATTGGTAGTTTTGGTGTTAATCACGGTTGGTGTTTTTATGATAGCGTAGGGATAGAAAGAGGAGAGGCGTAACGATGGACGAGAATACGAACTACGGATATAACGACGGAAATTATAATAATCAGGGAGCGGACGGCGGACAGCAGTACGGACAGAACGATCAGCCCTATGCGAACGGACAGCAGTACGGACAGAATAACCAGCCTTACGGGAACGGGCAGCAGTATAGTCAGGGTGCGTATGGCCAGGCGCCTCAGTTTACACAGGTGCCTTATGGCGCGCAGCAGCAGTACAATCAGCAGAGCTTCGGACAGCCGGTGAAGGCGGTCGTATATGACGCTGTGCCGGACAAAATGCATGGGGCGTCTGTGGCGTCGCTTGTTTGCGGTATTCTCGGACTGGTATTTTTCTGGATTCCCATTGTGGACATTGGCTTATGTCTGGCGGGTCTGATCTGCGGTATTGTTTCCCTTGTCAAGGGGTTCGGCGGCAAGGGCCTTGCGATTACGGGCCTGATCCTTTCTGTACTTGCAAGTATTTTGACGTTGATCTTTTTCTATTTCTTTGCGTTGGGCATGATGTTGATGTAAGTATGCGAAGCGCTATGGAACAGGAAAAGTGGAAATCCAAAAGAACTGGGCGGTAATATATATGTCATCAAAGACTCTCTGTGAAATACAGGGGGTCTTTTTTTCGTGGTTGAAACTTTTGGGCCGTCTGAATCGTATTGTATATAGGACGGCAAAAAGAAGTATGTTAAGATATAGATATCTATAGACGACAGACTGACAAGAAGGACGCATGAGGGGATGGAGCAGAAGTGGAGCTATCTGGTGGAAGAGTACCGTGCCATGCTGTATAGGATTGCCTTCTCTAACATGAAGAACCGGGCGGACGCCGAGGATGCGGTGCAGGAGGCATTTCTGCGTTACATGAAGGATGAAAAGCCTATTCAGAACAAGGAACATGAGAAGGCCTGGCTGATACGAACCACCATTCATATTTGCCTGGATATTTTAAAAAGCGGCTGGTATCAAAGGACAGTTCCATGGAACGAGTCCTCCGCGATTGCGGAAAAAAATATTTATCTGCCTTATCAGGTCAGGGATGACGAAACGCTTGAGGCGGTGCTGCAGCTGCCTGTACATTACAGGAATCCGATTTATCTTTTTTACTACGAGGATTATTCGATCCATGAAATCGCGGTGATTCTCAATGAAAAAGAGGGGACGATTAAGACAAGGCTGCGCAGGGGCAGGGAGGAAGTAAAGAAAATTCTGACGGAAGGGAGGCCGTAGAACATGGGTATACAGGAGGTGCAAGGTCAGGGCAAGACGCCGGCTTATCAGAAAAAGAAGAGGACCGGCCATGGGGAGGGCTTTCAGGAGAGCCTTTTACAGAACCTGAAAAACAGAGATCAGAAAAAGCAGTCCAACACAGCTTCAGAGACGGAGGCAAAACAGAGCGTTGCTGATGCGCAGATGGGTGCAAAGGAAAACGCGGAAAAAGTGGGCATGGGAAGGATCGGCGCAGTGCCGGGCATTCGCGTGAGCGCTGCGGCAATGCAGGAAACCTTACAGGCTGTGGAGGTGAGACATATGAGCTACGAGGAGAGCGATCACGTGAGAATTGCCGTTACGGAAGGCTATACGCTGAAAGGAAAGCGTGAGGAGGGTGAGGACGCCCGGGTCTATGTGGAAGCGAAGTATGAGGACGGCAGGGTGGAGGCTTATCAGGTAGATATGGCGAAAGTGCCGGAACAGACGACGCATGTGATCGAACAGTTTGCGCTTGAGACGATGGAAGAGGCATAATATTTCGAAAGGAGAAAACGCGTTATGATATATAATAATGCCTATATGGGAAACGGAGGACTTACAGGGTATAAAACAAAAAACACGTCGTTCAATCCGGCGGAAGTTTTGGAGAAACAGAGAAGGTCGGCGAATAAGTGGAAGATGGAGGAAATGCAGGGGGACGGCGAGCCGGAAAGTTTTGCAGCGAAGTTAAAGCGCGCCGGCGATAATGCTGCGTCACAAAAACATCTCACAGCGGACGATTCGATTGCCATTGTGCTGAGACAGATGGATGAACCGACGCCGGGCAATCCGGTGACAGTGGATTTCATCCATAACGGCGCGCACGTTTCCGTCTGCAAGGACACTTTGTATGGAAATACCATCACCATTGGCGGCAGCTTAAACCCGGAATGGATTTATGTGGACACATCCGTGGGGGCGGTTAAAATAGATCTCAACGATATGACCAGCCTGATGAAGTGTCTGGATCTGTTTTCACCGGAAGACATCAATGCCATTCTCCGAAAGATTCAGGAAGTAAAGCAGACGAAAGAAGCGCTGAACCAGATTGACAGGATGCAGGACCAGCTGGTGAAAAACGGCGGGGATAAGAAGACTGGCGGCGGCGCAGACGACGACAGTCAGTCTGTGGGCGAAGCGGTAGGCGTGGTCAGCGCGGAGGAAATGCGCGGCATGGAGGAAAAACAGGAGAAGAAGTTTATCGGTTGATCTGTCAGCCTCTGTAAGCGAAATAGTGACAGTGTGGCGTATCGGAACCATTTGACGAAACGGGGACGATGCAGTACACTGAAACAGGGAAATATAGAGCTTATGGTTAAGGAGCGGCAAAGAGACCAATGCAGAAAAAAATAGCGGTAATCAATGATATTGCGGGATACGGAAGATGCGCCATGACGGTGCTTCTTCCGATTATTTCTTATATGGGCGTGCAGGCATGTCCCCTGCTTACTTCCGTGTTTTCAAGTAACACGGCCTTCCCTGATTTTTATATGGATGACTATACGGACCGAATGGAGGCGTATATCGAAAGCTGGACGAAGATCGGGCTGCAGAACAAGTTTGATGGCATTGCCACAGGGTATCTTAGCTCTGTCAGGCAGATTGAAATAGTGAGACGGTTTGTCAGGGAGTTCTCGAGGGATGACACGCTTGTGATTGTGGACCCGGTGATGGGGGATCACGGCAGATTGTACTCTGCCTATACGGTAGAGTTGTGTACGGAACTGAGGAAGCTTGTGGCACTGGCGGACATTATCACGCCGAATCTGACGGAAAGCTGCCATCTTGCGGATATTCCCTATAAGGAGAAAGGGTGGAAGAGAAAGGAGCTTTTCACCATGGCGGAGCGTCTTTCAGAAATGGGACCGTCCCATGTTGTCATTACGGGTATTTTGCAGGGAGAATACATCGCGAACTATGTTTATGTGAAAACGGGGTCGGGGAACCCGTCGGCACGGCTGATCCGTGTCCACAGGGCGGGAGAGGAACGGTGCAGTACGGGGGATGTGTTTTCCGCGGTTGTCGCGGCAGATGCGGTAAACGGCGTGCCCTTTGACAAGTCTGTCAGGAAGGCGTCCGGCTTTGTGAAGCAGTGCATTGAGAAAGCGCTGGAACTCGGGACGCCGCCCGCGGAAGGTGTGCCATATGAGGCGGTGCTGTACCGGCTGAAAAGGGGGTAGGATATTTCGCAGTCAGGCCCCGCAGTGCGCGGCGCTCGAAAAACCTGCGGTTTTCCTCGCTCGCGGGCTTCGCGCAGTCAGCCCCGCAGTGCGCGGCGCTCGAAAAACCTGCGGTTTTCCTCGCTCGCGGGCTTCGCGCAGTCAGCCCCGCAGTGCGCGGCGCTCGAAAAACCTGCGGTTTTCCTCGCTCGCGGGCTTCGCCCTATCAGCCCGTATTCTGTCAAAATTGACTGCAAGCAGTCATTTTGCCATCCTACGTCCTGGCACTGCTCAACTGGATAACGGATATTCCAACTCAAACGGGTATCCGTCTTTTTTGTTTTCTTCGGAGAGTGTGTCTGTCTCGATGACGCAGAAGTCGTCGCTCTTGATTACTTCTTTCATCTCTTCCCTGATGGTCTCAAAGTCTGTCACATGGGTAGAGATTCTGCGGCAGGCAAAGTTGCCTTCGCTGATGGTGCGGACGTTTTGCCCGGACGATGCTGCAGACGGCGCGTCCCCGGTAATCGTGAGGAACATATGCCGCTGGTATTTGCCGTTTTGGTATTCATGCAGTACGCCGGAGGGATAGGCTACCACTGTGCCAAGCTGCTGGGCGGTGACAAAAAGTTTCAGGATATGCTGTCCGTAATATTTGGGGACATCCATTTCATCCAAAGGCACCGTGAGCATTTTCCGGGTCACAATCTCATTGTGGTAGAAGCCGTCAGGCAGCAGGATACCGCTCTTGCTCTCCGGGATTTTGGCAAGACCTGTCACGGGGCTTGCCATGTTCTGCAGCGTCTCCTGCAGGGTGGCAAGGCAGTTGTGGATATCCAGAATCTTCTGTTCCGCCAGAATCTTGCCGTCATAGAGAAGCTTCTGCAGATTGATGGAGGAATTTTCCACATAGTTGTTTAAGTCCTTTAACGGGATGCCCAGTTTGATGCAGACGGTGATCGCATCGAGGAGATAGAGCTGGTCCTTTGTATAGTAACGGTAGTTTGTCTCTGTGTTCACGAAAGCCGGTTTGAGAATGCCGATCTGGTCGTAGTAACGCAGGGATTTGATGCTCACATTCTTTAATTTAGATACTTTTCCGATAGACATGTACTGACTCATAGCTTGTTTCCTAAAATCCTTTTTCCTATTGTCTTTATTTATTTTAAACTGATTTCTCACCAAACTATACCCGGGGGTAAGAGTTGGTAAGACTTATTTTGTCACAAAAATTTATGTAAGACAAGCCCTTTTGGGAAACTAGTGGTCGGGAAAATTTGAGGTACAAGATGATGTGTATCATAAAAGGGGAATCAGTTCCGGCGTCGCCGGTAACTGATTCCCCCTCATATTTACATTTATGGCTAACCCATGGTAACGACTACGTCATACTCGGTTTTTCCCTCCACATACGGAACGATACATCCTTCTACGGATTTCCCGTCCACGGTGAGAGACTTTACGCCCTTTTCCACGTTATTGGGGTTCACAACTTTGATGTTGTAGGTGCCCTCGCGGAACTTACGGGTTAAGGTAAAGTCGCCGAAACCTTTGGGTACGCAGGGATCAATGCTGAGTCCCCGGTGGGTGGGATACACGCCGAGAATGTGCTGGGACACGTTCACGAAAGTCCATGCCGCCGTGCCGGTCAGCCAGCTGTTCTTGGCCTCGCCGGGCGTGCACGCGTCGGCGCCGGCCACCATCTGGGAGTACACATAAGGCTCTGTGCGGTGAATCTCGCTGATCTCTTCCACATAGGCCGGGCAGGTCTTTTTGTAGATTTCAAAAGCCCGGTCGCCGCGTCCGATCACGGTTTCCGCGATGGAAACCCACGGATTGTTGTGGCAGAAGATACCGGCGTTTTCCTTATATCCGGGCGGATAGGAGGAGATTTCACCGAGTTCTAAATGATATCTGGTGTAAGCGGGCTGCAGGATCATCACGCCGTACTGGGTGTCCAGCTTTTCCTTTACGGAGTCGAGCGCTTTCCTGGCAAGTCCCTCTTTCACGCCGATGCCGGCAAGCGGGCAGAAGCCGTTGGATTCGATAAAAATCTGTCCCTCGTCGCATTCGCTCGAACCGATTTTTTTGCCGTAGGCGTCGTAGGCGCGGACAAACCAGTCGCCGTCCCAGCCGTCCTTCAACACGGCGTCATACATCTTCTGGACTTCCGTGCGGGCGCTGTCGGCCTCCGCCTGATTTCCCATAAGCTCACATAACTGTGCGTATTCTTCCCCGTACTTGACGAACATGCCCGCGATAAACACGGATTCTGCTACAGGTCCTTCGGAGGGCCCAAATGTCTGGAAGGACTCTCCCGGGTGTTCGGAGAAGCAGTTTAAGTTCAGGCAGTCGTTCCAGTCGGCGCGTCCGATCAGCGGCAGTCCGTGGGGACCTTTGTGGGTCACGATATAGTCAAAGGACCGTTTCAGGTGCTCCAACAGAGGTTTTGCGAGAGATTCGTCGTTGTCGAAAGGAACCTGTTCTGTTAAAATGGAGGTGTCCCCGGTTTCGCGCACGTAAGCGGAGGTGCCGGCGATCAGCCAGAGCGGGTCGTCGTTAAAGCCGCTGCCGATATCGGAGTTGCCCTTCTTTGTGAGGGGCTGATACTGGTGGTAAGCGCTGCCGTCCTCGAACTGGGTGGAGGCGATGTCGATGATACGCTGCCTTGCGCGGTCCGGGATCAGGTGCACGAAGCCGAGCAGATCCTGACAGGAATCGCGGAAGCCCATGCCGCGTCCGATACCTGATTCGTAGTAGGAGGCGGAGCGGGACATGTTAAAGGTCACCATGCACTGATACTGGTTCCAGATGTTGACCATGCGGTCTACCTTGTCGTTGGAGGATTTCACGCTGTACTTGGATAACAGTTCGTTCCAGTACGCGTTAAGGGCGGCAAACGCTTTTTCCACATCCGCGTCGGTGCGGTATTTGGCGAGCATTGCCTCGGCGGGCTTTTTGTTGATGACGTCCTGCGCTTCCCACTTCTGGTCTTCAGGATTTTCTATGTAGCCCAGAACGAACACAAAGGTTTTGCTCTCACCGGGTTTTAAGGTAATGTTGATCTGGTGGGACGCGATAGGGGACCAGCCGTGCGCTACGGAGTTTGTGGCCTGTCCCTTTTCCACGGCCTCGGGATTTGCAGCGCCGCGGTATGCGCCCAGGAATGCGTCGCGGCTCGTGTCGAAGCCGTCAACGGGAGCATTTACGGAATACACCGCATAGTGGTTTCTTCTCTCGCGGTACTCTGTTTTGTGATAAATGGACGAACCGACTACCTCCACCTCGCCGGTGCTTAAGTTGCGCTGGAAGTTGCGGGAATCGTCGTCCGCGTTCCAGAGACACCATTCCACATAGGAGAAGAGTGAAACGGTCTTTTCGCTGTCGCTTTGGTTGGTCAGCTTTATCTGGCTGATCTCGCAGTTGTCATCCATGGGGATGAAAGTGAGGACGGAAGCCTCCAGTTTGTTTTTCATGCCCGTGAAACGGCTGTAGCCGATGCCGTGGCGGCACTCGTAGCTGTCGAGCTCCGTCTGGGTCGGTTTCCAGCCGGGATTCCAGATGCAGCTGCCCTCTCGGATATAGAAGTATTTGCCGTTGATGTCGTTTGGTACGTCATTGTAGCGGTAACGCGTCATGCGAAGGAGCTTCGCGTCCTTGTAGAAGGTGTAACCGCCGCAGGTGTTGGAGATCAGCGTAAAAAATTCCTTACAGCCCAAGTAGTTGATCCAGGGCAGAGGCGTCCTGGGTGTGGTGATGACGTACTCGCGGTTTTCGTCATCAAAATAACCAAATTTCATAATCCATTCTCCTTTTCGTTTGATAAGTGTTCGGTTCCATGTAGATTGCCTTGAAATGGAGAAGGGTAAACGATTAAGTAGACCCGTCCCCGGTCGGTTAAACAAATTATACAGAAGAAATGAAAAAAAAGCAATAATTATATATTTCTCATGAAAAATCAATAAAATCCGAAAGACATTGCATTAGTTGGCAATGTATTGTAAAATGAAGGTACGAAAACGATTAAGCGGCATGCGGTATATGCCGGTGTGGATGGCAGAGGGCTAGAATATGGTATCTATGAAGGATATTTCGGCGGTCTGCGGCGTCTCCGTGGCTACGGTCAGCAAGGCGCTTAACGACCAGAGCGATATTGGGCAGGAGACGAAGAAACGGATTCGCAAGGTAGCGGAGGAGATGGGTTACTTTCCCAATACGGCGGCAAAGATGCTGAAAACGAACCGCAGTTATAATATAGGGGTTCTGTTTAATCATGAGGATTACAGCGGACTGACTCACGACTACTATGCCTTTGTGCTGGACAGCCTCAAGCGCACGGTGGAGGAGAAAGGCTATGACATTACTTTTGTCAATACGAGCATACGCCGCGCGGGCGCGACAAGCTATCTGGAGCACTGCAGATCCCGGGGCTTTGACGGCGTTGCGATTGTCTGTACGGATTTCTATTCGCCGGAAATTTTACAGCTTGTGAGGGGCGGTATTCCCATTGTTACGCTTGACCATCTTTTTAACAATGTCTGCGCGGTTATGTCCAACAACGTGAAGGGGATGCAGGATTTGCTTACTTACATTTATAATAAGGGACATCGCAGGGTAGCCTATATTCATGGGGCGGATTCCGCCGTTACCCAAAGCAGGCTTTCCTCTTTCTATCGGACTGCGGCGCAGCTGGGACTGACGATACCGGATGAGTATATCCGCATGTCTCCCTATCGCGATACCAAGGGCACATATGCGGAGACGTTGAAACTGCTCGAATTAAGGGAGCCGCCTACCTGTATACTATACCCGGATGACTTTTCCGCCTTTGGCGGCTTTAATGCGATTCAGGAACGGGGACTTCGGATTCCTGGCGATATTTCGATTGCGGGCTATGACGGCATTCGGATTGCAAGGCACATCGAGCCGACGCTGACCACGCTGCGGCAGGACACCGAGGAGCTGGGGCGGCTGGTGGGAGAAAAGCTGTTAAGCCTGATCGAGCATCCCAAAACCACGCTGGTGGAGACGATTGTGGTGGAGGGACATGTATTTGAAGGAAATTCTGTCGGACAAATTTGAGGGAGGGAGCTATGTCGGCGCCGATTTTATTTGACCAGAGCAGGTTAAAGGCATATGATGGTCTTATGAGGCTGTGCGAGTTTGCGGGGAAGACCGGGGAGTGGCAGCAGATGCTGTGGGGCGAACTGCTGGTGAATCAGAAGCTTTATGACGCGTTTGTCTATTATCTGGAGAACCACGGACTGCCGGACGAGCCGAAGTGCGGGGCGTATTCCCTGACAGACTGCTATGTGTGGCAGATCGAGCAGGATAATCTGCGCATGGACACGGGGAAGAATACCGCAAGCTGCAATAAGGAGGACATGGTGCTCAGATCCTTTATGATGATGGCGGATATGCAGAGGAACCCGGAAGATTATGTGAAAAAGCTGGGCGACTGGAAGGGCATGGACCAGACTATGTGAAGGGCGCCGGGACGAAACAGAGGAAAAAGGAAGGAAGTATGGATCGGACGGAATTTATCGACAGGCTGCAGAGAGCGCTGGCAGGCGGCGTGAACAGTTCCCGGGTGGCGGAGAATGTGCAGTATTACCGGGACTATATTGATGTGGAGATCAGAAAGGGAAGAAGCGAGAAAGAAGTGCTTGACAGTCTCGGCGATCCGAGGCTTCTGGCGAAGAGCATTATTGAGGCGAACAAGCGCGCCGGTATCAGCGAGGGAACGAATCGGACATACGATGAAGAAGCCGGGGACGAACGGGGCCAAGAATGGGGAAAGACGGTGAAGCAAAATGTCATGCGTGCGCCCGGCTGGCTTATTGCGCTGATTGCGGTGGTGATTTTCCTTTTGATTATAGGAGTGGTTTTTTCCATGATTTCATTTCTGGCGCCGATTATCATCCCGGTGCTGATTGTGATACTTCTGGTGAACTATTTTAAAAGCCGGTAACATGACAACAGGCCATCTAAAATTAGATGACCTGTTGAGGGGAGTATAAATAATTAATATAAGGGTCTGTAGGCGGAGAATGAAGGGGTATCTCCGTCTACTTCTCTATTATATTACATCTGTCAAAAAAAACAAGAAAAAATAGTACCAAAGTACCAACGTTTGTTTTGGTGCTTTTTAATAAAAAAATGGTACTAAAGACCTAGTAAATGGCTGAATAACTTCGTCTGGAATCTCTCATACTATTTCTGTAACACGAAACCAATCAGGAGGTATGGAAGATGTCTAAGAATGATTTTAACCAGAACAGCCAGCAGAATGAGAAGCAGCAGGACAAGAACAGCCAGAACAATTCTAAGAACAGCACAAACAACAACAGTAAGAACAGTTCCGGCAGCAACGCTAACAACAGCAGCAAGGACAACTACTAAGAAGGATCGGATTTGAGGGGACGCATCGGGCGTCCCCTTTCTCCGTTATGTGAAAACTCAGTTGACAGGCATTTGCATACGGCATAAAATGTACCTATGGAAAAATTAGAATATATTGTGCCCTGCCATTTTGGGCTGGAGGCAGTTTTAAAAAGAGAAATAGCGGACCTTGGTCTGGAGATCACCTGCGTGGAGGACGGCAGAGTAACCTTTGCCGGTGACAGGCAGGCGCTTTGCCGTGCCAATATTTTCCTGCGCAGCGCGCAGAGAGTGCTGATTAAGATAGGAAGTTTTCATGCGGAAACTTTTGAAGAACTTTTTCAGAAGACGAAGGCGCTTCCATGGGAGGCGTACATTCCCAAAGACGGGAAATTCTGGGTGGCAAAGGCGGCAAGTGTGAAGAGTAAGCTCTTCAGCCCTTCCGATATCCAGTCGATTATGAAGAAGGCGATGGTGGAGCGCATGAAGGGCATTTACCATATGGACTGGTTTGCGGAGAGCGGGGCGGACTACCCGGTACGGGTATTTATAAAGAAGGACGAGGTGACGGTGGGACTCGACACATCGGGGGAATCCTTACATAAGCGCGGCTATCGGAAGCTGACGGCGAAGGCGCCCATCGCGGAGAATCTTGCGGCGGCGCTCCTGATGCTGACGCCATGGCGGGGAGACCGGATTCTGGTAGATCCTTTTTGCGGCAGCGGGACCATTCCCATCGAGGCGGCTATGATGGCGGCCCATATTGCACCCGGGAAAAACAGACATTTCACGGCGCAGGACTGGACGCATGCATTCCCCGAGAACCTTTGGGAGAAGGCCAGGGAAGAGGCTGTGTCCATGGAAACGCCGGATGTGGAAACGCAGATACAGGGGTATGACATTGATGGGGAGATGGTGTCCATTGCCAGGGCGAACGCCAGACTTGCCGGGGTGGAACATCTGATCCATTTTCAGCAGAGGGATGTGGCGCAGCTTTCCCATGCGAAAAAGTATGGGTTTATCCTGACGAATCCCCCTTACGGGGAGAGGCTTTCGGAGAAGAAAGCGCTTCAGGCACTGTATCGGACGCTGGGAGAACGCTATCAGGCGCTGGACTCCTGGTCCATGTATGTGATTACTTCCTATGAGGAGGCGGAAAACGCCATCGGCAGGAAGGCGGATAAGAACAGGAAGCTATACAACGGTATGATAAAGACCTACTTTTATCAATATATGGGTCCCAAGCCCACCGGGAGTAAAAGGTAAGAGATGCAGCAGAACGGTTTGATGAAAAGTACATTGGTATATTGCGTTCTATTTGTGGCGGCGGCTATGAGCGTCATGCTGTACTATGCGGCGACTAAGACTGTGGGCGTGGCGGACCTGGCACAGGACGAGGTAGTCCGCCCTTCCGTGCAGAAAGAGGAGAGTGCGCCGGCTGTCCCCACGGAGGAAAATGAAATAGCCATTAACAGAGACAGGATAAGCACCAATTATTTTTGTATTCCCATGCCGGAGAGCGTGAAGGCTGAGGAAGTCGTTTTAGAGAATCACTATATGAATAAGGAACTTTGGGTGAGCATCAACGCAGAGCAGACGAAGGACTATGAGGCGTTTTACAAAACGGGCAGCGTTTACGGGAACTGCGTAAATGTGTCGGACGGCCATTTTGAAGCGGAAGAGGACAGAATCTGCCTGCGCTTTGCCTTGGACGGGGTTTATGAGTACCGCAGCATTTTTGAGGACCATACCCTGTATGTGGAGTTTGTGCCGCCAAAGGAAGTGTATGAAAAGATTATTGTGATAGACCCGGCTTACGGCGGCAATGAGCAGGGGATTGCCGTGGAGGGCGTTCTTTCCAAGAACATAACGCTTGATGTCGCCAAGGCGTTGAAGACTATGTTCGATGAGAGCGATATCAAGGTATATTATACGAGAATGGACGACAGCAATCCGGCGGCCAAAGACAGGGCGGAGCTTGCGTCGGCGACAAAAGCGGATATGCTGATCCGCATAGAGGTGAGTGGTGACGAGAACAGCAAACTCTATGGGACCTCGACGGTTTACAACAGCCAGTTCTTTATTCCCGGGTTCGGCAATGTGGAGCTTGCAGACCTTCTCGAACGGGAGGTAGTCACGTCGATCAGCGGTAAGGCGTGCGGCCTGGTTGAGTCTGCGCAGGAGGATCAGGTTGTGAACAGTGCCACCGTTCCGGCGGCGGCGATCCGCGTGGGATATCTGACAAACAGTCAGGAGGCGATTTTGCTGCAGCGTGAGGATTATATCAAACGGATTGCGGAAGGGATATACAATGCGGTGATTAAGGCTTACGCTGCGTAGAAGGCAGGGAGGTTTTTGTGAAGATTATATTTGCCACAGGCAATGAGGGAAAAATGCGTGAGATCCGTGCGATTCTCGAAGATTTGGAGTTTGAGATATGCTCCATGAAGGAAGCGGGGCTTGCACTGGATATCGAGGAGGACGGGTCTACATTTGAGGAGAATGCCCTTATCAAGGCACGCGCGGTGGCGGCCGCCCTTGCAGAACAGGACGGGGCGAAAGAGTGTGTGGTGATGGCGGATGATTCAGGACTGGAAATTGATTACCTGAATGGGGAGCCGGGCGTGTATTCCGCCAGATATCTCGGGGAGGAAACACCCTTTTCCGAGAAAAGCGGGGATCTGCTCAGACGGCTTAAAGATGTGCCGGAGGAAAAGAGGACGGCAAGATTTGTCTGTGCCATTGCTTCGGTGTTCCCGGGTGGGGAAGAGGCGAGCACCAGAGGAACCATCGAGGGCAGGATAGGCTATGAACTTCGCGGGGACAATGGTTTCGGCTACGATCCCATCTTTTATCTGCCGGAATACGGACGCACCGCAGCCCAGCTTTCGGATGAAGAAAAGAACAGGATCAGCCACAGAAGCCGGGCATTGGAACAGATGAAAGAGAAACTGTCACAGTTCAGCTCAGGACTTGGCACTTGCTGCAAAGTCCGTGAAAACATGTAAAGGCTCTAAAGAAAAGGATGTTATCATCAACATGAAAATATTGATTGTGAGCGATAGCCATCGCTATAATGTGAATCTGCTTGCCGTGCTGGAGAGGACGGGACCTTACGATATGCTGATACACTGCGGTGACGTGGAGGGGAGCGAGTATACGATCAGCGAGGCGGCGGGCTGCCCTGTAGTCATGGTGCAGGGGAACAATGACTTTTTTTCCAGTCTGCCAAGGGAAGAGGAGTTTATGATCGGGCGGTACAAAGTGTGGGTGACCCACGGACATCATTACTACATCGCCATGAATACAGAGACAATCAAGCAGGAGGCGGTCAGCCGGGACGTGGATATCGTTATGTGCGGGCATTCCCACAAGCCGTTGATTGATATAGGAAGGGATGTCACACTGATTAATCCCGGCAGCATCAGTTATCCAAGACAAGGGAATCGGAAGCCCAGTTATATTATTATGGAGCTGGACAGGGAAGGGGAGGCACATTATACATTAAATTTTATTTAGAAAGCTGTTGACAGAAAAAAAACAGTACTATATAATGGAATATGCGTTGTGAGAAATGGCGTTTGATCCCTTGCGGGGTGTGGCTCAGCTTGGCTAGAGCGCCTGGTTTGGGACCAGGAGGTCGCAGGTTCGAATCCTGTCACCCCGACGTTTTTCCACAATATGCTATGCGGGTGTAGTTCAATGGTAGAACACCAGCCTTCCAAGCTGGATACGTGGGTTCGATTCCCATCACCCGCTCTTTTATTTTGTCGGGAAGCCGCCATTTTCGGGGGTTCCCGATTTTTTTGCACTGCAGTCTATTTTCCTTTGGGAAGCATACCCTTTTTGTTTGTTCTTCCTACAAGGTACATTTTTTAGGATTTTCAATGATTTTTGTTGACATTTTCAGCGGTGCATGATATTCTTATAAAGCTGTTAGCACGGCATAAGCCTGTGCGGGCAGCGGCACGTGTTCGTAGCTCAGCTGGATAGAGCAACGGCCTTCTAAGCCGTGGGTCGGGGGTTCGAATCCCTTCGAGCACGT
>ERZ808035.366-NODE-366-length-45496-cov-6.412405_pt1 | contig 45496 bp, 43 predicted proteins | sample MGYA00380189_ERZ808035 | MGnify/ENA primary metagenome ERZ808035 (study PRJEB31490, sample SAMN06133407) | mouse gut metagenome | isolation source: M5_1 | host: mice | place: China: Chengdu | collected 2015-05 ...
CCTTCCATATTATAAACAGATACGTTTGCCATCTGAATGGTCCTCCTTTCATCTGTGACTCAGGTCACTATTTCGCATCAACCTTAGTTGTCTCTTTGATGGTTACTAAGGCTTTCTTCGGGCCCGGTACGGCACCTTTGACAAGAATCAGATTCTTATCTGCATCAACTCTTACGATCGTAAGGTTCTGAACCGTTACCTTTACGCAGCCCATGTGTCCCGGCATGCCTTTTCCCTTGAATACCTTGCTCGGTGAAGAACATGCACCGTTGGAACCCTGATGGCGATGGAATTTTGAACCGTGAGTCATAGGTCCTCTGTGCTGGCCATGTCTCTTGATAGCGCCCTGGAATCCTTTACCTTTGGAAATTGCAGTCGCATCCACTCTGTCGCCGGCCTCAAAAATATCAGCCTTGATCTCGCTGCCGAGTGTGTACTCTTCTGCATTCTCTAATTTCAGTTCTCTGACAAATCTCTTACCGGATACGCCGGCTTTATCGAAGTGGCCTTTCAGCGCCTTGTTAACGCCGTGTCTGTGGATCACTTCTTTCTTACCGCCTTTGTCCTTGTTGACGATCTTATCCTTTTTGTCTACAAAACCAACCTGTACAGCACTGTAACCGTCATTCTCTTTTGTTTTGATCTGTGTTACTGCGCAAGGGCCAGCCAGAAGCACGGTAACAGGTGTTAATGTTCCGTCTTCGTTGAAGATTTGAGTCATTCCGACTTTGGTTGCTAAAATAGCTTTCTTCATTTCCTTTACCTCCTGTTATTCTACAGCGGATCCTCTAAGCAAACGCTTTCCTGCACATCGAGCCGATTCCGCAGGAATTTACTTCAAGGATCGTCCTAGTAGGGGTCTTATTTGTTCTTCATCTTAATGTCGATGTAAACACCTGCGGGCATCTCTAATCTCTGCAGTGCATCAACCGTCTTAGGTGTAGGCGTGATGATGTCGATGAGTCTCTTGTGAGTTCTCTGCTCGAACTGCTCTCTGGAGTCCTTGTACTTGTGAACCGCCCTGAGGATCGTAACTACTTCCTTCTTAGTGGGAAGCGGCACAGGTCCGCTCACCTGAGATCCGTTCTTCTTTACTGTTTCGATGATTTTCTTCGCAGATGCATCAACCAACTGATGATCATAAGCCTTTAATGTAATTCTCATTACTTGACTTGCCATAAAAAAAGTCGCCTCCTTTTCGCACTTTTTGTTTCTAAGTACGACAAGCGGTGACTGTACACTCTCCCGTGTGTGTCCTGTTATCAAAGGACATCAACCACGTTGTTTCCGGTTATACCGGACATTCTTGCTTGTACAGTGACTTGTCGTCAGTTTCCTAACTTGACATTCGCTCCACGGAACACCTGCCACGAAGGCAGCAACCTCACGCTTCACAGCTATCATGCCACAGCACTGACTAGTATACATGATGTTTTTTTAAGATGCAAGTGTTTTTTAGTAAAAATGTAAAATTTTTTTCATATATTTTCAGTAATTTTTTCAGAAGCTTTTTTTTGCATACAGGCAAACGAACTTGCCGTCTGTACGAAATCCTTTTTCTATGATATCCTTATTGTTGTTTCGTGTAAAGGTTTTGCGCACGGTACCATGCCGCTTAGCTCAATGCGGACAAGACTGCTCAACTGTCAAAAAACTCAACTGTAATGAAAGGACATACACATGTGGATCGCTGATAACTGGAAAGACTATGAAGTAATAGATACATCCCGCGGAGAAAAGCTTGAGCGCTGGGGCGACTATATCCTCGTGCGTCCCGATCCCCAGGTTATCTGGGACACCGAAAGAGCCGACAAACGCTGGAAACACAAAAACGGCCACTATCACCGAAGCTCCAAGGGCGGCGGCGAGTGGGAGTTTTTTGATCTGCCGCAGGAATGGAGCATCCACTACCGTGATCTGACCTTCCGTCTCAAGCCTTTCAGCTTCAAGCACACGGGCCTTTTTCCCGAACAGGCAGTGAACTGGGATTGGTTTTCTTCTATAATAAAGGATGCCGGAAGACCGCTTCGAATCCTGAACCTGTTCGCCTACACCGGAGGGGCAACACTGGCCGCCGCAAAAGCAGGCGCAAGCGTCACACATGTGGACGCCTCCAAAGGCATGGTATCCTGGGCAAAAGAAAACGCAGCCGCTTCCGGGCTTGCCGATGCCCCGGTCCGCTGGCTGGTGGATGACTGCGTGAAATTCGTGGAACGTGAAATCCGCAGAGGCAATACCTATGACGGTATCATCATGGATCCGCCTTCCTACGGCAGAGGTCCGAAGGGTGAGATCTGGAAAATAGAAGAGAGCATCTTTCCCTTCCTCCGGCTCACTGCACAGATTCTGTCAAAAGACGCCCTCTTTTTCCTGATAAACTCCTACACTACCGGGCTGCAGCCTGCAGTGCTGGACTATATGCTCCAAACCGCCATTGTCCCTTCCTTCGGAGGCCGTACAGCGTCTTCCGAAATCGGACTCCCCGTCACAAAAAACGGGCTGATCCTTCCCTGCGGGGCCTCCGGACGCTGGTGCCGCATATAACCGGCACGACGTCACCCGGATGCCTGTATTCGGCTGTCACGGCATATCCTGCTCTCTTAGCCTGCCAGAGAAAAGATCGCATATACGCCAAAGATCCAAAGGATGAACATCAATGCAAACATGATTCCGAAAACGATCAGATACGCTTTAAAAAAGTTGGATTTGCTTTTCTTCTCATTCTTACCGAAGGCAAACACAAACATAAAAATAATGTTCACACAGGGAATCATCATGAGCACCATCGACAGTACCCACTCACTGATCTTGACAGGCTCTTCCAGTTCCATCTGATTGTCCTGATAAAACGGCGTATTATAAGGCTGATAACCATTATTGTAATTAGAACCGCCATTGTACGGGCTGCCGTTATAATTATTGTTCGCGTAACCGCTGCCGCCCGTATATGCACCACCGGAAGCCTGATCCGAATAGGCATTCCCCGTATAACCGTTATTCCCGTACCCGTTTCCGGCATAGTTATTGTTTGTATAACCATTGCCGCCGTAATTCTGCTCCGGTGGCATCCCCTGTCCCGAACCTTCCATGTTATTCTGTCCTGTCTGATTTTGATACATGTTATTGTCTTCCATTCCTCATCCCGTGCTACAGGCTGACTGCCTGTGCCCTATCCTTTCTTCTCAATTCCCGCATATAATATGCCGCATGGCTGCGAAGCAGACACATCCGCCACAGACTGCGGGATTACATGCTGCACTGTATATGTTTCCTCTATATCATATCACAAGATTCCAATGCCGTGTAACATTTGTTGATAAAAAGGCAGAAAACGGGCCAGCACATTATCCTCATGATAAATATAGGGTATCCTGTCCGGAAAATAAAGGTACATACGCACCACATACACCAGAACCAGCAGGACAACGTCAACCGCCGCCAGCCCCAATATCCCTCTTACACGTTTTCCTGCCATGTAACGCCGGAAGACAAAGTAAACTGCCGTAGCCGCAACAGGAAAAACCACCGGATTAAACAGCCACGCCTGCTCCCATCTGCCGGTCACAAAACAGGCCATGGCTCTGGTGACACCGCACCCCGGACAGGGAAAACCGCTGAAAATCACCAGCGGGCAAAATACATGAAAAACAAGATTCATAAAAACCGTATACCCGGCCAGAAGCACAAATGCCATACCGTATTCTTTCAAATCTGTCCAGACCCGCTGCCAGACAGCCTTAGCATATTTCTTCATAATATATTGTATTCTCCCCGCCGCTCTGTCTTTGCGTCCCTGATTTCATTCCACCAACTCGTCTTTCCACATCCTGACGTCTGCTAAATTCCTGCCGCCTGCTAAATTCCCGCCGTCAGCCATACGATTCCCCGCAGCAACAGCAGATGAACCGGATAGAATCCGTAGCATACCGCCTTTGGAAGCTGTTTTCCCTTGCTTCCGTCGTACAAAAAGATCGGAACAAAGGCAGCCAGCCCGTACATCTCACGCATGGAAAACTGAAACAAATATTCCATTGTATATTCACCGGCATACCGCAGACAGTTGGCGCTCCACGTTCCGAACAGCATCACTGCTCCGGCAGCGGCTATTTTCACGGCAAAAGACTGTCTCCGCAGCAGATAAAACACGACAATGAGAAGCACTCCCATATATTTATAATCGGTGCGCATACAATACGCCAGTCCGCAGCCCAGAAAAAGCGTCCCAAACTGTATTGCCGCAAACACACCGACGCAGAGCCGGAAAGTCATATCCCCCGGACGGGGCTTTTTCAAAAGCTTCCATCTGTTCTCCGCAGCCCACTCCCATACCATCAAAACTGCAATTCCCAGAGACAATGTAAAATACACGTTCTGGCTTCCCCAGTCAAAACACTTCCCCGAAAAGGCCAGATCAAAGGGAAGCTCTGAAATCAAGGCAAAACCACCCAGCCGCAGCAGATATTTTTTCCTGTTCCCTGTATGTGCAAATCCTTCCGCTGCAAGATAGGCAAACAGAATAAAGGCAATCCTTCCGATTGCCCTCCCCATTCTGTAAATTTCATTCATTTGCCTATAAACTTCATTTTCTTGTGCTGTCCCGGCTGCGGCAGCGGCATACCTGCGCACGAAATCCAGATATACCACCGCAAAGAAATGATCCACGAACATGGACACATACGCTATGTTTTTCAAAACTGCATTGCTAAATCTGATCTTATTCATATCCCGCACTGTTTCAATGTTGCTTTGCCACGTCCTTCTTACGATTCTGCTTTACCAGATACAACTTCTCATCTGCCTGCAAAAGCGCCTCTTTGAGACTTACATCCTGTCCCGGATGGATCAGGGACGCTCCGGCAGACACCGTAATATTATAATCTTTGTCACTGTTCTCATTATATTCTTCAAATTTCCGGTACAGATCATTCAAAATCTGTTCTCCGCCGTCCGTACCCTCGTAAGCCATGGCAAAAGCATACTCGTCTCCTCCGATCCGTCCGGCAACGCCCTGTTCTGACACCATTTCCTTTAAAAAAGTACCGATCAGCTTCAGTGAATGATCGCCTTCTTCATGCCCGTAACGGTCGTTGATGATCTTCAGATTATTCATATCCACATAGACCGCCAGTACAGATTTTCCCTCTGCACAGCACTGTCCGATCATCTTTTCCGCCATATCATAAAAGCCTCTTCTGTTAAAAATGCCTGTCAAAAGGTCAGACTTTGAAAGCGTATCCAGCTTGATATTGGAATCTCTTAAAGTTGCCAGATTGTCCTCAAGCTGCTGCTGCATTTTCTCATTGGCTTCCAGCAGCTTTAACATCTTCACCGCCGGACTCATCTGGTTCACAAGAAGTTCTCCGTTATCATGCAGTGCGTCTGTCATATCGCACAGCAAAATACCGTAAAGCGTCTCATTATAAAACAGCGGCAGCACAACACGGTAACTGCAGTCCTCATTCTCTTCTCCCCGGAAGATCTCATGGTACTCTGTTCTCTGATGCAGCGCCGATACTGAACTGACAACGCCGTCCCGGCGGACCGCCTTCAGCCAGAGCGCCTCCGGTGCCTGAAACTTCTCCCTGAACAACTGCAACGCCGGTTTCTCCATCATATACAGCCTGGCATTACGGATTCCCAGCCAGTCCAATTGCTCAAGCAAAACACTGTAGCTCTGATCCTTTCCGTTCTCAAACTGTAAAATAGCCTGCACAAAAAATTTCAGGTCGTAGTTCTCCCGCTGTTTTTCATTCTCGATGTCACCCACCTGCATATTCATGGCACGGACGATCTTGCGGTACAGGTCAAAGAACAGATCTCTAAGTTCCAGCCTTCCTTCATCAAGCCGCTGCATACCGCGAAGCACCTTGTAGGACACCTCAAAGTGTTCCAGCAAAATATCTATGTCCGCGTACCTGACGCCGCCCTCATGTATAAATTCATCGGCGCAGAGTGATACCTCTTCGACACCCTCCGGATCATTAAAACCTTTCAGTGCATTTCTGGCAAAGGCCATCATCAGTTTTTTATATCCAGCACGGATCTTTGCAATCTGTCCGGCTTTTTCCTCGGTGAGGCTTCTGTGAAAAATCTCCTTAAAATTGTTGTCAAAATCTTTCAGCCGGTAAAAATCCCCTTGTTTCCGGCCGGATGCCGTTCCGGAAATAGACTTCCTCTTGATAAATCGTGTCGGCAGTACTTTACACTGCACCCGTTCACCCCGGACAGCGGCACAGGCCATATGAACCGCTTCTTCGCCGAGTAACGCGGAATCCGCACGCACCGATGCAAGCGGTGGAGATGCCAGCGCCGCCGCAATGGTATCATCATAGCCCAGCACGGCAATGTCTCTGCCTACCCTGAGGCCGCGTCTTCCGATCTCCTCATACAGCCCGATGGCCGTGTCATCGTTAACGCAAAAGACTGCTTCTACGTCAGGGTTTTCATCAAGAATCTTTGTAAAAGCTGGCTTTGCTCTTCTGGTAAGGTCGCCCTCAACATACATCCGCTCCTCAAATGGAATACCATGTTCTGCCAGAACACTGACAAACGCCTGTTTTCTTGCGACAGAATCTGCATTTTCCGTACTGCCGCCGATCATGGCAAATCTCTTGCAGCCATTCTCTCTGATCAGCCATTTCAGTCCATCCTTGATTCCTTGATAATTGTCGAATGTCACGCTGATATTATCGTCCTTGTTGGAGGTGATCAGAATGCACGGAACGTCTGTATACTCTGCTACCATTTCCCGGATTCTCTGCTGTGAGGTAAAACACCCGATGGAATCCGCCGCAATGACAAGGGCATCGATCCCCTCATTCTTCGCGTATGCGAACACGGTGTGGTACTGATATTCATAGCGGAGATCTTTGCTGCCCGTCAAATCTCTGTCTATATATTTCCCCGGAAAAATAACGATATTGACATTTTCTTCATCTGCGGCGCGTTTCGCACCTTTACATATGTATTCGGTGTAGTCGTCCATAATGCCGCTGACCAGAACTCCGATTGTCTTCCTGCCTACAAAATCTGTCATATGCTCACCGATTCCCCTGTTTATTGTCTCAACGCTGCCCAACGGCATCGTATATTTTCTGCCTCAAAAACTTTTTTATTTCATATTTCATTTTACTACAAAAAATATGAAAGGTAAAACAAAAAATACAGCAAATTGCACAAACACAGTCACAGACATGCCAAAAATCCGGTACAAATAGGAATTTCCTATACCATAAACAAAAACCGCTGTGACTCCCGGCACTCCCGAATTTCACAACGGTTCTGTTTCCAGATACTTATTTTTCATGACACATCCCGCCTCTGGCAGCGGCAAAAAAGCCTTTTTTATAATTTAATATCTACAGGCTGATACCCCCGGCTGAACGCCACACCTGGCATTTCCACATCATATGTATCATTTCCGGAAACGCCCGGAACCTTCTCCTCCGCTTTCTGTGCGCCTGCTGCCTGTGATGCAGTATCTGACGCGTCCACAAGCCCGGAGCCTGCCGCCCCGCCGGCTGTCTGATCTTCTTCCTTCACGCCTGCGCTCACGCCGTCTGTCTTCTCGTCCTTCTGCTCTTCTTTCGCCGCGTCCTGTATGGTCTCGTTTGCCTGTGCCAGCGACTGCATCTGGGAAGCCGTTGCCTGATCCGCCAGTGCTTTTGCATCGGCAAGTTCAGCTTCTTTCAATTCTATGTTACTGCTGCCGCCCCGTCCCCGGTCCAGCATGATCTCAGTCTCAATCACGCCTGCTCTATTATCCATTTTCTGAGCCGTACTGCCATGTACATCCGCCTGCTTTAAGGAGGCATCTGCCGAGATCATTGCCTCCATGCTGCCCGTCGACAATCCCGTCTGCCTGCCGCCATCCTGCTTTGCCTGCTTCTTTGCTCCTGTCATCTCATCAAGCGCATTGCTCTCTTCTTTTTTCTTGCGGGTCTGCTCCCGTTTTACTTCCATCTGATGCTGACGAAGCTGAATTTCAAGTTCACTGATCTGCTTCTGAATGTCCTGTCTCTTCTTCATCTTGGCATCTGCAGGCATCTCCTGATTCGCCGCAAGCTCCTGCATCTGCCTCTTCAGGCCGTCTATCTGATTTCTCAGATTCTTGCTGACCGGATCCGTCTGGTCCGCACTGCCTGCTCCCATCCCCACCGTACCGGCCGGCATTGATGTACCGTTAACTCTGTTTGTGTTCATATCAATAACCCTACCTTTCCATAACCCGCGAATTTGAGCCGCAGGCACAAATTTGCGTGTGAAAAATCTTCCATATATGGATTTTTCACACTGTCCTCCATTCTGAGACATCCGTGTCTCCTGATGTGATTTTTATAACTGTTCTTTCCCTGAACCAATACAGCCCCTCTGCTCAGAAACAGTCATCTTAGTCTTATTTTTTATTTCGGCCGCTCTCCCGGCTATATGAAGAAGGTATGTTGTAAAAGAACATTTATCCGTTGTAAGCATCCACATCCTCCTCTGAAGGCATTTCAGAAACATTTCAGGGAAAACATTTCCCCATCAGCTTGACTGACTTTCCCCAAGCTGCAGCATCACCCGCAGCACACAACACTCCCTCCCCTGATACGTTTCCTTGCCGATCTCCATATCACCGTAATACTTCCGCGCCACATACCGGATGTTAGCAAGCCCGAAGCCATGGCCTTCACCGGATTTGGTCGTGCGCGGCAGACCGTCTGCACCATCGTTGTGCAGTTCTTTGCTGTAACTGTTGCTCACTTCTATCATAAATATGTTCTTCATAAGCCCGGATGACAATGACACAACCGTCACTTTTTCCTGTTCCACCGCCTCAATGGCATTGGACAGAGCATTGTTCAGAATAACGCTCACATCAAATACATTCATTTCTCCTGTCTGCGGATAATGAAAATCACATTCAAATTGAATCCCCTTTTCCTCCATTTCTTTCTTCCTGCCGGAAAGAATCACATCCGTAACAGGATTCCCGCTGGACACATCCAAAGTCACTTCCTGCATCTCCTGCTTCAATGTCCGGGCATACTTGACTGCTTCTTCATAATTACCTCCGCCGTACAACTGCTCTAACGTCATCAGATGATTTCCCACATCATGCCGCAGCCTGCGCATATCCCCGTAAAGCCTTTCCACCTCGTCTATGTGGCTCTGCATATCCTGAATCTGCCTGGCAAGCACTTCCTTCTGCTTATCCTCCTCCTGCTCATGTTTCCACTGTCTGAACACATATATCATTACAAAAATTGTAACAAAACAGACCACAGTATAACACAGTATGATCAAGTCATAGGTTCCGTAAAGCGAAAAGGGACTTTTTCCGGAATCGCGCTCATAAATAAAATTGTAGTATCTGAATATTCCATAGGCAAATACGCCCGACACCGAAGGCATGACCAACAGCAGAAATTCCCTGATAGTCATATGCTCGCGCCGTTCCCCGTACGCCCACAGCAGACATCTGACAGCCGCATACATAAGGGCTGCGCCCAGAATCACCATTACACTCCTGTCAGCCACATATACCTGAAACCAGAACTTTTTATCCTTTACCAGTTTTAAGGATTCCAACAGACCATAGGTTCCATTACTGATACAAGCTGCGATCCGCCACGCCTGCCACCTCAGACAGAAAAAAGTAACTGCAAGAAACAGCTTCTGTGCGCCGTATTCCCTGTCAAGTCTCCACAGCACAAAAAAAGCGGCACATGTTACAGCGCCATAGACCAGCATGGCACTGATATAAAACAACGGCCAGCCCGCCACAAACATTCCGGCTGCATACACAATCCCCGCATATTTCGCTTTTCTTCTTTCCGCCATAAACGGCCTGGCCCATATCACAAGACAGTATGCATTAAACAGCGTCACACAGATATTTTCGACCAGATTTGCCAGTTCATAGTATAACTCTATCTGTTGCACTTATTTCTCCCTCTTCCTGCTGATATACTGCATATACCGCCGTACAAAGCCTGCAAACTGTTTTTTCGACAAAAGGACCGTCCCATTTTCCAGCCAGATGGTAGTGGCATTGTATTTCTCTACATATTTCAGATTCACCAGATAAGCCCGGTGCGTTCTGTAAAAATTCTCTCCCGTCTGTTCCGACAATTCAGTCAGTTTCCCGTAATATTCAATATTGCCGCCTGTCGTATGCAGCATGACTTTCCGGTTAAACACTTCCGCATAAATGATATCCTCAAGAAGCACTTTTGTGGAAATACCACCCCTTTTTACAAGAATTGCTGCCGGAACACCGTCCTGCTTCCGGCCGTCCGGATGTGTGCCGCCGTAAATATCCGCCGCCCGGATCTGTTGTCCTTCTCCATCCATCCCCGCCTGCCGCAAAGTCTCGATCTCCTGCTGACGTTCATACTGCTGCAATGCCCGCCCAAGTACCTCACTCAACTTGTCATCACCAAAGGGTTTCACAAGGTAATGCAATGCTCCAACATCAAAGGCTTCATATACATAATCCGGCAGTGCTGTCACGAATATAAGGATCGTATCCTTATTCCGCCTGCGCAGTTCTTCTGCAATCTCCATCCCGTTTTTTTCAGGCATCTGAATATCCAGAAAAAGAATGTCCGGCATCCATTCTGATCCCAGGTCCGCTTTCTGTCCTGGTTCTGATTCCGCTTTCTGTTCCGATCTTAAGACCTCTTTCCGCTCTGATCCTGATTCCACTTCCAGCCGCCTCAACACTTCCTGCCCGGAACTGCAGCCGCTGACAAGGCAGGGAATGCCCCTGTCTTCACACAGCTTCTCTATTTTACGCTGCAGAATCTCCTGCAGTATCTTGTCGTCATCGCATACCATGATCTTTACAGTTTTCATTTCGTGCTTTTCACTCTTTTCCCTATCTGTACTTTCAAGGTTATTATACACGAAAAAAATAATTTTCTCTTCCATTCCTGCGGCAAAATGTTGTCAACAGACCATTTTATGTCGTAGAAAAAGAAGTTGACCGCCTGCGAAAACCCGTACGATCAATTGCAATCCGACCTTCCCGTTTTGTAAACAAAAACTTATACGGTAAAAATCATGCCAAAAACCGTCCCTCACCGGATCAGAAACGGCACAAATCACTCCACTCACAGTCTCCGCATATTTCTTCCCGCCTGCCCGGTGTCAGAATCTTCTCCCGCACCAGCCGTTCAAATTCCTTCCAGCGCATCTGATCCCCCGGTGCCAGCCCGCAAAGCGCAAGAACCTGGCTGTCGTATCTCTCCACCTTTTCCATGGAAAGGCATCTGCCCTGCCGGTTGTTCGGACAGCACGCACACACATCATCCGTCTCCTGCAGCAAAACCACCGTCGGATTCTGCTCCAGCTTCTCCTTCATCTTCTGCATATTTTCCGTAAATTCACCACTGTAACCTTTTCCCTGAAAAAAGGAAAAGCACATGCCATGATGTGCTCTGATCCTGTATATCATATATACGCTCCTTCAACTATCCTGTTATTATACACTTTCGTGTACTCTTTCAGTCAGTTTTCTTTTTATTTTCCATCCATCCGTGAATCCGCTGCCCGGAATCTCAAGATTCTTAAAGTTCCGGTGGTGATCCACTCTTCTAATTTTCTCCCATGATAGCCCCAAGCGGTCTGCGAAGCGCATTTCCCAGCGTCAATGCCAGTGCGATCTTAACGACATCGGGTATGATAAAAGGAAGCACACACCAGCCGAGCACCGTTGCCAGACCGACTGCGCCGGTTGTCCTCATGTACACAAACATAAACCACGCTGTTCCCAGCGCATAACATGCAAGTAATCCGAGTACCATGGAGACCGCCTGTACCCATAATTTTTTCCCGAATAACCGCTCCATGAGCCACATGATAAGCGCCGTCAGAATAAATCCAACGATATAACCGCCCGTATTCCTCATTATAACGCCGAGGCCGCCGCTGAAACCCGCAAAAACCGGAACGCCGATCGCTCCTAATAATACATAAACAACCACTGCGATCGTGCCGCGCCTGCCGCCAAGAACCGAAACCGCCAGAAAAATCGCAAATGTCTGCAGCGTAAAAGGCACTGCCATGGGAATCGAAATCCATGAGCAGATCGCGATCAGCACTGTAAAGACAGCGATATACGCCATATCATATGTTTTACCCCTTCCCCCCGTCCTTACGCCGGTATTTTCCATCTGTGTTGTCATTTTCGTACCCATAGCTTCCTCCTGCATTGTAATTTCCAGTAACAGGAAGCGAATTACTGTACATCTCTAATGTGATATACCTTCCCGCTCATCTTCCTGCGCACCGTCGCTCTTCCGAGTCCCTCTTAACGAAGCTATCGTAACATGGCAAAAAGCTATTGTCAACTTCTTTTCCAAACAAGTTAACAATAGCCCGTATCATTTTCATAAAAATGCTTTCAAAGAGACTATATCTTCAACCGCCGGTACCGGTTGATACATGCCAGGATCTCCTGTTTCCGCGGTCTGGCAAGCTGTGCTGCCACGTCGCCGCGCTCAAAAAGACTTTCCAGTCCCTTCCGGTCAAGCTGTTCTTCCAGCAGATCGCCGATCTGTCTCAAATCCTTCTTGCCGTCCATCATCTTAAGCTGGGCATATTTCAGCAGATAAGCCAGCGCCGCCGTCTGCTCCTGATCCTTAAGCTGCTCTAAATACCGCAGTTCCACATTTTCTCTGGAAAGTGACAGTTCACTGGTTCCCGTCGTCCTGATCTTGATACGGTCGTCTTTTCGAAGCGCCATATCCGGCTCCGGACAACGCTTGCGGTTAAATGCCGGGAACCGTGCACCTTCTGCTTTGCCGCCTGTCCGGCTGTCTGTCCGCCCGGACTGCTCGTCTGCAATACTGCCGGCGCTCATGCCTTCCCCTTCGGGCAGCCCCTTATACTCCGCCGCCTTGTCATAAGCTGCCGCCGCCTGCTTCGCCCGCCCGGTAATGTCGATCGGCATATACTCTTTCATCTGGATGATAGTATCCGCAATATGGAAAAAAGCGCCGGAACTTCCCGCCACGATCACAGAAGACACACCCAGGACCTCATACATCCCCCGTACCCTGTCTATAAATGGTGTAATCGGCTCCTCACCGGATGTGATCACCTGCGCCATCAGCTGGTCCCGTACCATGAAGTTTGTTGCCGACGTATCCTCGTCGATCAGGATCAGCCCGCTGCCGCTCTCTAAAGCTTCTATAAGATTCGCCGCCTGAGAGGTACTGCCGCTGGCGTCCTCCGTGGAAAAATGCACCGTATCCTTTTTATTCGGCAGATTCCTGATAAAAGGCGAGATATCCACGCCGGTAATGCTCCTGCCGTCCTCGGCGCGGAGCTTAAACGCCGAACTGTCCGTAATGACATATTCCCTGCCGTCTCCTGCAATATGATTGTACACGCCGTTCTGCAATGCCTGCAGGATCGTGGACTTGCCGTGATACCCGCCGCCCACAAACAAGGTAATCCCTTTGGGAATCCCCATGCCGCAAATCTCTCCCCTGTGGGGAAGGTTTAAAGAGACTCTTAAACTCTCCGGTGATAGGAAAGTTACAGCTCCTTTCATTGGTTTTTCTGACACTCCGCTCTCCCTCGGCAGCACGGAACCGTCCGCGATAAAGGCACACAATCCTTTCTCGGAAAGGCCCTGTCTGATGTACTGCTGATCCTCGCAGAGCCGGATCGCCTGCTTTAACTTCTCCTGATCAATTTTTACGTAATACAGGCTCTTCCGCACACAGTCCGGCAAAATATCAAAAAGCATTTTCTCCAGTTCTCTGGCATTGATGGTCCGCCCGTTGGCCGGAAATCCGGCTTCAAACCGAAGCGTCACATCCCCGTCCTGCACCCGCATGGCCGTGCGCTCCAACACCTGCTGTCCGCACCTTGAAACAGTCATCAGCCCGCTCTTGCCGGAACCCTTCGCCTGAAAACTACCGCCCGCCACCCATCTGCCAAAGAGTCTGGTCAGATGATCCTGCAGAGTAATCCTCTTGGCAGGTGTATCGTAGTATTCCGCCGGAAAACCCGCCTTCTCTTTTTTCACCAGCACGGAAAGTCTGGACGGGGACGCAAAAGGGTCTCCTTGCACGTGATCGATGGAGAGAATATAATCTCCGAAATTGTACTGCCCTTTCAACTCCTTGTAGGCAGGATATCCTCTATGGTCAATATTTCTTAATTTGGTTCTTAATTCTGTGGCTGTGTTCATGGTTGCTCTGTCTCCTTTTCTGAACAAATGATATTACATCATGTTTTTCTCCATTTCTGCGCTGCTTTTTGCATATAAACGATTTTGCGTCTGCGCTTCGTTGCGGCAGATCCGAACCTTTTTTCATAAAGCAGGAGCTTGTCTGTTCTTCCGCCGTAAGCACATTCTGCTTCACCGTAAGTCCGTGCGTTCCCGTCTTTCCTTAATCCTCTTAATATACCGGTCACTTTTCGGACACTTTTCATATAGCAGACGCACGCCATACCGGTATCACCCGCAATATTGAAATTATAGCACTGATCCACGCTGTTCACAATCTTCTTCCTGCAGTATTGCTTGTGAAAGCCGCTTTCAATTCATAACACAGAAACCCTCATTTATAACGATCCTCTTCAAAACTCTGCCCTTGATGACGAATATAATAATAACAAAAGTAAATACGGCCGTTTCAGAATATTACAGTACAAAAAAACAAATCCGGCCGCTTCAAATATTACAATACTTATATTAATGCGGCGCATAACAGAACACAGCCGCACAGGAAACGATTCATCAACCAACCCAGCAAAAGGAGACGCCCTATGAATATAACCGATATCATGTTTACCAACCGCCCGACAACAATCTATGACACGCCCGTCCCTTCCTCCAAAAAGACGCAGGCGCAACCTGAAAAAAACTTTAAAGATTCCATAGAGGAGAGCGTCGTTGATACCTTTAAGCGAAGACACCCCGACAGCGCCAGACATGTGGATGAACAGGTCCGGGCCGGCCGGGCTGTGCGTGAAAAACATGGCGGCAGCGTCTCAACTGACGGTATGACCATGGAAGAATATCAGGCATATTTTTACGCTCTGCTGGATACGATTCCCTATGATTCCACACATATGAATGACACCAACATTATCTCCATCTCGGAAGAAGGCTGGGAACAAATGCGTAAAGATCCGGATTATGAGGCATGGATTCTCGGCTATTTTGTGGAAGACCGCGCCGTGCACAATCCTTTCTTTGCATGGGGGAATGACGCCGGCTGTGTCGTGACCGAGCATTTCGGCGCCTCCATCGAAGAGCACCACGGTCAGGGTATCAGCAAAGCCGCCCTGGAAGGCCGTAAACCGGACGACGATGATGAAGACGAGGAAGAAAACTGGTGGATCAAACGTCATAAGAGAATGAAAAAGCTGATGAAAGAACAGGTAGAAAGATCCATCAGAAAAAATGCGGCCGAAAAAGCGGCGGCGAAAGAAATATATGCGCGCCAGCAGTACCTGAGCCGTGCAAAGCAGCACAGCTTCCTCACTACCGGTACGCAGGATATGCCGGCGGCAGTCCCGAATCCCGAAGGCATGGCCGCCGCCATGGCTGCCGGCGCCTATATCAATACACTGGACTTATTCGGAAGCGGTATTACCGGCGACGTTCACTAAAAATCTGCGGCATGGATCAATACACTGCTTATCCATGCCGCATATTTCGGATTTTCACGCCTGCTGTCTCAGTATCCGCCGCATAACCTCAATTTCACGCATAACCCAGGGTACAGCTTCTCTATGCTGTACCTTTTCGTTGCCCGCGATTGCTTCTTCCAGAGACATCCACTGCACCCGGTAATCATATTCCTTCTCATAATCGTCCAGATTTCTGTTTCCGGCTGTCTCCTCCACGTCACAGACATAGTACCAGGAAACCATCTCCATCAGATCATCCTGATCTCCCTTGCGGCGCTCCGTCACTTTCATAAATGCCTCCGCGCTCTCCCGCTTTACGCGGTAGCCCGTCTCCTCCGCCACCTCTCTGACCAGCGTATCCAGAAGTTCTTCCTCCTCATGCTTTCCGCCGCCCGGAAACTTGTAGTCGCCGTATTTCATCCCGTGAATCAGCAGGAACCTACCGTCCTTTCGAATCATGCCCCTGACCGCGGTTCTCTTGAAAACAGTGCCGTCAGTCTTATAATTTTTCAAGTCAATCATAAATTCCTGCATGTTTTTCTCCATTTCTGCGCACGCTTTCTTCCAGCGCCCAAATATCCCTGTTCCTCCTGAAATACAGGCATACGCCGATTCCTGCAAAAGCGATCACGAAGAACAGAAACGCCGCGCCGGACCCCTTTCCACTGCCAAACATCCTGACCAGCACACTGCCCGTTCGCTGTACCGACATGATCGGTTCAAACACCTGATCCACCAGAAAACCGCCCAGAAAATATCCGATCGGTATGGTAAAAAACTGCAGAGAATTGCGCACAGAATAGACACGCCCCTGCATTTGCTCCGGCACCCGCAGCCGCATAATCGCGTCCAGATTGGTACTCATAAGCGGTATGGCGATCCAGCCGAGAAATCCGCCGATACACCAGACAAGCGGCGTCCGCCCGAAGGCCAGCAGGAAGTTCTCCGTGCTCATGGAAAACAGCAGACAGTTGCAGATCACCCGCACTCTGCTTTTCGGCTTCTTTACAAAAGAAGCCAGCACACTTCCCGCAAACGTAGTCACCCCGATCACTGCATTCACCAGACCCAGCGTTCTCTCGCTGCCGCCGTTTCTTGACAACATCATCGCCGGAAACGCCGCGTCATAGATGGAAGCCACCAGATTAATGGCCGCCAGAAACATGATAAGCCCGAAGATTCCACGCTCCTTGCGCAGATAAGCAAGCCCCTTTTTCGCTGCCGAAAGAAGCTTCTCCTGTCCCTCCTGTGCTTCTCCATTATCCGGAATCCGGATACCGAACGCCAGCGTGACAAACGCCACTCCGAAGGTAAGCAGATCAAACGCCACGATCGCATTCATGCCGCCGATCCCCAGAACCGCCGTCGCAATGACCGGCGTCATAATGGAATTCAGGGAACTGGCAAAATAGCGCAGCCCGCCCACACGCTGATAATACTTCTTGGGAAGCACCCGCGTAGTCGCCACCTCGGAAGCCGGCTGCTGCACCGTATTCATAACGCCGCCAACACCGTTGATCAGATATAAATGCCAGATCTGCAGCGCGTTATTCTTCAGCAGAATCAGCATAACCACCGTGCTTACCGCCGCCAGCGTATCGCACACCAGCATGGTCGCCTTCTTGTTCCATCTGTCGCTCAGAGCGCCCGCAAAAATGCTGAGCAGCACATAGGGCGCATAGGAACTTACCATCAAAAGCGCCGTCATGAGCGCCGACCCTTTCTGCGTATAGGACCAGATCACCAGCGCATAACTTGTCATCGCGCTGCCAAGCCCTGAAAAAGACTGGGTGCTCCACAACAGCAGATAAGTCTTCATTTCTTTCAGACTGCGTAAATATTCTTTGTTTTTTATTTTGTTTTTCATAGACTTTGCTCCTTTTATTCAAATTATAAAGTATTTGAAATCCGCAAAGTCTAAGGGCAGTTATTGAAAATAAGGTCAACGGACCTGTTTTCAATCTACTGACTCCATGCAATCACTGCCCGTTCAGACTTTGCATGGAGCTGCTGCACTCATTAATTTCATTGTGTTCACCCACTTTCCTGACTGCCAGTTTCTTCATTTTACACCAAAAATGTATTCTCTCCCGATCCAGATCCCCTTCGCGTCCGTCCCGTGTCCGATCTGCCCCGTAACCGCAATGGGCATATCCGCTCTGGCATATCTTCTGACAAGCGTCTCCATAGACGGCCTGCACCGCTTCTCCTGCATTTCGGTAAAAGTTCCCAGCAGTACGCCTGCCACCTGCCGAAAAGCGCCAAGCTGTTCCAGCTGGCACAGATATGTCTCCATCCGGGCCGCCGTTCCACTGTAACTTTCCAGCAATAGTATCTTATCTGTAAGATCAGGCATATACTCTGTCCCGGCCAGCTTCAGAAAACATCTGATGTTGCCGCCCACTACGATTCCGTGAAGCTGACGCTGATTCCCGGCCGTTTCAACCTTGTCAGTCACTTCACATTCTGCCTGCGTATCCGCCGTGAGAAAATGCTTCTCTATCCGAAACAGCTCCTCCCCGCCGTCTATCACGCTGTTCCTGAAATCCGCGGTCTGCCGCTTCGCGTGATCATATATCAGATTCCGGATCTGATACAGCACCGACGCTTTGCCCGTCTTAGCGTAGACCGCGTTGATCACCGTCGTCAGATCACTGTACCCCCAGAAGGTCTTACCACTGTCCGCGATCACGTCATAGTCCAGATAAGGCAGTATGCCATTGGCAAGATCGCCTCCGGAAATGTCAAATATCCCCCTGATCTCATCATCCCGGTAAAAATTCATCAGTGCCGCGGCACGCTCCTGTGCCGTACTGCTAAGTCCCTCTTCCGACACATAAATAGAATCGCTGAACACCGGCTGCAAACCGATGGACTTAAGAACCTCTTCCAGACGTCTGATCCTGCCTGCATATTCTCTGTTTTGACCGTCGGAGCAGCAGACGATCCCTATTTTCGATCCGGCCCTTATCATTTCACAACTCCTTCTAAATGTTGTTCTTTTGCGTGCCCTGAGAACCCGGCCCGTAATTCACCGATATTCCATTATCAAAAATCTGTATATAAAAATGCACACACCATATACCGTTTTAATGATTGCACAGTTAAATTATATAGCATAAAAAGAGAATTTGAAATAGATATTTCCTTCAATCTCTGATCTATAAAATAGCAGTAATAGCCCCGCACGCTTGCGACACCTCTCTAATTATGATAAACTCTACCTGTCAGTACCCCGTAACCAGTTGGAAAGGTATCATGTTTAAAATGAAGAATAATAAAATTTTATTGCCCATACTCCTTATCGTATTTACGCTTACAGCCTGTGGAAATATGCAAACCGCCAATCCGGATACATCGTCAGACACCAGTACCGAAGCACCGGTAGCCTCAGACGGTTCCGGCACGTCCACCGACTCTGCCAGCGAAACGCCGGGCACATCAACTTTTGAAGCCACAGTCATCGAGACAGCCGAGCACACAATTCTGGTAGAACCCGTATCCGGTTCTGCAGAACTCAATTCTGCCGGCCGGATCGTAGTGCCGCTCAGTGACGATATGGCGTTTCAACCCGGCGACCTGGTTGAGATTACATACAATGGTGAAATTATGGAATCCGATCCCGCACAGCTGGGCGAAGTCCACGAGATCACTTTAATCGAGTCCGCCTCAGAAGCAGCACCGCCGGAAGCCGACGCAAAGACCGGCACAGAAACCGATACAGAAGCTGCACAGATAGAATCCGATCACAAATGGGACCGGATTCCCATGGTCATGGTAAATGATAAGCTTTACCGCGATACGGGTCGTGAGAGTACAGCCGAACTGCGCTGCGGCAACATGGACGGAGAGATCACTTCGACTGTCGATGGTTCTCAGATTCCCACCCGAAATAACGAATCTAATTTCGGGTCAGGATTCGGATACCAGTACGGCGCCGACGACACGATCGAAGTCTATATGAATGAGAAGTGGTTTGTATTTGAGTGCATTTCTTCCCCATTGGAACCATCTGTAAAGTAAATCATCTTACTCATTCCTTCCTCAGTCGTCCCGCACAGACGATCCCGAGGAAAATGTCCGCACCGGCCCAGGCGGCCACCTCTCCCCAGAAAACACCCGTATGCCCGATCAGGCGCGTCAGAAACAGTGCACACATGATCCGCATCGCGACCTGCATGAAACTGGACAACATCGGAATCACGGAATCTCCCATGCCCTGTATGCAGGCTCTGACCACATACAGACAATACAGCAGCGGGAATCCGGCCGCAAGCACGCACAGATAATGACAGCCCACCCGCAGCATTTCCTCCACGCCTGTCTCCGTCTCTTTGATAAAAAGTCCCAGAATCGGCCGGCCGGCAAACACCATGACCGCAGACATCACAAGCGCCGTAATGCTTCCGATGATCAGCGCGCTCTTAAGTCCCGCCCGGATTCTCTTATCACTGCCGATTCCTTTATTCTGCGCCGTATAAGTAAGAATGCCGTGTCCATATGATGTGGCGGCAATCTCCAAAAGCACATACAGCTTATTCGCCGCGGCGTATCCCGTCAGGAACAGAATGCCGAAACCGTTGACCGTAGCCTGCACCACCAGTCCGCCGGCCGCGGTAATGATATTCTGCACGCCCATGGGAATCCCCATTCTGATCTGCTCCCGCAGAATCTGACGGTCGATCAGCTTTCCTATCCTGCCGGACAGTCCCGTTTTGCTTTCTTCACAGCACCTCTTCTCTGACAGCGCTGTCTCTTGCCCCATCAAACCGTAATCCATATCCGGGCGTTCTGGCCTGTCGTATCTCTCCTGCCCGTCCGCTCCTGCCTCCGTCAGCCTTTCGTCTGTCTGAAACCGTATTCTCCGCAGTGCCGCCCCACAGTAAACCGCCGCCAGAAGCTGTGCCAGCACCGTACCGTATGCCGCTCCCGCAATCCCCATGTCCATTTCCGCCACAAACAGCAGATCCAGGGCAATATTTCCGAGAGACGCTATGATCATGGCATACAGCGGCTTCTTACTGTTGCCCAGCGCCCGAAGGACCACCGGCGTAAGAACCATCTGCCCGATCAGGGTAAATCCCGCCGCACCCAGGACAGCAATGAGAAGACCGCTGCAGATTGCCCGCTTCAATTCATTCATCTGCTTTTTTCCAAAAAAACCGGCGATCACCACCGAGCATCCCTGTGTGATCCCCGATATCACGCCGAACATAATAAAAGTCAGCCATTCCGTCGCTCCCAGCGCCGCCAGTGCATTGGCGCTCACACACTGTCCCACGATGACCGCGTCCGCGAACGTATATAATTGTTGAAATAGATTCCCCAGCATAAGCGGCATGGAAAACGTCAATAGCAGCCGCCCGGGACTGCCGGTTGTCATATCTTTGGTGTCTGTTTTCATTTTACCTCTTTCCTCCGCACTTTCCCTGCATAGCACAGTCGCATCTCTTTCCGGCTCTAGCTCATTCGCCTATTCTATCATAAATTTCATATCTCTTCCATAGCCGTTTTGGTTTACATAACTTTCCTTTCAACCATACAGTACTTACCATCATGTAATTGCAGTTTCCCGATTCCGGGTTTAAGTCTTCATATTTCACCTGGCACACCCGTCGTTTCTTTTTTAGAGAAAATACGAATTTGAGTTGCAAAAATCATGCAGCAAAGTTTCGGTGCATTACTCCACATGATAATATCCATGCCCAAAATCAATAAAGACCTTAAGCGCCTGCAGGATCACGGCTACCCGATCCGGAATATCATAGATCTCATGCAGAGTGATCCGCAGACGAACACCATCGTCTATACCTCACGCCAGTTTCAGCCGTGTGCCGAAACATTCCCTGACACCTATGCCTTTGTCGGACCGTCGGTCAGGCCCGTTACCACGCAGATTACCAGGACACACGAGAAACTGGTCTATATTTCCATGGGAACCGTCAACAATGATATGCTTCCGTTTTATCGAAACTGTATTGCCGCATTGGCCGATACGGACTATCAGGTGATCCTGTCCGTCGGTGATCTGGCAGATATCTCCGCCCTCGGATCCCAACCGGACAATATCACCGTAGAGCGTCATGTGGATCAGATCGCCGTGCTTGCGCAGGCAGACGCTTTTATCTCTCACTGCGGTATGAACAGCGTCTTAAGCCTCCTGACCGGCGTTACCAGGTCCGTCTGCTGTGCCATCACCTCGTCGATATCCTTGTAGGCGAATCTGCACTCCTCGGCCACGTCATTTTTCTTCCGCTTGCCGAGTACTACGCCTTGCTCTTTCAGATCCACCATCACCTGCTCCGTGGTAAAGGCATTCATTGCGCCGGTTCTGGAACAAGCCCGCGCCGTGTAATGAGGTATGGAAAGATTCCTCATTTCCCCTGCCCTCCACCACATAGCTGACAGCCCCCATAGGCATTCCTTTGCCTGTATGCGTATCCGGCATGAGACATGCCCATTTATGAAGAAAAGGCAGATTGGCCAAATGATACGCCTGCTCAATGCATGTATCCTCGATCCGGTCGATCCCGGACAGCCACACCTTTACCGGAAATTTTGTGTTTTCATCATATATTACGAACATAATCTCTCCTCCACCTTTCTGTATCGCTCATCGTCCAGTGTCTTTTTCAGGCACCGGAACGGGTCTAATTCATTTGCGAGAACCATTCTGCAGACCTGAACGGAAAAGCCGCTGACCAGACCTGCGCCAAGCGCATTTTGCCGCACCGGAATCACATTGGTTCTGCTGTTCACATTCCAGAACACCAGCTTCGGCAGACGGTAGCCATACGCCCCAAACCGCCGCCCGATGGACTCGAAAAGTGTCTCTCTGCCGTCTTTTTGCACAGCCGCGTCAAACTCCATATCCGATATCACGAGCACCGTACCGGGAAGTTCCTCCTGCCGCAAACGGTTTCTCACCGCCGTCTGCAGGATCAGTTCAAAAGTCGCCTCTATATTCGTATTACTGTAATCGCAGTTTGCAAAAGCCAGTTCCAGCTTCTCCCGCAGTGTCCTGCAGTTTGACAGATCCACATATTTAGGGCTTGCCGAAAAAGTAATATACTTATCCCGATACGCACCGCGCATACGCTCCGCAAAGTAAATGCCCAGCGCATTGGATACATGAAGCGCCATGATACTGCCGTCTCCCACAGCACACTGCATACTGCCAGAACCATCCACCACGCAGAGTACATTACCCGCCTCCGCCACCGTGTCGGGAAGATTCTTCCACAATGCTTCCAGAGACGGATCTTCCGCTCCGGTCTCCATCTGCCAGCCTTTTTGCACCATATATCGTGCCACGATCTCATGCGGCATAAGCACGCCTGCATGAACCACCGCTTTTTGTTCCAGCACGGCCTGAAGATACTCCTGTCTGCGTACCTGATCGTGAAGCAGAAAGGCGTTCCGATATACCAGATTGGCGCGGGACGCAACTCTTGTATAGTCGATTTCCTCCCAGCGCCTGCTGCTCATGTACACCTCCGTCACCCCTGTATAGGATCGCAGCGCCGACAGCGTCTTTCTGTACTCTCCTGCGGACATCCCCATGAAATGCTGTATCCTGGCCGCTGCCCGTCTGGATTCCCCGGAAGAAGTGTTGTTGCCCGGTATCCACTTTGCACACAGTGACACCTTTCCTGCGGCCCTCATGCCTGCGATATCTTGCGTAAGCTGCTCCCCTATAACCGACAGCGCCTTTTCCTCAAGCGGCGTATCAAAAAGACACAGCAGATCATCATAACGGCCATACTCCGCCATAAGCCCGACCAGCTTTCCGGTCATTTCCCTTTCCCGCTCAGCCAGATAGCGAAGGATAATGCGGAAGGAACGTCTCTCCCCCATACCGCCTCTTGCGTCACGCAGGAAAAACAGCCACTTCATCGCAAGAATCCTGTCCTCATAAAATGCCGGGATAAATCTCTTGATAATCTCCGCCTCCGTCATATTTCTCAGTGACGCCGCCGCAAAGTTCAGATCCACCAGAGCCTTCCCTGTTGTGGCATACCCGGCCGCACCGTTCTCCGTTCTCTTCCTGCTGTCATTGATCGTTGTATGTAATCTCTCCATAAAATCCATTTTCGTTCTCCTTTCAAAAAGCCTTACCGGGGCAGGATTCGAACCTGCATAAACCATTTTTTCATTGCTGTAAAAGTCTTTGCCAAGACTTGTTTTTCCACGGTAAGGCTGCTTTCAGACGCCGGGAAAGCCATCAGCGGTTTCCGCCTGCCATGCAGTTTCTTCATGACATTGGAACCGCCCCGTAAGCCGCCGCCCAGACGGGAATCGAACCCGCGACACCGCACTCTGAAGGTGATGTATTTGCTGTTAAAGCCTTTGCCAAGACTTGTTTTTTCGTGCTCTACCATCTGAGCTACTGTGGCGGCGGCTTTGGAGGCGTTTCCCCTTGTCTGTATACAGGATATAATATCCCGCCAAAAGAATCATTTCAAATTTGACGGATGGAGCAGCCGGACCTACGATAACGAACGCCGCCGGCTGGAAAGCTGGCTCGCCGGCTATGTCAGGCAGGAGCACACCGGCAAATCCAAAAACATCTACCTTTCCATCGACAGTAACCTGCTGGACACCAATCCGCTGTACCGGGTATGGAAAGCCAAGAGCTTCACGGATAACGATATTATGCTGCACTTTTATATCCTGGATCTTCTGTTGAGAGCGCCGGATCAGACTGCCGGCGGCCGGACCGCGGACGAGATCACCGACGGTCTCCTTGCGCAGTACGGCACGGTCTTCGATTCCCAGATCGTCCGCCGCAAATGCAACCAATACGCCGATGAAGGCATTCTGATCAAAGAAAAAACAGGCCGGGAAGTCCGGTACCGCCCTGCTCCGCCCGCCCGGCCGCTCTTTACCGCGCACCCCGGTCTGCGGGACGCCGTGAAGCTGTACCAGCTTGCCTCACCGCTGGGCGTTGTCGGGAGTACGATCATGGATACCGTCTCATTTCAGAATAAACTGTTTCGGATCAAACACAATTTCTTTGTCCACACGCTGGAAGATGAAATGCTGCTGCCGCTTCTGCAGGCCATGCACAAAGAGCAATCCGTCCTCCTGACTGTAAAAAGTACGAAGCAGGCAGGTACAGACAAAAGAAACATGACGCCCGCACAACACGCCAAAGCTTCTGCACCGTCCTGCCCGCTGCGCCAGACAGCCGGCGTACCCTTAAAAATCTTCACCAGCACCCGCACCGGAAGGCGTTACCTGTGCCTCTATCTGCCACACAGGAAGCACTTCACAAATATCCGTATGGACGCCGTTAAATCCGTGAAAATACAGGAACCCTTTCCGGATTATAAAAACATCCGGGAACAACTGGACCAAAATAAAGGCTCCGCGTGGGGCGTTTCCTTTCAAAACGAAAACCGCCGGCACTCCGAGCACGTAAAGCTTACACTGCATATAAATGAACATGCAGAAAGCTATATCTTAAAACGGCTGGAACGGGAAGGAAAAGGCGGCACCATAACACGCACCGCCGCCGACACCTTTACCTATGAGACCGATGTATTTGACGCCAATGAAATGCTGCCCTGGCTCCGCACCTTCATGGGGCGTATCCTTTCCATCGAGTCAGACTGCCCGCAGCTTGCCGCCCGTTTTCAGAGAGATTTTCTGTCCATGTACCATATGTACTTTGAAACGTGAAGAGGACATACCGATGAGCAAATTATTTTCTGAAATATACAACTGCTATTTTCAGGTGATCAAATCACTGATGGAACAGAAAAACTACATAGCAGAAAGCGAACTGCAATACCGCATTCAAAATGCCTGTTTCGAAGAAAGCATTCTCTCTCTGCTGCCCGGACTCACCGAAAACGGCTGGGGGTTCTATGAGAAAAGAGACGGCGTCCTGCATTCCAGATTGTCCGGGAATTTCCACGTTCCCCTCACCGGCCTGCAGAAATCTTATCTGAAAGCGATCCTTCTGGATGAAAAGATCGGTCTCTTTCTCGATGAGACACAGATCGGGCAGCTCAATGCCGCTCTGTCGGACGTGGAGCCCCTTTTTCTTCCCGACGACTTCTATTACTATGACCGCTTTGCCGATAAGGACGACTATGCAGATCCGGAATACAAAAAACATTTCCGGACGATCCTGTCCGCAATCCGCAATCATGAGTATGTAGACATCCTCTACGAATCACGCCATCAACGCCGGCTTCACCACAGCTATCTGCCCTGCCGCCTGGAATATTCCATCAAAAACGACTGCTTCCGGCTGCTGGCCGTGAAATCTCATACCCACCGGAACCCGAAAATCATCACACTGAATCTCGGCCCCATGATCAAAGTCGTGGGCAATGAAACTTTTCTCCGGCAGATCAAGGAGCGGCTCGGACGGCAGATGGCTCTTGGATCGTAACTGAAACGCCCAAAGACAAGCCTGCCTGCGATACTGCTTAATCACAGCGCGTCCTTGGGACACGCTTTCACACATTCATAGCACAATATACATTCCGTTCCGTTTTTGCGTTTTCTCGAATTGTCCGTGACATCAACACCCATGGGGCAGACCTTTTTGCACTTGCCGCAGGAAATACATTTGTCCTTGTCACATTTGACGCGCATGAGAGAAAAGTACGACATCGGCTTCAAGAACACGGTCACCGGACATATGTATTTGCAGAAAGCCCGGTTATCCTTCAGCACAAAAGCCAGAACGATTCCGACCGCATAGTACAGACCGTTGCCGATCAGGAACGCCCAGAACATGATCCGCTCCATGTCATTTACCTGCGCCAGAAATAAGGCGCTGACAAATACAAAGGACAGCAGAAAGGTAACATACCTGATCCAGCCCCATTTTTTCCCCGGACGCTGCGGCGTCTTATACGGGAGCAGATCCAGGATCATCGCGGTCCAGCAGGCATACCCGCACCAGCCCCTTCCGAAGACCAGCGGTCCGAAAATCTTCGCCACCGCGTAATGAATGGTCGCCGCCTCAAATACACCGGTAAACAGATAATACCAGAAGCCTTCAATCTGCATATTCTCGTTGCAGAGCAATCCCAGATAGACAAGCATATAACTGCCCACCAGAAACTGTGCCACCCTGCGCGCATGTCTGTATCGCAGCTGAAACAGCAGAAAGCCGATCGCCAGTGAAGTGCCGATGTAACTGAAGTTGAACAAATAAAATATATTCTGCTTAGTCAGCCAGAGCGTGACAGCTATCGTTTCAAAAATCAGCCACATCATAACCGGCAACGCAAATCTTTTGATTCCTTTTGATTTTTCCATCATAAATTCCCCCTCTTTGTAACTGTATCATACCAGAATCTGATTCCCGCACAATACCTGCGGCGCTAAGCTGCTTTGACGAAGCGATACCCTACAGAACGGGATAGGTAACCTGCAAATCTTCACTTGAAAATACAGATCCTCACATGGCTTCATCCATTGCTGTCCATGGCGGTTTTCTGTGCTTTCGGTATGATGTTTTACAAAGCATTATGGTGTTCATGATGAGCGGCGGTATCTGGCTGCGTTCTTCCGGACTGGCTCCTGACGTTTTCATCGCCGTATTCTATACCGGCCTTGGCTGTGCGCTGGCACTGGCCGGAGTACTGTTCTGGATTGCCTGTGCCCGGCACGCCAAAAACTGATTTCGGATTCCATCCTGTCCCCGGATCACCGGCATACGTGTGAATCCGGTTCTATGTTCAGGGGAATCATGCAGCTTCTGTGCTCTGTTATCAGCCATTTTGTACTCTTTCCATCAGTGCCTGAACTGTTTCATAACCTTAAACATTTTCTTAATATCTACCGGCTTCGCCAGATGTTCATTCATTCCGGCATCCTTCGCCATTGCGACATCCTCTTCAAACGCGTTAGCTGACAGTGCAATGATAGACACAGACTTCGCGTCCGGCCGGTCCAGACCACGGATCACACGGGTCGCCTCATATCCGCTCATGACCGGCATCATCAGATCCATGAGCACACAGTCAAATGTTCCCGGTTCAGACGCTGCAAACGCATCCACAGCCGCTTTTCCGTCTTTTGCAGTCACGACCTTCGCACCCGCCTCCGAAAGCATGAACTCCATGGTTTCACAGTTGATTTCATTATCCTCCACCAGAAGAACACACATCCCGGCAATATCCTTCCGCAGATCCAGTTCCTCATCCGCATCCTCAGGCTGCAGACTCCGGGTTTCATCGATCTGCATGGGCAGAGTAATCTGAACCACACTTCCCTCACCGACCCGGCTGTCGATCTCAATACTTCCCTTCATCTGGTCAACCAGATCTTTCACAATGGACATGCCAAGCCCGACACCGTTATAGTTGGTTCTTGCACCCTGGTCTTCCTGCGTAAACGGCTCAAAAATGTGCTTAATAAATTCCTCCTTGATACCGATTCCCGTATCTTCGATCACGAAGCGGTAACCGGCAGTCCCGTCCACACAAGAAAGCTCCTTTACCTGAATAAATACAGAGCCATGAGGGCGGTTATACTTGAGCGCGTTGTCGATGACATTCATCAGAATCTGCTGCACATGCAGCGGATTGCCGATCAGCCTGCTGTGCTGCAACGCTGTTTCCTTAAGCGTCAGCCGGATCTCCTTCTCTTCCGCCTTAGCGGACAGAATCGCGATACTGTTGTTCAATATATCATAAAGATCAAAAGGTTCCTCCACCGCCGCCAGTCTTCCGCTCTGCTGCTTGCTGACTTGAAGAACATCGTTGACCAGGGATAGCAGATGCTCCGTCGATACACGGATTTTCTTCCGGCACTCACTCTGCCTGTCCGGATCATTCTGGCTTTTCTCCATAATAGCCAGCATACCCAGAATCCCGTTGATCGGTGTGCGAAGATCATGGGACATATGGGAAAGAAATTCACTCTTCGCCGAATTGGCCTGTCTGACCCTTTCCAGAAGTTCCAGAATAGACTGCTCCTGTCTGTTCTTCGCCACCATGGTTTCCGTGATATCCTGATGGTATCCGTTCAGACTGGTGCCCGGTTTTTTGAATGCCTTGTTGGGCACGCCGCCGCAGCGGACATATATTTTACCCAATTCAGGATGATTCCAGGGATAAATCACCTCGGAACGGCCGGTTTCCAGTATTGCCCGAACCGCTTCCTGCACCATCTCCACATAATCCGGCTCAATGTTCTGAAACCAGTGCTGATAGCACTCTTCCGGTTCGATTTCATCCGGCACGCCCAGTAAGATCCGCATGGTCCGGTCCGCATACATCCTCGGCCGGCACCCTTCCTCCAGTTCAATCGTCCAGATCCCGGTTCTTGCTCCCTCCAGAATATCTTCCAGACTCTGTCTTGCTTCCAGTCTGTACTTCTCTTCCTTCTCCACCACGGCATTGATGTCCCGCCTGGCAAAGATTGCGCAGTTCTCTTCCGCCGTCTTCTCCGTGGCGGAAAAGTGAATCTCCATGTGTTTCAGCCTGTAAGAACTGTCTTTTACCTGATACCGGACAAAAAATTTCTTCTTTGTCCGAAGCTGGGCAAGCACATAGTCTTTTTTGGTCACGGCACGGAGCTTTTCCTGATCTCTGGGAACCACACACCGGGAAATATACTGCTCCATAGCCGTCTGATATCCGTCCTCAAAGTTCACACCACAGTCCTTACGCATCTTTTCGTTGTCCCGGTAGATCTCGCACTCATCTGTATCGAAATTCACCTGGCAGATACCCAGATAGTCCACGCTGAGGGCATGGAGAACATTATAGCTGCGCTTCTGAAGCTTGCGGAACAAGTTGCGTCGTTTCAGGGAAGACACAATAAAGTATGCCGCAGTCTGAAGCATATTGGATGCGTATTCCAGAGACTTCACAGGCGGATTGTCCACGCCGTAAAAGCCGATAATTTTTTCACCGTTATAAAGAGGCACTACCACAAGAGAATGTATCCCCTGCCTTTTCAGGTTCTCATACTGAAGAGGGTCAGTTTCCTGAATGTCTTCCAGATTCTTAATGACGATATGCCTGCCGATTCTGAAATTACGATACCAGCTCGCACACACCTCAGGCGGGACATTTTGAAGATTCTCCTTTTCCGGCTCCACCCCGTCGGCCACCCATTCATAAGTGTTATCATCGCCGCCGTACTCGTTTTGTTCAAATATGTAGGTCCGCTCCCCATTCAGCGCCCTTCCCAGATGTTCCAGAAGCACATCCAGAGACTGATCCGGCGTCTCTTCCTGCAGCGCAACGCGAAGCCCCTCATTGATAATAGTTTCCAGATTCTGAACACTCTGCATGTCATGATACTGTTCACGGTTTTCCTCGATCGAAGTGCCTTCGCCGCCCCGTTCAAAAAACTCCTTTGAATAATCCATACGCGTGCCCTCCATACAGACCGTTTCCGGTTCCATATTAGTTTACATGGCTTCACCGCAAAAACAGTTTCGCCTGTATCAGAATACCATACACCCCCAATCGCGTCAATGCGATAAACATACCTTACTCATCCCTCCTTACGATTACCACTTTCATATCCAAAATATTTGCCCCACCAAAAAATCCCGCCGGTTTCCCGACAGGATTTTTCTACCATGCAGTCATTCTGAATTGCTTAAATTAACGTTATCTATTTCCACAGATTAAAGTGTAAACGCTCCCATTTCAGACTGCAGCCCATCTGCAATCTGCCGTAATTCGCCTGAATTTTGGGCAATGCGGGACATATGCTCGCCAACTTCTGTCACCGAAGCTGCTACCTCCTGTGTTCCGGCAGCATTTTCTTCCGAAAGCGCCGTCAGACTCTGTACAATATCCACCACACCGGTTCTGGTATCGTCAATCTGCTCCATTTTCTCAGCAATGTTCCTGATACCCTCTATCGTCTTCTCCACGCCGGAATGCATCTCCGCAAACCGCTCTCTGGTCAATCCCACATTTTCATTCTGGTCCGCCATGACCGCCTTGACCTCATCCATTGTCTGGACAGCCTTCTCTGAATCATCTATGAGATGTGCAATAATTTCCTCAATCTGATTGGCAGATTCATTGGACTCCTCTGCCAGTTTCTGGATCTGCCCGGCAACCACGGCAAAGCCGCGTCCCTGCTCTCCTGCTCTTGCCGCTTCAATTGATGCGTTCAAAGAAAGCAGATTCGTCTGTTTTGCAATTGACGTAATCAGTGCCGTCGCTTCTTTGATCTTGACAGCAGATTCATTGGTCGTATTTGTCTGCCGGTAAATTAAGTCTATTGCATCCTGTGCTTTCCGGTTTACTTCATCCATTGTATTTAAAGTATTGGCTGCAACTTCGCTGGAAGTAAACATTCCCTCAGCCATTTTATGCAGATCGTCCATCTCCATACTGTTCTCTTCGATCATGCTTCCCATCAGCACAATGCTCTCCATGGCCTTCTGCGTCTCTTCCGCCTGGGCAGAGGAACCGTTCGCCATATCCTGCACCGCCCGCTCCACCTGCTTGACCGTACCAAAAATCAGATCCGTATCCTCATTCAGCATGTGAGAAGTCTCCATGACCGTAGCACTGTGACCCTCGATCCGCTCAATCGCTCCACTCAAATGCCCGCGCAGCGTATCGACTGCCCGGCTTATGGCACCGATCTCATCCTTCTTGGCACTGAGTTTCTTCTGACTCTGATCCTCCCTGAAATCCAGTTCCGCAAACGTCATTGCAAGTTCTGCAATATTTCTCAGCGGTTTTACAATAATATCACAGACAAAAAATACGATAATCATACAGATGAGCATTGTAATGCATCCCCAGAAGATAGAAATCAAAACGATCTCATCCGAGGATTTCATGCTTCCGCTGGAAGACTTTAATGCAGTATTCTCATCTGCTGTTATTACAAAAATATATGTACCATCTTCTGTCACACTGTATGCGGCATATTTTTGTGCTCCTTGATATACGTATTTAATGGAAACTGCTTCCTTCGGAATATTTCCCTGTTTTATCTTTACAAGTGCGGCATTCACTGCCTCATTCTCAACCTGATTTCCAATCTTGTCGGGCGTAGGATGATAGCACATCGTTCCGTTCCGGTCAACGATATACGCATAAGAACCATCCATATCCATGATATCCAGGCCGCCCACCATCTTTTCCCAGAATTCCGTGTCCGGCTGCTTTCCTTCTTCTGCAAGCTCCGCAACACGAATGTTCATGGTCTTTTGATAAGAATCCGCGATGTCCTCCATATAGAAGATCACCATATCCTTGAACTGCTTCCTCGACATAGAGCCGAAAATAATGATCTGCGTTACACTCACACTTACAATGGCCAGCATCGCTATAAATATGATCCTGACACGAATCGACCGCAGCGTCGATATCTCCAATTTTTTCCTGCTGTTTTTCACCCCCGCCTTCTCATGCCTTTGTGTTGGTCTCCCCTTTTCCATAGCTGCTCTCTCCTATATTGTTGTATAGATTTAATTTACCATGATGCCTCGGCATCATAATATTTCGTCTTACATCAAGACCTTAAAAATTGGGTAGTAACTATTTGAATAAATCCGAAAAAAAAGAATTGCTCGAAACCAAGCAACTATATTTTACCATTTATATTTTGAATGTCAATATATACCCGCCTTATAAGCCAAACAATTTGTAACAGTTCAGCCTTCGGCTTCACCGTCACTCCTTATGCACACAAAATGCTCCAAAGTCGCATTTTGGCGCTTGCATAACTCGCAAAATCGCATACAGAGCGATTTTACTCGCGGAATAGTGCAAGGCTGAACTGTTACAACAATTTCACTTTTCATTCAAATATTCTTCTAACCGGGATCATCAGCTAATATCATAAAAACGGCACAGTCCGCAGACCGTACCGTATCATTACATGGTGCTCAACTCTTCTTCTCCGACAAAACATAACCATAATCAAATCATCTTACAGCTATATTGTTCAGGAAATTTCCGACTTCTTTATTAAATTCCTCAGGCTTTTTGTTTGCAATGAAATGATTGCCTTCCACAATTACCAGTTTCGCGCCCGGAATACTTGCAGCAATCAGTTCCGTATGCGATTGCTTAATCATATCTCTCGTTCCCGCTATCACAAGCGTCGGGATCTGAATCGAATGCAGGCTGTCTGGTTCTATATTCGGTTCATGCACCATCAGCCCTAAGATCTCCATATTGCGCTTCGCCTCTTCGGATCTGGAAGCGGCCAGCTTCGCCAGCCTGTATCCGGTCTCTATCGGAATCTGAATCCTCCGTTTGATTCCTTTTGTGTCCAGATTCCCGCCGTTCAGGATCAGTGCCATGACTTTTTGAGGATACTTGAGTGCAAACTTCATGGCGATATTCGCACCGTCAGAAAAACCCAGAATAATCGCTCCGGAAATCTGCAGTTCGTTCATCAGCTCACACAGATCATCGGCAAACTGTTCCATCGTAAAAGACGCGGTTCCCCGCGGGGATTTCCCGTGCCCTCTTGTGTCTACAGCGATCACTCTGTACTGATCCGAAAAGAATCCGATCTGATTCACGAAATAAGTCCCGTCCTCCCCATTGCCGTGCAGCAGAATAAGCGGCTCGCCTTTTCCCTGTTCCTGATAATATAAAGAAATGTCCATATGAATAACCATGCCTTTCTATAACCTGCGAAACCGTTCTTAATATAATGCCCTCAATTTTCTTCTCCCGAACCGTCTTTCTTGTTATCCAGCAATTTATCCAGTTCCATGCGCCGCCGGGTTTTCAAATCATCTAACTATGCATTGCAAACTTCCCATTACCGTTCTTACGTTCATTAAGACTTAGATCAGATGGCAGGAGCATGGGCAAATTTGACTTTACCATCATTTTAAACTGATTAAGTGGACTGCCCCGCCAAAATGTGCCCTGAAAATCTTCATTGTTATTCCTGCTTCAGGAAGTCAACAATCATTTGTTTCTCTTGTTCCGTCAGGCTATTCATATGTCCCCTGCCCTTCAACAGATAAACAGTCACATTTTCCATTATCTTTTCGGCTCTCGTCAATACTCCTTTTGCCGGAAATAAGCAGTCTTTTTCTGCTGCCATTACCAGTGAAGGGGGTATTTCTTTTTTACCTTTTTCTGATTTATAGATTGTCATTGGTTATCGCTTTCCCTAAATCCCCCGCTTTTCCTCCATTCGCCCGGATCTGCTGACGCCAGCCCATCTGTGCTGCCATTCGATACAGAAATCTCGGAAAAGCCACCGAGACATAACGATTCTCCTGTGTCCCGCACCTGAGTATCTGATCTGCGAGCCCTTCCAGTTCCTTGTTCACCGGCGCTTTCGGTCCTTTGTCCGGCTTTGGTCCGGACATCATGGCAAGCCCGCCTCCTCCGCCGACACCAATGCCTCCGCCCCAGCAGAATCCGGCTTTTACACACCAGTTCTGCAATACCCTAAGCGCGGGATCAGTCTGAATCCCCTCGTAGAATCCGCAGTTTACAATACCGTAAATATGTATCCTGCGATCATGCACATGTTTATCTTCCAGCTGTACAAGACACGACAGCAAATGCGCCGGCATACAATCCACATAGAGCGGATATGCAAACACCCACGCATCGGTATTACGCAGTTCCTCTATTGCTTCTTCCGAAACATCAGGCGAATGCATTGCGATCTCTGCCACTTCACATTTTCCGGAAAGAAAAATCTTCAAATCTTCCAGAAGAAGTCCGCTGGAACTGTCCTTTACTTTCGGGCTCCCGTTAATCAATGCAATTCTCATAAAGTCAGTCCCTCCAGTTCTTCTACAGATTGATAAAACCGCACGTCCTTCACTCTGCCGTCATAATTATCGGCGTTTCCTTCTATAATAATTCTTGCTGTCTCCTTTTCCGCATCCGTAATATTTTCACCGTAAAGATATAAGGAAAGTTCGATCACATTCTGATATCTGCGCTTATGGTGCATCTCCCCCTTACGAATCACGAAATCCGGATGAATATAGGAAATTGCCCGATCCTGCACCATTTTTACAAAAGGGCTTACACTGCCGTAACAACAGCGGCTGATAAGAATCAGTTCCCTGCACCTGCCCATTTCGATTCCGGTGTCCTCGTAACCGTCATGGATCACACACCTTCCCGGCGTCTTGATCCAGCAGCCGAAACAGCCGATACAATGGTGTATGCTCTGCTGTGGCTTAATGATTTTATGCTCTCCTTCTACGGAAAAGTTAAACTCCTCCATATCTGTGATGATCAATTTCATAATCCGCCTCCTTAATATGACTGTTTTATTCTACCATATCAAAGAAGCAAATACTACCATCCTTACACAACACCTGCTGCCTTAAACTTTCTGACTGGCCGCGTCCATCCCTTATCTCACATAGATCCCTGAAAGGCGCATGTCCTCATCGTATGTCAGACGATAAGTGGCGCTCACATTTTCATAAGTGACTGTGATTTCTCCTACTGCAAAATGCCTGTTGCCCTGTACCAGTTCTGCCATATATACTGTGCCAAACTGTTTGCGTTCTCCCCAGTCATCGGATAGCGCTCCTTTTGCTTTACCCATTGTTTCAGCATTCAGCACCGATTTCATCTGAAGCGTACTGCTTTCCTGTAAAGCAATATAGTCTCCTGTATCCAATAACGCAATCGTATCTTTCATGGCGGTTTCCACTCGTTCCCTGTCGAAATATTCGCTCTGCTCAATATCATACTGCTTCGGCAGTATCCAGTATCCGAACCCGATCAGTAAGACCAGTACCACAATGACTGCAATTACAATTTTCAGCACCCTGTTTCTGGCATAGCGCGCCTGCTCCTTCGGAGAAATATTTTCATTAAAACTGTCTGCGATTTCCTTTACCGTTCCCATCTGCGAGATGATTTCTGCAAGCGTTTCCCCCTGTTTTATCCGCATATCAATATCCATCATCAACTGCTTCTTAATCTCTTTCTTCCTTTTCTCATTGCACCTGATTTTTCCCGCAATCGCATTTACGTATTTTTTCGCATCCATTGCCTACTCCTCCATTATCCTTGATATCCCGTCAGAAATCCTTTTCCAGACCACCTCTATCTCGTCTAACGCCTTTTGTCCCGCCTCGGTAATTTCATAATATTTTCTTGGCACCTGCTTCCCCTCGGCTTCGCTCCACTTGCTTTCCACCAGCTGTTCATCTTCCAGTCGATAGAGAATCGGATATAATGTGCCGTCCTTCAGCAGAAAAGTCTCTCCACTCTTTTCTTTCATCTCCTGAATGATCTGGTATCCGTATTTTGCTTCTGATCGCAGCAGTTTCAGAACGAGCATATCCAAAACGCCTTTTTTCATTTGCCTTTCATATTTTTCGTTCATCGTTTACCTCATATACTTTGTATTGCTAAGTATATTATAAAACCAGCAATGTACAAAGTCAATGTTTTCTGCCTCCTGGAACCATTCTGTACTTTCATCCATTGTCCCGATAATCGCCTTCCATCACTCGTTTATCATCTTTACCATGAATAAGCACGGGTTTTCTTCGTCCCAGACACACGTGAAGACTTCTAACGGATAAAATCCCTCTTGCCTGTAAAATGTCCTCGTACCGTTATAAGGTTCATATACAGCCGATTCGTCTAATGTCTTCACTGTCAGAAACTTGTAATCATGCTCTTTCCCATACCCGGCACATGCTTCCATAAGCCGATGCCCGATTCCCGATCTGTGATACCTCCTCAGCACACCCAAATTATAAATCTCCGCCGTAAATTTATTATGAATCTTCAATGCCGCAAACCCGACCGCCTTACTGCCATCAAAAGCCGCAATAAACGGATAGTCTCTGTGTATTACAGATTTATTCACAATGTCTTGTGGCGGTGAAAACCACTCCGGCAATGCATTCATAATTTCTAATGTGATACGTGTTTTCTCATCTGAATTTGTCACTCTCTTAATTGTTATCATACTTTTCCTCCTGAATCACTTACCCTGAGTCTGATAAGGAAGAATAAAAGTGCGCTTCGCACACACCACTAACCCGTAATCAGTAGAGCACTTCTCTGATCTTTCTCATTTCTCTCCAGACATTGTCTCCATAATTGCTTACCAAAACGGAAATCATCCCGTTATTCGGATTGTATTCGGATATAAAGCTTACTCCCGGATCGCAGCCCTGAAAATATGCAAAATCTTTACCATCGGGATTGTCAATGATCCACACGCCATAACCATAATACCCCTCTTCTGCATCGCCCCCGTCTCCGCTCTGCTTACTGAGCATATCTGAAACAAACGCTTTTGAGATTATATTGCCTTCCAGTAAATTAGTCCAGAAGCAAATAATATCTCTGACTGTAATAAACGCTCCACCGGCACCGGTACCCTTTACATCAACAGAAAATATATTTGTGCGATAGTCGTTCGTCTCGTTACAATATATATAATTATTGGCACACTTTGCCGGCAGTCTGTCCAGCTCATAATAACCTGTTGACGCCATACCGCATTTATCAAAAATATTCTCTTGCAGGTATCGGTCAAAATACATTCCTGTAACTTTTTCTATAATCATCGCAAGCAGCACATACCCCGAATTATTATACTGAAATTTTTCTCCCCTGGGATACATCATAGGCTTATTTATAAATAACGGAAGCAGATCGCTGTTATGTCTGATCTTATAATTCGGATAATCTGTCCATAATTCTTCATATTCATCCATAATGCTTTCATCAAAATAGTCCGGAACACCCGACGTATGGTTTAAAAGCTGTCTGACCGTAACATCCCGATCAATTTGATTTAAAGGTATATCCAGCAGCATACCCAGTGTATCATCAAACTTGATTCTTCCCCGTTCAATCAACTGCAGTATTCCTGCTGCCACAAATACTTTTCCCGCTGAAGCACTCGCAAATTTCGTTTCAATCGTGTTTGAAATCTCATTTGGCAAATCTGCAAACCCGTTCTCTCTTTCATACAGGGCCCGTCCGTTCTGCACAATATAGATATTCCCCCTGAAATTAGTATCAATGATTTCTTTTATATCCATGTCAATCCTCTCCATCGAAGCGCGAAATAATCCAACGCCCCCATCAGTCTAAAGTCCATATTTTCCACATATATTTACTGACTCAAATTTCCGACTGCGATCAAGGCATATTTGAGTCTCTGACTCAAATTGCCAATTGAAAAATTAGTGCATCAGCATAATTTTTCAATTTATTCCTCTGCCAAATAACATTTATGCAATTACATGAATAAGAATTTTATAAAACTCATCTTTTGCATATTTTTCCATAAACGGGCTATGTCCGCATTTCTCTAAAACATAAGTCTCACACAAAACCCCGTTTTCCTGTAGCGGAATGGTCACACCATTTACCGGATGAGGGTCGACTCGCCCCTGTATTAAATATATTTTGGCCTTGATATTCTTAAAGGATGTCAGTAATTTCCCGCTAGTTCTTAGCTTAGCCGCTTCACTCCACACCTTATTATACATTTCGCTGTCTGTTTGATCTGCCTTATGTTCTTCTATGCTTTCGAGGCAATAATGATCTGATTTGGCAAATACATGCGGCACTTTCTCCATATCCTCATCCGTTGCCTGATTGTCAAGCAGCCTTTGATATATTGCACCATCTTCTTCAGATAAATTTTGTAATCTGCGAGTACCTATCTCCGAAACATATTTATCTTCCAGCGGACCACAGCCAATTAAAATTACATGTTCAATCAGTTCCGGATATTTTTCTGCAAAAAGCGCCGCCAGCCACGCTCCCCAGGAATGCCCGACCAAAGTTACTTTATCACTGCAATTATCCTTAATCTGAATATACAGTTCTTCTCTAAGTTCAGCTATGGAATATTTTGATTGCAAAGCTTCGATAACACCCATTTGCGATAATTCCGACAATTCCTGTGCGAATCCTCTTAATGATCCTATTGCTCCAGGACCGCCATGAACCAAAACAATTTTATAAGGTGCTTTACCATATCGTCGTACCGTTTCTATTCACCCTTCCTATCAAAATGTCATTCATCAAATTTTCTTTTATAGCGCCGTTTTTGCACCGGGATGATTGCAACAAATTGAAATTCAACGCTCTGTCTGCTCGGTCATAATTCCCCAGCGAATTCCAAACCTATCAACGAAAACAACCCGGCATGAACTGTAGGGCGTTGCTTCCAGTTGATATATTGTCTTACTTCCCTCTTTCATGATTTCATATGCGCTTTGCACTTCTTCTTTTGTATCATACATAATAGTAAGGAAATTGGAATAGCACGTTTGAAATTCAATATCCACATGGTCACTCATAATAATTCTTTGATTATCCAATACCAGTTCCGAATGGTATATGTATATAAAGATTACTCGATCACAGCGAAATCACTTTTATCATCTCAACTGTGTAATTCTCTCATCAATCCTTCGTACTACACTATTGGTATATGCAGTAAAATATTTTAACCAGAATCCACGGGCTGTTGGATTAAAACTTTCAAAATCCACCCCAAGTCTGGTATAACCTTCTCTTTTCAGCACAGATATGGTAAAGTTCAGTAAATTCTGATACAATCCCTTGCCCCTGTGTTCCGGCAGACAGTATGCACCCCTGATATGACGGTAGGTGTCACCCCTTGCAACAAATGTTTCGCCGGGAACCGAAATTTTTACAAACGCACATATTTTTCCATTCTGCTTTGCCACAAAATAACGTGCCCCATCCTGCATAGCGGATACCATAAACTCCTCTTGTGTTTCTGGCACACGATACATAAAGAAAGGGCTTTCGCAGTAATGGCGGTACAACGCCAAATGAAGCGGATAGACACAATGGCATTCTGCTTTTGGCAATTCAGTAAAATCATATCCCGCACACGTTTCACAGTCAATCAATTCCATCGGACGAACAGCATCTAAACAGCGTAAACCGAATCCATAACGGAAGAACTGTTGTTGAAGTTCTTCATCATGAGCGTATAAGCAGATTGCATGGGAAACTGCGCCGGTCTTTATCCATTTTTCTCCTGCCGCTTGATACATGGCCGCATAAATTGCGGGGCGTTTTATAGAAACGGCTGCATTTGCACCCATAGGAGAAAAAATCCCTCTCACATCAGTGGCACGAAACGCATTGTCAAATGGTTCACAGCAGCATAAGAATCCTATCATCTTTTCATTTTCAAATGCTGCAACACCCAATCCATTTTCAGCGAAACTGTATAAATCAGGAATGTCACATACCTGTGGCAATTCTTTTACATATTGTCGCTCATCATAATAGTTCGCAAGCGCAATTTCCGTTGCTTCCTTAACATGCTTTTTTTCAAAGCTTAAAATATCCATCAGTTCTCTCTCCTTATTAACTAAGGGAGAGCTAAATTACAGTCACCCTCCCCAATCACATATACAGTTGTCTCGCGCTCTTACTTTATGGTATAGGAAATTCCTCCGCTTATTCGAGTTCGCGAAGCGAATCTCGCAAACGAGCTTTGCTCGTTTTTTACTCGATTTCTATCATCTTTATCATTCCATTCGGGATAATCTCAAACCCTGTTTTCTCATAAAATGGTTCTTTTCCTTTAGCTGAAACGCCTCCTGCCATCCTACTTTAGAAAAGCTATTATTTTTTCCTCGTTTGTCACGACATTTATCCCGACATTTATTACGACATTTGTTGTATATATGTGTTTCACTGATTTCCTTTAAAGCATTACGAATCATTCCAAGCATAAACTCTACAAATTGAGTAGAATCCCCGACTTTATCGGACAACTGCAGTATTTAACAACACATTGAAGTTCATTTATATGAATTGCCTAATCACTGTTTAAGCAATTCGTTTTAGAATATGGACATGATAGAAAGGCTAATGAGTAATCCCTATGCGTGGCTTTTCCTTTCTTTATGTACAGTATTAAGTTTCATATTTTTATCGAATTATTCTCATAACGCTTTTCCGAATACTTTTTCCCTCCGGCCATCAATACAACTATTCCTTTACCAATCTATATCGCCTTATTCTATTCGCCCCATAAGATTCAACCCTATTCTGCTCTTGTAATATTTGAAGCAATTGCCTTGCCCTACGTTCTTTTACATCTAAAAGGACACAAATATCTCTGCAAGAACATTCTGCTTGTTCCGATAGGTATTGAAGTATCTTCTCTAGCTGCTGTTCCGTCTTTATCGGCACTCTTTTATCGGCATTTTTTATCGGCATTTTATTGTCGGCAATTTGTGCCGATAAGTCATTGCCGGCATTTTTAACATTATAATTTAGATTTTTAAATATCAGCCAAAACTCACTATTACTCGACCTAAACTCCGGTTTCATTTCTTCCGTATAATGTTCCTGAAATTCATAGGAATCCAAGATTTTCTTAAAGCCGCTGCCCCGGCGATCCATATATTTCAAGCGGTTAAATATATCAGCAATGATCGGATTCCGTCTCCTGGACGATACATTTCTCAAATCTAAGTCCTGCACCTTGCGCCCATCCAACATACCGCCCGGAGAGTAAATCTCCATTCTGTCATCAAACATATCTATATGAACTTCACTCCCCAATTCCAGATAGTCCCTATGAATCAGTGCGTTTACGATTCCTTCAAGGACAGCCGTATCCGGATAATCCGGCATCTCAATTCTGCCGTTACCCGTTTTTCTCCATGCTTTCTTTGCATTTCTGGAGACAAAACTCATGCTGTCCTGTAAAAGATTTACAAGACCACCACTGTATTCCTCATCATCAATAGCATCCATCAAGCCTGATGCCTTGTCCAACCCATTCCATCTCGTACAAAAAACTCTCGAATGACGAATTGGAGACTCATCTGCCAGCAATGCCCCGGCATTTGTAAGATTTCCCTCCTCATCTATAATTCCCCAAGATTCATAATCACTGTCTTCAAAATCTTTCCCTGTATTATGCTTACATACAGAACGTAATTTTGTAAATGCCATGTTCTTGAACTTATAATTTGAAACCAGACTGTCATAAGAACGGTTTGTTCCCTGAAGAACCAATCGTTTGAGCGAAATGTTATCCGCCGGAACGCTTTCATTTCCCAAACGAATATATGCAGTCATATTCCCTTCCCCCACATAGTAATATGGCGTTTCCTTACCTGCATACACATCAAGAAGGATCAGCTTCTTATTGTCCTCCACATGAAATCGCAAATTCACTTTGGGAATAGAATCAATTTTCGTTTTGATTGTCTCGCTTATAAACTCTGCATCAGATTCTGCATTCTCTAATCCGACAACCTCATCATCATTGGTAATACCCCAAATTAAAGTGCCGCCGAAGCTATTCGCAAACGCACTGACGCTTTTCAGCCAACTCTTTACCTGTTTTCTTTCCACGCTGCGTTTCTTATCATATTCAGTTGCTTCTCCAATTAATGTCTTTGGATCAATCTGCATCAGCCCACTTCCTTCCTGATAACTACACATGAGGCTCAGCTACGCATTTTGTATCTATACGCCTTTTTACCTCATTTACCACTCTGCCACATTATACTTTTCCATAAGTTCTTTTGCCTTCGCTTCGCCCTTCTTAGTAATATACATGGACTTTGACCGATGGGAACCCTGTCTTATGTAATCTTTTTCGTCAAGTTGGTTCAGGACATCAAAATCATAACCCTTCCATGCATATTTACTATTTGGGTCTGCCATCCTGTCTCTTTCCGTAAAATGTCTTCTATGTAAAATCAGATGCCTCTGCTTCCCTATCATGAAAACGCACCAGCTCAATCTTGCTTCCCGCAATCAACCTGTCTGGTCTTTCCCCAAACATAAGCAGCCACATTTTTCCTGATCCGCCACTCTAATTGATAAATCGAAATTGCCTGAAAAACAACAAAGGTCAATTACTCATTTCCAGTTTTTCCGCTGTTATATTGTTTGTATCTCTATGAATAAATAAACGGACATCTCCTGTCGTCAAATTATAAATGACAGACCATTGTAATTTATCAACTTCCCCATCCCGCACACCAACCTTGGCAAGAAGCGATATAACATCATTCTCATTTAATATACCGTTGTTATCCGATAGTTCTTTTTCTACCATATCATATCTTTCAAATTCCGTAAAACCCTCACCAATATTCAAACCATTATAGGCTATAAAGTTAGTTGCGATCTGATAATCTGTTTCCGCCTCTACGATCTGAAGTTCACCATCATAAAATTCTACAATCACGGAACGTCCACTGGCATCCGCAATCAAATAATGACATTCGATATCTCCTGAAAAATAAATATTATAATCGCGGAGCAGTTCAACCGCTTCTTCTACTGTTGAAGCATGATCCAGCACTAATCGGATTGCAGTCGTCGTATTCAAAGTTATCTTGTTACTATCATAAGGCGGCTCGGCTTCAGGTACAGCTAATAATGCGATTGCCACTCCTTTTTCATTCATGCCGTCAAATGGTAAAAACGGTGCTGCGAGTGTCAAAAACTTATCAAAAAGTGAACCATCGGGCAGATAATTCTCTGAATATCCGGCAAAAGATAGATTTACAGTAGAAACTGACTTATATCCATTCTGCGGCTCTGTATATAATTGTAATGATGGCGCATAAAGAAAATCGAAGTTGCGGCCATATAGTACTTCTCCCTTTTCATTTTTTGTCACGAAAGCAGTACAACCATCCCCTGTAACACCAAGGTTGATAGGCATTCCTTTTAGCAGTCTTTTTGTCACAAACTTTTCTATATCCTTATCGCTTGACGCTCCGACTTCTAAAAATTCATCAAAACCATAGTCACCATAGTAGTTCATCTGATAGGCACCATACTCGTCAATCTTTTCTAATGAAAAAAGGGTTCGCAACTCATTCCGAAACAGAGCAATCGCTCCTATAACAATTACAAGCAAAACTACAGCTATTCCAATAAAAAACGATTTTATATTTTTTCTAACATTTCCATGCGTTTTACCATCTATGCTATTCATAAAATATCCTCTCAAACAGTGAATCGTCTACATCTTTCACGTTCTGATTATATCACTCACAGCATCCATTTTCCACCATAAAACATAGGGCATGGCACCCGCCACACCCCATATTTCTTATCGTTCCAACGACTTCTCAATCTTCCATTTCTGCCCTTTCAAGTCATTCTGCTTTACAGTTCCCCTTTCTGCGCCAAAGATAATCCCGTTTGGGCGGTTTAGTTCCTTTTCATTATCATTACCGATTTTGACAGCATTACCTGAATATTTTCACACTGTCGCCGTTTTCACCTGCAAAAGCGATATAGCCGTCCGGAGGAAGGTCAATGGCATTGACTGCGTCCTTGATGTGGGTGCTGTACAGCAGCTCACGGAACTTGTTGTAGACATATACGGCAGAGTTGTCAGGACGTTCGACAATGATACTCTTTCCGCCCATATCTTTCCCGACGCGGTACCATGCGGCTTCACCGCTGTGAAGGGGAATTTCGGTGATATCAGCGGTAAACGCCGGAAGGCTGTCCACACTGCGGCAGCGCGTCCCGTCGCTCAGATCAAAGGAGGCTGCCGATGTTCCATCCGCATAGGTTTGCCGGGTGATCTCTATGTCAAACAAATCTCTGTTTGCACTGCTCGGTACGGAGGTAAAGAAAAGGGCATGATCTTCATCGGTCAACTTTTCCACTCTTGCCCCTGCGCTGTTTTTTACCAGAATATAGCCGGGAAATGCCTTATCTGTCACGACCCGGTAAAACGGAGTTTCATATTGCAGGGAGTTCCATTTTTCGTTATATGTGACAAATACTGTCTGCGAAAGCTCGTCCCAGCTTTGCTGTACACTGCGGGGGACGGGATTTTCTTCCATTTTTTCTCCTGTATACATACCCGCCGCATTTCCAACAATTCCCTGATATATTCCAAGCCCCGGGTATACGGTGAACTTATCCGTTCTGATGAATATTTTGTCATTCTTTTCCTCAAAATAAACGATTTCCCTGTCTGAAGTCATCTTACCGCTGTCATTTACCTTGACAAAGCCTCCGTCCCCGGTAATCTTAAATATTTCGGGTGATGAATTGTCAGTGCCCAGGTCCTCCTTGTACATAGCGGTACCGTCAAATGTGATCCTGCATATTCCGTTGCTGTATAATCCGCCGATGCAGTATAAACCCTCATATTTTTTATAATCATCAGGTATGATGTCCGTTATTTCCGGCTCGGTCGGAGTCAGATCGCTTACCACCTTTCCCCGTTCTTCAAGCACCACGTCCATCAGGGCAAACGCCATAAGTCCTGCATATTGACTGCTGCTGTCATTTCCGGCAGTCAGCACCGCAGCGCTGATCTGTTCATCGGGGGCGACAAGAAGGCTCGAGTGCATATATGGCACATCTCCGCCCTTGCCCATAACCTTTATGTTCTCCTTTTCGTACCTGACTTGTTCCACAAAGTCCCAGCCCAGACCGTAGCTCTCGTATTTTTCGTCATCATTCCAGCGGGTGGACATCTGTGTTTTTGCATCATCGGAAAGCAGAACATCATTTCCCGCAAAGAAAGCACTGCCGAAATTTGCCACGTCAGAAGCGGTGGCATAGATGCCGCCTGTACCTGCCACCATTACATAAGGGTACTTGACCGGCAGCGAACCGCGATAGAGAGATACCCGTGTATCTCCCAAATCGCCCGCATACAGACTCCGGGCCGTTCCCGTATGGTCTGCACCTATCTTTGAGGCGATGTTATTTCTTACATAATCCGTATAGCTCATACCACTGACATTTTCTACGATATGCTCCATAAGACTAAAGCCCATATTATCATAGCAGGCATATTCCCCGGGGTCGGCTTTGAAACGTAACCCCGACACGATATCAAGTGTATTGTCATGAACGAAACCGTCAACATCTTCATAAAGATAATGGTTTGTCGGCAGACCCAAAGGGAT
>ERZ808035.371-NODE-371-length-44819-cov-7.005364_pt1 | contig 44819 bp, 39 predicted proteins | sample MGYA00380189_ERZ808035 | MGnify/ENA primary metagenome ERZ808035 (study PRJEB31490, sample SAMN06133407) | mouse gut metagenome | isolation source: M5_1 | host: mice | place: China: Chengdu | collected 2015-05 ...
ATGTGGCACAGGTGCGGGCATATGCGGAAAAACTGCCTTTACCAGAAGCAGTCGAAAAGGCGGTTGACGATTGTATCAGGAATAATATCCTTGCAGAGTTTCTGGCAAAAAACCGGGCGGAGGCGATAGCGGTGAGTATTTTTGAATATGACGAGGAAAAGCATATGAAAAGCGAGCGAAAAGAATGGCGGGAGATCGGACGCGAAGAAGGCAGTGACACGCTCGCCGTACTACTCCAATCCTTGATGGACGCCGGAAAATCGGAGGAAGTAGATCGCGTCCTCCACGACAGCGATTATCGAAAACAGCAGCTTTCAGATTATTTCCAAAAAGAAAACACCTAAATACAGAACGCCGCATACAGCGGTACCGTCTTCTTTCCGTCCGCAAATCCGAAATTTTTCGCGGAAAGCTTTATCGCATGGGGCGGCTGGTACGTCTCCATACAATCTCCGCTCCCCGCGGCGACTCCCAGTAATACGTGGTATATTCGTTGATCGTAAGCTGTATGTGGACGTAATTTTCAAGCGGCTTTTTCACCTGTTCCACCCGGTAAACCTGCGATACGATACCCGACAGCGTCAGCCACTCGATGGCATTCTCAAACTCCGCCGCGCGGCCGCCTTTCTTAATCAACTTATACTGGAAACGGGTATTCTTTTTGGAGAGCTGGACGGTGATATTGTCGTAAGTAAGCCGTGTCTTTTTGATCTCGTTCAGCTGATTATACTTGCTCATATCGTTAAGATAACTTGTGAGAATCGTATCCTGCGTATGTCTGACCAGCGTGTAATCCCCCGTCTCGGCAAACTGTTTTACGCACTCCGGTTTACCGCCACGCCGAAAAGGCTTCCCGCCACGATCACATGGTACGCAGGCGCCTCCTCGCAGAAATATTTAAGCGACATCAGCGCACGCTCACAGAGCTGTATCTCATCCAGCACAAGCAAAGTCCGCTCCCGCTATGCGGGAAAAAATCGGCAGCAGATAATCGGGGCTGATATTTATTCATGTCAAAATCAATATATTTTCTTTCCAATTTCACATTTAAATGCGCGAATATTTTTAAATTATTAACATTAAACTGCACGAATGTATCAGACCGACATACCGGGAAGCCTCCCGCATTACTTTTCACACCCGCCTCATGCGCTTGCTGCATGGTGTCGGAGCCAGCGCCTGCGTCTCACTTCGGCACCTGCCCGATCCTCTTTTGCCCGCTGCCGTCGGTCTTCATACGGTAGAACGGATGGGGTTCCCCGCCCACATGCACTTCCGCGACAATCTCGCCCCCGTTTAACTCATAGGGCATCGACACATTGGGGAGCCTGCTCTCCATAATTTCCGGCACGGTTTCCAGACAGCGGTACGCAAAGATTACTTCTTTTCCCGTCCCGTCCGACTCCATCCTGTTCAGCCTGACGCCGACGGCATCCTCCTCTTTTGTGATCTGTTCTTTTCCGTCCTCCTCCGTCCTATATGTGACGTCCTCCACGATCTCAGTGGTATAGTAGATTTTCCCGTCATAAAACCTCGGATATCGAATTTCGGATTCCTCCTGCGCCAACACAGACAATATCCGATCCTGCAAGTTATACATGACAAGATAATAAAAATCCCTGTCTGTCCCTGCGCCGGAATGACAGATATAAAGGACACGGTTCTCATCATTATAATCGATATACGCCTCACCGGGAAGATCTGTCATATCCTCCGGGTCCGTCACATCCTCCGCGATTATCTTTTCCTTCACCTCCCAGTCCGTCACGCGGTCAGGCGCAAGCCACCAGCGTTTTCCCGCCTGCTCCAGCGTCATCTGCCCATCCAGCGGCACCTCGTATTCCAGATCATATCCAATCGAATCCCAACCTATTGTTTCCGCCAGATCCCAGTTTTCCTCCATGGGACCCCAGTCATCGCTTCTCTCTTTTCTGATTCCCACACCGCTCTCCCAGTCGTTCTTCTCGTAATCCGTAATATAATCGCCATACCCGAAAGCTTCCTCCGACGATGTGAGCCACCAAGTCCCCTCGCGGTACGAGTAGGTATAGTCCTCCCACCATCTCCACGCGCTGCCGCCGTAGGTGTGTGTGGTAAAAGACGTCCCCTCCGCAGTCAGCGGCTGGTAGGGGTCTCCGTAGACACCCCCTTCATCCCTCGTGCGTATGACATTCCCATCCTGAAAGTCCAGACGATACCCTGCCGTCTCATCGCTCGCTATGGCAAACAGAATCCTTGGATATTCCGACTGAAACACCCGATACCCGTCCCTATCAATCATAGCCGCCTGCTGCACGCCCACATAGTCAGGGACGCCATCCTCGTTGAAATCCAGCTCCACACTGTCCAAAATCTCCCAGCCGTCCGGCACGAAATCTGTAAGCTGCCTGCCTGTCTCCGGCAACAGAGGCGCTTCTTTCGGCGCGTCATCCGTTTCGGGGTCGCCCTGTTCCGACTTTTCTTCCTGCCCTGCGCCTTCTCCCGGGATACCGGCTTCCTGCACCGCATTCTCTTCTGTCTGCTCTGCACTTTCATCCGGCAGCACAGAATTTTCTGGCTCAGCCGCGGCGGCATCCGTTTCCGTCCCCACCGTACCGTCTTCTGTTTTGTCCGTATCAGAGACGGCAGCCTGGTCCGTCTGACTCTCGATTGAACCGCCCGTGCAGCCTGCCAGAAGCAGGATGGGCGCTATGGCTGATAAAATTATCGCGTTTCTGCGTTTCAACATAGCAATTGTGCCTCCTTAGTGAACACCTTGTAATATAACAATGCCGGAGACGAGATTGCTTTTCTGACTCGCTCCGGCAAAAAATTACCGTATGTGATACACCGACTTAAGCGTAAACGCCGCCGCGTCTCCCGCAACGATCTCCACCCGCTTCTCCCCCGGGTTCATGTCAAAGAAATTGTCGGAGAGTTTCACATCCCCGTCCACACCCTCGATCTCCACATTCTTCGCGTAAGCCGCAGCACTGACAACGAGAGTATTTCCCTCCCTGCGCCATAACAGTTTGGGGTCATGGAAACGGAAATGCTTGGGTGCGGTAAACAGCGTGGTGTTCTCAGAAACAACCTCTCCGCCCTTCTCAAAGGAATAACTTATGTAAACCTCCAACTCGTCATAATCAGAGAAATCCATTTTTTCAAGCCACAGCCCGGACAACGGCTCCACGCTGACTTCCCGCGCGCCTTCCAGAATCACGCCGCCGTCCGCTTTCCTCAGGCTCCATCTCACCGTGCCGTCCACCCGCGCCGTCGTCTCATTCGCCACATGCAGTCTCGCGGACTTCTCGATGGGCGCCGGCTGCGCCACACAGAACGGTCTTTCGGAAAGTTCACCGACCTCCTCACAGGAAATCATCACCGGCGCAAAGGCTCTCTTCTCCGCATAGTGCAGCGCCTTCCATCTGCCGTAGTAGTCGATACTCGCCCAGGAAGCCACCGGCCAGATATCGTTGAGCTGCCAGACCACCGCCCCCATACATCTACCGCGGTTCCTGCGGAAATGCTCGATGCCGTAGCGGATTGCCTCCGCCTGCAGAAGCTGGGACGCGTACAAAAGCATCCCAAAATCCGTCGGATAGAGATAGGTCGCGGATAGATAGGTCATAATCTTGCCGTTTGCCGCCGCATTTCTCTGATGCATCTCCATCACGCGGGAGAAAATATTGCGGTCCTCCGGCGCGGTAAAGCTTTCCACCGTCTTTAAACACGGAAAAGACTGGAACCCGAACTCGGACATATAGCGGAAATAATAGTTCCGATAATCCGTAAAGGGCTTGTTCCCATGCCACACCGCCCAGTAGTGGGTGTCCCCCCGGTTCTCATCCCACGGGTTGTCGTAGTTTCCTCCCGAGGAGGGAGAGGAAGGCCAATAAAAGGTGCCGGGATCTTCCACCTCCAGAATCTTCGGGATAATATATTCAAAAATCTTAATATAATCGCACTTCTGCTTGATGGAAGGCTGCCATGCGCCGTCCAGCGTCTGCGTCTCCATCTCGTTGTTGCCGCACCAGAGCCCCAGACAGGCATGGTGGCGGATCCTGCGCACATTGTCCCGAATCTCCGCGCTGATATTGCACTCAAAATCATCGTCCAGCTCATAGGAAGCGCAGGCAAACATGAAATCCTGCCACACAATCAACCCCAGCTCGTCACAGATGTCAAAAAACCAGTCGTCCGGATAATAACCGCCACCCCACACACGGATGCAGTTGTGGTTTGCCGCCGCCGCGTCCTCCAACAGGCGGCGGGTGCGCTCCGGCGTGATTCTGGAAAAAATATTGTCTTCCGGGATGTAGTCCGCGCCCATGGCAAAGATTTTCACCCCGTTAACCTCATGGGCAAAGCACTCGCCCCACTCGTCCTTTTCAGTATTTACCGTCAGCGTGCGAAGCCCGATCCGGCGGCTCCATTTGTCAAGCACATGGCCCTCCTCGTCCAAAAGCGTCACCTCCGCACGGTAAAGGGGCTGCTTTCCGAAACCGTTCGGCCACCAGCGTCTCGGGTTTTTCACGGTGATGGTGTCCCAGTCATCCCCATCTTCATATCCCGCATTTTCTGCACGCTCCGCCTGCTCCTCCGGCCCGCGCAATGTCCCGCTCTTTGAAGATTTCTCCGCAACCAGCACGCCGTCCGGGTCATAAAGCGCCGTGCGCAGTTCGTTCCCGTCCCCGTAATCCCCTATGCCGCCAAAGATACGGCATGTGATATCAAAAGTTATGTCAACTGATTCCGCCAAATCATCCTGCCCGTGCTCCGATTTTTGATTTATGTTAACCTGTGTACCTTGTTCGCCTTTCTCTCCAACACCATTCACCGATGCAGAACCGGCTCCGTTCCCTGCATCTGCTTCGGTCTCTGCGGCATTTCCCTTCACGCCCCAGTCTTGAGTTATGTAAACTTGTTCAATTCTGGATTTCATCCCGGACAGAACCGACACCTCCCGGAAAACACCTGCGTCTGGCAGCCTCGGGCCCCAGTCCCAGCCGAACATACAATGCGCCTTACGCAGATGGGGAAATCCGCGCATGGCGTCTGAGGAACCGCCTGTAAAGACCTTCTGGTTCTCCTCCTCAATGTAACGGGTCGGCGAAGCGATCTCCACCCGGAGCGTATTTTTCCCAGCCAGCGCTGTCCACCCGAGATCAAACTCCCAGATGCAGTGCATATTGTTTGTTTTCCCCAAAACTATACCATTAAGGTAGACTTTTGCGAGCGTGTCAATCCCATCAAAGCGAAGCACCAGATAGTCCGCCGCAAGCTGTTCCTCCGTCAGCGTAAAATCCGTCTCAAAAACAAAATCATTGTCCATCAGAGGAAGCGCGTCCAGCTCGTTCATCCTGTCATAGGGATCCGGCATCAGTCCCTGCTCTAACAGATTCCCATAGACAGAGCCGGGAATCTTCGCGGGGAGTATTTTCCCGTTTACGCCGTAAATATCCTTTTCCCCTACGATCTGCATCCGCCAGTTGTCGCCGTTTAAAGTCATTTTATGCATTTTTGTCTCCTTTTTCCTGCTCGTTTACATGCCGGGTTTTACAACAGCATTCACCATTTTTCTAAAGACTGGCACTAACGCTGTACAATGGCTTTTATTCTATCACATGCATGGATGAAATACAATCGGCGGCGTTCCTTTCATCTGTCTGGTCCGTTCCATCCCTATCTGCCCATAAATATACGTTGTAAATGCCAGACGCATCCTTTATAATTAGGTTTATAAATTTAGCTGCTATAAATACTAAGAAAACGGAGAGAAGAGATAATCATATGGATGAAAATTTTCTGATAAACCGCTATAACTTTTCAGACTTGGTGGAACATATACAGAAACTTGAGACATTTCCCGATATCGTCACAGACAGCGAGACTGAAATAGAATTTTATGGCGGAAATACGATTCCAAAAGAAGATTTCATTCGTCTCCTTGCGCATTTTAATGAGATAGATAACCTTGCACAAAATGATGCGAAACAGGACTATGAAGAACACCCGCAGTTTGGTGTTAAAAGTTACCAGTTTGAACCGTCATGGGTTGAGGTCAGCGCCGACAGCGTCTGTGTGGAATATGTTGGCAGCTACATAAATACGGATTTCCATTTAACCTTTACATATATAAATGGGGTATGGATTCTGGAAAAGCGACAGTAACCTGATTCATATTTCATGCAGACACACGACAAAAAGGAGAACGTCACATGTCCCGACAGACAAGACAGCCGGATAACAGCAAGCCGGAAAATCCAAAAAGAAAAACAACCCCGAAACAGATTGCCGCGCTCGTCTGCGTCGTCCTTCTGGTCGGCATGTATATCGGCGCGTTCGTGGTAGCCTGCTTAGACCTCGGCGACTCCGGGCGGCTTTTTGCCGGATGTCTGGTCGCCACCATCGGGATGCCGATTCTGCTCTGGCTTCTGATCTGGTCGTTTGGTTTAATGAAAAAAAGACGGGATGACAACCGCCCGCCGCAGGATGCCGACACTGAAACAGGAGCAAAGTAAACATGGTGCGAAAAAAGAAAAAAACAGCCCTTCCTTTTTTATTCTGCATAGGAATCGTCCTTCTGATTATTGCAGCTGCAGCATTGGTTCTGTTCCGAAATGAACTGCATTCCCTGCTATCTTTAAAAAAGGTCGATGCATACGGCATGTATCAAATGACATATTACGGCGATTATGGCTTTGACGAATTTCTGGAAACCGGCGCCAAAAGCGATGCAGATATCGAAGCCTTTGTCACAAAACGGCTGTTGAAAGGGCTGCCAATAGATTTAGGGGTTACGGGGGACGGCTGTACTGCCTTTGCTGTAAAAAATGCGGACGACGAAATTTTATTTGGAAGGAACTTCGATTTCTTATATGCGCCATCCCTGCAGCTCTACACCGCACCCGAAAACGGTTACGCGTCGGTTTCCACCGTCAATCTAGCCTTTGCCGGATATGCGGAGGACAACTTGCCGGACGGTTCCCTCTTTGATCGTTTCCTGACGTTAGCTGCACCATTTCTTCCTTTTGACGGGATGAATGAAAGGGGTCTTGCGATTGCCCTGCTCGCAGTGCCGGAAGCGGACGTTCCCTATGATTCGGATCAAGTAACGCTAAATACCACCACGACAATCCGTCTTGTGCTTGACAAGGCGGCTACCGTAGAAGAAGCCATCAAATTGTTAAAACAATACAATATCTACTTTTCCGGTGGAATCAAATGTCATTATCTGATCGCTGATGCGAGCGGACGTTCCGTCATTGTAGAATATGTCAACAAAGAACTTTGTGTTGTGGAAGCGGATGCCGCATACCAAATAGCTTCCAATTTTATCGCATATGATGGATTAAATATCGGAGAAGGCTTTACGGAATTTGAACGCTATGATACGGTGCAGAAGGCGATAAAAGCACATGACGGCATGCTTGAAGAACATCAGGCAGTTCAACTGCTGTCCGAAGTCGGCGTTTTTAACGGTGACACGGACAAGCTGCAATGGAGCGTTCTCTACAATCTCACAACCGGTAATGGAAAGATTTTTGCACATCGGAAAACCGATCACATCATGGAATTTTATCTGCCTGTCAATTAGCGCTGCGCTGCCGACGCCAGATCCTTCACCACCTCCCCGGCGATGATGAGTCCCGCCACGGAAGGGACGAAAGCGACGCTGCCGGGCGTCTGGCGGCGCACTACATTGCTTTCCCCGCCTTCTGCAGTCTGACCCGCCCCATATTCCTTTGCCGGAACAATCGGTTTTTCCTCGGAATACACCACTTTCAGGTGCTCCACATTCCTCTTCTTCAATTCCCTGCGCATCACCCTTGCCAGAGGGCACACCTTTGTCTCATAGATATCCGCCACGCGAAAAGCCGTGGCATCCAGCTTGTTACCCGCCCCCATGCTGCTGATAACCGGCACACCCGCATCTTTCGCGCGCATCACCAGCTCGATCTTCGCCGTCACGGTGTCCACCGCGTCCACCACATAATCATACTCTGCAAAGGGAAAGCTGTCCGCATTTTCCGGCAGGAAAAAACAGGGGTAAACCCGCACCTGCGCCTCCGGGTTGATGGAGAGAATCCGCTCCCGCATCACATCCGTTTTCTCCCTTCCCACCGTTTCGCGCGTGGCGATGATCTGCCGGTTGATATTCGAGACCGCCACCTTGTCCTTGTCGATCAGGTCAAGGGCACCCACGCCGCTTCGCGCAAGCGCCTCGCACACATAGCCGCCCACGCCGCCCACGCCGAAGACCGCCACTCTGGAGCGGGCGAGCCTGTCCATCGCGTCTGCACCCAAAAGCATTTCTGTCCTGCCAAATTCTTCCCGCATCAAGTTCCCTCTTTTCTGTCTGACCGTTCGTGAAACGATCATCTGCCGCTACCTGTTTCAACGCCCTTTAAAGCCACGCAGCTGGTCAAAACTCTACCATCATGTCAGATATTTTCCTCTCGTTTCAGCCTCCGATAAAGTGTCACATACATCGTCACAAAACAAGCCAGCCCGCCAATGGCATTGGAGACTGGCTCCGCCAGAAACACCCCGTCCACGCCGAACCCGATTTTCGGCAAAAGCACTGTAAGCGGCGCCACGATCACTGCCTTGCGAAGCAGGGAGAAAAAAATCGCGTGGCGTGAATCCCCCAGCGCCGTGAACGCGGACTGCCCCGTAAACTGAAACGCCATAAAGAAGAAGCCGAAGAAATACAGACGCATGGCGCCTGCACCCGCCTCAATCATGGCGACGTCCTCCGTAAATATGGAGAGCAGCAAATGCGGCGACAGGATCACCAGAAGCCACGCAAACAGCGTATACCCGATTCCCAGCGCGGCGGTAAAGCGAATCCCCTGCCTGACTCTTCCGTATGCTTTCGCGCCGTAATTATATCCAAGCACCGGCTGCGCGCCGCTTGTGATGCCGCTGACCGGCAATGCAAGAATTTCTCTGGTGGAATTGATCACCGTCATCACGCCCACATAGAGATCGCCGCCGTAAACCTTGAGCGTCGCATTGCACACCACCTGCACCAGGCAGTTCGTCCCCTGCATGATAAACCCGGACATGCCAAGCGCCATGATCTCCTTCGCCAGTTTTCTGTCCACCTGCAGATCCGCCTTCTTTATGGGAAGCAGTGCCTTTTTCCCTGTCAGGAACCAGAGCACCCAGATACAGGAAACCGCCTGACTGATCACCGTGGCAAGGGCCGCGCCGCCCACGCCCATATGCAGCCCGAAGATGAAAACCGGGTCCAGAACCAGATTCAGCAGGGCGCCCAGAAGCGTCGTCATCATGCCCATGCGGGGAAATCCCTGCGCGTTGATAAAGCCGTTTAAGCCCGTTGCCAGCATGGTAAAGGTTGTGCCCCACAGATAAATTTTCAGATAAGCATCCGCATACAGGTAGGAGGCGTCGCTTGCGCCAAACAGATAAAGCACCGGTCTGCGAAACAGGTAGCAGAAGAAAAACATCAACACAGACGTGCCGAGCAGGAGCGAAAAGGTATTGCCGAGGATTTTCCCCGCCCGCTCTTCCTGCCCCGCTCCCCTGGCAATGGAAAAAAGCGGCGTGCCGCCCGTCCCGAACAGGAAGGTGAGCGCCGCGATCAGGGTCGTCAGCGGAAACACCAGACCGATACCCGTCAGCGCCATGCTGTCCGCGCCCGGCAGGTGCCCGATGTAGATGCGGTCAACTACATTATATAAGAGCTGTACAAGCTGTGCCAGAATCAGGGGAATGGACTGCGCGACAATATTCTGCCAGACCTTGCCCTGCGAAAAGTCAGTCGTCTTCTGCATGATATGTTCCTCTTTTTCAGTCAATCGGCTCTGTCATACGCAATCATCCGCACATAGGCGCCGCCTCCGCCACCACCGCCCCAATCCAATATCAAGTGGTATTGCGGCTCCATATGGTCTCCTTCATATAGGTAATATGCGTCGACCGCGCCGTGCGTGATATAGCTTTCCTGATAAATAAGCCTGCCTCGTTCGTCATAATCGCCGGACTTCGTCTGACTGGTGCTGCTAAAGAATTTGGGGTAATGCTGATATTCTCTATGATACAGCGTCCCGTCATCGCGGTAGATATAATCCATGGAGAGCAGACTTACTTCCATCGGCACCCTATCGACCAGATCCATTCCCCTCGCTTCAAAGAAAGATAAGCCGCCATCATCTGTATACTCGTAAATTTCTCTGTAGCCCGACGCAGATTTACTGACATCATCTCCGAAAACAGTCCGCTTGGAAAACCCGTCCTGCGGTTCCCATATCCCTGTCTCCACCTCCTCAAATGCAAACCCGTCACGGGTGGCTCTTTTTTCCAGTTTGTCATTAAAACTGTAATAATATCGGATACCGCAGCCCCGTCCTGCCTGCGGGTCGAAATATAACTCCATGATCAGATTGCCAAACTGGTCACAGTATTCGTAAAAGGGCTTCGCCCCCGCAAACCCGTGATCAGCCAAAAACGCCTGTTTATCCTCATACTCTATTTGCTCCAGATGTTCATTGTAAAATTGAATCGGACTGTCATTCTCATCACCCCAAAATGTTTTAAGCCCTTCCCAAAACAAATACTGATAATATTTCTCATTCTTCAACTCACCGGTATCATATCTGGTCACGTTCCCCGTGTAGATATCCTGTTCTTCCAGACAGTCGCGGATGCAAAGGCTTTCTTCTCCCGTCTCTGGATCCCCTCGCACCGTCCATCTGCGCAGCTCCACCAATTCCCGAGTCCTCTCATTGATTCTGTAAATCGTCTTTGTTTCCACATTTTTTTCTGCACGATCCCCCTCCACGCCGCATACCAAAAACGCCTCGTCCCTGAGAGAACCTTCCTGATACCACGGGATCGCCACGGGTTCCTCCACAAATCTCTGCTTCCCGCTGTCCCACTGATAACAAAGTCCATCTGCCCCCGTCTCCTGCGCGTCCGCCGGATAGACAACCATGTCCTTGTTATAATAATGGTCAAAGAACGCATCAAATCGAAGAACCACTTCTTCTGTGACAATGCCGCAGAAAAATTCCTGTAATAACTGTCCGTTCTCGTCATACATACAAAACTTCCGCTCTGCCGGATTCCCGTCCTGCGCCTCCTCTTCGCCGCTCTCCCGCAGGATTAACAGCCAGCCTTTCTCTTTCCTTGAAAAGGGATAGTCAACCGCCGTTTCCGTCTGCTCTACATCTGCCCGGTCCCGCCGCGCAGAAAACCCCCACAGCAAAAGCGCCCCGATAAACATGCCTGCTATGAAGATAAAGAAATATCTCATTCTTATAAAAACCTTTGTCTGCATCGCCCAAAATTCATTCCAAATATATTTCGCTCTCATTTCTATTTTATGATATAATAGACGCAGGCTCGGCAGCTTGCGTCGCAAGAATTACTACGTAATTCTTGTTGACATTTTCATGGATTACAGCTTCTGAGATTATGATATAATTTTCTGGGAAGAAAATCAAACGAAAAGGAGATCTCACAATGCAAATCACAAACGACATTCATTACATAGGCGTAAACGACCACGACATCGACCTCTTCGAGGGACAATATATTGTAGAAAACGGCATGGCATACAATTCCTATGTCATTATGGACGAGAAGATCGCCGTGATGGACACAGTGGACACAAACTTTGAGGAAGAGTGGCTGGGAAATTTGAAAAGCGTTTTGGGCAGCCGCATCCCGGACTACCTGATCGTGCAGCACATGGAGCCCGACCACTCTGCCAGCATAGACGCTTTTGTCAAGGCTTACCCGGAGACGGTGATCGTGGCGTCCGCGCCCGCTTTCACCATGATGAAACAGTTTTTCGGCACGGACTACGCCGACAAGCGGCAGATCATCAAGGAGGGCGATTCCCTTTCCCTTGGCGCGCACACTTTACAGTTTGTCGCCGCGCCGATGGTGCACTGGCCTGAGGTCATGGTCACCTATGACGCAAAGGACAAGGTGCTCTTCTCCGCAGACGGCTTCGGCAAATTCGGCGCCCTCGACGCGGATGAGGACTGGGCATGCGAAGCGCGCCGCTACTACTTCGGTATCGTGGGCAAATACGGCATGCAGGTGCAGAACCTTCTGAAAAAGGCGGCGGCACTCGACATCCAGATTATCTGCCCGCTGCACGGCCCTGTCCTGAAAGAAAATCTGGAATATTATGTAAACTTATATCAGACATGGTCCTCCTACGGCGTGGAGTCGGAGGGCATTATGATCGCCTACACTTCCGTCTACGGAAATACCAAGAAGGCGGCTGAACTGTTGGCTGAAAAACTGACCGAAAAAGGCTGCCCGAAGGTGGTTGTCGCGGACCTTGCAAGGGAGGATATGGCGGAGTGTGTGGAGGACGCGTTCCGATACGGCAAGCTGGTGCTCGCCACCACCACCTACAATACGGAAATGTTCCCCTTTATGCGGGAGTTTATCGACGAGCTGATCTCCCACAACTACCAGAAGCGCACCATCGCCCTGATGGAGAACGGCTCCTGGGCACCCATGGCGGCAAAGGCTATGCGTGCCAGATTAGAGGGCTGTAAGGATATCACTTACACGGAAAACACAGTACAGATCCGCTCCGCCCTGACGGATGAAAATACGGCACAGATCGAGGCGCTTGCAGACGAGCTGATGGCGAAATAAGAATCGCCGCTGTCATCCGCTTACCACATCCTGTTCAAATGGCAGCCGGAAGTCCGCCGCAAAAGCGGCATAGAGACTCCCGTACTGCCGGCTGGGCAGGATTTTCTTTTTTCTCCCCGCCGCTTTACTCCGCACAATGGACGGCGGCATCCTCTCTTATAGGGTTACTTTCTGATATCCGCAACCGCCTCCTCGTCCACGGCAAATTCCACCAGTCCCATATACCCCGGAGCGACTTCGTACTCGTCAAAGCAGATCACAATCTGCCCTTCCTCGTTCAAATAAAAGTTCTGGTCTTCCTTTATCGCCTCAAAGTCCTCTATGATCTCATCCTCCGAATCTATCCAGTACATTTTCGATTCGTCCGCACGCATCTCATCCCGCATCTGCTCTTTGATATTTTCACTGATCGGGGTGATATAATCTGCGCCCTCCTTGAAGAGATTCTTCAGGGAAGCAATCTCGCCCGTCGTCTTGTCTATGTGATAATAGTATTGGTACTGGAAACCGCTTGCCGCAATCTCGGTCACATCAATCCGCAGGGTAAACCATGTGTCCGTATCCGTCACCACCTCGTGATCCGCATAAATACTGCCATGACCTTCCCCCTGTTCCACCTGTTCCTCGAATCTGGCAATCAGGCGGTCCGTCATCTCCTCAATGCTTTCGTTGATCGTCTGAATCGAGCCTTCCAGCTTGCCTTCTTCCCGCAATGCTTCTCCCGTCTCAGCGCCATCCGCCCCGACTGTCTTCTCCCCGGTTCCTGCCGCATCCGCGCCGTTCGTCCCGGCTATCGTTTCCCCGGTTCCTGCTGTTCCCACGCCGTCCGTCCCGACTGCCGTTTCCCCGTTACCCTGCTCCAGCTTCACTTCCTGTATATCCGCCGAATAATCCTCGCTCTCAAACTGATAATTGCGAATGGTCACCGCTTTGATCACGCTCCCCAGAATAGGAATCCGCTCCATGGCATATGCCGCCTTGGCAGATGTATTCGGTACGACCACGAGCGCAATCACCGCCGCTACCGCTGCCCACCCTGCCGTTCTCACGATCTTTTTCCTACTCTTTTCCTTTCCGTTTTCGCAAAGGATTCCCTCCCTTTTCATAAACTCTGTCAAACGGCTCTTCTCTTCCCGGGTCAACTCTTCCCTATCCTTTAAAAGCTCCTTCGAATCAATGTCATTACACATTTCATATATTCTGGACATCTCCTACACCTCACTTTCTGCAATGGTTCGCCGCAGATACTTCTTTCCTCTGCTGATTCGCCCATAAATGACCGTCTTACTCATGTTCATCCGACGTGCCACCTCGTCCATAGACAGTTCCTCCAGATAGACCAGCCGGAAGATTTCGGCGTCCTCATCCTTCAGATAGGAGAGTATCTGAGAAGCTTCCTCCTCGTATTCCCGCCGCAAAAACTCCCGCTGTGCCGCCTCGTCCTCCCAGTCCGGCATCTGCTCCACCAGGTCTTCCCTTGACGAATCAATATACTTTCGCACATAGGTCAGCGCCTTAAACCGGCATACCCCGGCAAGCCAGTTCTGAAATTCCGAACGTTTCGGATCAAAGCTGTCAATGTGATCCCACACGGCTAACAGCGTGTCGTTCATACAGTCATCCCACAGATGCGGGAGCGTCCCCATCTGCCTTTTGACAACGGTTTTTAAGACCCAGCCGTAATGGTCAATGACATAATACAATGCCTGTTCGTCTCTCTTTTTCAGCTGCCTGACAAAATTTCTTTCATTGATCTCCACTGTGACCACCACCTTATCTGCTTTGTTACCTATAATTCGCAGCCAAAATGATTTTTCTGACACAAACTAAAAATATTGCAAAAATACCCACCGACTGCCTAAACAGCCACTGGGTATTCTCATTTTTGCCTTCCTATTCACCCGGCCTTCAGACCAAGGCTGAAAGCTTTTCTCTCACTCTACCGTCATGATTTTGCATCGCGGAATCTCAAATCTACGCCTCCACCCCGAGCTTTCGAAGCTCTTCTACCGCCTGCCCCTGATTTTGGAAATGGATGGTGTGTATACCGAACTTCTCCGCCGCGTCCAGATTCCGTTTCGTATCATCCAGAAACACGCACTCCTCCGGCTTCAGTCCGTAACGGTCAATCAGAAGCCGGTAGATCTCCGGCATGGGCTTAATGATCTTTTCCTGATAGGAAAGGATGCCGCCGTCCATATAAGGCAGGAAATCGAGGGCCGCCGCACATTGCACGTGAGAAGACCTGGAAAAGTTGGACAGGTACAGACAGCGGTAACCTTTTTCCTTCAGCTTCTGTATCCACGGAATCGCATAGTCATTTCGGACAACCATAGTCCCCTTGTCGCGAAGCGTCTCCCGAATCTCCTTCTCGATGCCGGGGTCGTTTTCGATAAATCCCTGTATGATCTCCTCGTCGCTCATCGCGCCCCTGTCGTACTCGTTCCACATTGGAGATTTCACCGTGGCGTTTGCCAGCCGCTCAAAAATCTCCTCGCCGTACCCGAAACTGCGGTAATGCGCTTCCCACGTAAAATCCGCCAGCACGTTTCCGATGTCAAATATGATTGTTGTAATCATTTTCTCTTTCCTCTACTATCCTCTCCTATAATGTCGCCTGCAAAACTCATCACAACATTTTCCTAATTGCACGAATCGCATTATCATATCAGACCCTTGCAGCCTGTTTAAATCCTTCGGATTAAAACGGTCAGCGCATAACGAGGTCCTTTATGCGTTTACGCATCAGCTTCTCGCCAGTCCGTCCACATGCAGCACCTCTCCGCTGATATAGGACGCCCTGTCCGATGCAAGGAACACAAAAGCGTTGGCGATATCCTCCGGCTGTCCCATACGCCGAAGCGGAATCTGCGCGATCATCGGATCAATCACCTCTTTGGGAACCTGGCGCATCATATCCGTGTAAGTAATGCCCGGCGCCACCGCATTGACCCGGATTCCCTTCGGTCCCAGCTCTCTCGCCAGAGACAGGGTAAAGCCGTTCACCGCAAATTTAGAGGTGGGATAAGCGATTCCCGCGGGCTGCCCGTACTGGCTCACCATGGACGACGTGTTCAGGATCACACCGCTCCCCGCCGCAATCATATGCCCGCTTGCCGCCTTGGAACAGTTGAACACGCCCTTGATGTTCAAATCCATCACTTTCTCAAAGGTTTCATCCGTATACTCCGTAAAAGGGGTACTCTCCGACACACCCGCATTGTTCACAAGAATGTCAATGCTTCCGTACTTTTCTGCAATGCCGTCAAAAGCTGACTTCACCGCCGCATAGTCGGACAGGTTCGGGTAGATTCCCTCCACCTCCGCGTCCGGGTAAGCCTCTTTCAGCTTCGCAACCGCCTTGTCAGCGGTCTCCTGACGGCTGGCGCACAGCACAACTTTCGCACCCTCCTGCAAAAATGCCTCCACTGTGGCGTAGCCGATTCCCCTGCTGCCGCCCGTCACAATCGCAACCTTGTTTTCCAGTAACATAATTTTCCCTCCTTTTAATAATACATTTATAGCCTTCTTTACATTCCAATTCTCAAATAAGTCTATTCTGTCCCACACAAAAACTTATTATGCCTTTGCAGATAAGGCAGCGAAACCATTCCCGCTGCCTTTATCCTTTCCGTACTTTGCGCCTATTTCTTCAATGGACTTTCTCTATATATGATATCATCCCTGCCGGGACCATTTGAAACCATAGTAATAGGATACCCGACCTGTTCCTCGATAAACTCTACATATTTGCGGCAGTTCTCCGGCAGCTCCTCATACTTTTTGATGCCGCGGATTTCGCACTTCCAGCCGGGCAGTTTTTTGAGCACCGGCTTCGCTTTCTCAAGCTTGCAGCTCACAGGGAAGTCCGTCGTCACCTGACCGTCCACCTCGTAGCCGACGCACACCGGAATCTCGTCCAGATACCCAAGCACGTCGAGCACCGTAAACGCCACATCCGTAGTTCCCTGCAGACGGCAGCCATACTTGGAAGCCACGCAGTCAAACCAGCCCATCCTTCTCGGACGACCTGTGGTCGCGCCGAACTCTCCGCCGTCGCCGCCGCGTCTGCGAAGTTCGTCCGCCTCGTCGCCGAAAATCTCCGACACGAACGCGCCCGCCCCTACCGCGGAGGAATACGCTTTACACACCGTAATAATCTGTTTGATCTCATAGGGCGGAATGCCTGCGCCGATTGCACCGTAAGCCGCCAGCGTGGAGGAGGACGTCACCATCGGATAAATGCCGTGGTCCGGGTCTTTCAGCGTGCCAAGCTGTCCCTCCAAAAGCACAGTCTTTCCATCCTTAATCGCCTGATCCAGATAGGAAGACACATCGCACACATAGGGCGCGATCATCTCCCGGTACTGCTGCATCGTGGCGGACAGTTCCTTCGGATCGAGGGCCGGTTTATGGTAAAGATGCTCCAAAATCACATTCTTCGTCTCACATACCCGCTCCAGCTTCTCCTGCATCAGAGCCTCGTCAAAAAGCTCGCTCACCTGAAAGCCGATCTTCGCGTATTTATCTGAGTAGAAAGGCGCGATCCCCGACTTCGTGGAACCGAAAGACTTTCCGCCAAGCCGCTCCTCCTCATACTGGTCAAATAAAATATGGTAGGGCATCACGACCTGACAGCGTTCGGACACCAGAATCTTCGGCTTCGGCACACCCCTGTCCGTAATAGACTTGATCTCCTCCACCAGAAGCGGAATGTTGAGCGCTACGCCGTTGCCGATAATACTGGTCGTATGCCCATAAAATACGCCTGATGGCAGGGTATGCAGCGCAAACTTGCCATAATTGTTTACGATAGTGTGCCCCGCATTCGCGCCTCCCTGAAAACGCACCACAATATCCGCTTCTTCCGCCAGCGTATCCGTGATCTTTCCTTTTCCCTCGTCGCCCCAGTTGGCGCCCACAACAGCTTTTACCATAATACACTCCTCCTTCATTCAGCATAAGCAGCTCGAACAGGGCAGACTCGAAATGCTTCGCATTTCTCGTTCGCGGTCTCCGTTCCACTTCGGTCTGTGATGATTTATAACTCTGCCCATACGCGCAAAAAGACCGGTTGTAAAAAACCGGCCTTTGTTTCTTACTTTCAAATTATAAAGCAAAACACGCACTAAATCAATGCTTTCGCAAATATTTGCAAAACTATCCATCAATCTTTGCCGCATGCGCCTTTTTCCACGCCTTGATCTCGGCAAGTCGTTTCTTTAAGGCTTCCTCCTCGCCCATGCCCGCAGGACGGTAATACTCCCGGCCCAGAAGGGCATTCGGCAGACACTGCATGTTCGTCAGCTTCTCCTCCGTATCGTGGGCGTACTGGTAACCTTTTCCGTATTCTAAGTCGCGCATAAGCCCCGTAACCCCATTTCGGATCACAAGGGGCACCGGCTCCGCCAGATCCTTGACGGCATCTTCCTTCGCCTCATTGTAGGACACCTCCATGGCGTTTGACTTGGGCGCAAGCGCCACATAAACTACCGCCTGGGTCAGATGGACGTTACACTCCGGCATCCCCAGAAAATGACACGCCTGATAAGCCGCCACGGCAATCTGCAGCGCCCGCGGGTCTGCAAGCCCTACGTCCTCGCTGGCAAACCGCACCACACGCCTTGCAACGTAGAGCGGGTCTTCCCCCGCCTCAAGCATCCGGGCAAGCCAGTAGACCGCCGCGTCCGGGTCGGAATTGCGCATGGATTTGTGAAGCGCAGAGATGAGATTATAATGCTCCTCTCCCTTTTTGTCATACAAAAGGGACTTTCGCATGGTGCACTGTTCCAGCGTTTCCTTCGTCACCGTAACCGCGCCCTCCGCGTCCATCTCCCCGTTTAACACGACCATTTCAAGCGTGGAAAGAGCGTTTCTGGCGTCGCCGTTTGCAAAGACTGCAATCATCTCAAGCGTCTCATCGTCGATATGCACCGTCTGGTTTCCAAAGCCTCTTGCGTCCGTGAGCGCATGCGACAAAAGCTCTTTGATCTCCTGCGTGGTGAGCGCCTGCAGCACAAACACCTTGCAGCGGGATAAAAGAGCGCTGTTGATTTCAAATGATGGATTTTCTGTCGTCGCGCCGATCAGGATAATGCTCCCTTTCTCCACAAAAGGAAGAAAGGCATCCTGCTGCGCCTTGTTAAAACGATGTATCTCGTCCACGAACAAGATCGTCCTGACGCCGTACTGGCGGTTCTTTTCCGCCTGCTCCATAACGGTCCTGATCTCCTTTATGCCGCTTGTCACCGCAGAAAAGTCGATGAAGGACGATTTGGTCTTATTGGCAATGATTCTTGCGAGGGTGGTCTTTCCCACCCCCGGCGGTCCCCAAAAAATCATGGAGGACACCTGATCCTGCTCGATCAGCTTTCTCAGCACCTTGCCTTTTCCCAAAAGATGCCCCTGCCCTACATATTCTTCCAGACTGCCCGGCCGAAGCTTCGCCGCCAGAGGCTGCGGCATTTCCCTGTCAAATAAAGATATCTGATCCACGTCTGTTATCTCTTATTCCATTTATTATTGTAGTGATCCTTTTTGGAGTCCTGTTCCTCCTCCTTCTGCTCCTTATTCTCTTCCGATTCAGAAGCAGAGGATTCCGGTATGGGCGTAAGCCCTTCCGTATTCATAATACACTGTCCCTGGAATACCGCGTTTTCGTCTACAACCAGACTCTTCGTGCGGATATTGCCGATTACCTTACCCGTGGAAGCCACCTCGGTTCTGCCGCCAGAAGTAAGATCGCCCTCCAGAGAACCGCCGATAATAATGCTGCTGCCCTTCACATTCCCTTTTACCTTACCGCTGGAACTGATAATGAGCGCGCCCTCTGTCTCCACATCGCCGTTCACGGCGCCTTCCACGCGGACTGCCTCCTTGGCCCGGATATCGCCGTCCACTACCATATCAGCGCCTATGATACTGCTGATCTTCGCATTAATCTGTTCTACCGACTTTTTTCCCAACATAACTTCCTCCCTAACCTTTAATCTCAATCATGTCAAGCGGGTCAACATAATCGTCATCCTTACGGATGCTGTACCCTGTCTCTGTGTTGTCCTCTCCTACGAGAAAAAGTGCCACACCTTTCACAACCTGACTGCCTTCCTCCACGATGGGACTGCCCAGATTCCGATAGGTGGTGACATACCCGTTTCCATGATCAATTATCACGTAACTGACCTCACCTTCCGCCTCACGGACTTCCTTGACGGTGCCCGGCGCGGTGGCTACCACTTTCGTTCCTTCCGCTGCCACGAAAATGAGTTCTTTCCACTCCTCTTTCGCCTCAACCTTCAGCGTATTTTCTTCCTCTTCCGCTTCCTCGTTCTCGTCATCCTGCGCGTCTTCCGGCACTGTATCTTCTTCCTTAATCTGCGCCGCACCGCTCATGGGAAAGCCCTTGGGAATATAATTTTCCTCGTGGGCTGCCACCAGCTCATGCTCCTGCTCTTCCTTGCGGCTAAGTGTCTCCTCCAGCGAGGTCACTTTGCCTGCAAGACTTTCTTTTTCCGCCAGCAGCGCCTCCTTCTCCTCTTTCATCTGGACTAGCTGCTCAAGCTGTCTGGCATTGCGCTCTATGTAGCCTCCCATGGTAATGGTCGTATACACCGCGTAGCAGATTACCGCCACAAAAACCACAAAAGAAACCACCGCCAGCGCGCCAGTCTTAATGTGCATTCTCCGATAGTTCGCCGCAGGAGAATCGGAAGTTAATATTATCGTATAAGTGATCTTTCTCTTGCGCAAATCTGTGCTCATAAATAAGGTCACCTCCACTCATCCTTTTCATAATAACACAAACTACGCAAGAAAAACATAGTAACTTTTAAAATAAATATTACAAATTTTTAAGCAATTGTTACAAAAGCAAATCACTCTCACGCAGGAGAATGCCAAAACACGGGCATTCTCCGCTTTATCGTTTCACAGGTATCCGCCTGACCGCGAGCGCCCTCGTGGCGTTGATTACCGCCAGAATCATCACGCCCACGTCCGCGAAAATCGCCCACCACATGCCGACTGCGCCCACCGCGCCCAAAGCAAGGCAGATCAGCTTGACCGCCAGCGCAAAGACGATATTTTCATGGACAATCCGCAGGGTCTTTCTGGAAATCTGCATGGCAAGCGCGATCTTTGCCGGATCGTCGTCCATCAGCACGATATCCGCCGCCTCAATCGCCGCATCGGACCCTAACGCCCCCATGGCTATCCCCAGATCAGCCCGGGATAACACCGGCGCGTCGTTGATACCATCCCCCACAAATGCAAGTTTCTCTTTCTTTCCCTTGTTTTCAAGAAGCTTTTCCACCTCTCCCACCTTATCCGCAGGCAGAAGCTCGCTCCTTGCCTCGTCCACACCAAGCTCTGCCGCCACTGCGTCCGCCACGGGCTTTGCGTCTCCTGTTAACATAACTATTTTGCGCACGCCTGCCTTCTTAAGGGCTGCAAGCGCTTCTTTCGCACCCGGCTTCACTACGTCAGAAATCAGAATGCACCCGGCGTATGCACCGTCCACCGCCACATATACCTGTGTCCCGATCCCGGAAACCTCCTCCGGCGTAATCTGCAGCCGTTCCATCAATTTACGGTTTCCCGCTGCCACAAGTCGCCCGTCCACATAGGCGCAGACGCCGTGTCCGCTTATTTCTTCCACATCCTTCACGCGGCCCCTGTCGATTTCCTTCCCGTACGCCTCCCGCAGACTTCTGCTGATCGGATGACTGGAATAGCTTTCGGCACATGCCGCATACTCAATCAGCGCCTCCTGCGAAAAGCCCGGTGCCGCTATCTTCTCAGTTACCTCAAACACGCCTCTCGTAAGTGTCCCCGTCTTATCACAGACCACATACTTCGTCTCGGAAAGCGCCTCCAGATAGTTGGAGCCTTTCACCAGAATACCCCTTGCGGAAGCGCCGCCGATTCCCCCAAAAAAGCTTAACGGGATGGAAATGACCAGCGCGCAGGGACAGCTTATGACTAATGTAGTCAACGCCCTCGTCATCCACATGGACCAATGCGGTTCATATCCGAAAACCAGCCCTAAAACAGGCGGCAGTAACGCCAATGCCAGCGCGCCGTAGCAGACTGCAGGAGTATAGTATCTGGCAAAACGGGTGATGAAATTCTCCGAGCGGGATTTTTTCATGCTGGAATTTTCCACCAGTTCCAAAATTTTGGAAACCGTCGATTCCCCAAATTCCTTCGTCGTGCGCAGTTTCAGTACGCCTGACATATTTACGCTGCCGCTGATGACCTGATCATTTGCGCCCACCTGTCTGGGCAGGCTTTCCCCTGTCAGCGCACTTGTATTAAGCGATGCTTCCCCTTCTTCCACCACACCGTCAATGGGCACCTTCTCTCCGGGCATGACCGTGATGAGCGTACCGATCTCCACCTCGTCCGGGTCTACCTGTTCTATCTTTCCATCCACCTCTATGTTGGCGTAGTCCGGGCGGATATCCATCAGCTTCGCGATATTCCCCCTGCTCTTTCCCACCGCATAGCTCTGAAAAAGCTCCCCGATCTGGTAAAACAGCATAACCGCCACGCCTTCCGTATATTCCCCAAGAAGAATGGCTCCCACGGTAGCCACGGCCATCAGGAAATTCTCATCGAAGACCTCCCCATGGATCACGCCGAGAAACGCCTTGCGCAGAATGTCATAGCCGATCACCAGATAGGGAACCATAAAGAGCGCAAACCTAAGCCACGGATTCTCTATCGGTACGAATAACAGCGCAAGTACAAGAACTGCCGCGATTAAAATTCTGATAAAAACCTTCTTCTGTTTTCTCGTCATTGGTCTTTCCCCCTGCGTTTCTATTTCTTATATGAACATTCAAACATATATTCATTCGTTTGTCAAGCCGATTGTCATATTCCGATCAAATTTTTCTTGCCGCGAACCGCCAAATCTATTTTCAAGCAAGGTTCTCGACGAATTGGAGGACGGAAAAGAAGTCCCCCCGCAAGTCCTCTCGAAAGCATTACTCCCGATCCCGGCGGTTTCGTGAATATACTCGTACTGGATATGGATGCATACGCAGAATGCTTAAATAAACATAAAGAAAGGACAACATCAGCCGCCAAGTGTTCTCCGGGATTTTCTGTGTGTGAACCGAGACACTGGCGATACGTCGCCGCACTCCTCCCAGAACTGATGTTGTCCTTGTTAAATTATATGCTATTTGTTTCTTCTGCGCAAGCTTCCCTATTCGGACGTGTGCAAATCGAGTAAGGAAGAGCCATCTTCCCCTACTCGCGCGCCGGGCTCCTATCAGCGTATACTGACAATCTTCCTCTGTGTGGCCATGTGTATAAATAATAAAGGCAGACCCTACAGTCTGCCTATCATATAATGAAAATACACATGAATAATGAAATATAACATCAATAATAGGATATTATATCTTCTAATAAATAGTATAATACTATAATTCTATGTTTTTGTCAAATTTTCCTTTATGGCTTCAGCCAATTACTATCTGGTCTCGCAATTAGACGGGCATTATTATACGCCATGTCCAACGTAAGACAAGTATGCCCTAAATATTGATTCCCTGTCGCATTTTTGCTTACAACAAGGGCCATATCCGGCACATTTTCATTAATCAGACAGATCGGTATCAAAAGCTGTATTTTCCCTTTATAATATTGAGGGACCGCTGTTTTATAATTGGCATTTATCATCTGTTTTGCCCTTCGTACTGCACCGTCAAAAAGCATACTTTTGTTGTTGCTCTCCCTTATAGCCTCAGGAATTCTCAAAAAGTTATCCGGATCGTTAAATATATGCGAATACTGTGGTATAATTTCGCAATTTGTATCAAAAACCAAATCAGCCGGATTTGAAAAATAATTTGCCCTTTGCGGATATTCTGTCACACCCATATTAGAAACTTGATACGAGGTATAAAATCCATCTAAAAACCATTTTTGCTTACCCTCATTCTGATTTGGGACAAAATAAGCGTATATTTCCTGATAAAAGTCTGTATACAACCCGGTATTAAACATGGCATATTCCTGTTGCTCAATCACTTTATCCTCTTCTACCAGTTTTTCTAATGTATGGTCAATATAATTTTTTAAAATCACATTATCCGAGTTGAGCCCAAAACTCCATTTTTCGGGACACAACCCCGATAAAATATTGATTTTTTTATCATATTCATGGCAATACGCAAACTGAAACAATTTCATGCCCGTCACTCCTGTTCATTTTACACAATTATATCACGCATTTTTATTAATATAAACTTTTATATACGAAATTCAGTTTTTTCATTCCCCCGGATTCACATGCACCATAATATGCTTCACCTTGGGAAAATTCTTCTCGATGGAATCGTGCACCCGCTCCGCTGTCTCGTGGGCGCGCCGAAGCGTCTCCTCCCCGTTTGCACGTATCTCGATATCCACATAAATTTTGTTGCCGAAAACTCTCGTGTGCAAAAGGTCTACGCCGAGCACACCCTCCTGCGCCGCCGCGCATTCCCGAAGCGCGGCTTCCGTCTCCTCGTCGCACGCCTTGTCTACCATCTTATCCACCGCGTCCATAAAAATCTCGTATGCCGCTTTCTCAATAAACACGCAGATCACCACGCTCGCCACCGGGTCTAAGATCGGAAACCCGAGCCTTGCGCCGCCGATACCGATCAGGGCGCCCACGGAGGAGAGGGCGTCGGAGCGGTGATGCCATGCGTCCGCCATCAGCGCGCCGGAGTCGATCCGTCTGGCATGTACCTTCGTATACTGGTACATCGCCTCCTTCACGACGATGGAAACCGCCGCCGCCACAAGCGCGAGCCGCCCCGGCACCGTCAGACTGGCGTAATCTCCGCCCGTAATCTGTCTGAGCGCCGAATACCCGATTCCCAGACCAGTAAAGGCAAGAATGGTGGCAAGCACAATCGCCGCCACGCACTCCAGCCGCTCATGCCCGTAAGGGTGGTTTTTATCCGATTCCTTCCTCGATATTCGAATGCCAATGATAACCACAACGGTACTGAACACATCAGACGCCGAGTGAATCGCGTCGGAAATGATCGCGCCGGAGTGTGCCAAAATACCCGCCAACAGCTTAAATACGGTCAGCGCACAGTTGGCGATAATGCTGACCGCCGAGACGCGCATGGCGACCCGCTCAAATTCCTCTTCCTTTTTCAATCAATGCACCTTGCTTTCCAAAAATATATTTCTTTCTCATTCTGCCGCATCCGCCCTGCCGTTAATTTTCGTGCGGGATCTGATCCGTCAGACATTCTATAAAACTTTCAAAACTGTCATTTACCTTTTTCATGCCAGCAGTCTCATGACTCCATAAACAGATACACCCATGCTCGTCTTCTTTTACGGAAATCACAAAATAATCTCCGCTTTCCTCCATGGCAAACGGAACATATCCGACCGGTATTACTTCCTCTTCCAACAGTGTATGATACACTTCTTCTATCGCCATATCCTCATACACGCCATGTTGAAAAGGCAGAAAATGATTAACCGTCAATATCCTGTTGCCATCATTATAAATATATTCCTTGGGTATTCCGCCATTATGAAGCATATAAAAATCGGCAAACTGTCCGGGAAACTGAAATTTCTCCTTCCTTTCAAAATTTCTGATATAGCTCTCCGATACCTTTTCCCCTTCCTTTTTTATAAATATATGTTTCATGCATCTCTCCTGTATCAGTCATTCACAGCCATCTGTTCTTTCATAGCTGGTCTCATATAAAGCTCAACAAATTTTTATGAAGTGCTTTTCATTCTAATCTATCACATCCGCCCTCCCCGCGCAAGTATTTTCTTTGTTTTTTCACAAATAAAATATCGGCAGTTCGTCCAAACTAACTAGGACAAACTGCCGGCATACTTCAATTTCATAAAATCGCGGTTATACTGTGATCTCCGCCGTCACCCCCAGCATCTCCTTATTCTCCGTGAGAATCGGATTCACGATCTCTTTTAAGAACTTCTCCACCTGCAGCGGCGCGCGCCCCACATAGTTAGACGGCTCCATGGTCTTTTGCAGGTCTTCCAGACTCATATTGAAAGCCGGGTCCGCCGCAATCAGCTCCAGCAGGTTATTTTCCTTTCCTTCTCTTTTCACATTGGCGCCTGCAATCATGGAGAGCTCCCTGATCTTCTCGTGCAGTTCCTGTCTGTTGCCCCCGGCTTTGACGGCATCCATCATAATATTCTCCGTCGCCATAAAGGGCAGTTCACTCATCAGGCGTTTCGTTATCACTTTATCGTACACAACCAGGCCGTCCACCACATTCAGGCACAGGTCCAGGATCCCGTCCACCGCGAGAAACGCCTCGGGAACGGAAAGACGCTTGTTGGCCGAGTCGTCCAGCGTCCGCTCAAACCACTGGACAGAGGAAGTGATCGCCGGATTCAAGGCATCCACCATCACGAACCGGGCAAGGGAGGCAATGCGCTCGCTGCGCATGGGGTTTCTCTTGTAAGCCATTGCCGAGGAACCGATCTGGCTCTTCTCAAAAGGCTCCTCCACTTCCTTCAGATGCTGGAGCAGACGGATGTCGTTCGACATCTTGTGGGCGGAAGCCGCGATGCCCGCCAGAATGTTGCACACTCTCGTGTCCACCTTGCGGGAGTATGTCTGCCCGGACACGGGATAGCACTTCTCAAATCCCATCTTTTCAGCGATCATGGGGTCTATCTTGTCTATGGTCTCCTGGTCGCCGTCAAAAAGCTCCTGGAAGGACGCCTGCGTGCCCGTGGTGCCCTTGGACCCCAAAAGTTTCAGACTCCCCAGCACATAATCCAGATCTTCCAGATCGAGACAGAACTCCTGCGCCCAGAGGGTCGCCCGCTTTCCGACGGTGGTAGGCTGCGCGGGCTGGAAATGGGTAAACGCCAGTGTCGGCAGCTCCTTGTATTCTTCCGCAAATTTCGCAAGCTCCGCAATCACGTTCACCAGCTTTTTCTTCACCAACGTAAGCGCCTCCCGCATCACGATAATGTCCGTGTTGTCCCCCACGTAGCAGGAGGTTGCGCCGAGATGGATGATGCCCGCCGCCTTGGGGCACTGCTGCCCGTAGGCGTAGACATGGCTCATCACGTCGTGGCGCACTTCCTTCTCTCTCGCCTTCGCCACGTCGTAATTGATGTCCTCCGCGTGCTTCTTAAGCTCGTCGATCTGCTCTTTCGTAATGACAGGCTTGCCGTTCTGGGAAAGCCCCAGCTCCATCTCCGTCTCCGCCAGCGCGATCCAAAGCCGCCGCCACGTCCGAAATTTCATGTCCGGGGAGAAAATATACTGCATCTCCTTACTCGCATACCGCTCCGACAGGGGGCTTACATACTTATCTGTACTCATCTTTCTCTTTCCTTTCTATCGTATCATTTTGCAGATAATTAGGAATTAAACTTCTGCTCATATTCCTCCACCGTCTGCATAATCTCTTTCGCGTATTTCGGGTATTTCTCCACCAGGGCCTTGATATCTTTCTGGGATGTGCCCGCTACTACTTCCCTGTTATAATCCATACGCCGTCTCAGGGACTGCCTGCGGATAATCAGATTGTGCCTGATCTCCACCATCTCTTTGGAATCGAGAATCGCCTCCGTCTGGTGCAGCCAGATAGCCGGGTCCTGTATCTGATAGCATTTTAAAATCTGCAGAAGTTCCTGCTCGCTGTAATCCAGATCCAGCTCAGCCCTGCGGAATTTCTCCCGCTCCTCCTTCTCGATCTTATAATTCTCCCACATTTCCGTCAGCTCTTTGGCGCTGTTTACGCCATATTTCATATACAGATATTCAAGGAGGTTCGTGTTGTTCACATAGCGTATTTTTACTTTATTCTGCAGGAGAATAATTTTGTTAATTCCTGTCTCAACTCTCCTGAGCTCCTTTCTGGCATCCATATGCTTTACATAGATCAGAGTAATCGCCACCGCCGCCACGCCGGCTGTTAACAGATACCCAAGCTTCGTGTCCATCTCCAGAAAGAACTGCAGGAACAAAAGCAGCAGCGTACAGAGCCCCAGCGCGGTCACACAGATAACAGCCATGCCCTTTGTATCGGAAATCAGCCGCATCACCTCGCCCTTTCTGTAGAGATAAGCGTGCTTCTCCCCCTCCAGACGGCTCAGGTCCTTGCGGATCAGTTCCTGGTAATTCTCCGCGTCGGTAATCTTGGTAAAAGCCTCCTCCATCTGGTCTTCCATGCGTTCCACCAGACGGTACTTCTCATCCGTAATCCGATGGGGACGTCCCATGAAGTCCGTCTTTCTCTCCTGCAGAAGGGACACGCGCTTCGCACAGTCCTTAAGCTGCTCACTCTCCTCCTGCGGCAGCGCCTCAATCTCCTCCATATCTTTTAAGTAGGAGGTGACCATGTTGTACTCAAAGTTCAGGTTTTCCAGTTCCTTTGTGGCGTCCGCTATCTTCTCCAGACAATTTTTTACATAGTCGCTTCTCTGTTCCTTATTGTCAAAGTCTATCTCCCGCGAGGATTCCTCCTCTTCCCACTCTTCCTCGTCATACTCGTCGTAATCCCTGCGGAATCTGCTAAGCAGTCTCTTAATAAAGCCCATGTTTACTCCTCTTCCGAAGCATTCTGCCTCTATCTCATGCTCCTGCGGTACCTCTCCTTCAGTCCCGCCGTCAGTTTTCCAATCTCTTCATAATAAGGCGTGGAACCGCCGAGCGCGCCCGAGCCCTCCTCCTTCATTACCTGATAGGTGACAAGCATCCTGTTTTCATCCGTTCCCTCAAAAGAGCCTTCCGCCCGCTTTACCATCCGCTCCACCTCCAAAGACAGCTCATGGTACTCGGGATGCGCCGCAATATATTCAATATACGCATTCTCCTGCTGCCCCATACGCAGCGCAGCCAGATACATCTTAAGCCCTTCTTTCTTTCCGTCCGTCTGGTAAGATTTCATAAACCAGTCGGCCGCCTGTCCATAGAAAAACATGCCCGCGCAGGCGACTCCCATATTGTGGTAAAGCCTTGCCAGAAGAAGTTTTTCATTTGACGGCACCTCCGCGGCAAGGCTCTGGTACTGCTGCAGCGCCGCCAGATAACGCTTCTCCCCGAGAAGATAGTCCGCTTTCGCCTTCTGCCGCTCATAGGGACTTAAGCCATCGTTGCCCCGCACAATCTCTTCCGTCCTCGCGTTGACGTCCGGCGGATAGATATTCACATACTCCAAAACCGCGCCCACATAAGCCGCCGTGGAACCCCGTCTGTTTAACAGCGCGTCCAGCGTATGCGCCAGGTCGCTCAAGCAGCACTCCTCCTCAAGCCATCTGACCATGCCCCGCTGCATGATCTCCGCGTCCAGAAGTTCCGCCCTGTCCACAAAAAGGAAGCACAGTTCTTCCACCGAATATAGGTTTACATAAAACCTTTCCATATAGTAGGGGTTCTCCGCCCGCCTGCCTGTTCCCAGGATCATCTGACCGTCCATCTTTTTCGTCCCTCATCGCTTCGGTAAACGCCGGGCAAAGTGTTTCCCGCGCCGACTGCATTTCCCTAAATAATCTGAAACGATTCCTCCCATTTCTGTCCTGTCGTGGGGAAAAACTCTCCCAGCCCCAAGTCCGTCACGATTACCGTCACCGTATCTGCACAGGCCATCGCCACATCCAGCGCGTATCTGGTAAATGGCGCGCCCGTATCCCTCGCCCCTGTGAGGGGAATCGTCCTCGTCTCCACATTTTTTCCGTTAAGCGGCGTGACCACGAAGGAGACTGCCTTTTCCTTACCAAGGAGAATCTCGCAGGACTTATGCAGGTCGTACCAGTTTTCCCCGGCGTCCAAAAGTGCATAATAGGATTCTTTTCCCTGCCGCAGCACCCGCATGCCGATGTTTGCCTTTAATTTGTCTTCACCCAGGAAAATATGGGTCTTTCCCGCCTCAGAAGCGTCAAACTTCTCCAAAAGACTGTAGACCGCTCCCCTGCTGTAAAGATTATTCCCCTGAAATACCCGTCTGTTCCGGCAGAGAAACTGCAGTGATCTTTTATGCCACTCCTCCCTGAATCCGTCCCCCAGAAGATAGGCCGAAGAGACAATCCGCCCCTCGCAGAGTTTCTCAAGAATCCCCAGAAAACGTTCGTCAGCCAGCCGAAAGGCGTCCTCCTTCACAGCCTCTTCCTCATCCTCCTGAGGCACTACGAGCGTCTCGTAGCTTGCCTCCTCAATCAGGGCCACGATGGGCGTAGTCCGCTTGTTGCACTCCATGCGGTAAGTTTTCAGGTATTTCCCGTCATGCTCGCAGACCACCACCTGATACGCCCACAGTTCCGAAGGCTGGTACAGCATAAAGGAATAAAGACTCTCCGTGTGGTTCTGGAAATAAATATGCTCCGTTTTTACCTGAAGATTTGCCGCCACCTGTAAAAGTATCTCCACCATGCGGTCATCCATCTTATCCACCGTAAACAGCAAGGCGCCGATGTGTTCCACCGGAACAATGAAGCTCATCAGCCCCAGACTTCTCCTGATAAAAAGAGTCAGAAGCGCCACCGGGTCATAGGTCTCCCCGTCCAGTTCGATCTCCGTTCCCTTTCTGGCCAGATTCAAAATATCGTCCACCGGGCACATGGTTTCCTCTCCGGCGCTCTTGACCGCTTCCTTGCCGTAAAGCCACTGGTTGGTCCCTTTTCGTTTACATAACATAAAAGGGATATTGTACTGCTTCGTCCCCACCACGGGCGCAACCGTCTCCACATCACTCTCGCCAAAGAGGCAGTAACTGATCTGGGTATACCTCTCCCCGAGATCGTACCCCACAAATACGCTTCCCCTATGCGGTTTGTCATCCTCTTTTGTCCCCAGAAACATAAACCATTTCCTCTATCTTACCGTAAAAATCTGCTCTACCATGTGATCCTGTTTGAAATATACCGACAGCAGATCGTTCACCGTATCGTAATCATGCAGAGTCTTTCCTATCATAATATCATTTAAAATACTGAATCTCCCCTCCTGGATATCCTCCCCGGCATCGCCTTTTTGAATCACGTCGCTCACCACAAGCTGTTCCCCGTTCTCCGATTCCTCCGTAATATAATACCTAAGCTGCTCCCCGAAAAACAGTATGAACTCTCTGACACAGATCCCGCCGAACATGTCCCGCATCTCCTCGTGCGTGTATTCCTCTCCGCCCGCGCCTTCTTCCTGAATCAGGTAATGAATCATCACCCGGGCGCCGGAAGTCGTCCGATACTCCACCATGGTCTTATCCAGATAAGCGCTAAGCTGCGGCACACAGCCGAAATACTTTCGATAAAAAGGCATCACAATTCCCTGCGCGAGAAGCGACTCAAGAAAGACGCCGCACAGTTTCTGCACATCCGCATCCCGCTCCCTGTCCGCAAAATAGCGCAGATAAGCGATACGGCAGACCGGATGCAGGGGCGCTTCCTCCTGATAAAGCTGCCGCACACTCTCAAACACATAAGGGTCCGCCGGCTCTTCCTTTACGACATCATCATAACAGCACGCCGATACAAACGCCGCCCTGATCCGTTCACTGCCGCCGCCCTTCGTGTAGGACCGAAAAATATCCAGCCACTCTTCCACCCGTACGCCGGTATACAGCATCTGTACAAGCATACGCTCGCACAGCCTGTAAGTATCCACGCCAAAGTCTTTCGCCAGCTTCCATATATCCCGCATCTGTCCGACGCTCCCGGAAAACCAGCGCACGAGATAGTCAAGCACATTGTCGTCATACTTCCCCTTCTGCACCACATAGAGAAGCATCCCCGTAACAAACGGGTCATCCTCCGTCTCCGTCAGGTCGAGAAGCCTGCTGCCCAGCTTAAGGATCGTTTTCGCATCCATATCGTAAGGCCCGAAGCGTCTGACCCACTCGTAAGCCTCCTCGTACATACCCCGGGTTACGAGAAGTCGCACGATCTTTCCCCGGTCACGGCGGCTCACATCCGCTGGCTGGAGAGTAAACAAGTACTCATCCAGTTCCCTCATTCTGTCATTTTCATAATAAAAGTCTACCACTATGGGATAGATTTTCTTCTTTTCCTCTTCCTCGATCCGTTCCGATGCGGACAACAGCGCGAATAAGTCCACATTGTCCTCCTGCACCGCAAACGTGTGCTGGCGCGCATAGCAGGCATAAACCGCATATCCCAGGTGATTTCTCACAAAGGGGGCAATCATCAGCGCAAGTCTGGCCGGTTTCATCAATGCCTCCACGGTATATGTCATGCCCTCTGTAAAAATGTTCCCCTCGCCGTCGCCTAAAAGCACCCGGCAGTCATTGTCATAGATCGGCACAAAAGCCCTGCCGTCCGTCATGGGAAACCGCTTGATATCCGACCGGCAGGCGTACGAAAGCAGCACCTCTTTTGCATTTTCTGCCTCCGTCCTGACCTCCCTCATAAAAAGCAGGGACACGAGCGACCGGGCGGTCTGCTCATCAATCATGGAAAGCGTCAGAAAATGATCGTAAAGATACGCCAGATCCCGGTTGATTCTGCCACGGCCAATCTGTTCCAGCACAAAACGCTCCATAGCCGCCATATAGTTTACATAAATATCAGCCAGCTCCTCCCGGCGCCTGTGCACATAAGCATAGAGATAAGCTGTGACCTCATAGTGCAGATCGCTTCTGTAAGCAAAATACAAAAGGACCATTTTAGGCAGCTCGCCGTCGAAATTCCGGGGAAGCGACATCATATAATATTCATAAAGTCTGGTGATACGCAGATTTTCCTCAACACCCGCACGGTACCACGGAAAGTATGCCTCCCCGCTTCGGTTCCCCTTAATTAACAGGGTACAGATCTCGTGCAGTACCTCCTTGTGGGGAATCAGTCCGTAGCATCCTTTCAAAATGCGAAACAGGCTCTCGGAATAGCTCCGCTTCTGCCCGGCAAGATACACCACCTGCAGAAGGATTTCCTCCTGCATCACGCCGTTCTTGACTGCATAAGTCAATATCTGTTCCTCAAAGAGATCCAGTTTGCGCAGCATCGCCGGATTCATACAGAGAATATTCCACGCCTCGATATAGATCATCGGAGAGGTACAGTGATGGATAAACAGGTCCTCCAGAAGCAGCCATCTTCGGGAAACACTCTCCACATACTCCTCGGACAGATACAGCAACAGCCATGCGATCCGCCAGTCGTCCTTTCTCCTGCTGTAAATCAGCGAAACCGTCTCCGCCACCTCATCCACATAGGAATCATCCTCGCCGACAAGCGTGGTCAGGTAGAGATAATAACACCAGAGCGCCGGATTTTCTTCCCGCAGAGCGATCACACGCTCCCGCAGTTTCTCAATCTGCCATTTCGCCTCGTTGTCCTTCTCCTGGGACAAAAGCATCTGTCCACGAAACAGCTTCACCGCCACGTCCTTATCGTCAAGCTGCTCCATGCGCGTCAAAAGCTTTCCGGTCTCCGCAAGCCAGGTGGCCGTCCCGATTTTCTTTAAGCGGTGCGCCTGATAGTATTCCATCAGCTGTACCGTGAGCTGTTTCTTTTCCCGCTTTGCCCCAAACGTCCTTATGCCGGGCACGCGCTGTACCACAGTGACGGGAATCCGCATTGTGCCGTTCTCACGCACAAGTACAATCGCACCATAATTATAGCCGCCGTGCAGCTTTTCCAGATCTATCCCATAATAGAGCCGGTAAATGTTGTCCGCAAAGGACTCCTCCCCCGCAGCCTCCTCCTGCAGCTTTAAAAAATCCCCTTCCGTCTGAAACCGCAGCCGCGTATACCCCCAGCCGTTTCGGTTTATGACAAGGGCGTACCGCGCGTCCCCGGCCGGATCTTCCAGGTGAATCTCCTTCTCCTCCGCGAGGAACTCCACCGGCTTTTTCTTATGGATCTCCTGCAGGAACTCCTCCACATTATGCTCGTTGCCAGGCACCGCGGAAAGCCCCTTATATGCCGCATAATACTGCCTGTCATGCCCCGTGAACACCTTTTTGAAACAGGGATCGTAAAAAAGCGACACTGCCTCCGCCCAGTTGCTTCTTGCCAGATTCGTAAAATGGAAAAGGTTCCTGATTTCCCCAAGGCTTGACGTAATCTCATCCGAAAGCACCGTCACCCGGAAGGGCAGCTCATACTCCCCCCTGTTTGAAACAATGGAAAAAGAGCCGGAAATCTCCTGCCCCGCCTCCATTCCGGCAGCGTCAAAACGGTAAAGGATCTCGTCCTCACTTCCGCCAAACCGCTTCGTGACACAGGTCATACGAAGGTCAGAAGCCGACACCGTCCCTTCCGTCACCACACCCTCCGGCCCATACACGAAAAAAGACCCCTCGCAGGCCGTGTCTGCCTGAAGGGACAGAGTAACGCGCGGGCAGGAAAAATCCAGAGAACCGTCACCAGTATGAAATTTGCCTTCCAAAATCTCATCCACTACCATACCGATAGTATATCATTTTCGGGGTAGCATGTGCAACCCTCATTGCATATCATAGGGGTAAGAGAAATGCTATCCCAGGAATGAGGTATCCACATGGACGTAAACAGAGAAGGTCTAGGCCCAGAAAATACACAGACGCAAAATAATACGGCGGCAGGATCCGACATGACCGGAAAACTGCAGATCAATGTCACCGCGAATGTAGGACTGATTCCCATAGAGAACGCCTCCATCACCATCTCCTTCACCGGGGAACCAAATTCTACCCTGGAGACGCTCACTACAAACTCCTCCGGGCAGACTGACACGGTGGATTTAAAGACACCGCCGCTGCAATACAGTCTGACCCCCAACTCCCCCATGCCCTACTCGGAGTACACCCTCTCCGTAAGCGCGCCCGGTTATGAGCCGGTCATCGTGTCAGGCGTGGAAGTGCTGCCGGACGTGACAGCCGTCCAGAATATTGAAATGACCCCCATAGAGATGAGCGGGGACACGGAGGAGATCATCGCCATCCCCGACCACACCCTCTACGGCGACTATCCGCCCAAGATCCCTGAGGACGAGATCAAGCCCATGGATGAGTCCGGCGAGATCGTCCTAAGCCGCGTTGTCATTCCAGAGTTCGTTATCGTGCATGACGGCGTTCCCAATGATTCCACCGCTCCCAATTATTATGTGCGCTACCGCGATTATATCAAGAACGTAGTGTCCTCTGAAATCTACGCCACATGGCCGGAGAGCGCCATCTACGCAAACACACTGGCAATTATGTCCTTTACCTTAAACCGGGTTTATACCGAATGGTAGGTAAACCAATACTTTCAAGTAATACAAAGTCCTCCAGTCGTATCCTAAATTTGATATTGATATCATCGTTTTTTACCTCTATTTGGTCAATGAGGGCAGAAAGCAACATCTTTTTGGTCTGCGTATCTGCATTTTGAAATTCCTCCTTCCAATTTGGCACCATCGTGATAAACTTCTCCAAATCGCTATTTTGATTTACCACCTGTGACAGCCTGTTCTTTGCCTGTTCCGCTTCTTTGTCTAATGTCACCATTTCCTGTTCCTTTTCCTTGATTATGGCAGAAAGTTTCTCAGCACTGAAATAATATTCCCCTCTGATTGCTTCTGGTATCTTTTCTTCCAGTGTTCGGATATCTGCTTGTAAGGTTTGTTGTTTTTTATGAATGGTTCCCAGTTCCTTCTCTATGCCCTGCCTCTGCTGACTCTGCATTTTCTCTATTTCTTCCGTGATATCTATAGATTTCAGATGCTCCATATAGGTTTCTACCACCCCAAACACAATCCCCTCCAGATAATTCTGTGAATAACAGCTGCGTTCCTCACATTTTGACGGGCATACATATCTGCCCGCATAGGATACTTTCTTTTCTCCCGCCTTTGTCGTCCAGTGATTGCAATAACTCCCGTTCTTTAAGCGTTTCCCGCAATATCCACAAGAAGCAAGACCAATCAGTGCAAGTTTCCCTTTTGTGGAAAACGGCACATTGTACTGCTCTTTATACTCCTTAGCGGATATCTGTTTCGAGGTATTGATTTTATTTTTTCGGGCTTCTCTGATTTCCTGCGCTTTCTCCCATGTCTGCTGCGAAACAATGACAAGTTCCGGTATCTGTTCCTCTGAATAAATCCAGTCCTTCCTGTCTAATCTGATAAACCCGTTATGGTTGATTCTCCTGTTTATTGCCAGATAGCCCATATAGACAGGGTTTGTCAAGATACTTCTTATGGTTCCTACTTTCCACTTGTCTGTCGTAATCGCCGGAATGTTTTGTGCATTTAACTCCTTTGCTATTTTCTCATATCCCATTCCTTTGTTAACTGCCAGACTGTATATCAATCTGACTACCTGTGCATTTTCTTCCACAATCTCAAGTTTCTTGAGCAGTCTCCCGTGATTGCTGACCATGCCGGAAGGGACTAACCGATAGCCGTATGGCGCTTTTCCACCCACAAACTTTCCAGACTTTACCAACTCTTTCTGTGTATCTTTCACACGCATACTTGTCTTTTTGCTCTCTCCCTCGTTCTGCCAGAATCGGATATAGTTTAACAGTTTGTCTATATGTTCCTCTGTTTTTAACTGACCGTCCTTGATTGTCCAGACCTCTATGCCGAGTTGATTCAGTGTAGCTACATAGAAGCTGTATTCTTCCTGCCTGCCGATCCTGTCCGACATATAGGTGAGCAGAACATCAAACTGATGGTCACGGGCATCCGACAGTATTTCCTGCAAAACTTCCCGTTCCTCCACATTGTTCTTGTATGCCGAGACCGCTTTTTCAATATACTCCCTGTCAAACTCCCAGTCATCGCGCCTGGCTATGTACTGCTTCGCCTCCGCCCTTTGCATGGGTATGTCGTCATCATGTAACTGTTGCTTTGATGATACTCTCAACAAGGTTCTCACTTTTTTAGGCATAACCATTTTCCTCCTTTTCCTTTGTGGTGGGAGATGGTAACGCCAAATCATTCATTTTACAAGCCCCTGTTTTGATTTTTTCAAGATAAACCATTTTGAGCCTGCTGACAAAATCCTGCTCCGCTTTCGTGTCTGTCTGTTCGGGAAATGCAAGCGTAACCTGCACTTGCCTGTTTTGATACGTTAACGAACAAACTATTTTGTTCTCTGTTCCTAAATCCATGTAAACATCTCTTAGCCGATTACTCTTTACATAGTTATGTGGCTTTGCTTTCCCGTATTCTGCACTATTTACCTGTTCTGAATCTTCCCCGCTGTAGTACATAAGTGTTACCTCCAAAATATAAAAAGATAACACCTATATCCATAAGCCCTGTTTCTTTATCCTCCTGTTTTAGGGGTACGAGTCCGCACTGAACACGGACGAGGCGAAGTTTTTTACAAAAAGGTCTGACAGTGGTGTGACGAGACCGACTGATTCGGTATGTATCGGTGATTTGTCTTTAGGAGTCGGCTGATATTTCAGATTGTGGCATGGATGATATTTACGTTGGGTGAATTGTGATTGTATATCCTGTTTACTCTATCGCTATCCCTGTTTCCTAATCAATGCCCCATAAACCATGCCGCTATCCGGGTTAATTGAAAAATTGGATTGTTGTCTGCACATCGGACAATGCCAGCAAATGAAATATGATAAACTTTCTCCACCATCTTTCTCCACCTTTCCCATTTCTGCACGCTGACCTCCTTGGAACCCCCATTTTTTCATTCCTTTTTCAAAAATATAAAACTTACCCGATGGCTCAAAATTTGTGTTTTCAGAAAATAATATTAAAATCTATTTTGGGCATTTCATAAAATGAGAAATAGAGGTTTGTATAAAAACTCTCTCATACATCCCGTTTTGTCTGTCTTCTGACTCTGCTTATACGTATAAGCAGACTCGAAATGCTCCGCATTTCTCATTCGCGTTGCTCGTCATAAGTCTTCCAAAGCATCCATTCATGCAAGCATGATGTCTGCTTTGTCTGCCTTCTGACTCTGCTTATACACGCAAAAAGAAAGCCTTTGCATATGAGAGCAGGCTTTCTTTTCGGTCAATGCTGTATATCGATAGCATTATAAACTATAAACATTTGCTGAGACGTTTTTTATATAATCTGATTAGTTCGTCATAAAATTCTATGGTGGCACGCCAGTCATTGTCCGGCGGCATCAGTATCATTGCGACTGTTTCCCTTGCCCCACTCGGATAAACAATCGCTATGCCTATCCAGTTACCGCTGCGCTGGCTTTTTAATTTAATCCCCATCATATGTCAATTTACCTCCGTCAAGTGTTATACAAGTCTTTCTCCTGCTTCCCCGTATCCGTGTCCCAGAATTTTCCTCCCGATTCCCGCATAACTTTTCTGTAATAAGCAGTGTACAGTCTGAGCAGCTTGCAGCCGAGCCAGTTGTCTGTCTTACATGAGGCATGAGGACTTCTAAAGCACAAAGTCATTGTGGCTGATGGTCTGACATTCGTGCGTATGCCTATCCTTATTTGATTCATCTCATAAAGAAACGGTGTGTAAAACATTTCACTTTCCCTCCATCAAATTTTTTGCTTTCCTATCACATGATTGCTGTTTTGGCTGTCAGTGGTTTTTACTTTACACCTTTATCATACTGTTATCTGACCAGAGGACTTGGTTATCCGTTTTCTCACACTGTCTCTTTGCCATCTTTTGTAATCAGTGTCCACCAACGCTTTAGAGGGGACGTATATATTAAATTGAACCGAATGCCGCGGTATACCGTCTTTCCGTTATTCCAGATTAGTCCGCTTGAATTTTTTAGGACGGAGTGTGGCTGGCTTGAGGGGCTTAAACTTATCTGAAAAATCCGCCCAAGATGTCAAGTGTGTGTAAATGCTGTCCCATTTCTCATAGCCTGCATCCTCTAGTGCCGGAGTGAGTTCCCTGTCTGGAAGATGTACCTCAAAAGTCTCCCCTGTCTCCTCGTTTACGCAGGTTCCTTTGACTCCTAACGGTTTTCTGGTCTCGTACAAAATTGTACGCTTTTCCTGTTTCACTTTTTCAAACGCTTCCTCAAATTCATCAGATTGCTCTGCTCTCCATGAAACAAGTTTGATATCCCGCTCGACTGACCGCGAACAGAGATACCCATGTTTCCCCCTTAATGCGTCCGCTGATTCGTCCATATTATGAGTGAGATACTGAACCGCACTGTTGTACTTTTGGCGCGTATTTACATAGGTTATGTATGTAATTCCATTTTTCCATAGGTTCGTAATTTCTTTATTGGCAATGCTATGTTGGAAATTGCATATTACATGGTAGTGCCAATTTCCGTTGCTTTGTCTGCTAAATGTTGCAAGATATTGGAAATTCTCATAGTGACTGTTTACACGCTGAATAAACTTTTTGAACTCCCGATGTGCGTCTTCAAGCTGTGTGAAGTTCTTGTCTACATTGCCTTTCTGGTCAAAGGTCAGCGTTAGCATGACAACATCGGGCATGTCAAAGTTATTCCAGCAGATTTCGCGGATTTCCTGCCGCCTTTTTTTCATTCGATTATGGTAATTAAAATTAGCATAGTCGCTTGGTATGTTCCGTTTGATTTCCTTTTGCTTATCCTTTTTGACAGGCTGTGTCGTTTGTAGCGGCATATTCTCATATGTCGTTACTTGTGTCCGCCTTCTTCCGAATTTTAGTTTGAATCCGCCTTCGATGTATTCCACGCCCATTCTTGTCCCCTCCCTTTTGGGGTAGGGTAGCACAAAAAAATCCTGCCGTCCATTGGCAGAATGGCAGAAGAATTTGCATGGATTTTATTGTTATGTAAACCTATGCTCGATGCGTTGGGAAAAGCTAAGAGGGCGTTATGCAAAAAAGGCGTTGGTTATTTTAACGAAACTTTTTGATGGGATATCTGACGGGGTATGATTTAATTTTTGAATAATACGTTTTGGACGATTAAAATATTAACATTCCACTAACTCAAAGGTGGGTTCGCCACTTACTATGATGTTACTTGTTACCCCTAATTCATAATAAACTCCTATAGATTGTTTCACTCCTGTGGTGAGATTCTCTTTATAATAGCCCTTTACGATGTTACATGTTCCTGTTTTATTGGGGATACGTGGCTCTGGGTTGCCAGGGGAACCATGGGGCTCCCAGTAAGTGTGGATGGCGTCACTCTTACAATGGATAATCAACATCGCTACACCATAAGATTGAACTTCGGAATCACTTAATGCACCTGTGCCTGTGTATGCTGTAAACCCTGCCTCATTTACCTTTATTTTCTCAGAATGAGGGGCTACTTTGTTCGTATAAGAATCAAAAACAGTGTTGCCTTTTTTGTAGGTGATGAGGTTGGGGACGGTGCCTATGAGGGGTGGGGAGGTGAAGGTACGATTGGAGCCTTCTTCACTTTGTAAACGTGCTACAACTATTTTAGCTGCTTCTCGCGCAAGTTTTTCCAGATATGCTTTTTCTTTGTTATCCCTCGGTATGTCATACCAATCCCTGTTCTCGGATTCTGATATTTGCGACTTTATATTATTGTAACATGAAGCTACAATATTATCCATGCCTATTCTGTCTACCAGACTTCCACCCCCACTGTTTCCTCCCTTGACACTGTATTGGAAATTCATGATGGTTTCAAGGATGAGGATGTAGTTATCACTTTGGAAATTTTTCTCCGCTTCTACTCCCCAACAATCCAAAACAAATTGCTGCGCTTGCGGCTTACCATTGAATGGTTGTAACATCCAATCTCTAATGTCTGGTTCGTAACTTGGCGAGCCTCCATTGCCCCACGGAGTGACTCCCCATGGAGCCACATCATACCAACCACTGACTGATTGACCTCTACGAGAGGTACAAACCCATTTGGAGCCTGCTATACCGTTATAGCCAGGGCTATAGAAGGCGTAGGCGGGGTCGCCTGTGGGGGAGCCGTCTTTGGTGAGGAGGTAACAGAGGTAGCCGGTACGGGTGTAGGCTACACCATTTGGGATGGCTGTGGTGCCACCGTGGTTATTGTCATGAGTGCCGTTGTATTGTAATACTACGTTATCTGCTACTGCATTGAGGTCAACGGCGTGGGCGGTGATTGGGTTGATGAGTAAACAGGTTAGTGCTGTAAACAAGCCTACTGATAATAGCTTTAGCCTGCTGAATAACAATGGTTTGGGGATGTGCGATTTGAATTTCATACGCTTGCCTGCCTTTCTTATAAATTTCTAAATATTTTTAATTTTATTTCAACATGAATTTTGGGTATGAAAAAAGGACACTCACTGATTAGGAAGGGGTGTCCTTTTACTCTCTCCTCTATTTTATTTTTCATTTTCCTCTTTTATTCGATGGTTAATAAACGCTGCTTCAATTTCTTGTGTTGCGTATTTTCTTTCTCCTATACACATTGAATCTTTTACTATGTTCTGCCAATCAATATCCCGTTCTGAATCATCTTTACTGTAAATCCCCATTTCAAACAAGTCTTTAATCTCAAGTCTGAGTTTTCTTTGTTTGAAATCCTTAAATTTCTCTGTCGTACAAAATATTGCTTCTTTTTTATCAAAATTCATTTCTACATTTAGTAGTCTTATTATATCCATACCTAGCAATCTTTTCGTTGCTCTTAAGTCAAATGTTATGTATATTGGTACACTTCCAAGATCAATACCTGCAACCATGAATCTTTCTACTTGTATAAGATAATACTTTATTCTTGAATTTCCATCTATACCTATTGCTTCTATGGATAAAGCATTTTGGTTATAAACAATAAAGTCTTCTTCGCTTATATCTATGCCTAGGTCTTTTGCCGGCAAGCAGGTGAACTGAGCCCCTGTATCATATTTAAAAATTTTATTTCTCTTTACATCTGACTTTTCAAAGCCGTATCTTGCCTTTTTAGGTATTTGTGTTTGAATTTCACATGCTAATTTGAATTTTCTACCATCTGGTATCTTTACCACTATTGTATCCATAATTATAACCTTTCAACTTTTAGTATCTCAAGATCATCAAAATTTGAATTTGCATATTCACCACCAATCAATGTCGGTATATTTTTTGCATGAAATTCATCTTCTAATGCTACTAACATATCTAAAGTAGATGGATCTGTAGAAATTGCACGTACTATTCCATAAACCGTTCCATTTTTTGACTTAGTATCTATCATTAAATAATTTGCATTTTTGTATCTATTCTCTGCTTCCATAAAATCTATTTCTTCATCATCATGTATTTCTTCGAAATATTTAGTGTTATCCATACTTTTACACCACCTTTTTCTTTTATTATATCAGAATTTTTTTGAAATATCAAACAGACGTCTTAATGGAATTAAAAATATTTTTATCATAATATATTGTGTAAGTATTGTTCTAATATTGCTTATGCTTTGCCTGTGTATTTTGCTACCATATCGAGTTTAACCCCACTGAACTTAGATGTCTTAATCTTTTGTATCCGTTACTGAATTTTGTATCTAATACATCTTTTAATGTATCATTAAATTCCTCTTTTGTGGCAAACGCTATTACCTGTACAATATCATCATAATCTGGATTGTCTTTTATAATACTATCACAATCCAAATGTTCACTCACAAATACTGAGTAGTCAATCGTGTATGGTTCTTCATAAAATGCTATGCCATCTTTGACTGTATATTTGGGTTCTGTCATTGTAGGACTTGCTCCTTCTATAATATATTCGCTTATATTATATCAGATTTTTATTGAAATATCAAAACCATGTGTGCGCGAAATTAAAAACTTTTTTTAGTGAAATGTGGAAGGTCACCAAACATTGTTGATAGCCTTCCACATTTTTGATTGACTAATATACAGTTCCTGCGGGTACATCGGATGTTGCTTCACCAAATTTTAGATTCCCAGTGGGGAGTTCGCCACTGTCGGGGGTGCCGACATCTTCGTAATTGCCCTCACTTGTAGAGGGAGCGGTGTCTGTAAACCATTCTGGATGCTCCTTCATCATGTCCTCAACTATTTGGTCTACCATTTCCTGCTCTTCTTCCGATAAACTATCATATTCAGATTGTAACGCGTCCGCGCCTGTGTCACCTTTGTACTCATCATCACCTAAAATTATGTCAGTGTGGGTGGAGTTGATACCATCCTCTAAATCTTCAACAGTTTCAACTGGTTCGGGCTCGGCTGGCTCTTGTACTTCATGACCCTCTACTAAACCTTGTTTTGCATTGAATTGCTTAATACCCTTCTCTTGGCGTAATGCTTTGACTAAGAACTCTATTGCCTCTGAACGGGTGAGGGCTTCATCCCAGCGGGTCACATCTCCTACTAAGCCTTTGGATTTTGCGACTATTAAGGCTTTATATAGGTCTGTCGGTAAACCATCATCGGGATTTTGGATTGCATAGGTGAGTTCGTAGGATTTCCAGTAGTCCTTTTTGGTGCCGTCCTCGATAAACTTTTGTTTGGCTGCTATGTCGCCGCCGTCTTTTGCATCATTGAATGTTGCGGTTTTTACGTCTGCGTTTTTGAGGTCATCGGAGAAGTAGCGGCTCATTAAGAGGTACAAGGCTTCGGCTCTGGTGATTGTGCCGTTGGCTGTGAGGTTGTTGAGGCTCTTGCTCGCTGTGTCAAGGTAACTGTTTTCTGCTAAACCTTGGGCATAGATGTTATAGTCGCTTTGTCCGACTGCATCGGCAAAGGCGCTGTCTGCTGTTAAGTCTTGGACGGGTGTTTCCGCTCTGAATACCATCGCCATAAACTCATTTCGCTGTAAGGTGCTGTCTGGATTCGCGTAATTCGGTGATGAGTCGGGCAGGAGATTGAAGTAACCATTGATTCCCATGTACAATGCCCTTGTTGTGTCGTTCTCTTCAAGGTCAGCGTAATTTCCTTGTACCGCATTGGATAACTGTAAACTGTCCGCTTCGCTGTCAAGGTACTTTAAGAACTCGCTGTTGTGAAGTGCTACACGCAGGGTATTGTTTGGCTCGTTGTTGCCCTCTGCATTGACATAGAGGACTCCGTTTTTACCAGTGTCTGTAGGGGTGATCATGAGGATGTCGTCCCATGAATCCCTTAGGTCTGGATTGGTAGATAAACTTGCCAACTCTTGCCAGTCTAAGGCTGATTCCGTTCCCTGCTCTTGATTGATGGGAGTCGCAATCTCTATCTCGATTGCGTCACCTTGGTTTATCATCTGTAGGAGTTCGGATTGGGTGACTGCCGCGCAACCCATTAACTGACTTGCAATGATTACCATTGTTATAGTTGGTATTACGATTCTTTTGATGGTCATAAATCTTCCACTCATGTGAGGTACCTCGCTTTCTTGATAATGATTGAGGGCATCCAACGATGCCCCCAAAATAAACAATATAAAATTAAAATATACTTCTTTTTAGGAAAATGTTTCATTCTATGCTTATACTGAAAATCCAACTGCTTTTAAAGCTGCGCAGACCGCCGTCTCAACTGTTGCCTGAAATGCTGTTGTAGCGATACATTTTATTACCGGCTTGGCTTTTTCAAGAAAGCTTTTGTCTAACTTTTGGAAGGTTTTTTCCCCCATAAGTTCTTTCCCCTTAGGGGTAATACTGATATCAGCAAATGTTGACATTCCAGAATCTATCTTGTCTGTGCTACTTTCTTCTAACGTTTCTGCGTCAAATTCCAACTCATATTCAAGTTCCACCGTTCCATTTAGATAGCCTTGCGCATGAAGGGTTTCTATTGTTTTACAAACCATCTCTGTAAATTCTGCGTCTGCCTTATTGGCAAACACCTGTTCCGTAAGTACTTCTGCAAATTCCAGATGGTTTTCCTTAGAATACTTTATGCAGGCATCCACGATTTCCATTACCAACACTTGCTGTTCTTTTTGATTTAGTTGTGTATTCATAAACTTTTCTCCTGTGTTTTTATTTAATTATATATTCTTTCAGCAAATCTTACAATGCTTTCAGCATATTTATTTTGTCCCAGAGAAAAGTTTATTGTCATACAATTCTATTATGGAGGTTTTGACTATGGTACAGGGTTTAGGTGAGCGGCTGCAACAGAAAAGGTCTGGTTTGAAAATATCACAAAAAGAAGCGGCTGAGGCGATCGGGGTTTCTTACAGCATCATTTCAAATTACGAGAAGAATGAGCGTACCCCAAGCATTGAAAAACTTATGGCGCTTGCAAGCCTCTACCATTGTTCTGTTGATTATCTTCTCGGTATTGAAAAAACATCCCGTGCAAGTATTGATGTGTCAATGCTCGATGATGAGCAAATCGCACGTTTACAATATTTTCTTTCCAGTATAAACAAAT
>ERZ808035.374-NODE-374-length-44727-cov-8.630885_pt1 | contig 44727 bp, 41 predicted proteins | sample MGYA00380189_ERZ808035 | MGnify/ENA primary metagenome ERZ808035 (study PRJEB31490, sample SAMN06133407) | mouse gut metagenome | isolation source: M5_1 | host: mice | place: China: Chengdu | collected 2015-05 ...
ACACGTCGCATAAGAATCCAACGCGCCTTCGGCGCTATAAAAAGCTTTTTATAGCTTTTTAATGGATTCTAGTATGAGACGGGAAATCAAAATCGGAGGCCGGTATCCATAACGGGGAAAACGCCGGCCCGTGCGGTGGGCGGCAGCCGTGGATACAGGCGGCCCCAGGGCGCCGGCAGGAGGATGCCGGCGCCTTTGGGCTGTTCTCGGGTCTCTGTGTCAGAGGCCGGCCGGCGCAGAGAGCATGCACGGGGAGACGGCAGCGCCGTCTGGCCCCTCTCTCCCGCGATTTTCCGGAAGTGCTGTAAATGAAAAACGGAGCGTTTTCCCTCTTGCGATTTCCAGTTTTTTGTGCGATAATTGCTCCAATGCCCTTTTGCTTTGCTTGAAATTGGAGATGAATTATGATTCCACAAAAGATTGCCCTGCTGACGGACTCCTGCGCCGACCTCTCCCCCCGCCTGGCGGAGGAGAACCATATCTACCGGGTACCCCTGCGAATCCTGTGTGCCGACGGGGAATACGCCGACGGCGTGGATATCTTCGGCGGGGATATCTACCGCCGCCTGCGGGCCGGGGAACTGCCCCAGACCTCCCTGCCCTCCGGCGAGGACATTGAAAAGACCCTGCGGCAGATTGTCATGGACGGCTACGACGGCGTGATTGCCGTGATGCTGTCCAGCGGCCTGTCCGGGACGTACAATCTGGTGCGGCTTATCGGCGAGGAGTGCCGGGGGATGCTGCCGGTAAAGGTGTTCGACTCCCTCAGCGGCTCCCTGGGTATGGGGCTGACGCTGCTCCAGCTGGCGGAGGATATCCGGAACGGCTGCGGCTGGAAGGAGCTGACGGAGTGGCGTGCCCCCCAGCTGATTGCAAATACCTATCCCTTCTTCTCTGTGGACACCCTGGAGTATTTGATGAAGGGGGGGCGTATCGGCAAAGTGACCGCCACGGCGGGAACGCTGCTGCAGATCAAGCCCATCATCACCTTCGCCGCCGACGGACAGCTTCAGTCCGTTGCCAAAGTGCGGGGCCGGAACCAGGTTATGGACAAGCTGGTGGCCATGGCGGTAAGGGCCTGTGGGGAGCATAAGCGCTATAATCTGGCGGTGGCCAACGGCGGCGCAGAGGCGGAGATGGAGACGGTGCGGCAGAAGCTGACCACCGCGCTGCCGGATTATGACCACATCTGGGACGGGGAGATCGACGGTACGCTGAGCGTCTATATCGGCGACGGCGTTCTGGGTGCGGCGGTGCAGGTTCTGGATTGAGATCCGGGATTATAATCAGACGCCCTCGTAAGAGGGCGTCTGACCTTTTGCGCCTTTAGGCAGGCGCAGTTTATTCCTGTGCATTGGGCGTGTCCCGGGGCATATGCGGAGGCGTTCAGTGCCTTGCCAGATATGCCCGGCAGACACGGCGGGCCATTTCGGAGAGGGCCTCCTCATCCACAGTGACCAGGCGCCCCTCTCTCACCACCACTTTTCCGTTTACCACCGTACAGTCCACCGGCCCGCGCAGGCCCACGGTGGCCAGAACGTCGGCAGGGCTGTACTCGCCGCCGGTCAGCTCCAGCCGGCGGGCATCCACCAGGAAGAAATCGGCGCACTTTCCCACCTCCAGGGAGCCGATATCCTCCCTGCCCAGCAGCCGTGCACTGCCCCGGGTGGCCATTTTCAGGACCTGGTAGCCGGAGGGGGCCCTGTCGCTGGCGTGGAGACGGTGGAGGAGATAGCACACCCGCAGCTCCTCCATGAGGGAAGACCCGTCGTTGGAGGCGGAGCCGTCCACCGCCAGACCTACGGGTACGCCCAGCGCCAGCATCTCCGGAACCCGGGCAACGCCGGAGGAGAGCTTCATGTTGCTGATGGGGCAGTGGGCTATGCCGGTGCCTGTCTCCGCCAGTACTCGCAGTTCCTCATCGCTGAAGTGGATTCCGTGGGCATACCACACGTCCGGGCCGGTCCAGCCCAGGGAGGCCATGAACTCCAGGGGACGCATACGGCGGGTGCGGAGCATAAACGCCTCCTCGTCCTTCGTCTCGCACAGGTGGGTGTGGAGGCGCACACCGTACTGCCGGGCCAGGACAGCGCTCTGCCGCAGCAGCTCTGCCGACACGGAGAAGGGCGAACAGGGCGCCAGGGCAACCTGCCGCATAGAGCCGGGGGACGGGTCGTGCCAGGCTTCGATGGCCCGGACGGAGTCCCGCATGATCTCATCTACCGTCTGCACCACGCTGTCCGGCGGCAGTCCCCCGTCTTTGCGGCTCAGGTCCATGCTGCCTCTGGAGGCAAACATCCGGATTCCCAGCTCCTCTGCGGCATCAAACTGGGCCCCCAGGAGATCACCGGCCCCCGCCGGAAATACATAGTGGTGGTCAAAGCAGGTGGTACAGCCGTGCTTTAAGAGCTCCCCCATTCCGGTGAGGGAGGAGAGGTGAACCACTGTCTCATCCAGTCCCCTCCAGATTTCATAGAGGGCGGTGAGCCAGTCGAAGAGCTCCAGATTCTGCACCTGGGGCAGGTTTCTGGAAAAGACCTGATACAGGTGGTGGTGGGTGTTTACCAGGCCGGGATAGCACCAGTAATGGCTGCCATCCACAACCGTTTGGGCGGTTTGGGCCAGATTCAGGCCGATGGCGCGGATAAAGCCGTCTTCGCAGTAGAGATCCACATGCTCCAGAACCTGGTCCCGGTCGCCGCAAGTGACCAGCGTACGGAGATTTTTCAGCAGCAGAGAGGACATGGAACCGCCTCCTTTCAGGTTCAGTATAGGGGAAAATGGCGGGGCGGTCAATCTCTTTTGGAAATCTTCCGCAAATGGGGCCCCGTCCCCTTGTGGAAACAGGGCCGATGTGGTACGCTGTGAGAGGATTTGAAATACCGGCGGAGCAGGCGCGCCCGCTCTGCCGATCAAGGGGAGGATCAATTGTCCATGGTGGATATTTTTGACATTCTCGGCCCGGTGATGGTGGGGCCCTCCAGCTCCCATACGGCGGGTGCGGTGCGTATCGGGCGGATGGCCCGGACGCTGCTGGACGGAAGGCCCGTCCGGGCGGAGATCGGGCTGTACGGCTCCTTTGCGGAGACGGGCCGGGGCCACGGCACGGACCGGGCGCTGGTGGCCGGCCTGCTGGGGATGGCTCCGGACAATCTGGATGTGCCGAACAGCTTTGCCATTGCCGCGGAGCAGGGGCTGGAATTTCACTTTCGGACCATACAGCTGCGGGATGCCCATCCCAACACGGCAGTATTGGACGTGGCGGCGGAGGACGGGCGGCGATTGGTACTGCGGGCGGTCTCCACCGGCGGGGGGCGCATCCGGGTAGAGCAGGTGAACGGCGTAAACGTGAACTTTACCGGAGACTTTAACACCCTGATTGTGCGGCATCACGACATTCCCGGCACCCTGGCGGCCATTGCCCGGGAGCTGTCTAAATTTCGGGTCAACGTGGCCAATATGAGCCTGTGCCGCGACCGGCGGGGCGGCGACGCCCTGATGGTGCTGGAGACCGACCAGCGGATCACCCCGGTGGCCCGGGACATGGTGGCGGAGGTTTCCGGCGTGGAGCGGGTGACCTATTACGAAAAGGAGGCGGACTGAGATGGCCCTGGATTCCATGCAGGAGATTTTTGACGCGGCAAAGGCGGGGCAAAAGCCTTTTTGGAGGGTTATTCTGGACACGGACGTGGAACAGCGTGAGGTGACGGCTGAGGCCTCCTTCGAGAAGATGCGCGCCACCTGGCGGGCCATGCTGGAGTCCGTGGAGGGCTACGAGGGAGAGCGGCGGTCCGTCAGCGGCCTGGTGGGGGGCGACGGGCAGCGGATGAGGGACTACGCCGCAGCCGGGGACACCCTGTGCGGCCCCTACCTGCGCCAGGTCATTGCCACGGCGCTGTGTGTGGGCGAGTCCAACGCCTGTATGCGGAAGATTGTGGCGGCTCCCACAGCGGGGGCCTGCGGTGTGCTGCCGGCGGTGCTGGTTCCCCTCTATCAGGCGGGGCGGGCAGAGGAGGACGAGCTGGTACAGGCGCTGTACGTCTCCGCCGGTATCGGCGCGGTCATCGGCTATCGGGCCAGCATTGCCGGGGCCGCCGGCGGATGCCAGGCGGAGGTCGGCTCCGCCTCCGCTATGGCGGCGGGGGCGCTGACGGCCCTGCGGGGCGGGGATGCGGATCAGATCGGCCACGCCGCGGCTATGGCGCTGAAAAACCTGATGGGCCTGGTCTGCGACCCGATTGCAGGGCTGGTGGAGGTGCCCTGTGTCAAGCGGAACGTCATCGGGGCGGTAAACGCCGTCAGCTGTGCAGATATGGCGCTGGCAGGCATTACCAGCCGGGTGCCGGTGGACGAGGTGATCGACTGCATGGGCGACGTGGGGCGGCGGCTTCCGGTGGAGCTGCGGGAGACGGCGCTGGGCGGGCTGGCGGCCACACCCTTTGGCAAGGCCGTAAAGGAGAGGATGGATCGGGGGAGCTGAGAGGCTGTACCGATCGCCCCGGCACACGGCTTTGCCGGCAGCGAAAGGCGCGGACGGTCCGTCCGCGCCTTTCGCTGTCCTGTAAAGAGGATTTCCTTACTTGCGCTCCTTGTTCTCCACTTCTTTTCCCAGCAGCTCCAGGAACTGATCCATGGTCATGGCCCCCAGGTCCTCACCGCTGCGGTGGCGGACGGAGACGGTTCCGTTTTCGATATCCCGGTCGCCCACCACCAGCATATAGGGGATTTTTTCCAGGGTGGCCTCCCGGATCTTCTTGCCGATCTTCTCGTTACGCACATCGGTCTCCACCCGGAAGCCTGCCCTGTCCAGGACGCCGGCAATGTCGGCGGCGTATGCATCCGCCCGCTCGGTGACGGTGAGGACCTTCACTTGCACGGGGGACAGCCAGGCGGGGAAGGCCCCGGCAAAGTGCTCGGTAATGACGCCGATGAAGCGCTCAATGGAGCCCAGCACCACCCGGTGGATCATAACGGGGCGGTGTTTCTGCCCGTCCTCGCCGGTGTACTCCAGTTCAAACCGCTCCGGCAGCTGGCTGTCCAGCTGGATGGTGCCGCACTGCCACGTCCGGCCCAGGGAGTCCGCCAGGTGGAAGTCCAGCTTGGGGCCGTAGAAGGCGCCGTCGCCCTCGTTGATGACAAAGTCCTTGCCCATATCGGTGATGGCGGCTTTCAGGATGTCCTGGTTGCGCTCCCACTCCTCCACGGTGCCGATATGATCCTCCGGCATGGTGGAGAGCTCAATGGTGTAGCTCAGGCCAAAGGTGGAGTAGACCTCGTCAAAGAGGCGCACAGTCTCCTGGATGACGTCCTGCATCTGCTCCCGGGTCATGAAGACGTGGGCGTCGTCCTGGCTGAAGCAACGCACCCGGAAGAGCCCGTGGAGGGCGCCGGAGAGCTCGTGGCGGTGAACCAGGCCGATCTCCCCCACCCGCAGAGGCAGTTCCCGGTAGGAGTGGGGCTCGCTGGCGTAGACCAGCATCCCCCCGGGGCAGTTCATGGGTTTAACGGCAAAGTCCACGTCGTCAATGACGGTGGTATACATGTTGTTTTTGTAGTGGTCCCAGTGGCCGGAGCGCTCCCACAGCTGGCGGTTGAGCATGATGGGGGTGGAGATCTCCACATAGCCGTACTTCTTGTGAACCTGCCGCCAGTAGTCCAGCAGCGTGTTTTTCAGCGTCATGCCCTTGGGCAGGAAGAAGGGGAAGCCGGGGCCCTCGTCCCGGAGCATGAAGAGGCCCAACTCCCGGCCCAGCTTCCGGTGATCCCGTTTTTTGGCCTCCTCAATGCGGCGGAGGTATTCGTCCAGCTCGTCCTTTTTGGGGAAGGCGATGCCGTAGATGCGCTGGAGGGTCTCCCGGTTGGAGTCGCCCCGCCAGTAGGCGGCGTTGCAGGCGGTGAGCTTGATGGCGTTGCCCTTGATGCGGCCGGTGGAATCCAGGTGGGGGCCGGCGCACAGATCCGTAAACTCGCCCTGCCTGTAAAAGCTGATGGCGGCATCGGCGGGAAGGTCGTTGATGAGCTCCACCTTGTAGGGCTCACCCTTTTCCTCCATGAATCTGACGGCCTCCTCCCGGGGAAGCTCAAACCGCTCCAGCTTCAGCTTCTCCTTGCAGATCTTCCGCATCTCGCCCTCGATCTGCTCCATAATATCTGGAGTGAAGGGGAAGGGGGAGTCCATGTCGTAGTAAAAGCCCTCGTCAATGGAGGGGCCGATGGCCAGCTTTACCTCCGGGTACAGGCGCTTGACGGCCTGAGCCAGCACATGGGAGCAGGTATGCCAGTAGGTTTTGCGGTAGGTTTCGTTCTCAAAGGTATACAGATTGTTTTCTTCACTCATGGTAATCCTCCTTGTATTTCGGGGCGGGAGATAAAAATCCCACCCCTGACAGAATCAGGGGTGGGATACAGATCCTGCATTCCACGGTTCCACCCTGCTTGCGCCCCAGGGCGCCGCTCGTGTCCCCTGTAACGGGAGGGGCCCGGCCCGGTCGTCCCGGGCGGCTCGGGAGTGGTACAGCCGCCGCCTGCCGTAAGGCCCTTTCACCAATCAGGCCTCTCTCTGCACGGTGCCCTGCGGGTTCTTCTCCGTCAACGCTGATTTCGGGGGTACTATATCACCAAACACGGGAATTGTCAAGGGGCATGCGCACGTATGACAAGGGGCCATAGGCGTAGAGCTTATCGTCTGCGCAGGTACGCCTTTTTCTATCTTTTTCTTGACATACCTTGCAACACTATGTATAATAAGCATAGAGATACTAGGTATTATATGAGAGGAGCGAGGAAGATGACGAAAAAGCAGCAGATCGAACACACACCGCTGCTGGTGCTGTCGCTGTTGGCAGGGGAGGACATGTACGGCTACCAGATGATTCTGGAGCTGGCCCGCCGGTCCAACCACACATTTGACATGAAGGAGGGTACGCTGTACCCGGTGCTTCACGGACTGGAGCAGAAGGGATATGTGGAGGCCTACCGGCAGGAGGCCCCCACGGGCCGGATGCGGAAGTACTACCACCTGACCCGTAAGGGCGGCGAGGCGCTGCGGACGGAGGCGGAGAGCTGGAGGCGATATGCCGGCGCGGTGGATGCGGTGCTGCGCTCCTCCCCGGGGACGGCGTGATGGACCGCTCGGAGTACTGCGCCCAGGTGCTCGCCGGGCTCCGCCATCTCTCCCGGAGGGAGCGGGAGGCGGTCCGGGCGGAGCTGGAGGACCACATGGAGGACCACGCCCGGGCCCTTTTGGACCTGGGGTACGACGAGCGGCTGGCGGAGGAGCGGACCGTGGCCGCCATGGGGGACCCGGCGGAGGTGGCCCGGGAGATGGAGAGGCAGTACCCCCGGGGCTGGAGTGTGGTCGTCGGCGTGTCCGTAATGCTCTCCACTGTTATAATTGTCTCGGCCCTCTTTGGCATTGGGATGCTGGAACCGCTGTGGAACAGCATTGTCTGCCGCTTTCTTCCGCCGGAGGATTTCGGGCCGTCAGCGGTCTCCCGGCCGCTGGACATCCGTATCCCGATAGGAAACGACATTCTGCGGATCTACCGGGTGGCCCTGACTGAGTGGGAGGGGGAACCCCATGCCCGGGTCTCCATGTGCGCCTATGACCGTCTCCCGGGAGGGGTCGTCTCCCGTCAGCTCATCTCCCACGTCGCGCTGGAGAGCCAGCGGGGGCCGGTGTCCCAGAGGACCCAATTGGCGACCAGAGGCGGCAGCAGCTGGTTTTGCGATGCTGCCCTCCTCTACGTTCCCGTTCAGTCAGGGGATGGCCATGTGACGCTGCGGTATGAGCGGTTCGGGGAGTCTCTCACTGTGGACATCCCCCTGCCGGAGGAGGTGGAGACGTGAAGAGGGGAACGGGACTGCCTGCCCGACGGAGGGAAGCGATCCGTCACGCCGCCCGGACGCTGGTTCTGCTGCTGGTGGTGCAGAATATGCTGCATGTGGGGCTGCTGCTGCCTATCCAGGCCATCCGTATGGCGGAGGAGCGGGAGGGCGTCCGTGGCACCAGGATCCTCCGGCGGCTGTGGGAGCCTGATATTGGAAGAAGTTCCCTTTTTTACCTGACGGCCAATGAAACGGCCCTGGTTCTGAGCGATACATATCTGACTCTGCTGGGCTGGCAGCCCATGTCTGGACATGCCCTGGACTGTACCGGCGGGGAGCCGCTGTATGTCACGGAGCGACGGGTTTCCCGCCTCGGCGTGAAAGGCACCCGCTGCTTCTTTTATGGCCGGGTGGACAGCCCTGCCATTGAGATGGTGGAGCTCAGCCTGTGGTATATCGACGGCCATGGCCATGGACAGGAGCACACCCGCCTTGCCGTCCCCCGGGAGGCTTGGCTGGAGCAGGATGGCCGCCGGTATTTCCTTTTGCAGTATGATATGGAGGACTGGCCCGAAGCAGTTGGCGTGGATACCCGCGCGATTGGCAGAGACAGCAGCGGGGCAGTGGTCACAGAATTTAGCCTTTCGGTGGGGGTCAGCGCGACCTACGGCTGAAAAATCCCGGGCCCCGGGGCGGAAGACGGGCGGATCGTGAGAGGAATACTTCAGAAGGGCTGGGAGGTTTGACTGAGATGAACGATGATTTTACCACCGTGATGGACCGGGAGGCGTACTGTGCCCGGGTGCTTGCCGGGCTTCGCCATCTCTCCCGAAGGGAGCGGGAGGCGGTCCGGGCGGAGCTGGAGGATCACATGGAGGACCACGCCCGGGCCCTTTTGGACCTGGGGTACGACGAGAAGCTGGCGGAGGAGCGGACCGTGGCCGCCATGGGGGATCCGGCGGAGGTGGCCCGGGAGATGGCGAAGCAGTATCCCCGGGGCTGGAATGTGGTCGCCGGCGTGTCGCTGGCGCTGTGCGTCTTCGTGCTGTTCTCGGCCCTCTCCGGCAGCTCCAACAGAAAGATGATCGGGTACGCCTGGGACAGCGTTTTCTACCGCATCTCTCCGCCGGGGCCTGAGACGGTGATCGCGGGCACCGTCTCCCCGCCGGGGATCGGGCCCGTCTCCGGCGCCGCGGAGGCGGTGGACATCCGGCGGACCATCGGAGACAACGTGCTGCGGGTCTACCGGATCACCGTGGGGACCCAGGACAGCCAGACGGCGGAGAAGACGCGGATCTACGAGGGCGGTTATCAGGACGGCGCGCCGGCGGCGGAGGCGGCAAAACACCCGGAGGACGGCCAGCTGACGGCGGAGGCGGCGGTCTGCCTCTATCACCGGATTCCCGGCGGCCTGGTGGCCATGCCGTTGTTTAACAATCTCACGGTGGAGAGCCAGCGGGGAGACCAGCAGGTGCCCTTTCGCCTGGGGGCGGTGTTCAATCCGATGATGTGGCAGGTCTTTCTGCGGGCCCCCGTCCAGCCGGGGGACGACCACATCACGCTGCGCTATGAATGGATGGGGGAGACCGTCACCGTGGACGTTCCCCTGCCGGAGGAGGTTGTGCCATGAAGAGGAGAAAAAAGCTGCTGACCCGCCGGCGGCGGGCCCTGCGCTGCGCCGCGGCCGCTTTGGTGCTCCTGCTGCTGGCACAGAGCCTGCTGCATACGGCGCTGCTGCTGCCCATCCAGGCCGTCCGGCGGAGTGAGGATCGGCTGGGCGTCCAGGGCACCCGCGTCATCCGGCGTCAGTGGAAGCCGGACCTCCACAACGGGACCGCCCTGTTCTATCTGACGGCTAATGACAGAGCCGTGCTTCTCAGCGACACATTTTTTGACGCCCAGGGCTGGCTGCCCAAGTCCGCGTCCCTGCTGGACTGCACCGGCGGCAAGCCCCTCCACGCCGGGGAGCGGATCATCCTGCTGGACGCCGGCGAGGACGCCGAAAACCGCTACTACGGCACCCACCTTTTTTTCTATGGCCGGGTGGATGACCCCGCCATTGAGACCCTGGAGATCCAGCTCCAGGCGGACCCCGATGACGAGGCGGCGGGAGGGGGCGCCGGCGGGGGATCTGTCTCCCTCACCGCCCCCATCTTCCAAAAGAGTGGACGCCGGTATTTCCTCCTGGATTACCGGATGCCCTTCCTGGTCAACTTCGCCAGGGAGGACCGCATTGTTGGAAGGGATGCCGCCGGGAACACCGTCACAGAGCTCCGGATCGAGCTGACCGGTAACAGCTCCTCCCGCCGCACGCCCAGAGGGGCGGAGGCCGGCGGGAGTACATAGCAGACAAAAGCGTCCCCCGCGCCCAGGTTGGCGCGGGGGACGCTTTCCGTCAGGTTTTCTCCAGCAGCTGCGCCAGAATGTTCCCGCTGAACGCCTCCAGCCGTCCCTGGATCCCCGGCAGGCGTACCGCCGTGCCGGCGTCGTTGGCGGTCTCCAGCATGCAAAAGCCCGGCGGCAGCCAGAAGCCCTTGTTCATATTCATGGCGGACACCACCTGGCTGGCCACGATGTCCCCTCCGGAATACCCGGAGACCACGATGGCGAACACCGCCGTGTTCTCAAAGGGCGCGGCCCGGTAGAGGGCCGTCAGGCGGTTGACGGCGGCGGTGAGGTTGGCGGGCAGGGCATCGTTGTAGTTGGGGCACAGCAGCACCACCCCGTCCGCCGATCGGATGGCGGGGTACACCTCCTCCACCATGACGCCGCCGTAAAAGCAGTCCCCCCGCTCCCCGAAGTGGAGGCAGGCGGTGTAGGGGCACCCGGCGCAGTCCGCCAGGGTGCCGTTGCGCAGGCCGATCTCCGTGATGTCGCAGTCTCCCTCCAGCCGCTCCCGGCACCGGCTCCACAGGGCCAGGGTGTTGGAGGTTTGGCGGCTGGAGGCGTGGAGTACCAGAAGGCGGGGCCTTGTGCGCCGGGGCGGGGAGAAGCCCAGCACCCGCCGAACCAGGTCGGCGGCGGCCAGCCGGCAGGCCTCCTCCAGGGAGCAACCGGCGTTTTTGGCCTGGACGGTGAAATTTTGCAGATTCCCAATGGTCTCCACAAGAGGGCGGCCCGGAAAGGCGCATCCGGCAAGGCTGGCCGCCAGCACCAGTTCCCGGCCTGCAGCCTTGCTGTACAGCTCTCCGGGTCCGTCCACCAGCACACCGCCCACACACCCCCGGAGGCAGTCCGGATGGGTGCGGAGATAGGCCAGCAGGCCGTAAAAATGGCGGTTTATGCCCCCCTCGTCCAGGGATACGGCGAAGAGGACGGGCCGGTTTTCCAGGGGGGTGCTCAGGGCCGCAAGGGGCTGGATCCGTATCCCCTCCAGGGCAGATTCCAGTACCGGGGTGAGCCGCGGGGAGACGTTTCCGCCGGGGCGGAGGACGGTCAGGACATTTGTCATGGCGGACGCCCCCTCAGACGGTTTCCGCCAGTGCCCGCTCCGTCTCCTGCAGGCGGGAGAAGAGGGCGTCCGGCAGGGGCAGGGACTCCGTCTCCAGCCCGTGGGGGGTGAAGCGGTTCCGTACGCCGAACCACACGCCGCCCAGGGGTACGGATCCGCAGTGCCACTCCCCCCGCAGGGTCAGCAGCAGCTGCATGGCCCCGGAGGAGACGGCAGGGGCCACGTAGGGCTTGAAGCCCAGCTCCCGCACACGGAGGTTGACGGTTTCCGTCAGCTCGGTCAGCTCCCGGGACAGGGCGTCGTCGTAACGGGAGACGGAGTTGGCGATGACCAGCCCCTTTCCGTGAGGGCCGAAGCTGCGGCCCTCCGTTAAGAAGGAGGAGAAGCGGGGGTCCCGCTTGGCAAAATAGGCGGCCCGGGCATTCATCACCCCCAGGCCGAAGCCCTGCACCTGCTCCGCCAGCAGACCCAGCCCATCCCAGTTGCCCTGCCCGTCCAGGTTGGAGGCATGCCACGCCGCCCGGCAGAGGGGATCCACCGGGTCGCTGAGGACGATAAACAGCCCCCGGAAGCCCGCTGCCCGGGACTGGCGGGCATAGTGCTCCACAATGGCGCGGTTGGCCCGGAGCTGGGCCATGCGCACGTCCTGTACGCCGCTGCCCACCGGCGGGACGGACCTGGTGGCGGCAAAAATCAGCGCGTCGCAGTCAAACAGGTGCTCCGGCTCCACCGGCTCTACCTCCGGCAGGGCACCGTAGTCCCAGGGCCAGGCGATTTGGCCCGTCTCCATAACCCACCGGGCCACGGTATTTTCATTCAGGTCGCAGATGCCCACGGCGGAGACTGCATTGCCTCCCAGCAGTTTCAGCGCCGTCAGCAGCGTGCCGCCCACATCCCCCACTGCCAGGAGATGAATCCGCTTTTTTTCCGGCCGGGGGACGGTAAAACCGATGGCCCGCCGCCACTGGGGGCAGCGGAGGTTCACCGCCGTCAGGGTCCCGGATCGGATGGCGGCGGACACCTCCTCCGGAAGCGCCGGGGGTTCCGCGGCAATGCGCCGGTTGTCCAGCCAGGAGATGTCCTCCCCTTCGGCCGACAGCTGCCGTGGGTCTGTCACCCGCCAGGCGGCCCGCCCGGCCCGGGGGTTCCGCTCCAGGAGGAACAGCTCCGCAGGCCCGGCCTCCGCCGCTTCCAGGGGCAGCCCCGGCAGAAAGGAGGCCGCCCTTTTTCCGTTTACTGCGTACCAATACATGTGTTTCACACTCCGTGCACAGCGTTTTGCACTATTCCAGAAGCTCCCGCATCCGCAGCAGCATTTTCAGGTCGTTCTCCAGGCACATGGAGGCGGGCAGGCTGGCGTCGTACCGCAGGCAGTCCCCTTTGTCGGGGCTGAGGGGCAGGATCACCGCCTCACTGAGGCGGGAGAGGGTCAAATTCCGGGCGTACCGCTCCCGATAGGCCGACTCCAGCGCCAGCAGGATGTCCCGGCTGTTCTCCAGACAAGTGCGGGAGAAGGCAAACACGGCCTCCCGTCCACACTCCTTGTAAAATTTGGGGAAGGCATAGGGCAGAATCAGATTTACCGCCGGGGTCAGGCCGGGGACGGAGGCCCTGGCTCCGCCCACGGCGTCGCCGCCGATAAAGGGGTACATGGTGGACTCCACAAACCAGGCCCGCATGTTGGGGATAAAATACACGCTGTCTACCGTCCGGCCGTGGGCGGCCATCAAATCCCGGCCCCTGCCGGAGAGGAGGCCCACCACACAGCACTCGATGTCCACGCCCTCCCGCCGGAACAGGGGATCCAGGGCCCGGATGCGGTTGCCGGAGTGAAGCAGGTCGTCCACCAGCATTACGGGGCGGCGGAAGGAGCGGATGGTGCGGATCTGGCTCTCCAGCGGCGCGTAGCCGGGAAAGGCCCCGATGGTGAAGGACTTCAGATCCGGGGCAAATACTTTGTCCGTGTGGACGGTTTTGGTGACGGTGTTGGGCACGGCGTTGCCCCGCAGAATCTTGCCGAAGGGCACGCACATCTTGGGGCCCAGGACACGGGGCGACGTGGGCTCCGCGGGGACGCCGTTGAGTGCCGTCAGCTTTCCCACCAGCCGGTGGTAGATGACCTCGGCATTGAGGGACAGCACCAGCGTCCCCGGGTACAGGGCGCAGACGGCCCGCTGGAACTGGCGGCGGGCCTCCTGAATGGCCGGGAGAACCTGGCGGTCGGAGGAGAAGGGCTCTTTCAGCGTGGTGGGGATATTCTGCAGCAGTACCGCCGGAGAGCGCATATCCACCAGCAGCAGCGGGCGGTCCGACGTCCCGGCAATTTGGACAAAGCCCTGCCGGGCCAGCAGATCCAGGATCTCCTCCGCCGGTGCGGGACCGTACCAGACGGCGTAGCCGCAGTCCTCGCCCATGGCCTGGGACAGCGCCTCTGTCAGCAGGAGCTGCCCGGCGTCATAGCTGTGGCCGGAGGAGCGGGCCAGATACAGGCCCGTCAGGAGCCGGATCCGCCCTGCCGTGCGGCAGCGCACCGCATCGGCCAGCTCCTCACTGCCCAGGGATTCGTAGAGCCCCCGGTCGTTTACCGTCCGCAGGGTCAAAAGGCCCAGGAGACGGCCTCCGGAATCGGTTTGGCGGAGAAGGAGCGCACTGTCCCGGGGGTCTGCCTCCGGGACGGGACGGCGGTCCGCCGCGGCAAGGGCCCGGAGCTCCTCCCACAGGGAGGGGGCGGGAGGTTCCGCCCAGGCAAGGCGCAGGTGCCCCGCCCGGATGACCTGCTTGTACTGGGGCTCCCGCAGATACAGGCTGTTGCGGTAGATATAATCCTGCACCGACGGCTCGATGAGGTTGGAGATGTCCCGCCCCAGGTCGATATTCTCCCGGATGCGGGTGGAGCTGATGTCCTCCAGGTGGGTGGGGAGCTGGAGCTGGAGCACGTCCCCCTTGAGGCAGGAGAGGTCGGCGTCGATCTCCCGGCCCTCCGCGTCGCTGGAGCGGCGGAATACGATGTGGTTCAGGCTGTGGACGGAACCGGGGGAGGGCGGGGCCCTGTAGGAGGAGGCGTTGGCCACCACGTCGGATCCCACCGCCAGATACAGCTCCTGGCCCGCAAACACCTGCCGCAGCCGATCCAGGTCGGCGGGGGTGGCCAGGTTCACCGGGATGTCGTGGGGGAAGAGGTATACGTCGAACTCGTCCGCCACGGACATGCTGACAATCTGACGCCGGATCAGGGAGGGCTGGGCCTTTTTGGACCAGGAGAACTCGTCCACAGCCAGGTATACCTCAAACCCCAGATCCCGGATGGCCTGCACGATGCCCTTGTGGGAAAGGGAGAAGGGGTCGAAGGTGCCGGGGAAAAAGGCGGCCTTCTCCGGGATCTGAAAGCGGAAGGGGCCGCTCTGGATTTTGTGCAGGACAATAAACCGGTAGATGTGGGACAGGGAGGCGGCGGTGTAGAAAAAGGTCAGTTCCTCCTCCGGCTGTTCGGTGATGAGGAAGAGCAGCTTTTTGCCGATGAGGGTGAAGAGCACGGTTTTTTCGTCGTAGCTCAGAACGGAGGAGGCGAACAGCCCGCCCAGGATGTGCAGGGCCTCCTGCCGCACGGCCTCCCGCCGGTCGGCCAGACCCTTGAGGAGGAGCCCTGCCATGCGGCGGCCGCGGCGGGAGAAGGCGTCCCCCTCGCCGAAGCGGGCTGCATAGACGGCGTAGTGCTCCAGCATGGCGCCCACGGCGGCCAGGGCTGCCGCCACCACGTCGGTGTTGGGCGAGGAGAGGAGGGAGGCCATCTGAACCACCACTTCGTCCAGCTCCCGGGGCGTGAGCCACAGGACGAATGGGCCCAGATACTCCGGGATGTATTTTGAGATTTCTGCCTGCCCGGTCTCCAGGGCCTTGGACATCTCCACGGCGATCTCATTGCGGCGGTCCGGCGTCAGCATCGGGGCGATGGACAGCAGCGCCGCCCCCGCCATCCGCCGCACCACCACGTGCTCGCTGACCTTGATGAGGTTGGAGAAGTGGGTGGCGATGTGGAGGGCGATGGCCTCGCCGTCCCGCTCCACCCGGTCCAGCAGATACTCCACGCCGGCGGCTTTCAGGATCCAGGGCGTAGCGGTTTTCAGGTTGTCCAGGGAGACGCTGCCTATGGTCTCCGGCCGGTCCAGCAGGGCTTCCCCGGCGGAGATGTCCAGGCCGAGCCGCTGTCCCAGCTGAACCTGGAGGAACAGCAGCGGCGCGCTGGCGGCACAGTCTGCGCCTGCCACTGCCGCGGCAATGGTTTGCCGCTCCGCCGCCGCCTCCGGCAGAAAGCTCAAAAGGTGCCGGAACAGCCGCAGGGCCGCCGCCTTCTGGGGCTCCCCTCCCCGGTCCAGCCACCAGGCGGCAAAGGACGTCAGAAGGCCGTATGCTCCGGGGACCGCCCGCTCCAGAGGGGCGTTCATCACGGCATCCAGCAGGGCAAAGGCCTCGTCTCCCTCCAGGGCGGCGGGATTTTGATAGTGGCGGAGCAGCTCCCCGGCAAAACGGGGGGCGTCCTTGTCGGAGCAGCCGCCCAGCAGCGCATCCACCACGGTCTTGGCCTGGTAGCGGATCATGCTGATCTGCCGGGGGGTGAGGCGGCGGTCCGGATGAACCAGCTTTTCCAGGTACTCCGCCCACAGCTGAAAGGGGCGGTCCTCGGCGGGATCCGGAGACGTTCCGGCGGGCAGTTCCTTTTTGTAGCCGGAGAGGAACCCTGCCAGGATCCGCCCGATCAGCGCGGCAGCATGGCGGCGGATATCGCCGTCCGGGGACATCAGGAGCTCGTACAGGAAATCCAGGGTCTGCTCCTTCTGCCCCGCGTTCCAGTAAGTGAAATACTCCTCGAAGATGGACACATAGGCCCGCAGCCGCCCGGCGTCCTTCTCGCTGCGGGCGGCCTCCAGGGTGGCGAGGAACAGGTGCTCCCGGCCCAGGCGGTGCATCAGGCGGATATTGTGGTCCACGGCGGTATAGCGCAGGTAGTAGACCACCTCGTCCGGGGAGGCCAGGGCCGCGTTCCGTCGCGGGACGGGGGGTACACCGGGCGTCTCCAGGGTGGTGTCTACGCCGAAATAGGTCAGGTACTCCTCAAAGTCCCGCAGTTTGGCGTAGACGAACTGATAGCGCCGCCGTTTGGCGTCGTCCACATTGTCCAGCTTGTTTAAAATTACGTCGAAGGCGTCTTTCAGGGAGAAGAGCCGGGCGATCTCCTGTCCGTCCTCCCCCCGGGACTGCTTTACCCGGAAGTCGGCGTAGACCAGCACCAGGGACTCCGCAGAGAGGTTTTCAATCTCCAGATCCCAGACCGAGTGGTTGGCGGCGATGTGACCGATGGAGCCGAGGCCCCGCCAGGAGCACCAGCGGTCCGTGTAGTAGTAGTGGAGGTAGGGAACCCGTTCCCCCGGTTTACAGCCGAATTTTCCGATGTCGTGGGCGGCGGCGGCGCCGCTCATGAGTCCCAGGTCAATACGTCCGCCCCCCGCTTTGAAGGCCCGGGCCACGGTCATGGCGGCGTGGTGGACGCCGGCGATGTGCTCCAGAGTCCGGAAGGGCGTCACCTCCCGGCCCAGCCGCAGCAGCTCATAGACATACTCCATGCGGAAGCGGCGAAGGAAGAGGCGGTACTCCTCCGCCGCGCCGCTGCCGGCCAGCTCCTCCTCCGTGCAGAAGGCGAAGTCCAGCCAGGGGTCAAAGGGCAGGGCCTGCCGCTCGGCGTCAAACAGCGTCTGGAGGAACTGCAAAAAGCAGAGTGCGCCGTCCCACTGGGCGGAGGTGTGGCTCTCGTCCGCCCGGGGGTACAGCAGAGAGGAGGCCACCTGATAGGCGCAGCGGAGCCAGCCCTCCGCCGGCTCCGGGGCCAGGGCGTCCAGCGCCGGGCGGAAGGACTCCAGCGCCCGGGCGCAGGTAAGCCGCTCCCGGATGGGGAGCAGGGGGGCGAGAATCCCCTTCCAGTCGGCGGCGCCGAAAACCCGCCGGATGTCTCTGCGGCTGAACCCCAGTTTTTTCAAAAATGCTCTGTCGCCGAATGTCTCCACCAGCTGAATCCGCAGGGCCTTTTCCTGTTCCATGGCGCACCTCTTCTCCGCCCGCCGGCGCGGGGGATATTTTTACCATGATACCATACATGGCGGCGGGAGGAAAGCGAAATTTTAAGAGGGTCTGTTGAAACAGGGGAGGAGTTGTGATATCATCGGAAGACAGATCGGGAATCATGGGAGGAGATATGATGGGCGCTATCTGCGGGATAGACTGTACGAAATGTGAGCTGAGCGGCGGCTGTAAGGGCTGTCAGGAGACAGGCGGACAGCCCTTTGGAGGGGCCTGCGTCGTTGCAGCCTGCTGCCGGAGAGGAGAGGCGGCGCTAGACGAGTGGAAGGGGCGACTGATTGCGGCCTTTCGCGCCCTGGATATTCAGGATATGGAAGAGGTTACGGAGCTGAACGCCCTCAAAGGATCCTTTGTCAACATTGCGTACACCCTGCCGGGCGGACAGACCGTGAAATTCTGGGACGACAACCGGATTTATCTGGGAAACCAGCTGAGGAAATGCGGCAGCGACAGATGTTATGGGATTGTGGCGGATGAAAAGTATCTTATGGTATCTGAGTACGGCGCCTGCGGCGCAGGTGCGGAAGTGGTGGTATTTCAGCGCTGGAATACGGATTCTGAGTGACGGGATGCCCGTCCTCCCGTGTCCGGCCGGAACAGCACAGGATAAGATGTGAACGGGCGGCCGCTTTGCAGCCGCCTGATTCAGCTTGCTTTAGCGACTTTAGCGAAGAGGAAAAGGAATAGCCGCCCGCTCTGTGGGTGAGGTTGGGAATTTAAATAGAGCCGCATCAATGGTAGAATGATGGAAGTTCAAGCCATCAAAGAAACCAGGAGAGACGGTGAAGCTCTATGGCAAACAGTTTAGAGTCTGTTTTAAAACCGTCAAAACACCGTCTTGGAGCTTCTTTTTTCGTCAGGACTGCGTTGATTTGACTGTATTGATTCAAGCTGCCGGATGGATGGCGTATGGAGCTTAACACGGCGCGGCGCACGGGTCTTGGCTATCTCTTTTCGATGTTGAGGCCGCCGTCGTAATCCCTTGTAATTCTGATATATTTCTCCAATTCATCCAGATTGATTCCCAGCTGTTCCCAGAACTCTAATGTGGAGGGCTCGTCGTACGACCAGTGCTGCTGCCACGCCTCCTTAAAATACTTCTCCGGATTGAACCAGATCATGGCGTCCCGCAGGATGCCGACGTAACTGGTGCCCGTGTCCGGGATCCAGTCTTTTGGGCTCTTTTTGCCCAGCAGATCCTTTAGCTGCCGAAGGGTCTCAATACCGAAATGGGAGAGCTCGTCGATCACTTCGCTGCTGTCGGAGTGATAGGCCTTTACCAGTTCTTCCGGGCTGCACTCCTTAAAAAATTCATTCAAAAATTGCAGGAGAGAGGTCGAGTCTATGGCGATGTCGTCAACCTGCCCCTGCGCCGCCTGGTCTTTTACATAGTCCGCATAACGGTCAATTTCCTGGGACAGGGCGCAGAACTCCAGATCCATCAACTCCAGCGTTCCTGCTATCAGGTAGAATTTCCGCTGGATGGTTTCCGGCAGCACCCCGGTGAACTTGTAGCCCCGGTCGTGCTCAATTTCTGCCCAGGCGTGCTGGAGCAGGGAGCGCACCTGGATCTCACAGCAGAGACCGCCGAACCTGGCGTATTCCCGCAGCTGTATCCGGGCGGGGGTGAGCCGCACCACATAGTGTACGGAGAGGTAGCCCACCTTGTCTATGCCCATCTCCGCCGCCTTGTCCCCGGAATTCGCTTTGTCGACATCAAATTCCCGCTCGATCAGATCGCATATCCGCGTTACCTCTGCCGTTGTATGGGTGATGATGCGGAGCCCTGCAATATCCATCATCTGTTCCGGGCTGGTGTAATCCTTCCGTCCGAATTTTTCGGTGCAGCTGTCCCGGTCCTTCACCCGGCCGTTGACGCTGTGATATGGAATTGACGCTTCTTCCAGAAGGGTTTTCATCAGGGTTTCCAGCGTACCGGTCAGATCCGCATATCGGGCTCTGTTTTGGTCGTACCACAGCTGAACGGCCTCCTTATCCATAAGCGTCCTCCTGTCTCTCTGTTTTCTATAGCAATCCGCGGAAATAATGCGGAAAAAGGAAGCGAGGACGGGGATTGCAGGGCAAGACGGGGACGCAGGCGGGCTGACGCCCGTCAAGGACGACTGCGCAGCCGTTGGCGGCTCTGCCGCCTTACGGATGCGGCGTCCCCTTTACGGGGGCTGCGCAGCCAGGCGGCTTTGCCGCCCTACGGATGCGGCGTCCCCTTTACGGGGGCTGCGCGGCCATACAATCCCCGGACCGCTGATCTTTTCGCAGTATTTTCTCGGATTGCTATAGACTATCGTAACAGAAATCCACTTCCGTGACAAGGTGTAATTGAGCCATTTGCCTGCAGCGAATGGCGGCATCTCCGCCTTGCAGAATGGGGATATGGGTTTGCAGAGTGTTTTCCGGAAAACGGAGGGGTTTCAGATGGTTTTTTGGCCCCCTGTGTGTTGGTTTGAATAGCTGTGGGGACGCCGGGGCTGACAGGCCGGGAGCTCCACGCTTCCGTTCCGGCAGTTCTTCCGGAAGCAGGTATACGACCGGCTTGCGCCATATCTCTTTGCGTACCTTGTCGGGGATTGCCCGCAGGCCATGTCCTGTGCTGTACTCTTGCTCAGGAAGGATGTGACCTCCTCTCGGTTGTGCTAAGTGTGACAACTCAACTTTAACCGATGCGGTCTCGTCTTTCTACCTTTTTCTTTCGCTACTGTCCAACATGTATTGTACTCCTACAATTTGAATACTTCGTCAGTCAAACCTCTACTTGACATTACAGAGAAAATTCCGTATAATAATTACCAGACTGTTTTGGAGTACATGAAAAATAAAGTACAAATCCGGGTATAGCGCAGTTGGTAGCGCGCGTGGTTCGGGACCACGAGGCCGTGGGTTCAAATCCCGCTACTCGGACCATGTGAAGCGGAGTCGTTTTTCGAACTATTTTATCGAAAAGCGACTCCGTTTTACTTTGTATCAATTGATATTACAGGCTTATGAAAAGCCGCCGGATTTAAGGGCTCCAAGAAAAGATTAGAAAACAAAGGAAAAAGATTTGTGATAGTCTGAAATTTAGACACTGGTTTTCTCATATGTCCTACTTTCCGTAGAGTGTCTCGAACCGGGCCGGGGACTTGTAGGCCAACGTCTGATGGGGACGCACCTCATTATAAAACTGTATGTAGGCATCTACACTTTTGCGAAAGTCTGTCTCCGAGGAATAATCCCGGCGGTAGGCTTCTCCTTTTTTGAAAGTGGCAAAGAATGTCTCTGCCACGGCATTATCATAAGGCCGCCCTGTGTTGGAGAAGGACTGCGTTACCCCACATTTCTGCAATAGTCCTCGGAAGGTATCCGAGATATACTGCCCGCCTCGGTCACTGTGGAAGGTTAACCCGGCTGGTGTGCCGCGCTCCTGAAATGCCGACCTGAATGTTGCTGTTACCAAATGGGTACTGCTCTTTTTCGAAACGCGGTAGCCAACCACTCGGCGGGAGAATAAATCAATGATGACGCATAAGTAAAGTGCGTAGTCCTTGATTTTGAAATAAGTAATGTCGCTGACCCAGATTTCGTTGATTTGGTGGGCAGAGAAGTTCTGATTTAGCAGATTGCGCTTTTGATATTCCTGGCGTTTCTTATAGTTTATAGTTTCGCTTTGCGTTCTCCCGAATACTCTCCAACCCCAGCTCCTGCATAATAGCCTGGATTCGTTTCTTACCGACCTTTATTCCGTTCTCAGCCAAAACAGCTCGGATCTTTTCTGCTCCATACCGCTGCTTGCTGTCATCGAACACCTGCTGTACTCGCAGCATGAGGGCTTGCTGTTCCTGCAGATATTTTGTGCGATCAGCTTTCCTGAAAATATGATTGTAGAATGTGCCCCTAGATACATTCAGAGCTTCACATAGTTCGTGGACGCTGTATTGGTCGAACTGCTCGTGCAGTTGGGCAAGGATTTCTAATCGCTTGCGGAGTGGTGCATTGTCAATAATCTCAGATAGACGAATAATCTGGAGAATATGGTCAAAACGGGTATGCTGGCGCAAAAGTGTAATGTAGTCTGGTGTTGGTTGATTGGATGTTGGTAGAGTTTCTTTCAGCCAACGGTATATTGTACTTTTGGCAACATGGTATCTTTGACTAACACAATCGATTGACAGTCTACTTTGGCAAGATTGCATAACCCTTTTTTTGAATTCGGATGTATATTCCTTAGGCATGGTACGGCACCTCCAATTTTGTAAGTACCATCATACTACAGCCTTGTTTGCTCTTTAGATCCGGAATTTATTGTGACTTAGCTTATAAACTATATTTCTCATTTCATTAGTTTAAATCCTTTGCGGTATATGGTATAATTCATGATACATATTTACAAAAGAAATGGAGATGCCCATATGGAGGTAAAGCGTGAAGCAAAGTTCAAAGATAGCACATCCATAAATTTCTTTCTGTTTTTCCCGATAATTCTTTTAATACATATTTTTTTATTTATTTGTTTTCCATCGACCTGTTCTTTTTCAATTGTCTACAGTTTAGATAACTATCGCTATGTACTTAGCGCTTCATTGCAGGTTGTAGGGAGTATATTTTCTTTTATTGCTAGTAGCACCTTGGTCGTTTTGCAATTACTCCATTCTGCAACTCCAAATGGAGTAAGACTGTATCCCAAAAGGGTTTTCTTTCTATTCTTAGTTGTTGCAACGCTTGTCCTACTAATTGATACCTTCACTCTCCTCGTTCTTCCTATTGAAATAACAATACTTAAGCAATCTTTGCTAAATCTTATCATAACGCTTAACATTTACCCGCTACTATTCGCATTTGTCTATATTTTCTTTGCCATACAATATGTAACACCTACTAATCAAGTCAAACGTATAATTCGTGCCGCTAAGGCTGCAAAAAATAATGAAGAGAGACGGCGGGTTGTGTTTGCGTTAGAAGAAATGGTTCTTACCGCAATTAAGTCAGGCCAAGGAGGAAATGCCAAACGATATATTGATGTTTTTTCTGAAATAATAGAAATCTTTCTTACGACAAAGACATCATTGAATTCAAATAGTTCCCAGGAACCAAGCAATCCACTGAGAACTATTCCTGATGTTATAGAAAGAATTGCAGCAAATCTTGTCGATAATGATATGAATAATATCCTCCATTATACCGGGCATATTCTGCGGGAACTCAGCGGTTCAAAGTATGAGGGTAAAACTATAGTTGATGTTGAAATTGCAATTGCTGCTGAGAATATTGCGAAAAAATGTCTGGAAAAGAAGAATATTTCGGATCTAACTAATTTTTCTGCAAACTTCATAATGTGTGCAGATGAAAATGCAAACTTGCATACAGTTTTTTGGGGTGCAGAGATGATGATAGATATTCTTGATCCTTCTATCCCCGAAATTGCTTCTGACGTCTTTTGGCATATTATAAACGATATTCATTACTGTATTATGCATTCAAGTTCAACTGAACACAAAACGATTTCTAGAACCATTGACATGATTGAAAAGAAAACCACATTAATTGATACTCTCTCAGATGTTCAAGTAAAAACTCTGTCAAAAAGAATTGATGAGATGCGACAACACATCCAAAATCCAGAAAATACTGATATGGACGATAAAACCTCTTGTTTGCTGCGCTAAAACCATTGATATGACCGGGTTTTTCCAAATCCTATAATTGCACTCCGACCAAGGGTGAGTCCTTATAGGATTCGCCCTTCTATTTTTATCAGAATCTGATATACTAAATGCAATTCAGATTAGAAAAGAGTGATAGCCTTGCGAATGAGAGATCGTTTTATTGAAATTATAGATGAAAAAGAAGAAAGCCTTTTTTCGCAAAGAATAAAAAGCATCCGGAAACAAATTAGAAAACTTTTCAAAAACCTACATGAAACATGCGCCGTTATTGAGCCATGTGAGTGCATGTTAATTTGGGGGGCCTTAGAGAGGTGCCTTATTTGTATTGCAAGTTGTGTAATGCTTGTTTCAGATGGATATATCGGATCAGCGAACGCCTTGCTTAGACAAATATATGAGTTTTTGGTTTGGGCTAAAGTGGGTATAGATTCTGATGTTACTACATTAAAGAAACTAAATGCTGAATTTTATAAATGTGATCTTTCTCACAGAATGTCAGCTGCAGATATACTTAGATCCGTCAAAATAGATATTGCTAATAGCCCTTATAGCGAATCAGAATTAAAGGAAAAAGGCAAGCAAATGTATCATGGGTATTCTCTTTTAACCCATGCCAGCAATATATCTCAACAAGCACCATATAAACAAGAAAACTTTTATGTTTATTTGAATGGCTGTCTAAGTGAAATATCTCTCTTACTTGATGTGTTTTTAATCGTTTATTCACAGTATTTAGATATTCTCTACACTCCATTTATCGGCGAAAGTGACCTTTCGCCAGACGAAAAAGGATATTTATGGGTTGCACAGGTTCATGCCGGAGAGATAAAATATCGACTTCCTCTATTCCATAAGGAGTTGCGCTTAAAGCAAAACATTAATGAAACATTTCTACAAACCTCATTCATAGAAAAGTGGCATATTAACCAAGCTAAGTTTTCCTAAATTTGATATTGGATATATGATAGATTTTCTTTAGAATAAAACCTCTTGTTGACAGCCTGCAGACCGTTGATATGACTGGCTTTTTTGGAGTCCTATAATTATACTCGGACCAGCTCAGAAATTCCCATCACCGCTCCGTTTCCGCCTTGCGGCGAAAACTGCGCTATGATGGGAATTTCTTCGCTTTCCGCCGCGACTCGCTTCGCTGGACTCGCGGTGGAGAGGAGACGGGGAATGCGTTGAATGAGGGGGAAGGCAGCTCATTTGGACTGTCCAATGCCTCCCCCCTCATTTTATTGTGAAGATGCCTGCGCTGTTTTTCCGACCTCCCGGCGCCCTCCGCTCAGGCGGCAAAGGCCCGGTAGAGGAAGGTCACGATCTGGCCCCTGGTGCAGGTCTGCGCAGGGGAGAATTGGTTGCTGCCGGTTCCGCCGGTGACGCCCTTCTCCACCGCCCAGGCGACGGCCTGGGCATAATCCGCCTCGGCGGGCACATCGGTGAAGGATGCGGCGGGGGCGGCGGGACTGCCCGCCTGCTTCCAGAGGAACGTCACCGCCATGGCCCGGGTGCAGGGCTGGTCCGGGTTGAAATCGCCCTCCACCATGTCCTGCTCCGCCGCCCACCGGACGGCTTTGTAATAGTACTCCGTGCCGTCAAAGGCCTCCATCTCCACGGTGCCCGCCGGCTCCGGAGAGCCCTGGGAGCGCCAGAGGAAGGTGAGGATCTGGGCCTGGGTGCAGGTGTTGCCGGGGGAGAACTTCCCGTTTCCGGTGCCGCCGGTGATCTTCTGCTCCACCGCCCAGACCACGGGATCGGCAAAGTAGTTCTTCTCCGTCACGTCGCTGAAGCCGCCCACGGTCCTGGCCGGCGGCTGGCCGGGCTTGCCGGGGTCTGCGGGGGGCGCGACGAAGGTGCTCTTGCCTCGCATATAGTCGTAGGCCTGGAGGAGGATGGTCATGTCGGAGCACTGGGCCCGCTGATAGGCCGCGCTGTCCTTGGAGTTCTTGTACTCATACTCCGACAGGCCGGAGCGCTTGATGCCGTGCTCGTAGTCATAGACGTCCCGGACGGCGGTGGTCCGGGCCTCCAGCTCCTCGGGAATGGTGAACTTGGTCCGGACCTCCACGGGCTCGGTGCTCAGGGAGCCGCCCCAGTGGTCGCCCATGTACTCGTCGGTGTGATAGGCCTCCGCCACCAGCTTGGCGTTGGACATCCACCAGACATGGGTCAGCTGGTTTAGCCGCCAGTTGTCCAGCTGGGAGACGCTCTCCGGCGGCTTGGCGTCCAGCAGCGTGGCGGGAACCACCGCGTAGGTGTTCTGCTCGCCCGACTCCCTGACCCGATTGGTTCCGGAAACCAGGCCGTAGACGGGGGCATTGGTCTTGGGGTTGGAGCCGCTGATGAAGGTTCCCACCCGGCCCTCGGCCTTGCCGAAGTTCACATAGTGGGCGTAGAGCTTTTCGGCGTTGTAGCCGTAGGCGGCCTTCAGGTCGGGGTAGATGTTGGCGTAGGCCCGGTAGTCGAAGGCGTCGTAGCTCTCCGCCGCCGCCTGCTGGGGGGTGTAGTCGGCGTCCACGGGCTTGAAGTAAAAGGCCGCGACGACGTCCAGCTTCTTCTCGGTGTAGCCCAGCAGACTGGCCTTCTGGCCGTTCACCGTCACCTGGACGGCGGTGCGCTTGGCAAACACGGCGTCGCTGCCCGGCGCGATCTCAATGGTGATATTGGCGCTGCACGCCGCGCCCTGCTTGGGCTTACCATTGTCCAGGTCCCCGGACCACCGGAGCTTGGTGATGACGGCGTCGGCGGGGGAGGACACCTTGGCGTCCGTGGGCAGAGTCTTGCCCACCTGAGGGGCGGTCATGGTGACGGCGACCTCCCGGATGCCGCCGGTCTCCGCTGCCGCTGCGCCGGCGGCGCACAGGGACAGCAGCAGTGCAGCGATCAAAAGCGCGGACAGGATTCTTCTGCATTTCATAGGTTAGCTTCTCCTTTCCTTTTGAGGGGTGGCCGAGAGCCTGCGGCCCAGGCCTCTTGCTGTTTTTCGCCGGGTTGGAAGGGATATTGCCAATCCCTCCCGGGGCCGGTTCGCCGTTCTCGCCCGGTTCGGGGCCGGACCTGGGCTCGGGTGCGGCGGCACTGCCATAGTACCGGCTGCTCCGCGGCGCATCCCGGAACGGGGCTGTTGTATCCGCAGCGAACGCTTGGATTGAGAGCGGGGTAAGAGCCATGGCCAATGCCGGCAGCGGGCCGGCCGGTCTCCGTTTCATGCCGCTCCTCCTGGCCCGGTATGGAGGGCCCGCCATTGCCAAGGTTCTTTCAACCCGTAAAAAAAGCAGAAATATTTTACAATATTATTTTCGGAGGAGCGCACTGTCTGCCTGAAATGTATGGATTCAGGGGTTGAAATGCAGTCCTCTCCTGCCCGGCCGGTTCCCTTCGCAGCGGTTCTTCGGATTCATCCCCCTCCGGCGCAGAGAATATAGACGCCCATTTGCAGCGGCCGCTGAAGATTCCGGCAGATTTGGGCCGGAGTATCCGGCTGCTCCCGGTGCGGTCTGCAGAACCGGGCGGGCCGACCGCACACGGCGCAGCCCTCCCCCGGCGGATATGTTCCGGCAGTGCCGGTGCAGGGATACGGGAAGGGCTCCTGCTTCCCTGCGGGCGGCGGGTTTCATCTGCGGCCCGGAAACGCCCGTAAAAGTTTGCGGCAGCTTGCCGAAAAAGCCTTTCGACAAGCTGCAAGGCGGGTCCCCCTTCCGGCAGTCAGCCGATGCGCCTTAAAAACCCCGCCAGCATGTCGATAAATTCCGCGTTGGTTGGCTGGCGGCAAAGGGTGGTTCCGGCGACATGGTTTAAAAGGCGGTGATCCGGCTGTTTCCAGCAGGTGTGGACAACCGTCCGCAGGTTGCGCTCCACCGAGGAGGGAGAGACGTTGAAGCAGCGCGCGGTTTCCGGGTAGAGCCGCTTGGTGATAAGCTGAATCCGCTCGGGGTCGTCACGGACGTTTTCCAGCATGTAGAGCGCGTAGCGAAAGCCGACCAGTCTGCCGGTGGCGCCGAGGGAGCGCAGAAGCCGCTCTGCGTCCATGGGGGCCTGCCATTCGCCGGGCTCCCGGTCGGAGGGAAGATAAACAGCTGACATGGATACCATCCTTTCCAAAATAGTAAAGGGGCAGCGGCAGGGGGAAACCTGTGCCGGAAGGCCCCTCCTGCCGCTGCGCTGTGCGGCCCGGTGAAAAGCGCCGCATACGGCGTGCCCCTTCCGGGTTACAGCAGATCCGCCAGGACATCGGCCAGTCCCGTGGGGGTGACAGTCCCCCTGGCAAGGAGAGCGATGAGTTCGGCGGCGCGCTGCCGGCTCCCTGTAAGGCCGGGGGCGACGGCGGATGTCCTGCCGGTCTCCTCCGAGATTTTAATGCCATACAGCGTTTGATCTTCACGGGTCTCCTCCAGGAGATAGTACCGGATTGACAAGGGCGTTCCCGGCCTGTAGGGGACCTGCAGGCTCGTCATCAGTTCTTCTTTCATATTCTTTGCCTCCTCATGGGTGATAAGACCATCATAAAGGATAATGGCGCGCCTGTGTGGTATGCCTTATCTACAATTGCCGACATATTTTGCGCTTTTTCGAGAATTTTCCCAAAGGGGGCTGCGCCGGCGGGGCGGGCCCGCCGTGCGGCGCCCGCCAAAAAGCAAAAAACGGATAAGAAGAACGCCGTGCGGCCGCACAGCGTTCTTCTTATCCAGCTATAATGGCCCATTCACCCGACGTTGTTCAGATTTGCATCGGGCCGGATTCCCTGAGGGAATGAGAAGGCGGCGGATCAGGTTGCCGTTTCCGGCAGGGTGGTGAACGTCCGATAATCGGTATTGCCAAACACTGTGACTTCTGCGCGGTATTCGCAGCCGGGAAGGCCGTTGTACAGAACGTAATCTTTATGGAGGTAATCATTTGTGGTGGACATTTCAGGATATTCGTCGTTCGTATAGGTTTTCATGGGGGTCCAGGAACCATTTATGTTCCTTTCTACCACAATTTCACTAACGCCCAGTTCATCCAGTCTATCGACAGCTATAATGGTAAATGAGACCTTAATAGTGCCACTGCCTTGTGCATAGAGATATGCATTATATCTTGATAAGTACTTGCTGGCGTAAACCGAAGCACTCGCCGGGACAGAAAGAGAGCACATAAAAACCAGCAAAAGGAAAGTAGCGATACCGCGGGATAAAAACTTTTTCAATTTGATCTACTCCTCGTAAATGGAATCAATCATCGTCTCTATTTCCTCTTCCGAAATCTCACCCGCTATATTGCATTCGAGTTTATCCGTAAGCCATGCTGCGGTTAGGATGCCCTCGTTGCCCATGATGTAGTGCTCGATATCATTTTTGCAGTAGGTAACAATGCCTATCATATCTTTTTCCGTCCGCATACCTTCTGGTTTATTGTGAAGGATTACAGATACAATAATCGGCGTTTTTGATGATTCGCTTTCATAAAGTACCGCATAAAGAGAATCTTCATTGTCAGGAATGGCTCTCAATTCAGAAAGAGCATAACTTTCCGGAATCCACCTGGGACACACCGCCCGGGTAATTCCCGCTTCTTCCAGAAGAGGCTTCAGGGTCTGGCCGTCCTCCAGAAAGGTGCCGGATTCATATGCGGCATTGTGGGAGAGGGTCTCTTCGGATTGGAATTGAAAGATATCCTGCGTCCACCGGGCGACAATCTCAAAGACGTTTACTTCAAGCGCGCCTGCGGCCGCCGCGCACAGGCTTGCCACAATCGCGGCAATGGCCGCCATACGCAGGATGCGATGAAAGGCCCGTGAGGGCTGCCGGGGTTTCAGATCAGCCTGCCTCTTCTGCCCGCCGTGTTTGATCAGTTCGTCCAGCTCCGCCTCGCCGCACATCAGGATGGGGTGCTCCTCCCCGGGCTGATAGTTCTGCTGGAAGTCCTTCCAGCCTGCGGCAGCGTCAAAGTGGGGAACGTCTGGGTTGTCTGCCTCCCTCCGCGCAATCACCTCCGCTGCGCAGGCAATGAATTCGTCGTTCTCCGGGCTGCCGGAGCCCTCCGATTCAAAGTCCTCGCGTAAAATCCGCTTGAGCTCTTCTGTGCTGATTCTGTTTAGAAATGGATATGGGCTGTCTTTTTCAAGGTCAGGCATGATGAAACCTCCTTGTTGTATATAGTGTCTGGAAGGCACGGAAACCGGACGGCGATTTTAAAAAATTTCCTGCTCCAGGAGATCGCGCAGCTTTTTCTCCGCCCGCTTCGCCCGTTTGCGGCAGGCCTCCGCCGTCAGGCCGAGCTCCTGCGCCGCCTCGGGGTATGTATAGCCGTCCACGGCCAGGAGTTTCAGCAGGTGCAGGTCCTGCCGGTCGATGAGCCCGCCGTATTCCAGCTCCACATTTACGGGATCCTCGCTCTGCCGGTTCTCCTCCGGTATCTCCAGGCCGGCGAGAAAGCGCTTCCAACGCTCCCGCTGGCGGCTCCGGTTCCTGAGGACGTTTTTCGCCACGTTGATCAGCCACGTCTTGGGGTACTGGATCTCCGTGTGCTGGACGGCTTCCCATGCGATGCGGAATGTCTCCTGCACCACCTCCTGGGCCGAATGGTAGTCCACGAACTGGTGGCAGTAGTTGAAGAGAATTGTCGAATATTGTCGATACCAGGTCTCTATGACCCTCTGTTTTTTCTTGTAATCCAAAGCGCGTCCCCTCCCAACCGGCCCCTTCTCTCTATTTTTTATCGCCGTAGCTGTTACAGACCGCAATCAGCTTCCCAATGAAGTCAATATACGCGGCAGGCTTGTCTGCCAGCTGTTCGGAGATTGCCTTGATCTCTGTCTGTGCGGAATCCCGGTATAAAAAATAGTCCACCGTAACCCCCAGGCGGTCTGCCATGTTCCGCAGGGTAAAGACGCTGGGAACCTTTCGCTCGGTTTCAATGGCGGCGCAGAAGGACAGGCTGATCCCCGCTTTTTCCGCAAACTTCTCCTGGGTCAAACCGTGCTGCGTCCGGTATTTTTTGAAATTTTCGCTGACAATTTTTAAGAACTCGTGTTTTTCCATATCTCCGCCCCCGTTCTATCGGTAACAATTGTATTTCCCGTAGAACGGTGTTTGAAGCGACTATTAGTAATTTTATTATTATCTATAGTATAATGCAACCCATACAAAAAGTTTTTGGGGATTTGTGGGGTCTGGTCTTTTTCCGCACACTTTATGTGCAGTGGCGGCCGGTACGCCTCGGGCCTGAGGTGCATTTTCGGCGTCCCGCTGCCTCAGCCGGGGAATCCCGTGCGGCTTTCGGAGCGGGCGGGGCGGGCAGCACAGGGCGGGGCCGGAGCGCTTGGGTCCGGCCATCGTATGGCTTCAAAGAGCTTTCTGACATTTCCGGACATTTTCTGACAATCCACCTCTTTTCCTGACAGCGGATGACACGCCGGAGCCGCTCGATGGAAATTCCCATCTTGCCAACGGGCTGCCGACTGAGTATAATATGGTGTATCAGTTGGTGTATCATTACAGGGAGACGGGGGTGCTGCAAAATATGTCACTGAAAGAAAAGATTACGACCTTTCTGTTTGGCCAAAAGGAGGAGGGTGTGCCAGAGGAAGAGGACGGTGCGGAGCAGGTATATGCGGCAGAGGAGACTGCGGAGCCCCAGGCGGACAGCGCGGTTGACCCGGCATTACTGGAGCTGCCCCGGGAGCATCCGCTTTACCGCCTCTATGATCTGCGCAGGCATGAGTCGGGATACCTGCCTGGGCCCCGCCTCTCCCTGGACGAGGACGGTGTTCTCCCCCAGGAGCTGGTGCAGCGGGAGCTGGGCCGCCTGCGCCTGGCATTGTCCGGCGTGTGCAACGCACGGCTGAAGCAGGTTAAGGAAGCCCAAATGGGGGGCAAGACAAAAAAGAGGAGAGAAGAGCCGGAGCAGGAGGAGCCCCTGGCGCTGGACGCGCTCCCCTATTTCTTCCTCTCTTTGGATAAGCTCTATGCCTGGGTCATTGTGTTTCCGCCGGTCGGATTGGGGCAGGAGCTGACCCGGGAGCTGTTTCTCCAGGCCATGCTGGGGCAGGGAATCTCCTACGGCGTGGACGAGCGGCTGGTGGACCGGCTGTCCCACGACGAGTACCGGTATTTTAACCTGTTTCCCATCGCAAGGGGGACGCCTGCCTTTGACGGGGAGAACGGGAACATTGTGGACTATTTCCCCAGGGTGATTGAGCGGGTGTTGGAGGTGGACGAGTTTGGACAGGTGGACTACACCAACCTGAACCTGATCCGCAATGTAAAGCAGGGCCAGGAGATCTGCCGGCTGATCCAGCCCACCGAGGGGAATCCGGGCCGGACCGTGACGGATCAGGAGATCCCCGCCAAGAGCGGGAAGGCGGTGCCGCTTCCCAAGGGGCGGAATACCGAGGTCAGCGAGGACGGTCTCACCCTTCTGGCGACCATGGCGGGGCATGTGGAGTTTACCGGCCGCAGCTTCCAGGTCAAGCCCGTGCTGGACATCCAGGGCAATGTGGATTTTTCCACGGGGGACATCAATTTTTTGGGAGATATCAATGTCGAGGGCGATGTACTCAGCGGGTTTACCGTCCGGGCCATGGGGAATATCCGCGTCGGCGGCGTGATCGAGGCCGGCAGCACGGTGGAGGCCGGCGGCGACCTGGTGGTGGTCAAGGGCATCCTGGGAGACGGGAGCACGATCGTCCGGTCACAGCGGAGTATTTTCTCCAAGTACATCGAAAACGCCACCATCTACGTGCGGGAGAATTTGCAGACGGACTGCATTATCAACGGCAATATATACTGCGACGGGGAGGTCCGGGTCCGTTCCGGCCGGGGATGTATTATGGGCGGCCGGGTCTGGGCTGCGAAGATGGTCAACGCAAAGACCGTGGGAGCCCCGTCGGAGTGCAGGACCTCCATCGCCCTGGGCGGGCTGCCCTGTACGAACTTTGAGCGGGAGATCATACAGCAGGAGCTGGAGAGGCTGGAGATGGAGCTGGAGAAGCTGGAGTGCCAGCCGGACAGCGCCACAAAGTCCAGCATTCTGGGCAAGACACGGATGAAGCTCTCGGTGGCCGAGCTCAAGCTCAAGCAGCTGGAGGATGACCTGGCCGATATTAAGATGACACTGAAGGAACTGGAGAGCGGGCGGCTGGAGTGCTCCGTTGCCCATGCGGGGACGGAGGTCAGCTTTGGGGATGAGATCCTCCGCCTGCGGCAGGAGAACCGGCAGTGCGTCATCAAAATGGTGTGCGGCGAGATCGTGGTAATCTAGCCGCACCCCGCGGGAACTGACAGAGAGGAGGCGGCATGTGAACGCCCTGATAGCGCGAGAGAAACTGGAGGAGATCTTTGACCGGGTCACACGGGAGATCACGCCCCAGGCAGCGGGGGTCCGGCTCCGTCCCGGCGCCGCAGAGCCGGAGGGGGAGCTTTATACCGTATATATTATTTTTGAGAAGGGGTTCCACACAACGCTGTCCCTGTGCGCGGAAAAGCCTCTGTTTATCCGGATGGCGCAGTATATGACGCAGATGGAGGAGATTACGCGGCAGGACATGGAGGATGTGGCAAAGGAGTACATCAATGTGCTGTGCGGGCATTTTGCCTCCCGGATGTTCCAACTGACAAAGATACCCACCCGGTTCAGCGTGCCGGCCTTTCAGGAGGGGCGCTACAGGCCGGAGGGCCAGATGGAACACGTTGTCCTCACCTATTCCGGTGATAAAAATGAGTATGTGCAGCTGGTTCAGCACGTTCCCCTGGAGGACATGCCGAACAGCCTTGCCTGAATTTGCAGAAATAAAAGAGGGTGGATTTATGAAAAAACAGGTGATGGTAGTGGATGATTCCCGCATCATGGAGCTGAATATCCGCAGGCTGCTGGAGGGCTCTGATTACGAGATGGCGGCATACTGTGAAAACGGCGAGGAGGCCATTGCCCAATATGGGGAGATCCGGCCGGACGTTGTGACGATGGACATCATCATGCCCGGGATCGATGGGCTGGAAACTGCGAAAATCATTATGGAGGAGCACCCGGAGGCCCGGATTGTCATGGTATCCTCTCTGGCTTATGACGATACGATCAGTGAGGCCGGAGAGATCGGGGCCAGGGCGGTTCTCTGCAAGCCCATCACCAGGGAGAACCTGCTGGACACCCTGGACAGGGTGACGGCGCAGGATTGAGCGTATTTGAGCGTTTGCTGAAGCGGCGTCGGGCACAGAGTGCCCGACGCCGCTTTTTGGATGTGCGCCATTGGGCGGAGGCCCTCCCCTCTGAAAAAATTTTCTCATAGCGATTGGAAACTATTAGGAAATTGGCATGTTGTGCCGATAAAAACCAGGAAAAGGAAAAAACACAAGATATTGGGATGCCGGAAAGGACGGGTGGAGAGATGAATCTGAATATGTTGGCGATTTTTGTTACACTGATTGTCGGCATCCTTACGCTTTTGGCGGGTGTGTTCCAGGGGGCGGGCACGGAGTTCCTCCGGAGGAGAAAAGAGCAGCGGAAATTGGAGGCGCTTCCGCAGGGCGTTGAGGAGCGCACTGCGCCGGCGGGCCCGAAGATGTCGGACGAGGAAGGGGTTGAAGAGGAGGAGCCGGAGACGCCGGAACGGAAAGAGCGGCGGGTATTCAAAGTTCTGCTGGCGGTTTTTCTGTGTTCCTTTACTTTTACCGTCGCAGATTCAATATGGACGTCGCGCAACTCCCCGCCGGAGGATGAATATGAGGCCTATGCGTGGTACCAGGAGAAGGCGGCCGCCGGGTCTCCCAAAATCCTGAACAGACTGGGGGAGTGCTGCCTGTGGGGGCGGGGGACGGACGTGGATTATGACCGGGCCTTCTCCTATTTTGAGCAGGCGGCCGAGGGCGGCGATTCCAATGCGCAGTATCACCTGGGCGTATGCTATGCCAACGGCTACGGCACGGAGATTGACGATGAGAAGGCGCTCGAATGCTTCCGGCTGGCTGAGGCCCGCAGCCCGGACGCAAAGGCGTACGTGGGCTACTACCGCTGCCGCGGATGGGGCGGGCTGGAGCCGGACAGGGACGAGGGGGCTGCGCTGCTGGAGCTGGCCAGGCGCAAGGGGAGTGTGAAGGCGCTCTATTTTAAGGCGATGTGCTGTCTGCTGGAGGGCGGGCAGGAGGATTGCTGTGAGCAGGCCGCCGACTTGTGCCGGCAGGCCATTGACGCCGGATATGAGGAGGGGTACGGGCTTCTGGGGTTCTGCTATTTCGTGGATTCCCCCATGCAGGACCGGGGGGAGGCCTACGACTGCTTCAAAAAGGGGGAGGAGACGGGGGACGACATTGCCCTTTACGGTTTGGGCTGCTGTTATAAAGACGGGTATATTGTCAATAAAGACCGGGACAAAGCGGCCGAGTATTTCCGTCTGGCGGCGGAGCGGGGAGACCCGTATGCCAATAGCGCTTTGGGGGATTGCTATTACTACGGCAGGGGTGTGGAGCAGAGCTATGAAAACGCCTTCCCCTACTATATGGCATCGGCCGGCCGGGGACACAGCGGCGCCATGAATATGGTCGGGGTCTGCTATGACTATGGCCGCGGCTGCGACGTGGACAAGCGGGAGGCCTTTTTGTGGTTTGAGAAATCCGCCGCACTGGGCCTTGCCGCTGCCCAGTGCAACCTTGGAAGTTTTTACTATAACGGGACGGCTACGGCCCAGGATTACGAGAAGGCGGTTCCCCTGTTTACACAGTCGGCGGAGCAGGGATGGGCCAGTGCGCAGAATTATCTGGGGATCTGCTACAAGAACGGCTATGGGGTTGAGCGCAGCCTTGACCGGGCGGAGGAGTGGTACCGAAAGGCGGCGGAGCAGGGGAACAGCGCCGCTCAGAACAATCTGGGGTGGCTGCTGTACAACCGGGAAGATTACTCCGAGGCGCGCAAATGGTTTGCCAAGGCTGTGGAGAACAATGAGGATTCCTCGCAGTACGGGATGGGCGAGTGCTTTTACTATGGCCGCGGCGTGGGGCAGGACTATGGGCAGGCCAGGCTTTGGTACAAAAAGGCGGCAGACCAGAATCATATCAATTCCATTTTGCAGTTGGGGAATATCAGCTTTTACGGCTACTGCGGCGAAAAGGATTATGCAGAGGCTGTCCGATGGTACAAAAAGGCGGCAGACCTGGGCTCCGCCGAAGGGCAGTACCGGCTGGCCGGGTGTTACAGAGACGGGAATGGCGTTGAGCAGGACTACGACGCTGCGTTCAGCCTGTACGAAGAGGCCGCGGAACAGGACTATTCCAGCGCCCAGAGCGAGCTGGGCAGGATGTATCTCTATGGGTACGGGGTTGAGAAAAACCTGGTGCTCGCCGCGGACTGGTTCAAAAAAGCGGCAGAGAATGACAGCGCGTATGGGCAGTGCTGGCTGGGCTGGTGTTACTACCACGGGCAAGGGGTCCAGATGGACTGGGCCGAGGCGGTGCGCTGGTATGCACAGGCGGCGGAGAACGGGAATGTCTCCGCGCAGAAGTATTTGGGCCAGTGCTATCTGTGGGGCGAGGGGATCGAAATGGACTATGAGCGGGCCCTCCACTGGCTGAACCGTGCGGCGGAGCAGAACGACGGCGAGGCGTTGTTCCGGCTGGGGCAGTGCTATGAAAACGGCTGGGGCGTTCCACAGGACGCGGAGAAGGCCGCCGAGTACTACGAGAGAGCGGCGGAAAACGGCTACACGGCGTAATGCCGTGCACTGCCGGGGGCCGGCGGTTGAAATTGTGAATACGGGTTCTTACAGTTCCAGGGCCAGGTAGACCATGTCCGTCAGCTGCCGTCCCCCCTCGAAGATGGGGTGGTCGTAGTGGTCCGTGAAGAAGTCCTTTACCCGGTGGCTCTCCCGGAAGCCGCAGCGCTTATAAAAGGGAAGCGTCAGCGGACTGTCCCCGGTGCCCACCAGCAGCCGGGTGCCCCGCCCGCGGCAGATTCCGGCGATGTGCTCCACCAAGGCCCGGCCATAGCCGCGGCGCTGGCTGTCCGGTTCCGTGGCCAGGTTTTTCAGCTCAAAGACGCCGCCGCCCTCGTCTGTCACCACGGCCACGGTCCGCAGCCTGCCGCCGTCGTACAGGGCCAGCAGAGTCCCCCGGTCCAGGTAGCGGGCGATCATGTCCTCCTGCTCGTCCCCCAGCAGCAAGAGGGGGAGAAAGGCGCGTTTGTTCTCTAAAATCCGACGGATTTCCATGAAAAGGAACCTCCCTGACACATGGCTGCCCGGCTCTCCGGGGAGAATAGGCCCGGAGGTGAGCATCCATGGATGAATTTCCCGGTTATCTCTGTTTGACAGACCTGCTGGATCAGGATCTGTCCTCCTATGAGTATTTCCAGACACTGGCGCCGGAGATCCAGACCGCCCTGCGGCGGGAGGACGACGGCGTGGGAACACTGGATGAGCTGCAGGCCCGGGCGGAGCGTCTGCGGGGGTCAGGCCTGCTGGAGTGATTCCACCATCGGCCCGGTGCGGCGGGAGTTCTCCCGCTGCGCCGGGCCGGTATTTTGTGCAGGCGGCGTATACTCCTCTGTCATTTTCCCATAGAAAGAGGGGGATTACAAGCCGCTTTTGGAATTTTCCCGGGCCGGCATGTCACAAACCGTTGAAAAATGGCGGAGCAGATGGTACTATGGAGAGCAAAGCCGTAAGGCGGTATGCAGAAGGAGGAGGAAGCCTTGATTATTGCGGTCTGTGTTGACGGGCGGGGCGGTGTGCTGTTTAACCGGAGGCGGCAGAGCCAGGATCTGGCCCAGCGGGAGGATCTGCTGCAGTTTTGCGGCGGGAGGCGGCTTTGGATTGCCCCCTATTCCGCCCCGCTCTTTGGGGAGCGGGAGGGCGTTGAGGTGGATGAGGAGTTTTTGACAAAGGCCGGGGCAGGGGAGGTCTGTTTTGTGGAGGACCGGCCCATTGCGCCTGCTGCGGAGCGGATTGAGGCCATGGTTCTCTACGACTGGGACCGGGCTTACCCGGCGGACGTCCATCTGGATTTTGACCCCGCGGCGGCGGGGTTTGTGCTGAAGGAGGAGAGGCCGTTCCCCGGCACTTCCCATGAGAGGATTATCCGAAAAATCTATGAGCGGGGGGCGGACGATGGCCGGGAGCAGACATAAGCAGCAGTGGACGCCGGGGAAAATCGCCCTGGTGATCCTGATCTTTGCGGCGGGGCTGGCGCTGCGGTATCTGGAGGCGCAGCAGGCACAGCAGGCCGCCGCCATTTTGGAGGAGGTGCCCGCCTACAGCGGAACCCCCTATGCGGAGGTCAACGGCAATATCCCCGGTTTTTCGGAGGAGGATCTGACCGTGGAGGCCTTTGAGCTGTACAGTGAACTGGACGGGCTGGGGCGCTGCGGAACGGCTTACGCCAACATCTGCCGGGAGCTGATGCCAACGGAGAGGCGGGAGGACATCGGCCGGATCAGACCCACGGGATGGCAGTCTGTGCAGTATGACAGCGTGGACGGCAAAAGCCTTTACAACCGCTGCCATCTGATCGGCTTTCAGCTGGCGGGGGAGAACGCCAACGAGAAAAACCTCATCACCGGGACCAGGTACATGAACGTGGAGGGAATGCTGCCCTTTGAAAACCTGGTGGCGGACTATGTGAAAGAGACGGGGAACCATGTGCTCTATCGGGTGACGCCGGTATTTTCCGGCACAGAGCCGGTGGCCAGGGGCGTGCAGATGGAGGCGCTGTCCGTGGAGGACGGCGGGGCCGGGGTGTTTTTCAACGTCTATGTCTACAATGTGCAGCCCGGCATCGCCGTTAACTACGCCACGGGGGACAGCTGGCCGGAGGAACAGGGGGCGGCGTAATGGAAGGGCTCTGGCGGCAGTTTGACAGGATTGTGGTGTTCGACACGGAGACCACCGGCACTGCGTATGGCAGGGACCGCATTATTGAGCTGGGAGCCGTCAGCCTGGAGGACGGGGCGGAGACAGGGTGCCTGGACGTACTGGTGCGTCTGCCGGAGGGAACGCCCCTTCCGCCCTTTATCGTGGAGCTGACCGGCATTACCGAGGCGCTTCTGGCGGCGGAGGGGGTGGAGCCGGCGCAGGCGGCTGCGGATTTCTGCCGCCTGCTGGAGGGGGCGGAGCGGCCGCTTCTGGCCGCCTACAACGCCCAGTTTGACCTCAATTTCCTCTACCGTTTCCTGCGGCCGTTTGGCCGGGCGGACATTCTGCGCCTGCCCAGATTTCTGGATGTGATGACGGTGTACAGGGACCGGCGGGACTATCCCCACAAGCTGTGCAGCGCCATTGAAGCTTACGGCCTGGGGGACACGGCGGTAAACAGCCACCGGGCGGTGGACGACGCCCGGGCTGCCGCGGCGCTGCTGGAGGTGATGGCGGCAGAGCGGGACGACCTGGAGCGGTATGTGGATCTGTTCGGCATCCATCCAAAATACGGCGTCTCTGGACAGCGGATTGCCTCGGTTACATACCTGCCCCAGCCCTACAGCCGGGAGCGGCCCCTGTATGAGCTGCTGGGCGAGATGTGAAAACTTTGTGAACATTTCCAAGGATCTCTTGCAATGCGACAACCTGTCGGGTATGATACCTGACAGGTTGTCGTGTTATTTTTGGGGGAGGCGGAAAAAACGCTTGACCTTCCCCCCGGTGGAAGCCGTATCTTTTTCATAAATCTTCCCGGAGATGAAGAAATCGGCGGCCCAGTTTCGTTATATGTTATTTAGAGAGGAAGAGAGGCAATGCCGAGCAACACCTTTTTGAACCTGCCGGAGGACAAACAGACCCGGCTGATGGATGCGGCCTCCCGGGAGTTTTCCGCAAAGCCGTTTAACGAGGCCTCTATCAACAAGATCATTCAGGAGGCGGAGATTCCCCGGGGCAGCTTTTACATGTATTTTCGGGATAAGGAGGATCTCTTCCGCTATCTGGTTCACGGCTATGTGGATCAGATGCTGATGGTGCTGGAGGAGGCACTGCTGCGGGAACAGGGAGACGTATTTGCATCGCTGCGGTCGCTGTTTGACTATGTGCTGGAAAAGCGGGAGGAGCAGTCTCTGGGCGGTATGGGCGCTATGGCGGCCATTATCAGCCGCAACGGAGGGATGCAGCGGGGGGTATTGCTGAACCTGCTGGACTCCGGCGCGGTGCTGGAGCGGCTGCGGCAGTCGGTGAATCCGGAGCTTCTGGATCTGCGGCGGGAGGGAGATCTGGGCCATATGCTGGCAATTTTGCTGTCCGTCACCGGGCCGCTGCTCTATGCCGGCATAGAGACCGGAGATGCTCCCGGCTATCGGGAGCATCTGGATGGGATATTGGATATTTTGCAGCGGGGTATGGCAAAGCGACATGCCCCGGGAATTCTGGAAAGTGAGGAATACAGAGCATGAGGACAGAAGCGATGGAAGAGGCCCGGGGGACGGCGGCGGAGACCGCGCCCGGAGCGGAGACGAAAAAGAAGAGGCTGCGCCTGCCCGGGTGGAAAAAGCCCCGCAGATCCAGACTGCTGGCGGGTGCGGCGGTGCTGGTGGTGCTGGCGGTGGTCGTCTCCCGCCTCCAGCAGGGGGGAGCGGCCCAGGCGGGCGCCAATTACCTGCCGGCCCCCGTCACGCGGCAGGATCTGACCGTGACGGTCTCCGGCAGCGGCACACTGGCACCGGCGGACGCCTACAATGTGTCCACCCTGGTCTCCGGCGCCATTGAGGAGGCTCCCTTTGAGGAGGATGATCTGGTGGAGAAGGGGACGCTGCTGTACACCCTGGACAGCGGCGACGCCCGGAGCTCCGTGGAGCGGGCGGGGATTTCTGCGGAGCAGGCCCGGCTGAGTTACGAGCAGGCCCGGGAAGCCCTGCACCCCACCGCCCCCATCGGCGGCATCATCAACGAGGTGTTTGTCCGCAACGGGGACAGCGTCACCTCCGGGACGGCCCTTGCGAAGATTATAAGCAGCAGGGATCTGGTCATTGACTTCCTCTTTCCCTATGTGGAGCCGTCGGAATTTTATGTGGGGCAGTCCGCCACCGTCTTTGTGGGGGACTTTGCCGACTCCGCGCAGGGCACTGTGGAGACGGTGTCCGACTCCACCTCCGTGATGAGCAACGGGCAGGAGGGCAGCTCCGTCCGGGTGAAGATTGCCAACACCGGCGTGCTGTCGGATAATTTCAAGGCCTCCGCCGTCATCGGCAGTTATTGCAGCTACGGCCAGGCCACGGTGTCCATGGCCAGCGCCGCCACGGTGTACGCTATGGGCAGCGGCACGGTGACGGGCTTTGACAAGCTGGCGGGCAGCAAGATTGCCAAGGGGGAGACGCTGTGCACCATTGAGTCCGAGTCCAACCGGACCCAGGTGGCCAATGCGGAGCTGGCGCTCCAGTCGGCCCGGCTGTCCGCCGGAAGCGCCGCCGACAACCTGGACGACTACCGCATTGAGTCCCCCATCTCCGGCACGGTGATTGAGAAGAAGTTCAAAGCCGGGGATAAGGTGGACGGCGCCTCCTCCGGCACCTTGGCCATCATCTATGACATGAGTTATCTCAAAGTTGAGATGAATGTCAATGAGCTGGACATCGGCAAGGTCCGCGCGGGCCAGAGTGTGGAGATCACGGCGGCGGCCCTGATGGGGCAGACCTTCCGGGGCGTTGTGGAGCGGGTGAGCGTCAACGGCACCACTACTAACGGCTTTACCACCTATCCGGTGACGATTGTGGTTGAGGATTACGGAGATTTGAAACCGGGCATGAATGTCTCTGCCACCATCCTGGGCGACACGGTGAAAGACGCGCTCTGCGTGCCGGTGGGCGCGGTGAACCGGGGCAACACCGTGCTGGTTCCCGGCGAGGGCGCCATGGCCGAAGACGGCTCCGCCGTGGCGGATCCCTCCAGGCTGGAGGAGCGCCCTGTGACGCTGGGCCAGAGCGACGGGACGTACATTGAGATCACCTCCGGCCTGACGGAGGGGGAGACCGTGTTGATTCTGGATCAGACGGCGGTCATGGGAGGCTGAGATCCAATATGGAGCATCTCATCGAGCTGAAAGACGTGTATAAGATCTACCGGATGGGTTCCGAGGAGGTTCACGCCCTGGACGGCGTGAGTATTGCCATCAGCCGGGGGGAATTTGTGGCCATTGTGGGCCAGTCCGGGTCCGGCAAGTCCACGGCCATGAATATCATCGGCTGTCTGGATGTGCCCACCTCCGGAACCTATCACCTGGGCGGTACCGACGTATCCACCATGGACGACGACCGGCAGGCGGAGATCCGGAATAAGATGCTGGGTTTCATCTTTCAGCAGTACAATTTGATCCCCAAGCTCACCGTGCAGGAGAATGTGGAACTGCCGCTGCTGTACGCGGGTATCTCCTCTGAGGAGCGCCGGGAGCGGGCCCTCCGCTCCCTGGAGCGGGTGGGTCTTGCCGACAAGCGGAGAAATCTGCCCAGTCAGCTCTCCGGCGGACAGCAGCAGCGGGTGTCCATCGCCAGGGCCCTGGCGGGGGAGCCGTCGGTCATCCTGGCCGACGAGCCCACCGGCGCCCTGGACTCCCGGACGGGCCGGGAGGTTCTGGGATTTCTGCAAAAGCTGAACGCCGAGGGGGATACGGTGGTGCTGATTACCCACGATAACTCCATCGCCGTCCGGGCAAAGCGGATTGTCCGGCTCCAGGATGGACGGGTGATTTACGACGGGGACGCCGGTGATCCCCGTGCCGTGGTGCAGCCGGAGGATGCAGAGACCGGGGAGGTGGGCGCATGAGCTTTACCCAATCCTTTAAGCTGGCCGTCAAGTCCCTTCGGACCAGCAAGGCCCGGGCAGTTTTGACCATGCTGGGCATCATCATCGGCGTGGCGGCGGTGATCGTCATCATCTCCCTGGGCAACGGGCTCACCGGCATGGTGGAGCAGCAGGTGGAGAAAGTGGGCATCAATCAGATCTACGCCTACAACTGGGGCTTCGGCGGCGGTGCGCTGACTTTGGATTCCCAGGATATCTACGATTTGGTGGAAGAACGCCCGGATGTGTTTGTAGGTGTCACCCCCTGGGTCGGCGCAGGCACCGGTACCCGGAAGGGCAGTGAGAAGTATGAAAAAACCAGCATCTATGGCGTCAGCGAGGCGTTTTACAATCCGGAGCTGTCTGCCACACTGGACGGGGACAAATTGGCCAAGGGGCGTTTCCTCGGCTATGTGGATGTGCTGCAGCGGAGCAACGTCTGTGTCATCGGCGCATATCTGGAGGAGAAGGCCTTCAACGGCGACGCCCTGGGCCAGGGGATCATCGTGAGCGGCGTGCCCTATACCGTTATCGGCGTGATGCGGCAGGGCAGTGAGCTGCTGGAGGAGGGCGGCGGCGACGACTTCGTCTACATCCCCTATGAAAACGCCCTCCAGATCGCCGGGACCCGGCAGGTCCAGCTCTTCCAGCTCACCTGCACCTCCCGGGAGACCTCCGGCACGGCCAAGGACCTGCTGACGGAGCTGATGCTGGATTTCTACGGCGAGCAGTACAGCGACAACGGACAGACCTTCTACATCCAGACCATGGCGGAGCAGGTGGCCATGATCAACGGTATGATGGGCGTGGCCATGGCGGTGCTGGTGGCCATCGCGGCCATCTCGCTGCTGGTGGGCGGCATCGGTATCATGAACATCATGCTGGTCTCCGTCACGGAGCGCACCCGGGAGATCGGCATCCGCAAATCCCTGGGGGCCAAGCGCCGGGATATCCGGCGGCAGTTCGTCATCGAGGCCGGCACCACCTCCGCCATCGGCGGACTGCTGGGCATCGGTTTTGGATGCCTGATGGCCATGGGCATCGGCGCCCTTATGGGAGGGATGCTGGTGGAGTCTCTGGGGGCCAGCGGCGTCACCTTCAACGCCGCCCCCACCTTCGGCGCCATCGCCGTGTCCTTCGGCGTGTCCGTGGGCATCGGGGTGCTGTTTGGATATCTGCCTGCCAACAAAGCGGCCAAGCTGAATCCGATTGATGCCCTGCGGTATGATTGATGTGGCTGCTCAGAGTGTCAAAAAACCGGCAGGCAGGAGGAAACAAGGCGGGAAAATACGGGGGAGCAGGAGGGCTGCATCCGCAGATGCGTTTCGGAGCGCAGCCGACCTTAGGGCGGGGATGCAGCGCCCGCCCCGTGTCGGATCAAATGTCTGCAAATGCCTGCTGTGCAGCGGAAAATCCCGGTGAAATTTTTCGCCGGGATTTTCCGCTGCTCAAACTTTTTTCACTTTGCCGGCGTCTAATATACAGAACGACACAGAGGGGAGGTGTGTGCATGGCGTCTTTGAAAGAGAAGCAGCTGGAGGCATATCTCATTGGCGGCCAGGCGCGGTTTTACCGCCTGGCGTACAGCTATCTTCAGGATCGGGAGGAGGCGCTGGACGCAGTGCAGACCGCCGTCTGCCGCTGCCTGGAGCGGCAGGACAGCCTGCGGGATCAGGCGGCTCTGCGGCCCTGGTTTACCCGCATTCTGGTGAACGTGTGTATGGATCTGCTGCGGCAGAGGAAGCGGGTGTTATTTGTGGCGCCGGAGGCGCTGGACAGCGGCAGCTACGAGGATCCCCTGCCGGAGGACGACGCGCTGGCCGGCCGGGTAAACGCCCTGCCGCCCGAGGTGCAGACGGTGGTGAAGCTGCGGTTTTACGAGGACATGACCCTGCGGGAGATCAGCGAGGTCACAGGCTGGAACCTGAACACTGTGAAAAGCCGCCTGTACGCGGGATTGAAGAAGCTGCGGGTATCATTGGAAGGAGTGACATTGGAATGAACGAATTCAAAAAGGCAAGAGAGGACTACGAGTCCACCCCTATCCCTGAGGAGCTGGAGAGCCGGGTCCGGGCGGGCGTCCGCCAGGGCAAGGCCAATTACCGGCGCAAGCGGTGGAGGCGGACCGCCGCCGGAGCTGCCGCGTGCCTTGTGGTGCTGGTGGGGGCGCTGAACCTCTCACCCACCGTGGCGGCGGCGGCGGCGGAGGTGCCCGTGCTGGGCGGCCTCTTCCGGGTGCTCACCGTGCGGGACTTCCACCAGGAGGAAAACGGCATCCAGTACGACGTCAGCGTCCCCGGCGTTGAGGCGGAGGGCGATCTGGCCCGGCGGGTCAACGACGCGATCCAGGAGAAGGTGGACGCCCACCTGGCCAAGGCCCAGCGGGACTGGGAGGACTACAAGGACGCCTTCTTTGCCACCGGCGGCACGGAGGAGGAGTGGGGCGGCCGGACCATGGACGTCATCGTGGACTACGAGATCAAGAGCCAGAGGTCGGACCGGGTGTCCTTTGTGGTGACTTTTGCCGAGGGGTGGGTGGCCTCCATGGAGGAGCGTTACTGCTACAACCTGGACCTGGCGGAGAACCGGGACATCACCCTTGCAGAGCTTCTGGGAGAGAACTGGGTGGAGCGGTGCAACGAGGCTGTCCGGGCCGGCATTGCGGCCAGCGTGGACGGGGAGGGCTTCACCTACTTCTTCACGCCGGAGCAGGGCGGTTTCACCACGGTGGATGAGACCACCGCATTCTATATCCGGGAGGACGGCGTTCCGGTGCTGGTATTCCCCGAGTACTCCATCGCCGCCGGCGCCGCGGGAAGCCCGGAATTTCCGGTGGAGTGAGCAAAAGAGAGGACGATCCGTCCTCTCTTTTGACTCAGACTGTCAAAAAAGAAGGGAGACCACCGCAACGGGAAGGAGGGGTGTGTGCGGGGAACCCAGGA